>Ga0185299_10008248_pt1 | contig 10352 bp, 9 predicted proteins | sample PaiPotPPA55metaG_FD_128002 | JGI IMG/M metagenome (GOLD analysis project Ga0185299, IMG submission 128002) | Iron sulfur acid spring bacterial and archeal communities from Banff, Canada, to study Microbial Dark Matter (Phase II) - Paint Pots PPA... ...
TTTAGCGTCGAGTACTCAATCGCGCTTTCATTGAGTTGGTTCGCCTGCTGCTTCTGCTGTTCGAATGCGGTCGTCAGCAAACTCTCCCGCTGAAGCGCGGCCAGATACTCATCGCGGATCCGCTGCTCCATTCTCGTTTCTTCGGCGGTGATTTCCTTACGTAACTGTTTGAGCTGATTGTTCAGCTCGACGACCTTGGGGTATGCCACTCCGAACTGGGTGGTAGCCTGTGCGTATTGGATGGCTAGGTCAGCCTCCCTTTCACGCAACCTTTCCAGCATGCCGCTCTCGCCTTCGCGGGATGTCTTAGTGAATGCGGCAGGATCTCCAGCCGCAGCGAGCCGGTAATTGGACTCCTTCTGAATGCGATCCGTCTGGGCTTGTGTCAGCTCCTTGTTCAGTTCGTCCAGTTTGGCGGTTACGATGTTCTGCTTCTCGTCTACCCCGAGAATTCCGCGCTCTTTCTGGTAACGGACGAGTTTCTCTTCAGACGTCTGGACCTTCAACTGAAGATCCGCGAGCTCCGTTGAAAGCCACTCTGAGGTTTGGGTGACAGACTCGTATTTTGTCTTGAAGTTCTCCTCGATGAATGCCTTTACCAATGCATTGACGATTTCGGTTGCCAGGCGAGGGTCGGAATGCGTATAGCTGATTTGGACGAGCCGGGAACTTGGGATTAATTGGACGTTCAACCCTCCGCGAAATGCTCCAAGCAAGCCAGCTGCTTTTGCCGGATCGGGTTCCATGCTCGAAACTCGAATCGAGTCTTCGGGTTGCTGCCGCGTTGCACCCGCAAACTGCAGGTTTTGATCAAGTCGCATGGCCTCGATCACTTTCATGGCCAGAGCGTCGCTGCGAAGAATCGCGGCCTGGGTTTCGAGCGTTACCTCGTAATCATAGTCAGGGGAACTACCTTCTGCGCCCTTGAATCCCAGGACGTTCGGATTTTCTGGAAAGATTGCAACTTTCGATGTTGCCTGGTACAGACGGGTGGTCTTGAGGGTGGCAAACACGGCGAGGGCAAAAATAATGGCTACCGTGGCCATGACAGCCCACTGCCGCTTCCTTAGAATTCGCCAGTAGTGCAGAAGAGGGTTTACTTCCTCGGTAAGAAAGGGGTATTGATGACTTCTAATTACTGGCACTTCGAGCGGTTCTAATGCGTCCGACTCGTGGGAGTTGTTGCGTTTTGACTGCAATTCCATCAATTGGACCCCAGAAATCCCGCCAGTGGCATTTGTCGTCACCCTCTGCAAACCGACGTTGTCTAAGAATAGGCGGATTTTACCATCTTCTTTCGGATTTTCACTGCACAACTTTTCCATGCCGGAAGCTCATTAAGGTTCTTCACGGGTTTACGAAAAAGCGAATAACCAAGAGTCGAATTCGAACAAGATAAACTGTTTCTCAGTTTTAGTTCCGCTCATCGCTGGGCATGAAACTGCCAAGAACCACGTGCCGATCCTGGTGGACACAGTTTGGAAATCGAAGACCTCGGACTACTGGAGACCTCGGACTACGAAGGGATGAATATCGCATACGTGGGTTTCGGGAAAAGCTGGGAGATTTGCAGTTGGCCCTGGAGGGTCATATCACGGATCACCATTATTTCCAACTGAAGTTCTTGCTGGAGTTGTGCAAATTCGGCGAGAAGCAACTCAGTCAGTTGGAAGCCAAGATCCGATGCTTACTCGCCCAAGTGGAGCCGGCATCGGTTCCGCCGGAGGACACCGTAACCGCAGAGTTGGCAACTCCAGGCGAGGGGGCGGAAGCTCCAGCCGCAGCCCAGAAGAGTCCCCTACAAACTAGAGTCCCCTACAAACTGTGGTAGAGCTCTGGGATACGATCTCGGGTGTGGATGAGCTGAGGGCTACGACCTTGGTGGCGGAAATGGGAGGCAACATGGATCAGTTTCCCAGCGCAGGCCACACGGCCAAGTGGGCGGGATCTGGAACAAGGAAATCGCGGGGAAGCGTCTCTCCGGGAAGACGCCCAAAGGCAGCGTTTAGTTGCTACGAGCTCTCTGCCAAGCGGCCTGGTCTGCCTCGCGCACCAGAAACGTATCTAGCGGCGCAATATCATCACCTCATTGTGCGCAAGAGCAAGAAGAAGACGATCATCGCAGTGGCCCACACGATGCTGACCATCGCCTATTACATTACCAAAAGGCAGTGCCCATATATCGGGAGCTGGGAGGAGATTACTTCGATCGGCTCAACGGGGATACTATGCAACACCGACTGGTTAAGAAGCTGAAAAGTTTGGGGTCACGTTAACCCGGATTACCCCAATCGTCCGCGAACCGATCGCGCAAAGGTGCTGGCACCACTACGCGGTCTCGCCCCCTGTTCACGCAGGGGCGAAATCTTGCAATTGCCAATAGGGGTGCGCACGTAAACATCGACTCGCAGAAAAATCGGCCACGCTTTAAGGACGATACCTACGCTAGGCGGAGAATTCCTTTGTGCTTTTACGACCGGTCAAGGCTATTTCGAGGGAGCTAGGAAGATCGACGAGATTCTGGCCTGGGAGCAGCGGAAGGAAGCCGAACGCGACACCAAGGTCGTCGAACTCGGCCGCTACTTAATGCGAGGTGAGGGCAGGACACTATTGGCGGCTGGAAGAGCTGAAATCCTTCGACGAATTCTCGGAAAAGCGGTTTCCCGGGTCGCGGCGGAAGGCTTAATACCTGATGTCGATCCACGAACACCTGCCGCCGCAGGCCAGAAAGCAGTTGAAAGAGGTGGGCTGGGCGAAGGGGCTGGAGCTGGCCAAACTGGCCCGGAGGGACCGCCAGCACTTCGATTGTGCAACCTGATTGGCCGTGCCACAAAGCCCGTCAGATGCCGAAAGAGGACTTCAAGCGCGAGATCGAGAAGGAACTGACGGGAAAGGAAACGGAACCGTGGGAGAGTATCTACTTCAAAGTGTACCAGAGCCAGATGCCGGTCATTGAGAAAAGCGATCGAAACGGGAGCTCTAATGCTGGAAGCGACCGCTCCCGAGGCTACTGTTTGGAAATGATCTGTGCGGACTTCCTGGCCGGGGCCAACCTGGACCAGGGAGATTCGGAGATGTTGCTGTTCTCGATGACGAGGTTCTTCGGAGTTTCTGCCTAAAGAGCAGCGTCAAGCATTTCTTAGAGAATTGAGCGAGACGGCACCGTTGCGTCGGCGGAAGCTTCTCCAGATGGGGCCGAAATGTTGGCTGCCGGATGATGTAAGATGGACGAAACTCGTGCAAGCTGACTTCTCGCCAATATTGGTCTCACGGTATCGATCATCGAGTTTGCTCGCCAAAGCTGCGGGTTCGCGCGGCCTCCGGCTTTGGATTCCGTATCTTCGTTTTACTTAAGTCGTACTGAGGTAAAATCCTTCGAAAGGTCGGTTTGGCATTCGGCGCATTGCATCAATTGTGATCTGCGTTGTGGTTCATGAGATAATCCTTTCCCGCCATGTCCAAGAAGCTAGTCCCCCTACTGCAGCGGCTTGTCCTCAAAGTGATCCGCCCAGCATCTGAGAGAGTATCGCGACTGGCATTTCTGTGGCTTTGGAAACATCGTGAGTATCTCTCGCGTCAATGGTTATTTGAAACCGTGGCTGGATTCGTGAACGACTGCCGGATCGATGGTGCATATCTTGAATTTGGCTGCGGCAATGGCTCGTCGCTTATTGATATGTTTCAGTCGATCAAGCGCTATCCGCGACTTGTTGACATGCGCTTTTTTATCTTCGATTCCTTCGAGGGGTTGCCAACCCCCATCGGTATTGACGCCGACGAATTACAACGATATCAACGCGGAGAGTTCGCTTGTGATCTTGACCAGTACATGCGCAACGTAGAGCGCGGTGATGTGGATCTTCGAAGGGTTCGCTGCATAGCAGGTTGGTACGACAGGACCTTAACTACCGAGCTCAAGAGCGAACTGCAAATCCAGATGGCGTCGATCATTCTCATCGATTGCGATTTGTATGAATCGACCGTCCCGGTTCTTAACTTCATCACCAAGTATATTCAAACGGGCACTATCCTTATCTTTGACGACTGGTATTCATATAAAGGCAGACTAGATCGAGGTGAAGCAAAAGCATTCGCCGAATGGCTGGGTCGAAATCCGCATATCCACGCCGAGGAGTACCACAGATGTGGGCGCACAATGATGTCCTTCGTCCTGCAGGTCAATTGACAACGTGATACGCTGGATTAAGTAGTTGGGGCCGCACACCTGATGCCAGTTGTTCAAGCATCTTACTTACCCATTGCTGGCAGGACGGTACGCAAATTCAACAATTTCCTCAAGCGCTACTATGGATGACTGGCATTATGCCGAACTCGCCCAGGTTGTATTCGTCCTGTAACACTGGATGGAAGGTCAGTAGTAATGGCGGTTGGAGAACTTGAAGAAACTTCGACTGTTTCCGGGGTCGGTGTGGAAGACAAACTATCTGATGGCGATTCCTGAACACCTACCGCCGCAGACAAGAAAGCAACTGGCGGAAGTGGGTTGGACGAAGGGTCTGGAGCTAGCGAAGCTAACCAGAAGAGACTGGCAGTACAAACAGGTTCGCAGCCACTCCGGCCACGATTCAGAAGAATCCCTGATCAAACTGTGTGTCTGTTGCCGTGGAGAGATTTACGTCCCGAGAGAGGTGGCTAGTCCATAGATGCCCGGTGCCCGATCCCGCGCATTCTATTCCACGGCATCGCGAATATTGGAGGAAGCTTTGACACTTTGAAACAACGCCTATATATTTTTTCTAACGAGCTCAATAATCTGGTCCGGTGATGCTCTTCCAAATTCAGCCTCAGGCTGCAACAACACGATCAATCCTAGCGCCCCACTCTGCAGAGTTCGTTTGTCGGAGAACTCCTACATGTCTGAGATGACCTTCACAGAGGTGACTCCCGCACCCGCGGTGGCGGCTTCTGTGGCGTGGTCTGAACTGCCTCATACCAGGATCGAACCTAGCAAAGGCTGGATCTCGCTTGGCCTCAGGGATCTGTGGCAATACAGAGAGTTGCTGTTTTTTCTAGCTTGGCGTGATATCAAGGTTCGTTACAAGCAGACGGCCCTAGGGGCTGCCTGGGCTATCATTCAGCCACTGTTCACAATGCTGGTGTTTACCCTCTTCTTTGGACGGCTGGCAAAGGTCCCGTCCGATGGGATTCCGTATCCTTTATTCAGCTACACCGCCCTTCTGCCCTGGCAATTATTCGCCTATGCACTTACGGAATCTAGCAACAGCGTTGTCGCTAACGAGCGGCTCATCACAAAGGTCTATTTCCCCAGGCTGGTCGTTCCACTCGCCAGCATCCTTACGGGCCTGGTCGACTTTGTCATCGCCTTTACCTTGGTCATCGGCATGATGGTTTGGTATGGAGTGAGGCCCACCTGGGCGATTTTGACCCTGCCCCTTTTTGTGATTTTCACTATGTTGACTGCCCTTGGAGTCGGTTTGTGGCTCTCCGCGCTTAACGTCCAGTACCGCGATGTGCGCTACACTTTGACTTTTATCGTACAGTTTTGGCTGATTGCCTCTCCCGTCGCCTACTCCAGCACATTGGTTCCTGCGCGGTGGCGGCCCTTTTATGGTCTCAACCCCATGGCAGGCGTCATCGAAGGTTTCCGCTGGGCGTTGTTGGGCAAGGCGCAAGCACCCGGAGGGATCCTGTGGGTCTCGGTAGTGGTCGTCGCTGTCGTCCTTGTCGGCGGTCTATATTACTATCGTCGCATGGAGAAGACCTTCGCGGATGTGGTTTAACCAAACCAATGATTGATGTAGCCATTCGTTGCGAGGGACTCGCAAAGCAGTACCGGATCGGGAAACGGGAGTCTTACAGGGCGCTCCGTGATGTAATCACGGACTCCTTCGCTTTGCCCTTTCGCCGCCTGCGTTCCGCTCTGCGGCATTCCTCGAACGACAGCGCTAGCGGCGAGAAGCCCAACATCTGGGCACTGAAAGATGTCTCTTTCGAGATCAAGCGCGGAGAGGTGGTCGGCATCATCGGCCGCAACGGGGCAGGGAAGAGCACGCTGCTCAAAATCCTCTCCCGCATTACCGAGCCGACCCGCGGCCATGCCGACGTCTGGGGACGCCTCGGCTCACTCCTAGAGGTCGGCACTGGCTTCCATCCTGAACTGACTGGGCGCGACAACATCTTCCTGAACGGCGCCATCCTGGGCATGAGGAGAGCCGAGATCGCTCGTAAGTTCGACGAAATCGTAGCGTTCGCTGAGGTGGAAAAGTTCATCGATACTCCAGTGAAGCACTACTCCAGTGGCATGTACATGCGTTTGGCATTCGCGGTTGCGGCGCACTTGGAAACGGAAATCCTCGCTGTCGACGAAGTTCTGGCCGTCGGTGACGCTCTGTTCCAGAAGAAGTGCCTCGGCAAGATGAGCGAGGTGACCTCTATGGGACGCACTGTTCTGTTCGTCAGCCACAACATGAATGCCATCGAGCAGCTTTGCAAACGAGTCATCCTGCTCGAATCAGGAATTGTGGACATTGACTCGTTCGATGTGCGATCCGCTGTGACTAGGTACATGTCGGTAGCCGGCAGCGAGGAGAGCGGCTCCGTGTGGGTAAATGATGGCACCTACTTTCAGAACCCGTACTTCCAGCCGATTCGGCTGGCAATCGTTGATGGGAACGGCAATGAAATCCGCATGCCAGTCCGCAATGACGATGACGTGTGGGTGGAAATTGCAGGCGAGGTCGAAAGAGCGGATTCCGCGTTAGTCGTCGGCTATGGCATTTATGACGAGACAGGACAATTGCTATATTGGACATGCCAGACGGACCAACCGGAAGCGGATTGGCCCTCAATCGGCCCGGGAGTGTTGCGGCTCAAGAGCCAGCTTCCGAACCATTTGTTGAATGAAGGTTCTTATCGGCTGGAGTTCCTTGCCGGTCTGCACTTTCGGACATGGCTCCTCCAACCGGGAGCGGGCTCCCCTCATGTCGTCTTGAGGATACAAGGGGGGTTGAGCGATTCCCCCCATTGGATGGCAAAGCGTCCCGGCGCGCTTGCGCCGATTATCAAATGGCGCGAAAGCCGTGACGGCGTCTTGCGCGCGGACAATTAACGTAATCTCGGCCTGTTTATTTAGGTGTATGATCTCGCACCGCAATTCGGTTTTCCCTGAAGCCGAATGACGTAGTAACGGACGTCAAGGCTCAGTCGCGCTTTGCCCCGCACCGACTTCACGGCTTCGGCGTCAGTGCCAGCTCGACTTTGGATTATAATGATTCTACAAAAATGGGTTCCAAGCTAGATGAACTAAAACGAAAGAGCCACTGGTTGAGCGAATACGCCGCGAACGTTTATTCGCAATGTGGAGAAGACGGAATTGCAGCCAAGGCTCTTGGGCTTATTCCTAGTCCCACCAAGTGGTGTGTCGAATTTGGTGCATGGGATGGGCGACAACTCAGCAATACTCTTAATCTCGTTGCCAACTTCGCATATAGAGCTGTCCTCATTGAAGCCGATCCCAAGAAATTTGTCGAATTGCGATACACATATCCGCATCCAGACCGGGCTGTTTTCGTCAACAAAATCGTTGGATTCGACTCGGACGGGTTGGACTCGATATTGTCTAGTCATCCCGTGCCACGTGATTTCGACTTGCTCTCAATCGACATAGACGGCAACGATTACCATGTCTGGGACAGGGTGGAGGCTTACAGACCGCGGTTGGTGCTGATCGAGTACAATCCCACGATTTCCAACTCGGTACATTTTGTTCAAAAGAAGCAACCCGGTCTTTGCGAGGGAGCGAGCGCTGCGGCGTTGGTAAGCCTTGGAAAACGCAAGGGGTATGAATTGATCGCAGTGACTCTCCTGAACCTACTATTCGTTGTGTCGGAGCACTTCGCACTTTTCGGCATAGCCGACAATTCACTAGCGCTCATGAGAGACGATGCTGAGGTGCCGCACATATTTGTTGGTTACAACGGCCACGTGCGCTTGGGGCAGGGGCAAACAACCGGATGCATAAAGCTGCCTTGGCATGGGCTTTCGCTCAAGGAAAACGATGTTCAGGTACTGCCTCCGCGTCTTCAAAAATATCCCGACCTTTACACGCGATTCGATAGGCTCCTGTACCAATGGCACTTTGGATTCCAGCGTCCTCGGCAAATCCTGAGAGGAATTCTTGCGTGGCAGCGCAGAGGTGGTTAGACGTCGCCGTTCGTTCTTGTTTTTCTGCGCTCCCTTGTCGGCTTTTGTGCTTGTGCCGACTATCAAGCCAAGGAAAGGAGTGGTTGCGAATTCTCCCTGACTACTAACACTATCGCGCTGTTGAGTGTGCGGTACAATCACGGCAATGCGGTTTTCCATGAAGCCGAATGATGTCGTCCTTGACTTCGAATACCGATCCCAGCGCTTTGGCTGCAGTGTACTTCTCCAATTCTGCGAGCGTCGGATACCCGTTGTGGCCATCAAAACAACGGGCGTCGTCGATGAGAACGACGTACTGCTGACAAGAGGCAAAGATTATTTCCAACTCTTGGACGATCGGCGTGTCAACCGCTCCTCGCGCCGTTGAGCTATCGGAGTAGTGGGCATCCAACCAGAACAGTGGGATACGGAAGATTGTCGGCAGAATCTCTTTAAGTACGGTCCCGCTGTCTCCGAGCAGCAAGTGAACATTCGGGTCACAGCCGAAGCGCGCTTTAGCACCTTGGTGAAGTCTGGGTGATAGTTCGATCGAATAAACATCGCCGAAATAGTTCTTCGTTGCCGCAATGGTATCGCCGAAATACGTTCCTGTCTCTATCAGGACGTCCAACCGGAATCTCTTACGGTACTCGTTTATGGTCGCATGCTTAACCTCGGCTGGCGGCGGGATCGGACATCCCCGGCGCTGCCATTGGCGGATTCTGTGCCAGCGTCTCAGATCGGTCCGCAGCAAATTCAGAGGCTGGTACAAAGAACTTTTCTTTACAATTTGTTTGAAGGTGTTCATGAGATTGGCTGCCATTAGTTTATTAGACTACCCATATAGTGAAGCTTTTTACAATGGGCTCCATGCGGCCTTCTGTGCACCACGTTCTATGAAAATTGGACGGGAAGACGGGTCAGTCTGTAGTACAAGCTCACGTGGCGATTGCTCGAAGGTCGGGAGAACTGTGTGACTGAGATCCCGCGCAACAGGCTGACCGCGCCGATAAAGGTATCACGCTTGTCGAACCTGGAAATAGGAAGGACGTATGGCAGAGTCTGTGACCTGCCATTTTGAGCCACAGCTCGCGAAAACAGATGAAAATCGCTTAAAGCCAAGCAATAATCCTCAATGGCGAGAGCGGCGAGATTGACGCCGCAGTGGAAAGGTCGAAGCCGCAGACCTGCCTGATCCGGAGCGTGCGTGATAGAGCGAATAAATGGAGCGTTGTCTCCCCCCTGTGCGAGCAGCGATAGCCCGCGACCCTGTTTAATGTAAGTCCGGCACGCTCTCAGCTCCCGCCAGGAGGGAAGCGTATGTCGTATCGCATAGCGGGAATCGATGTACATAAAAAGAAGCTGGCCGTGGTTCTGGCTTTCGGCTTTCTGGCTGATGTCGAAGTCGAAGACGAATATCAATTTGAGCATTTGAGCGACGCTGGTACCCCGAGCAGTTGCAACTGCTGGCGAAATGGCTGATCAAGCGGCAGATCGGCCAACTCGACCAGGTGATCGCCAGTCTGCTCCGTCAGCACCAGGATGCAGTCGAGCGGCGGGCCGAAGTCCCCGGTCTAGGGGTGGATTTGGCACAACAGATCATTGCTGAAGTGGGAGCCAAGGCAGCCACCTTTGCCTCCGCCAAGAATCTCTCCTCGTGGGTGGGGGCATGCCCGGGAGAGGAGGAGAGCGCGGGAGTGAACTACGGCCCACGATCACCGAAGGGGAACCGCACTAATGCGCCGCATTCTCAATCAGGCTGCCAATGCAGTCAAGCAGCTAGCCTTTTCGCACACCGTCGGGCCGGATTCCTCATAGCGAACGACATTATGCAAAATTATCCAAATCAACTGACAGAGGCGATGCGCAATCGCACCGAAGGTTTTGTTGTGCCCTAGGCGGGCTCTAAACGTCGGTAGACGATCTCGAATATGCTTCCTCGTATGCAGCTAGGCAAGCCCACACCTCGCGAATGATCCGAATACTCCGAATACTCCGAATACTCCGAACCATTGGCTACTGAGTCGAACGTCTGAACGTCTAGGAAATCCGGCATGAGAAAAGCGATTTTCGACCCAGCGTCGCAGCAACCGCCTCCCTACGGAGGCGTTTCGCAGCTCGCTTCCTGGGCGGGAGTTTGTCCCGGCAACAACGAATCAGCGGGCAAGCGCAAGAGCACCGCGTATTCC
>Ga0185299_10008249_pt1 | contig 10351 bp, 9 predicted proteins | sample PaiPotPPA55metaG_FD_128002 | JGI IMG/M metagenome (GOLD analysis project Ga0185299, IMG submission 128002) | Iron sulfur acid spring bacterial and archeal communities from Banff, Canada, to study Microbial Dark Matter (Phase II) - Paint Pots PPA... ...
ATTTGCTTAAACGAGGTGTATTGCAAGACGATGTCGGGCACCGCAGGATTCGTCAACGTGATCGAATGCCTAGCTTCGCCGTAAAGACGTCGCAGCACTGCCGCCGCCCCGTTTCCTGCGCTGCCGTGGTTCGAGGGATAGCTGGGGAAACATGGAGTCGTGATAAATGGAGCCCAGTTGGGATCCCCGGCGGTGTTCGGATTACCGTCCGCGTCCCCAGCATGGATTGCCGTTTCAGGGCGCCAAAAGTTGTAGTAATACTTGTTGAAGAATGACGCCACGAGGCTGTCATTCATCGCCATATTGATCAGGGCAAGAGCACGCGCATTTTGGGACAACGAACGGTGCTGTTGCAGAGCGACCTGCCTGGCAACCTGATTGAATGCCTGAGTTGGCGAGGTAGCCGCGAAGAACAGTGCGACATTCGCGCGACCTTGTGGTCGCTCTGTACTATCGATGCTTCCCACCGTCATCACCTCGTTGTAGACTTTCGCGTATTCGTTGCTCGTGAGCGGCGGCGGCGGATCGAGGAGAAAGTCACTGGCACTCCCAATGCCGAACGGAGTTACGTTCTGCCATTGAAAACCGACGCCGACCGTGACTCCATTCACAATTGGACAGCTCGCTGTTGCCTGCCACTCTCCTGGAACCGGCGGTCCGGGTATTTTGAATTGCGGAGGCGATGACCCATCGTTGGCGCGTAGCGCGATCATGGCCGCTGCGGCTGCGTTACCCGTTGCGATGCCGTCAGTTTTGGCTTGTCCGTCCGGTATCTGTGCCAGAGAGTTAGCATACTCGGTATCGAGCGTGGCTGAAGGGCCGAAGTAAGCGTTAAGCACGTGATAGGCAGCCTGGATGGCGGCTGCCTCGGGTGAGGCGTCCGGCGCTGCTGTTACGGTTCCCAGATATGGTCGATAGCGGTGTGTAATCGCGTTGACGGCTTCAAACACAGAGAGTTGTACGATCGCCACGGTGCGCGCTTGGGCAAAGGGGCTCTGTTTGTTCGCGACGGCTGTGTCGACCGCGATTGCGTTCCACTCCAATACGACACCAGCTTCTGCGACGGCAGACCCGAACACTAGAGTCGCCATCAACATGCATAGCCCGAGAGTCCTCTTTGTTGTCTCACCATGTGCCCTTTTCATTGTGCTTCCTCCTGATTCTTCACTGGCTTTCGGTCAGTGATGATCGGCATTCTTGCGGCCGCGGACGTTGTTGTCCATATCGGAGTGCGTGTCGCCGCGTTATGCTTTGTGTCGCTCTAAATACAAGCGGGGTTTGCACTTATGACGGCGTTTCCGGTGTGGTGTAAAATCATTCCGCTTCTCTGGGGTGCGTGCCATGGCTTCCGAGCCAGCTGTAGTGGAGCAACCGATCCGGTTCGACGAAGGCTACGAACTTGATCTGCGTCCCCGGAGGCTGCGCCGTGGCGGTCATGTGCTAAAGCTGGAGCGCATCCCGTTCGAGATCCTTCTCCTTCTACTTGAGCACCGAGACGAGATTGTTACCCGGGATCAGATCGTTTCCAGGGTTTGGGGCCAGGGTGTTTTCCTGGATACCGACAACAGTATCCGGGGCGCAATCCGCAAGCTTCGTCAGGTCCTGAAGGATGACGCCGAGACCCCGCGATTCATACAGACCGTGACCGGGCAGGGGTATCGCTTCATCGCGCTGGTCATCGCTCCCAAAGAGGCAAGCCTAGCTTCCGAGCCGGAAGCATCGGTTGTCCCCACCAGCAACCGGGATTTCGTGTCGGAACTCGATGGCTGGTTACAAGCCCGAAGACTGCGTTTAGTCGAGCCAGATCAGGATCGTACGGCGGAGAAGGCGACCGATGCCGGAACCGCTCATGGACCGGGGAATCGGAAGGCCTACAGGTTGCTTTTTGTTGGAGCAGTGGCTTTGCTCTCAGTCGCGTGCCTTCTGTCATTCCTGGTAGTTTGGGGCTGGCGACGAGCATCGAGTCCGCCCACACATTCCCAGGGCAAGATAGTCCTCGCTGTCCTGCCGTTCGAGAACTTGAGCCGCGATCCCGACCAGGAGTTCTTCAGTGACGGCCTGACTGAAGAGATGATCGCCCAGGTCGGAAAGCTGAATCGGGATCGACTCACCGTAGTAGCCCGCAGTTCGGTTGCAAAGTACAAAGGCAGCAAGCTGGCTGCGAAGGAGATCGGTAAAGAACTGAACGCGGACTATCTTGTCCAAGGCAGCGTTCGTCGCTGGTCGGACCGTGTACGCATCACCGTTCAGCTCATCCAGGCACAAAATCAGACGGATCTATGGACCGAGAGTTACGACCGCGAACTCAAAGATCTGCTAGCTGTGCAGGATTCCGTGGTGCAAAGCATCGCAAGCCAAATACACATCGCCCTTACCGAAGAACAGAATACACGTTTCGCAAATCCGCGGCCAACAAGTCCTGAAGCATACGAGGCGTATTTGAAAGGTCGCTACTATTGGAACAAGCGAACCGCCGACGGCATGCAAAAGGCGGACCATTATTTTCAGCAGGCCGTTGACAGGGATCCAACCTACGCCGCGGCATATTCCGGGCTGGCTGACTGCAACAGCGGACTTACGTGGCATGGGTTCAAATCCCCGGCCGACGCACTCCCGAAGGCTTACGCCGCCGCTCGCAAAGCGGTCGAGATCGACCCACAATCGGCTGAAGCCCACGCCTCCCTGGGCCTTGTGCTTAGCCATCGTTGGGATTGGGCTGGAGCGGAGGCCGAGTTCAGGCATGCTCTGGAGTTGGACCCCCAATACGCAAATGCACACCATTGGTACGGAGACTATCTTTCCATTAAGAGGCGCCATGACGAGGCACTTGCCGAAGCCAGCCGCGCACAAGAGCTCGATCCACTTAATCTCATGATCAGCACATGGGTGGCACTCCGGTATTACCAGGCACATAACTACTCCCGCGCAATCGAACAATCTCGAAACTCTATTGAGCTGGATTCGAACTTCGCAGCTGCGCACCTTCTGCTCGGCGAGGGCTATGTTCAGGCAGGCTCGCACAGCGAGGGCGTTAGTGAGCTGAAGAGGGCTGAGAGTCTGTCAGGGGGTAGCTCACTCTACACGGCGCAGGTCGCGGTTGCCCTTGTAGCGGCAGGACGGAAGCGTGAAGCACTTCAAATCGCGCACGAACTGGAAGCAACATCGAGAAGACGTTACGTTTCGCCGTACGGGTTGGCTCAGATCTACGCGGCGCTGAACAGCAAAGAAGACACATTCAAATGGCTGCAAGCAGCGTATGACGATCGCGCCGTCTGGATGGGATACCTCGCCGTCGATCCGATCTTTGATCGCTATCGCTCCGACCATCGTTTTCAAAAGCTTCTCCGGGGCACCGGCCTGCTCTGACTTGGATTGCACAATCCGGATGTTCCACAACCAAGCGCAGCCGTCTTCATCCAGTTACCTGTCGAAAGTAGACAAGCCGAGAAAGCAACAAGTCCTCCATGCGACAAATAGCCCTCGCCAGGACGGTACTTTCCGGGACGTGAACTGTATCCGGATGACGGGCAAGCCGAAGGTCATTGGCTGTCTATCAGATTCGTACCGGGAAATGCTGTTATGAACAGCATCGGAGCTAGTTCGTGGATGGTCGGCTTAACAAGAAGTAATTCCCTTCTTTCCGGCGTAGGCCTTCACGGCTCGTACAGTAGCATCAAGTTGCTAAGAAGCGAACTCCGTATTCGAAAAAGTACTGAATTGTCCTCAGAAAATGTGCTACGCTCCATCGCTTGCTTCCAATAATGCGCAAGACCGCATGTTCATTGACTCCAGCGACGTATCGCAGCATGTCACTGCTCTCTGCCTGTGAACTGTTTCGCAGGTTGCTGGTATGGCGAGCAGAAGTGCCCGCGCCACACAAGCTACTGAAATTGTTTGGCGAACTCCACGACTTCGCGCTCCGCCCACCGCCCGTCATAGGTCGAGAGGCCTTCGCGATCGCCCACGAACGCGCAATGACCACCGTCGTCGGTTTCGATGTAGAGGATATTGTGATTGGAAAGAATCTTCTGCCGCGTCTCCGGCAAAATGCGTATGAAAGGATCGTTGGCCGCGTGGATCACCAGCGTCGGACGCGCGATCCGGTCCACAACATGGGCCGCGGCGGCGCGGTCATAGTAGTCGACAGCCCCAGTGAAACCGCAATAGTAAGCAGTAATGCGATCGTCGAAATCTCGCAGGCTCTTAATTCCCCGGAGACGCGAGGCGTCAAACGTTTCGGGAAACAACCGAGCCTTGCGGCGAAACCGCCGGAATAACTGCAGCAGAAAATAATATTCGTAAATCCGGTTGGCCGGCTCATGCAGCGCGTCCGCCCCAGCCGCCAGGTTCACCGCCGGACAAACCGCGGCGACTGCACGAAATTCTGGAGGACCGCCACTTCCCCACTCTCCGGCCAGTTTCAGAACCAGATTGCCGCCCATGGAGAATCCGATGAGCACGAAACCCTGAATCGCGTCGCGCTCGACCAGGTCGCGTGCCACCGCCCACACGTCCCCGGAGCGACTGGAGTTGTACAGTGTGGGCGCACAATGATCCATGCCGCCGCAGTTACGCTGGTTCATGCGCACGACATTCATTCCCGCGGCCAACCCGTTTCGCGCGATCCCCAGCATGTATTGCGACTCGCTCGAGCCCTCGAGCCCGTGCACCACAATCAAGGTCAGCGCGCTGCTCCGCTCTTTCTGCCAGTGACAGTGGCATAGAACCGGAATCCCGGGTTCCACTTCGATCAGTCGCTGCTCAGCCGATGGCAGGTGGATCCGGCGGGATAGAAAGAATGCAGCCAGAGTCTGCACGTGTCCGCCACGCAGGCGGGCGCGCGGCCGGAATTCAGTCGAAACAAACGCTGCCTGTTTCTCAGTCAGGATGCCCTCGAGCCCAGTTTCTGGCGTTTGAAATTGCACGCGTCGCAGTCCCATTGCGAAGTTCCCACAAAACAATTCTAATAGGAGGGATCCGCCACACGGGAGTCATCCAATGCCGATTTTTGAATATCTCTGCCAGGAATGTCAGCACGAGTTCGAAACCCTGCTATTCGGCCGCGACAAAGCGAAATGTCCCAAATGTCAGAGCAAGAAACTGAGCCCCCAGCTCAGCGTTTTTGCGGTCGCGGCGAAAGGCTCGACTGCCGCCGCGTCTCCGGCAGGGGGCTGCGGTTCCTGTGGCGATCCTCGCGGTCCCGGCTCCTGCTCCCTCGGAGACATGGACTAGTCAGCTACCGCTAACCTGGACCAGCGCCGCAAGCCCGGGCAAACTTTCGAGACATCTTGCAGGTGACGGCGGTTACCTTTGTTTGCCTAGCTTCGCCGCCTACGATCCCTTGAACTCGCTTTGAGGCCAAGGAGAATCGGAATGGACCGGCGCCGGCAGTCACGTATATTCGTTGACCTTCCCGTACAAATCTGGGGCATGGACAGCTATTCGCGCCCATTCATTCAGCCCGCCAGCCTGCGCACCATCAGCGGCCGTGGCGCTACTCTTCAGTGTGTCGACGCAAAGCTAAAGCCGGGCGACGTGGTCGACGTTTTGTACGAGGGAACGAAAGCTCAATTCCGCATCGTTTGGTGCGGCCAGCCGGGCACGGAGACGGCCGGTGAAGTAGGAGTCGAAAATCTTAACACCGACGTCGCGCTATGGGATGTCGATCCGCTACGCTGCGCGGCCGCTGCCGGGCAAGGGTAAGCCTGACCGGGACCTTCAACCCCACGCTTCGAGAAAAACCGGGGAGGGCTGGAGAGGACTGGAACCCGCGTGTAGTGGGCCATTTACAGCTGGCGCCGCGCAGATTCCCTTTCCGAATGCAGCATCTTGCAAGTTGCCCCTCTGGAATCATGAAAAAGTTGCAACTTCTATCATCCCGTCTTCAGTAGTATTCGGAAATTGCCTCGCGCATCATGGCACGGGTTAAACTCGCAGAGATGCAGGTAAAGATTCTTGGTTCAGCGGCCGGTGGCGCTTTTCCGCAATGGAATTGCGCCTGCGCTAATTGCAGCGCTGTGAGGGCAGGCACACTCCACGGCAAGCCGCGCACGCAAACCCAGCTGGCCCTCACCGAGGATGGTCGCTCGTGGTTCTTACTGGGCGCGTCTCCAGACCTCCGCATACAAATTGAAGCCACGCCCGAGCTGCAACCGCGTCAAGGTATGCGCCAATCGCCCATCGCAGGCATCGCGCTCGCCAATGCCGATATCGACCATGTCCTCGGACTCCTCCTGCTTCGCGAACTCCAGCCCCTGCGTGTCCATACCACCGCTTCCGTGCGGCGGATTCTCCGCGACGATAATTCGATGTTCGGCATGCTGCAGCGAATTCCGGATCAAACGATGTGGACTGACTTTGAACCGGGAAAAGAATTTTCTCTGCGCAAAGCGCAAGGCGAGGATTCCGGTCTCCGCTGCCGGCCTTGGTCGTTAAGTACTCACTATCCTGCCTTCGTTACGGCAGAACGCCAATCGCATCTTTCCCCCGGCGAAGCTTCCCTGGGCTTCTTCCTCCACTCCAATTCCGGCCCCCGATTTGCCTTCATGCCAGCGGTTCCTCGGCTAGACAATGCATTAATCGCGCAGCTTAATGCCTGCGATGTCGTGCTCTTCGACGGTACTTTTTGGAGCGACGACGAACTCGTTCGCGTGCAGGGCAGCGGGCAAACCGCGCAACAGATGGGCCACGTTGCCGTCGCAGACACCCTCGTCAAGTTGGCGGGAGTGCGCCGCCCGCGTAAAATATTCATACATATCAACAACACCAATCCCATACTGGACGAGGCAAGTCCTCAATATCGCCAGGTGCGGGGCGCGGGCTGGGAAATCGCGGAGGATGGATGGCAGTTCAACCTATAGAAACCGAGAGAACACCGCAAGCCCGCCCCTTGCTTTCACTCGATGAGTTACGCGCGCAACTACAGGCCACGGGTGAAGAGCGTTATCATCACAAACATCCGTTTCACCTGTTGATGCACGAAGGCAAACTCAGCCGCGGACAATTGCAGGCCTGGGCGCTGAATCGCTACTACTATCAAAGTATCATTCCAATAAAAGATTCGATCATCCTCTCACGTGGACCGGACCCCGTCTTCCGACGCGCCTGGCGCAAGCGTGTCGTCGACCACGATGGCGATGCCACCAGCGAGGGCGGTATCAAGCGCTGGATAAAGTTGGCTGAGGCCACCGGGCTCGACCCATCTGAGGTTCGCGCCGGCAAAGGTATTCTTCCGGCGACCCGCTTCGCGGTAAACGAATACCTGAACCTCGTTCGAAGCCGTACCTTGTTGGAGGCGGTCGCCTCCTCGCTGACAGAATTGTTTTCGACAAAGCTGATCACACTTCGTGTGGAGAAATTGCGGCAGCACTATCCCTGGCTGGCTGGAGGTCTGGATTATTTCGAGGCCAGACTCTATCAGGCTCCCGAGGATTCACAATTCGCCGTGAATTATGTATTCGACAATGCGAAGACGCGAGCCGAACAGGAGTTAGCGCTCCAGGCGCTGCGCGACAAGTGCGACATTCTGTGGGCGCAGCTCGACGCGCTCTACTTCGCCTACGTGCAGCCGGGATGGCCGCCCCCCGGGGCATTCCACATCGAGGGCAGGTAGCATGGCCTTACCCGAGGATTCCAGCCAGCCCCGCCTCGCGGCCGGTTGCCGCTGGGGCGCGGAGAAAAAAATCGACACCGGACTGGAACGCACCGTCCTGTTCCCCGAAGGCGCAATTCGGTTGCAAAGCACCGGTCTTCAGATACTCGAGCGCTGCGACGGTCAGCGCACCTTCGGCCAGATCATCGGAGAATTGCAGTCCCAGTTTGCGGATGCGGATCCCGCGAAGGTTCGCAGCGACATCGGCCAGTTTCTCGAGCAACTCCGTCACAAGCGGATTGTCGATTACTGATCCAACGTTAATCGGCAGCACCCATGATTCCGAACCCTCTCGCCCTCATCGCCGAACTCACGCACCGCTGCCCGCTGCACTGTGTCTACTGCTCCAATCCGCTGGAGCTGGCCGCAGTAAGTTCGGAGCTCTCCACTGCGGAGTGGATCGATGTTTTACAGCAGGCGGGCGAGCTCGGCATGCTCCACGCGCACTTCACCGGCGGCGAACCGCTGGCGCGTCCAGATCTCTCGCAACTCATCGCGAGCGCCCGCGGCGCGGGCCTCTACACAAATCTGATTACATCCGGAATTGGCCTTGCTGAAACAAGATTGCAGGCGTTGGTCGACGCCGGCCTCGATCATATCCAGGTCAGCTTCCAGGATTCGCGCGAGGGCGCAGCGAACTGGATCGCCGGAGCCAAGGCGCACGCGCACAAGATCGAATTGTCGCGCATCATCCGCCAACACAAAATCGCGTTCACCGTGAACCTCGTTATCCACCGGCAGAACATCGATCACATCGAAGAGATGATCTCGTTCATCGAACAACTGGCCCCCGAGCGTATGGAGATTGCCCACACGCAATATTATGGATGGGCGCTGCGGAACCGAGCGGCGCTGCTGCCCACACGGGCACAATTGGAAAGGGCCGTGGAAGCCGTGGCCACCGCTGAAGAACGCCTTGCCGGACGCATCCGCATCGATTCGGTGGTTCCTGACTATTACGCGCGCTTTCCCAAGGCCTGTATGGGAGGATGGGGCCGTAGATTGATGCTCATCAATCCCTCAGGCAAGGTTCTTCCCTGTCACGCCGCGGAAGTTATTCCCGGGCTCACTTTCGAGAACGTTCGCCAGAAAACCCTGGAGTTCATCTGGCGGGAGTCTTCCTCATTTCAGCGCTTTCGCGGAGAAGAATGGATGCCGGAACCATGCCGCAGCTGCGACCGTCGCGCCGATGATTTCGGCGGATGCCGCTGCCAGGCGCTTCTGCTTACCGGCGATGCCGCCGCAACCGATCCTGTTTGCTCGCTGGCCCCCGCGCACCTTATCGTCGAATCAGCACTGGCTGGAACTAATTCCAGCAACGCGGTTTCACAGCCCGTTCCTGCCTCTTCGTTCGTCCAGCTGCAGCAACTCTCCAGCGAGCTCTGGAGCTACCGGATGAACCCCGATTAATTGTTATTTTGTCACACCCGATCGCCTACCAGCGCACGCCGACCGTAATCGGCCGCACATCCGTGGTGGTCCCGTTAGCAGATCCGTGCATGAGACGAAATTCCGCGTATATTTCAGCGCCACTGGGCACCTTGCGCGTCACTCCTGCACCAAAGTTATAGCCAAATTGGTTTTGGCTGGAATGAACGAAGCTGCCGCTCAGCGGAAGACTGACGTTCGGACACGCACCCCACCACTCGAAAAACGCATTGCAGGACGAACCCGGAACAGCACTGTCGGAGTTCAATGTTCCCGACCGATGGTAAAAGCCGGGGCCGAAGAGCAAATATCCTCCCCATACCTTGGTGACTGGAATGTTGATGATAGGGTCAACCGTAAAAGCGAAAAGATAGCTGCTTCCACTCCCGGCCTGAGCCAGGGAAAGAGAAGACTGGCGCAACGGCAGGTCGGCAAAAATAAAGTCCCCGCGCAGGCCTAAATACTTGTTCGCGTTGCGTGCCACTCCGACCGTGCCGTCGTAACCGCCGCCTCTTACGAATGTTTTTGTCGTGCCACTGTCTACGTTGGCGCCGAGGCCGATGTTATAGATCCAGTTCTTGTAGTCGTGAGGCTTCTTTCGCCGCGAACTCGATTGTTCCTCAGCGGGTTCCTGGCCGTTGGGGGATTGCGCCGCAGAAGGTTGCTGGGTTGCCGGCTGCTGTGCCTCTGGCGCTGGGGTCGCCGGAGGTTCACCCGTGACCGGAGCTTGGCCAAATCCCTTGGCCGTTAACAGAATTGTCAGAATCAGCAGCGTCTGCGCACTCGCGGTCGCGAACTTACCTGTCATCCATTCTCCTCCCATAACCGGGCATGGTGGCGGACCTTAGAGCTCGGCATGGAAAGGTTAGAGGCGCCGTTGGCAAATGGTTCCGCTTCTGATTCCTCGCAGCAACGCACTCGCTGCGGGGTCGCATCATCTTACCAACTTTGATGCTGCTTCTGCCCGGCAAGCCGCCCGCGCCGTGACTGCGGTGTAGACGCGAGCCTTACAAGCCGGACAGTCGGGACCAGAGACATCAGTGCTCTGGATTCGCATCTGTAGTTAGGTGATCCTGCAGGCTCTGAAACAGGACAGGCAGCCGCTCATTCCACTGTTTCCAATCGTGAGCTCCGCAAGAAGAGTGAAACTCATATCGAAAATGCCGTCGACCAAGCAGCGCGGCGAATTCACGGTTTGAAGACAACAACCCCTCTTGTTGGCCGCATGAGAGAAAGAAGTATGGCATTTTTTCTGGATCGGCGGGATTGCAA
>Ga0185299_10008251_pt1 | contig 10348 bp, 14 predicted proteins | sample PaiPotPPA55metaG_FD_128002 | JGI IMG/M metagenome (GOLD analysis project Ga0185299, IMG submission 128002) | Iron sulfur acid spring bacterial and archeal communities from Banff, Canada, to study Microbial Dark Matter (Phase II) - Paint Pots PPA... ...
GGGCGCCTGCGCAGGGCGCTGTATCGCAGGCCCGCCGATGCGGACGCCGTGCCGTTGCGCCGACTGGATCGATGGCAGGCCGAGACGATGCGGGAGGAGCTGGCCGACCTCTATGTCGAGTCCTCCACCGCGGCGCCGGGGCAGGGATACCGCAGCCGGGAGGAGTTCCTCCGCCGCCTGGCCGAAGACGTCCGCCGCCCGGGCTTCGACATGCTGATCGCGCAGGGCGCGAGCCTGGCCGGCTGCGTCTTCGGCTTCCCGGTGGGGCGCGACGGCTCGTGGTGGCAGGGGTTCGACGGCCCGCTCCCGGAGAACCGCGAGCAGTTGACCGCATCCGGCCACGTGTTCGCGGTGAGCGAAATCATGATCCATCCCGACGAGCGCGACCGGGGTCTGGGTCGGCGCATTCAGGAGGGCATGCTCGCGGATCAGGACTCGTCCCTCGCGGCCACCATGCTGGACCGGGCCGATGACGCGGCCTTGGCCGCCTTCTCGGCCTGGGGGTGGCTGGAGGTCGGCGAGGTCCTCACGGAAACGCCGCCGGCCGGGCTGCGTGTGCTCGTGATGCAGATCGGTGAGCGGACGGCCGAGAGCCCGGACGGCCTCGCCCACGACGCGCGCACCGAGCCGCCCGCGGGATCAGCCGGTCCGCTTTGATGATCCGCTCTATTCTGGGGGGCTGATCAGTTCTGCGGGCTGATCAGTTATGCGGAGCCGGTCACGCGGTGCGGTGCCAGCGGGCTTCGCACAGCGAGTACACCCCGAAGAGGGCCAGGCCGATGGCGATGACGGCGAGCAGCCAGGGGCCGAGCGGGGTGTGGGCGAACGAGCGCAGGGTCGCGTCGGTTCCCTTGGCCGCGCTGGGGTTGAAGCGTACGGCGGCGGCGATCATGAAGGCGCCGACGCCGGCGAAGAGGATCCCGCGAGCGATGTTCCCGCTCATCCCGAGCGCCGTGACGCCCTCGCGGGTGCGGCGGTCGACGCCGGTCAGCCGGAGGTCCTTGAGGAATGACTTGGTCAGACCGGTCTTGATCATGTACAGGCCGATGCCCGCGATCACCAGTCCGACGACGATGACCAGGATCCGTCCGCCGCTGTGTGCCATGGCCGTGACGGTGAAGTCCTGTGACTGCTGGTTGCTGGACTGCGGCAGGCGCGCGTCGAGCACGAAACGAAGTGTCCCGATGAAGAACACGGTGTAGATGATTCCGCGGATGAGCGCGAGGATCTCGGCCCCGCCGCGCTTGCGGTTGCCGTTCACGCCGTAGAAGGCCTGTGCGAACCGCCACAGCGCCATCGCGGCGAAACCGATGACCAGCAGCCATAGCAGCGCCTTGCCGAGCGGCTGAGCCGCGACGGCCTGGAGCGCGCCGGTGCGGTCGGCCGCGGGTGCGCGCTTGCCGAAAGCGATGGCGAGGGCGAGCAGGCCGATCAGGACGTAGACGACGCCCCGGGCGGTGAACCCCAGGCGCGCGAGTATGTCAAAGCCGTGCGAGGGCGCCCTCGAGGATGATCGGTTTGAGTGACGCCTGCGTATCGTGCTGCTACTTGTCATGGACCCAACCTTCCGAAGGCTTCCCCGGTGCCCCGCATCTGAGCGGCGAAACGGCGATGCCGTACCTGCCCGGCCGGTTTCGGCATCGGCATCGCGGGCACTGCTGATGGCCGGACACGACGAAGCCGACCGTAGTCGGCAGCACCGCCGCATTCGGAAAGAGGAGGATCATGCCTGAAGTTCGAGGCCATTTGCGCAGGAACGGGTTCCTTAGGCCCCCGACGTGGGTGCGTAGGCACTATCGGCGGCCGTCGCGCTACAGGGGTAACTGGTGGGTCGCCCCGGCCGTTGCCACCGCGGTGATCCTGCTGATCCTCTGGCTGCTCCTCGAGCACTGATCCCCGAGGACTCTCGCGCTGCGGCCCGTGGCCGGATCGGATGGCGCATGGTTTTCCCGGTCTCGGGTACGCAAGGGCTCTGCGCGAACGGCCGACCGGCACTGCGGTCCGATCCGGACCTCGGTCACGGCTGCCCCGCGCGGATCCCATCCCATCCATGAAGGGAACAATCGATGCTGGGTATCGCTGCCGCCGTCATCTTCGCGGTCGCATTCCTGATCGCCGCCACGGGTACGGCCACGGATGCCGTGTTCGCACCGCTCACTCTGATAGCAGCCGGACTCGCCCTCTTGGCCCTGCACCTGTCGGGGGTCGGAACGGGCTGGAGTTCTTCGCGCAGCCGCTCCCGCCGCTGACCGGACAGGCCGCGACGGCAAATAGGACTTCTATGGATCTTATGGATACTGCGACTGTCACAATCGTCATCACCTCGACGGGCAGCGGCCGCGAGGCGGTCGGCGTCGACTACGCCCTGGTCGCGCTGCTGCCCGAATTCCAGAGCCCTGACATAGAGGCGTGGTTGGCCGACCACGGCTACGTCGCCGAGAACCCTTACGTCAGTGCGCACGTGCTGACCGGGAGCCATGACTGGTCCCACATCACCGTTGACGCTCCCCGCCTGCGGATTCCCGTCACCGACGCCGTGCTGCGGCAGTTGGGCGGCGAGAGCGGCCACCATGGTTCGCCGACCGCGGACGCGGGTGACGAGGGAACCTACACCACCGCGCTCGCCGACCTCAATCGGCTCGGCGACTACCTGGGCCGGCGTGACGGGATCATCCGTGCCGCGGCGTCGTGCGGCGTCTCCCGCGGGGACATCGACGTGATCACCGGGCTGTCCGCCATCGTCGTCGAGCGGGCACTCACCCCGCCCGACTCCGCGGAGTTCGGTGCCGCGACGGAGGCCGGGCTCGAGGAGTGCTAGCGGGATCCGAGTACCGGCCCTGAGATCTCGGCGCCGAAGCGACCGGAATGGCCGCCCTGCCGCAACCGGTCGAGGATCGCGGCCAGCAGTCGGGAGATCTGCATCTGCGAGACGCCCAACTCGGCTCCGATCTGCGCCTGGGTCAACTGCTGGAAGAACGAGAGTTGCAGGATGCGCTTGTCTCGCGAGGGCAGCCGGGCCAGCAGGGGTCGCAGGGTCTCGCGATCCAGCACGTTCTGTATGCCGGGGTCTTCCGCGCCGACCAGATCGCCGAACGCGGTGTCCGGGTTCTGATCCATGCCGAGCGGCATGTCGAGGGAGGCGACGTGGTGCAGGCCGCCGGCGTCGATCGCGTCGCGGATCTCGCGCGGTTCGGCGTCCAGCGACGCGGCGAGCTCGAAGGTGGTGGGATTGCGGTGCAGCTGCTGGGTGAGGGCTTCGGTAACCGGCCGCACGTCGCTGCTCAGTTCCTGAATCCGGCGCGGCACGTGCACCGCCCATGAGGTATCCCGGAAGTACCGTTTGAGCTCGCCGAGGATCATGGGCGTCGCGTAGCTGAGGAACGCGGCGCCGTAGTCCGGATCGAAGTTGTCGACCGCCTTGACCAGGCCCTCGTAGGCGACCTGGTGCAGGTCGTCGGCGAATTGGCCGCCCGCGTCGTAGCGCGCGGCCAAGTGTCGCGCGTACGCCATGTACTCGTCGATCACCTGCTCGCGCAATTTCGTGTGTTCGGGGTCGTTCAGCTTGAGCTGATGCATCTTTGCCAGCCTCAGCAGTGCGGCCGCACGCTGCGCGGTCCGGTCGCGACCGTGGCGGTCGTACCCGGTCGAGGTGCGGTGCGCGCCGTTGAGCGGCGGGCTGCCGCGTGCCGGAAGGAGAGGGGGGTCGATCTCGGATATGTACCCGGTGCCGGAGGAACGCGGCGTCGCCATGATATGTCCGCCTCGCGAAGGAAAGGTGGGCAGCGAGGCGGGTCTCGAGACCGGCGTGGGGTCTAGACCTGATCGGAACTCAGTCAGGCTGCGTGAACACGTGCTCTGCCGCAAGTATGCATGATCCTTCAAGGCGGGGATAGGGGCCCGGGGCCGGCGCTCGCGTCCAGGTCGCGCCGTAGCGCGCTGTTCCCGGCGTGGGTGCGGGTGCATACTGACGGGGAGACATCTTTCTGATGCAGCCTGACCGAGCTCCCGAATAGGTCTAGACCATACGCCGGTCTCGAGACCCGCCTCGCTGCCCTCCCTTCTGCGCAAGGCGGACTCGATGGCGACGCCATTGCACGACGGCGGATCCTCGCCCACTTCATCAGGATCCGGACTCAGGGGCCGACCTCAACGGACGGCGGTGGCCGGCCGATGGTGGTGGATGTTCCGGCGCCGGAGAGGCGCCCGCGCCTCGGACGGTACGTGCTCGCCGCTGGTCGCACCCGACCGGACCGTGCACACGGCGGAGAAGTTCGTGCGCCGCGCCTGGGCGCTTGAACTAGCGCGGTGGCGGGACCGCCAGGAGTTCGCGTTGCAAATCGAGCACGGGAACCGCGATGCCGCGCTAGCGCTGCTGGCCGCCGCGCAGCGCGACGGCGATCCCCGGCAGATCAGTGCGGCGCGCGCCGTGGTGCTGCAGGCTCTGGACGACGTTCGCGCCGCCGTGACCGCCCGCGACGACGCCCGTCGGCTGCTGCGCAGAGAACTGCGCTTGCTGACCCGCAAGCCGAAAAGGCTCGCGGCCGGCATCGGGCTTCCACGCAATCGGCGTCGCCGAGTGCTGCGCCGACTTGTCCGTTGGTGGACACCAGGCCTGGAGCTGCGCTGACGGGTGCTGGTCTCCGTCGCGCTGCGCTCAACCGCCCGAGCCCGAGAGCACACCACCGTCCCATTCGCTGAGACCACTGGAGGATGCAATGCGCATCGCAGGAATAGTAATCGTCATCTGGCTGATCATCGGTGCGTTAGCCGCAGGTCAACGCCACTACTTCGACTCAGGCGCGACCAACTGCGCCAAGGCGAGCACGACCTTCGTCACCGTCATCGTCGGCCCGCTCAACTACATCGGGGTCAACCCGAAGGTCTCCTGCCCGACGCCCAGCAAGTGATGTGACGGCCTCTCGCCGGACGGGCGCCCCGACCAACAGCGCCCGTCCGGGTGCGGCGTCATGGGCGCGGTCGCAGCCCTTTGGCGGCACGAGCGACTCGGCCGCGAAACTGGTCGGAGCGGCAGCTATCTTTCCCGTACGACTCGTGTCACGCTGAAAGAAGTCAGCGCGCCTGGATCCGTCCAGACCCCGTGCCTCCGTGGCGCTCGCCTTCTCCACCTTTTTCTAAGGTCTCGCGAGCCATGCCCACAACCACCCCTCCACGCATTCTGCTGGACGCTGTGCCGCCGCCCCGGGCGGATCCTGACGCACGCCGTCATTCGACAAGGAGACGAGAGCAGTGACGATCAGCGACGCGACGAAGTTCACCATGGGCAGCGACATACGGTGCACGGACGGGGTATGCGGGACGCTGCGGCGGGTGGTGGTCGACCCGGTTGCCAGAAGCCTGACCCACCTCGTGGTCGAGCCGGGGCATCGGGAGCGCGACGGCCGGCTCGTGCCGATCGAACTGGTGTCCAGCACCTGGCCGGAGAACGAGCTGGGCTGCACGCTGGCCGAGTTCGACAAACTCGAGCATGCGCAGGAACTGCGGTTCCTGTCGGGCGCCCGGGGCGAATGGGGGTATCAGCAGGAGGAGATGCTCTCCTGGCCTTACTACGGCCTGGGCGTCCCAGGAGGGGCGGGCGTCGGTGGCATAGGCCGGAATCCGAGCGTGGATCCCGATATGCGAGTGACCTCCTACGAGTACGTCCCAGCCGGCGAGGTGCAGGTGCGCCGTGGCGAGCACGTACACGCCACCGACGGACTGATCGGGCGCGTCCAGGGGCTCGTCGTCCACCCCGACGACCACCGGGTGACCCATGTGCTGCTCGACGAGGGCCACCTGTGGGGACTCAAGCAGGTCGCCATCCCGATCGGTTCGGTGACCGGCGTCGACGACGGCGTCCGACTCGACTTGACCAGGGAACAGGTACGAGACCTCCCGCCGGTCGAGCTCGATGACCGGAAATGACCTCGCGACCGGAATCGGCCGCGACCGACTGAGAGAAGAGACCGCCATGCGAATCGGTGGAAGCATATTCCTGATCGTGCTGGGCGCGATCCTCACCTTCGCCATCCACGTGCAGACGCGCGGGTTCAGCGTCCACACCATCGGCATCATCCTGATGATCGCCGGCGCTGCGGCGGCCGCCCTGACGCTGGTCGTCTGGAGCCAGCGGGCGAAGACCGTCATCCGGCGCGGTCCCGGCGGGGAGATCACGGAAGTACGCCCCGCTCCCGACTACGACGAGTCTCCGCGCCTGTGAGCCGCGAAGCGGGATCCAGCCCCCGAGAGCGTAACCGTTGACATGGATACTGTGACGCAGGCGTGCTCCGCGCCTGCCGCGAGCGCTGGTGTCGCGACTGCGCCTGCCCCGAGCACGCTCGCACCGAGCGTGCCTGCCGCGGGCGCGGTCGCCTCGACGCCGGTGGTTCTCGGCGGCCGCTATGAACTGGGCCCGTCGATCGGGCTGGGCGGCAGCGGTCAGGTGTACCAGGGCCTTGACCGCTCGTTACGTCGGCAGGTCGCGGTGAAGGTGTTCCACGGCGGGGGGGCGTCCACGGGCCGCCCGGCACGCTTCGACCAGGAGGTGAGGCTGCACTCCCGGCTTCACCATTCCAGCCTGATCCCGTTACTCGACGCGGGCCGGGAGGGCGGACAGCAGTATCTCGTCATGCCCCTGGTACAGGGAACGACGCTCGCCGGTCTGATCGCCGCGGGACCGCTTGCCGGGCAGGACGTGAGGCGCATCGGCACGGCGCTCGCCGGGGCACTCGAGTGCGTCCACTCCGGCGGCGTCGTACATCGCGACGTAAAACCCTCCAATGTGCTGCTCGGGCGCGACGGGCAGGTGTTCCTGGCGGACTTCGGCATCGCCTGTTTCCGCGACGGGTCGGAGACGACCGACGCCGCACAGTCCTCGCTGACCGGGACCGCGGCCTACCTGGCACCCGAGCAGGTCGAGTGCGGAACCATCGGGTACGCCGGTGACGTGTACGCGCTGGGGCTGGTGCTGCTCGAAGCCCTCACCGGCGTGCGCGCGTACCGGGGAACCCTGCTCGAGCAGGCGCTGGCGCGGTTGTGGCGCCAGCCCGAGATTCCGGAGTCGCTGGGCCCCGGCTGGGCGGGGGTGCTCGGCGGGATGACCGCCCGCGATCCGGTACACCGTCCGGATCCACGTTCCGTCGCCGATATGCTGAGCCGTCATGACAGCCCGTCGATATCAGCAGTCTCCCTCTATTGAGCCCGCCTGTCCGGCACGCGGATACGGTCGGCGTGAATAGCTGTACCGAAGCGGTAGCAGTATGATGAGCTCGTCACCCCGGACCCCGGCGGCTTGAACGTCCGTCTACTCAGTACGGATCTTCACGTGTCGGTTCCGGGCTTTTTCATGCGCGCAACCCGGCCTCGGCTTGGGTGCCACCACGCCAGGCCGGTCCGGCGGGCACTGTGAGATGACCGCGCCGCAGATGCGGATTTCCCCTGCACCCCGTCATCTCACCCTTGGAGTTCTCATGGGCATCATCGATCGGCGTCGCCGGGGCACTGCTCGGCGGCCGCCGCCGCGTGCGACGGTGACCCGGGACCCGTCGCCGGGTGCGGGCGGACGACGCTTCGGGCCGAGACCTGGAGGACTGCGGCATCCGGCCAACCGGCGCCGCTTCGAGCAGCGGACCCGGGGCGAGCGACTGGCCGACCAGGTCACCGGGATCTTCGGGTCCTGGCGGTTCATCATCGTGCAGACCTTCGCCGTCGTCGGCTGGATCACCGCCAACCTGATCGGCTTCGCCCGGCACTGGGATCCGTACCCGTTCATACTGCTCAACCTGCTCTTCTCCACCCAGGCCGCCTACGCCGCGCCGCTGATCCTGCTGAGCCAGAACCGGCAGTCCGACACCGACCGGATCAAGGCCGAACACGACTACCGGGTCAACCAGCTCGCCCTGGGATACCTGGTGGCCTGGCACCGAGACGTCCATGGCAAGGACTGCCGCTGCGTGCAGGAGGCGGTCGACGACGAGCCTTTGATCGACTTGGGGCCAGACGCCGCGGGTCCGCCCGGGAACGCGCCGGATGAGGGAGCGGCGCGCCGGACGGACGACGTTCCGGCCAACCGCCGGCCCTCCTCGTGAGCAGGCTGGAGATCCGGAAGGTGGCCGGCAGATGCCTGATATACGCATGAGCGCGGCGCTCGCACTGCTGGGCAACGGCAAGGAGCGCGGCCATGCCACGGGCCGGCACAGCGCCGCCCTGGCCGCCGCGGCTCTGGGAGTGGACGGGATCTGCGCCGGGGTGGGCACCGGACCGCAGGGCGCCGTGCTGGCCTGGGGTACCGGGACGGTCGCCGTCGCGGTGGAGGGTCTGGAGTTCACCCTCGGCCAAGGCCCGAGCAGAGACGCCGTCATCGCCCGCGTACCGGTGCTCGTACCGGATATCGACCTGCCGGACCAAACGGCCCGCTGGCCCGCCTTCGCGTATGGCGTCACCGGGTTCCCGGTACGTGCCGTATTCGCATTTCCCCTGCATATCGGGGCGATCAGCGTCGGCGTGTTGACCGCGCACCGTGCGGCGCCCGGATCTCTCACCGACGCGCAACTCGCCGACGCGCTCACCCTCGCCGACGCGGTCACCGTGCTGCTGGTGCATCAGGCGTATGGCGAACCCGACGCGATTGCGTCCCAAGGGCCTGATTCGGAGCCCGGCTGGGAGCAGCCGTCGACCTACCACGCGCAGGTGCACCAGGCCACCGGCATGATCAGCATGCAGCTGGGGGTGAGCTTGGCCGAGGCCCTGGTGCGGCTGCGTGCCCGCGCTTACACCGAAGGCCGTCTCATCAACGAGGTCGCCACCGACGTGCTCGGCCGCCGCTTGCATTTCACGGCCCAGAACGACTGACCACCCGTTCCGCGCAACATTCGTAGACGTTCCGAGAAGGGCACTTGCATGCGGGCATCAAGGCAAAACACCGAATCCAGTGCGGACGGCGTACCGCCCACACCTGAGGCAGTCGGCCTCGACTCCGCGATCCGGGCGTGCCTGTTCGATCTGGACGGCGTGTTGACCCAGACGGCCAAGCTGCACGCCGAGGCCTGGAAGACGATCTTCGATGCCTTCCTGCTCGCCTTCGACGCCCGCACCGGCCGTCTGAACCCGCCGTTCGACAAGGTGAAGGACTACGAGTCCTACGTCGAAGGCAAGACCCGCGACGACGGGGTCCGCTCCTTCCTCGCCTCCCGCGACATCAAGCTGCCGGAGGGAGTTCCGGACTTCACACACGGCACCGAGACCGTACAGGGGATCGGAGCGGCGAAGCAGACGGCGTTCCTCTCCCTGCTCGAGGTGCACGGCCCGCGGGTGTACGACGGCTCTGTGCGGTTCGTGCGCGCCGCGCGGTCCGCCGGCCTTGCCTGCGCGGTGGTGACCTCCAGCGCGAACTGCGAGTCCGTGCTGCGCGCGGCAGGGATCTCACAACTGTTCGCCGCGATCGTGGACGGCGATGACGTGGCCAACCGCGGCCTTGTCGGCAAGCCCGCTCCGGACGGCTACCTGGCCGCCGCTGCGGCGCTCGATGTGGCGCCCGCTCAGGCAGCCGTATTCGAGGACGCGCTCGCCGGCGTCGAAGCGGGCCGAGCCGGCGGGTTCGGCATGGTCGTGGGGGTCGACCGCGTGGGCGACGGCCAGAGCGAGCGGCTTCTCGTACACGGCGCCGACGTGGTCGTGGGCGATCTCGGTGAACTACTGCCGGCCCGCCTGTGACCGTCCGCCCGACCACCCGGGCCGCTGTGCTTCACGGTGCTGTGGAGGCTTCACTGTGGAGGTTTCACGGTGCTGTGGAGCCCTCGGCGCAGATACAGCCGCGGGCCATGGACCCTGCGGTGGTCGCGGCGCAATACCGTGCGGCGACCACGTCATGGTGCGCACGAGGGTGACCGCATTCGCAGGTGTCTACTGAGCTGTCTTCCGAGTTCCCGGAGGGCGGCGACGGCTCGACCATGACGGTCGCGCTCCCCGACGATCCGGCTCGATTGTTCGGGCCGATGCCAGGCACCCGGTAATTGGCAGAGTTCGTCATGTTTCTCGCGTCCTCATCCAGAAGTGTTGCGGCGAGGAAATGCAAGGTCCGGGCAGTTCCCGGCACGCCGGGTACTGCAATCATCCCACCATCGAGGCGTGGCGGCCGCCACTGCGGCGTCCGGGCCCGGCGCACGAGAGTCATACCGACCGAACTCAGACCGTCGCCGGGTCGTCCTGAGTGGCGCCTGACCTGCGCTCACCCGCTTCCGAAGTCTCGACCGGCTCCTCCGGCACCTCCGGCACGACCGGGGTCTCCGGCGCGACCGGGGCCGCGGCCGCGGGCTTGGTCGCGGGCTTGGCGGCCTGCTCGCCCTTCCTGCGC
>Ga0185299_10008254_pt1 | contig 10345 bp, 12 predicted proteins | sample PaiPotPPA55metaG_FD_128002 | JGI IMG/M metagenome (GOLD analysis project Ga0185299, IMG submission 128002) | Iron sulfur acid spring bacterial and archeal communities from Banff, Canada, to study Microbial Dark Matter (Phase II) - Paint Pots PPA... ...
GTGCTAACTCACCGACATCCTCACAAGTCTCCATGCGTGCGACAGCCATTCGTTGAAATTTCCGGGAGTATCGCTTTCTCTTCACTGTGTTCCTTTCCCGGAAACTGTGCCCTATTTTTGTGTGTCAGTTCAAGGGTTCACTCCATCGTTGGCTGTTCCAGGCTCCCAATCGACTGCAACGGTCTAAGAAACCGCTGTACCTCAAAAGCTACGTCCGGTCCTGTGGACAAGCAAGTCCTAGGTCGGTGTTACGCCAAGGCAAGAGACACGTCTGCCTCGTGGGCAGGAGTGCCACGGCCGGAATTCTGTTGACGCAGAGACTCATTTCCGTTCGTTGGGAAGATTGAGCCACGCTCTGCGGACTGCGCGTTCATCGGGGTCATTAGTGTTGACGCGGTCAAAATCAGCATCCCGGGGTCGTGCAGCGATGGCGACAAGAAATCAAAAAAGCACGTCTTTGGTCGACGTAAGGAGAACGCACGTGCAGCCGGTTTCGCTCCATACATGATGATCGGCGCTGTCGGCCTCGTTTCGGTTGTAATCGCCGGGATAAAGCCTTTTGTCATCGATCATCAGCTCGCCGTGAAGCAGATACAGTTCTTCCACTCCGCCATGGCGGTGGGGCGGATAATCGGTTCCCGGCGCGAGCCGTACCAGCATGCTGACGCGGTTTTTTTCCGCATCTGTTGCCAGCAGTTTGCAGGAGATGCCAGGCGCCACTTCTTCCCATTCCGATTTAGCCTGCAGTTGTGACGGTGGTAAGACCGGCTCCTTGCCCGTCTCCTCTCCGATTCGCTCCGCAAGGCGTCCCCACAGCGATACAGATGGGCGCAGCACATCGGTTGGCCAAAAGACAAAAGACCCGATAACCGGTCGAAGCGTTTTCATTTCCTGCTGGCAGTCAGCGCAAGCAGACATATGAGCTTCCGCGAAGGCAATTTCGCGCGAAGGGAGGGCTCCCAGGGCGCACAGGAACACCAAATCCACGTGTTCTCGATCGTGTTGCCCTGATTTCGAATTCATATGCCCTTCAATGTCGCGTCGAGCTTGTGCCGGAGTTTACTAAGCCCGGAACGGATTCGTGTCTTTACGGTTCCAAGCGGTTGATTCAACTTTGCCGCCACCTCCGGGTAAGTCAATTCGGAAAAAAACGCGCTTTCGATCACCTGTCTCTCTTCTGGAGTGAGGATCTCCAGGGCATTTTGCAGGACCCACTTCAGCTCATTAATGAGGCAGGCCTGCTGCGGGTCATTTGCCGTCGTCGTTATAAGTGGATTCTCCAGATATTTGTTGACTCTTTTTTTTCGATTTTCGAACCGCAATCGGTCAATTGCCCGAGAGCGTGCCTGGTTCATGATCCAACCGACGACGGACCCACCCACTGGATCGTAAGCCGACGCTCTTCGCCACACGTCGTAGAACACATCGATCGTCAATTCCTCGGCGGTTTCGCGATTGTTGGTTATTCGCACGATCAATGTAAAAACGATTCGGTGCGTCTGTTCGTAAAGCGAATGCAGCGCAAGCTGATCCCCTGCGGCGATGGCTTGGACAAGCCTAACCCAGTCCTTCTCGGATACGGGAAAGTTAGCCTTATTCGCATAGAGCAAATCACCGAGGGTTTTTGTCTCAGATTCAGGTGGCTCCCGGTTTCTGGGTGTTGCCGCATCCACGACAAAAATCATGCGCCGTCACACAATTCGCGTCAAGAGGCGCGGCTGTAAGGAATGAATTCGGATGCGCCACCGCCCTGTGATAACGGCAGCCATCTGTCACCTCACTAAACGTCAAAACTGTCTCTCCGGATTTGTGAATTGTGAAACTAAAATTGTGAAACTAGGCGACGATTATGGCGTTGCCAATCAAGAAAAGCATTCAGTACGACCTGGATCATCAGGAGAAGCCATGTTGTCTCTGGTTGATACGAATTTGAGGAACGGGACCAATCCGTGACGCCGGGATCGTCGTTTATGAAGAAGTAAGCCGACGGGAGAGCAGAAGGGTTCCGATGACCAGACTAACTCGACGTGAATTATTGATCGGTGGTACCGCGATGTCGCAGCGGGCGCACTGCCTCGCCCGGCTTTCGCTGCAGAAGCAGTGTAAGGCTCGGGATTTCCGAGGGACACAAGCAGAAAGGATGAGAATTCGATGACGACGATCACGACCAAAGACGGCACGACGATCTATTACAAAGACTGGGGCAAAGGACAGCCTGTGGTGTTCAGCCACGGATGGCCCCTAAGCGCCGACGCCTTCGACGACCAGGTGCCGTTTCTTGCCGACTGCGGCGACCGCTGTATCGCGCATGCCATGACCGCAGCGGTCATGGATGCCTCAGGTCTCACCCACGGTTTCATCTTTAACGACCGACATTTTGCGTCGGTCGATGATCCCGAGGGCGTCGGCACGACCACAATCAATGGGGTCAACGACCGTGGACAAATCGTCGGATTTTACGCAGACACCAGCGGGAACACTGATGGATTCGTAGAGTACTAAGTAACCGTGACGTCCGCAGATCAAAGGTTGAACGACGAGAAGCATGCCCGGTCCTGCAAGTCGGGACCGGGCACCGCCCGATCTGACTTGCGCCGTAGCGAGGCTTACCTGGCCGAGGCGCAGCGCCTGAGCCGCACTGGCAGCTTCGGCTGGAACGTTTCGAGTGGAGAGATCTTCTGGTCGGAGGAAACCTACAAGACCTTTGAGTTTGATCGAGCGGCTAAACCCACGTTGGAGTTGGTACTTCAGCGAATTCATCCCGACGACAGAGATCGCGTGCAGCAGGCTCTCAACCACGCGATCAACGAAAAGACAGATTTTGATATTGAGCATCGTTTGCTAATGCCGGACAGTTCGGTCAAGCACGTCCACGTTTTAGCTCGCGCGTTTGAGCCTTCGTCAGGCGACCTCGAATATGTGGGCGCCGTGACGGACGTCACGGTAGCAAAAGAGGCGGAACAGACGCTTCGGGAGCGCGAGGCATACTTCGCAGAAGCGCAGAGGCTCAGCCATACGGGCAGTTGGGCATGGGCGCCCACCACCGGCGAGATTAGATACTGGTCCGAGGAATGCTACCGCGTGCTGGGTTTTGACCCGCACGGTGGAAAACCGCGATTCGAAACATTCTTTCAACGCACCCATCCCGATGATCAGGCCAAGGTTAGGGAAACAGCCGAGACAGCGGCGCGCGAGAAGTCGGAGTTCGAGCTGGATTACCGAATCGTTCATCCCGGCGGCGACGTTAGAGATATCCATGTGGTGGGCCATCCCATTCTTAGTCAATCCGGTGATCTAGTTGAATTTGTGGGTAGCGTCATTGACATCACCGAGCGCAAACGGGCGGAGGAAGAACTACGCACCAGCGAGGCCCATTTGGCTGAAGCCCAGAGGCTCAGCCATACAGGCAGTTGGGTCTGGCAGGTACCAGGAAGGGATGCCTTACACCTGTCCGAGGAGTGGTATCGCATATATGGCTTCGATCCAGAAGATGGCATGCCTACTTGGGAAGAGCGGCTGCAGCGCATTCATCCGGAGGATCGAGTCAAATGGCAAGGGGCACTCGATCGAGCAATAACGGAAACGACGGATTACGAAGTGGAATTCCGCATCCTTCTTCCGGGCGGCTCGGTGAAATACATCCACACTGTCGGCCATCCGGTCTTGAACGCATCTGGGGATTTGGTCCAATTCGTGGGTAGCTCCACAGATATCACCGACCGCAAGCAGGCGGAAGAGAAGATCCGGCAAAGCGAAATGGAGCTTCGACAGATCCTGGATTTCGCGCCGCAGTGCGTCGCCGTATTAGGGCCAGATCGCGATCGCACTCGTCTTTATACCAATCAAACTATGCTGGATTATTTCGGATTTACTCTTGAGGAGTGGCGGAACTGCGACCGTCGCAAGTATTATCATCCAGATGATTGGGAACGCCTGACCAGCGAAACTGAAAGTAAATTCTTAAGTGGCCTCCCACACGAATACGAAGCACGTTTTCTGGGAAAAGACGGGAAGTATCGCTGGTTTCTCTTCCGCTGGACCCCGCTACGAGATGAACAAGGACGCGTCACACGTTGGTATGCCGCAGCGACCGATATCGAGGACCGCAAGCAAGCTGAGCAGCGACTTCAGAACGAGAATGTTGCGTTGCGTGAAGAGATCGATAAAGCATCGATGTTCGAGGAGATTGTGGGAACTTCGCCGCCACTGCAAGCGGTCCTCTCTCGTGTCTCCAAGGTTGCTCCCACAGACTCCACTGTTCTGATCACCGGCGAAACCGGAACGGGCAAAGAGCTGATCGCGCGTGCCGTCCACAAACGCTCACGGCGATCCTCGCGAGCGTTTGTCAGTGTCAATTGCGCCGCAGTTCCACGCGACTTGATTGCATCGGAATTGTTCGGCCATGAGAAGGGCGCCTTCACGGGGGCAACGCAGCGGCGCTTAGGGCGCTTTGAGTTGGCTGAAGGAGGCACGATCTTCCTCGACGAAGTCGGAGAGCTTCCTGCCGAGACACAGATCGCTCTGTTGCGTGTTCTGCAGGAACATGAATTCGAGCGTGTCGGTGGAACTGGGTCTATCCGGACGAATGTTCGAGTGATTGCGGCTACCAACCGCGATTTGGAAGCTGCCATCAAGGCGGGCATGTTCCGGCGTGACCTGTTTTACCGGCTCAACGTCTTCCCGATTGAAATTCCTGCACTGCGAGAACGACGAGAAGATATTCCCCTGCTGGTCGAGTATTTCATTGATCGTTACGCAAAAAAAACAGGAAAGAGCATTTGCGGGGTAAACAAAAAGAGCCTCGATCTGCTTCAGTCGTACCCTTGGCCGGGCAATATTCGCGAATTGCAAAACATCATCGAGCGATCGGTAATTGTGTGCGAAACGGAGAATTTCTCAGTCGATGAGAGTTGGCTTTCGCGGCAGCCTCTTGCAAGCGAGTCAAACGGCCAACTGGAGTCATCGCGAAAGCTTGTGGCCCAAGAAAAAAAGATGATTGAGGCGGCCCTGCGAGAAAGCGGAGGACAGGTGTCCGGACCATTAGGAGCTGCAGCCAAACTCGGCTTGCCGGGATCTACCTTGGAATCAAAGATCAAGTCACTCAAGATCAGCAAGAAGCACTTCAAAGCTACAAATCCCTCAGCAGATCGCATTTAAATACTTTCGTCGGCAAATCCCACAGCACAGTTTTGAAATTTCGCAAGCGTTGCGAAAATTCGCAACCTGCATGCCCGCCCAACTGCCTAGTTTCAACAACTTAACATTGGCGCTGTGATTGCCATTACACCGGTGTGCGACGGAGCTCATGATGGCGACAGTGAAACAGTTGGCCCTAATTCAAGAATTGGACATAGAAAAACGGAGTTGTGCGTCACGCCAATTTGCGAATGCGCAGCGACAGAACATCGTAGGCCGGAACGAAGAAGCGGCTCTCGTCCTTGCCGCCAAAAGTGGAAACGGGCACGCATTTGAAATTCTCATCGAGTGTTACCAACGAAAGATTCTAGCCGTTGCGCGACGCTTCAGCCGTGTCCGAGAAGACGCAGAAGACATCGTCCAGCAAAGCTTCCAAAAAGCTTTCGTCCACTTGCACAAATTCAAAGGGGAATCTTCCTTCTCCACGTGGCTGACGCGGATTGCCATCAACGAAGCCCTTATGTTGCAGCGTAGAGGTCGCCGCCTGCGCGAGGTATCGATCGACGATTTAAGCGGGGACGAAGAAACTACGCTGCGGCTGGAGATCCGCGATTCACGCGCAGACCCCGAGAGTGCGCTTCTACAGGCTGAGCGGAGCCGAATGCTATGCGCGGCTATAAATAAATTGACGCCAAGAACACGAACAGCAATCGAGCTGCGAGAACTTCGCGAATTATCAACAGAAGAGGCCGCTCGAGTTATCGGGCTTTCGGTCGGAGGGTTGAAGGGCCGCGTGTTCCATGGGCGGAGGAAATTGCGCCGATTATTGAAGCACGAGTCCGCCTGGATGTCCGGGAAACAGAGCTTGCCAGCGAGCCGCAAGGCGAATGGCCTCTCGCGCCCGCAACTCGTCTGCAGCTTCGGTGATTAGTGCGGCAACAAAAAGAATTCTGAGGGGAGGGTGAGTGCTGAGGATCACGAGGGCAGCGAACGGAGAGCTGGTCATTAAGCTGAGCGGTCGAATGGACGCAGAAAACATAGGCGAGTTGGAAACGATGGTCCGCGAAGAGGCGCAGGGTCGCCGCATCGTCTTGGACTTAATAGATCTAGCCCTCGTGGATCAAGACGCGGTCAGTTTTCTGAAGCGCTGTGAAGAGCACAACATCACGCTCAAGAATTGCCCAGCATATATCCGCGAGTGGATCACGAGAGGACGAAAGACAGGAGAAATGTAACCGTGATTTGCCATCACAGGAAACACATAAACCGGCTACCGCGAGATCGTTTTGGCGATACGAGAAGAGGAGCACGAGGATGTCCGGCCTAACTCGGCGTGAATTATTGATCGGTGCCGCGATGGTCGCCGCGGGCGTACTGCCTCGCTCGCCTTTCGCTGCAGAAACAGCCGAACATTCAGGATTTCCGAGGGACACAAACAGAAAGGGAGAGAATTCGATGACGACGATCACAACCAAAGACGGCACGACGATCTACTACAAAGACTGGGGCAAAGGGCAGCCTGTGGTGTTCAGCCACGGATGGCCTCTAAGCGCCGATGCCTGGGAAGACCAGATGCTGTTTCTTGCCGACCATGGCTACCGCTGTATCGCGCATGACCGCCGCGGTCATGGCCGTTCGAGCCAACCGTGGGAAGGCAATGAGATGAACACGTACGCGGACGATCTGGCGCAACTCGTCGAGAAACTCGACCTGAAAGACGCCATTCAAGTGGGTCACTCAACCGGGGGCGGAGAAGTAGCGCGCTACATCGGTCGCCACGGTTCGAAACGCGTGGCGAAAGCTGTGCTGATCGGCGCCGTGCCTCCGATCATGCTGAAGACGCCTGCCAATCCTGGAGGATTGTCCATCGAGGTTTTCGACCAGATTCGCGCAGGCGTTCTCAATGACCGATCGCAATTTTTCAAGGACCTTAGCGCCCCGTTCTACGGCGCCAATCGGCCAGGTTCAAAGGTTTCCCAAGGCCTGCGGGACTCGTTCTGGTTGCAAGGAATGTGGTGCGGATTCAAGGCTGCCTATGACTGCATCAAGGCCTTTTCGGAAACGGACTTCACCGAAGATCTAAAAAAAATCGACGTGCCGACACTTATTCTTCATGGCGACGACGATCAGATCGTTCCGATTGCCGATTCAGCGCTTTTATCCGCGAAGCTCGTAAAAGGAGCCACGCTCAAGGTCATTCCGGGCGGGCCCCACGGCATGTGCTCAACCTTGAAGAACCAGATCAACGGGGAACTGCTGGCATTTTTTCAAAGCAGTAAACAAGCGTCAGCGTGACGGTGAGGCCGGACCATGAGTCGGGTGCGCAGGCAAGGAGCAACCATGAAACTTCCATCCATTCTCGACTGCTATCGGATTCTGCGAGTGCACCATCGGTGGACGATGTTTCAAGCGATTCGGTACGCGCTGTGGCTGGCGCGCTAAATACTAAAAAAAGGAGAAGTATCTGTGAGCAATCATTTTAGCAAGATCGTACATTTCGAGGATTTGAAGTGGGCGCCGCTCATCAAGGGATGTGAGCTCGCCTCGGTGGATGGCGACCTGAACGCAGAAGGAAAACCCTTTGTCATACGTCTGCGATGCGCCGACGGAGCAAAAATCCCCCCGCACTGGCATCCGACGGATGAAAACATCACCGTGCTGAAGGGCACGTTGCTTGTGGGCGTGGGGGAAACCTTCGATGAAGCGCAGTTGCAAGCGATGAACGTCGGCAATTTTGTTTCTCTGCCTAAGGAAGTGCGGCATTTCACGATGAGCAAGGGCGAGACGATCTTGCAGATTCACGGCGTGGGGCCCTTTCAGGCGAACTGGGTGAATCCATCCGAAGTGCAGCCGCCCGACGCAGCGCCCCGAGCAGCCGCGAAACCAGGCTGGTGATTTGGTGCGAAGACGAAAAGTTTGCAACTTCCTTCAAAGCCGAAAAGGAGAAATGCCATGAGTTAAAACCAATGACGCTGACGCACTCGCAGGACCGAACGCTCGCAGCTTTTTTCACCGAGGCGGTATACAACTGTCCCGGTTGCCTGCCAGAACAGGTCTCGTTGATTCTGGAATGGGTGCTTCGCAGAGTCCGAGCAAAAACGCTGACTGTATTTCTTACCGAGCCCAGCAATTCTCAACCAAATTGGGTGACGCGTCGAACGGAAGCTCGTCGTGTGTGTGCCCACAGAAAAGTATTTGCCGTCAGGTTGCTTACACAATTATTTCGAAATGAAAACTAAGTTCAAACGGAGGACAACATGAAGAAGATTGTATTTGCGCTCGCGCTGGTCGCGGCGATGTGTTTTTGCAGTGCAGCATCAGTATCAGCTTGGGAAGATGACCGCTTTCGCTTTCACTTCCAAACGGTCAATTTCCCGGGCGACACGTTTACTCAACTACTAGGCATCAACGACGTTGGCACAATCGCCGGCTATCACGGCGCTGCAGTCAACAAAGGGTTCGTCTTCACCTTCCCCAACGACTTCGATTTGGAGAATTTTCCCAATTCCGCGCAGACCCAAGTCATCGGAATCAACAATCGGGGCTATACCGACGGCTTCTACATCGATAACGCCGGAACCAACCACGGCTTCCTGGACATCAACGGCACTTTCACGACCGTGGATTTCCCGGGAACAACCCTCAACCAGCTTCTCGGCTTGAATAACCTCGAGCAGGCCGCCGGCTATTATGCGGACGCCGCCGGCATCGATCACCCATATATCTTCGACCATAAGGGCGGAGTGTTCTTCGTGATCACCATCCCCGTAGCCGCAGGCGGGGCCCAAGCCACGGGCATCAACGACAACGGCTCGATCTCGGGTTTCTATATCGACAGTAAAGGAACCAACCACGGTTTTCTGATCGCTAAAGGACAGTTCCAGACTCTCGATTTCCCGGGATCAACGCTCACGCAGGCATTTGGGTTGAACAATCACGACGAGGTCGTTGGGCAATATGTAGCTGCGTCAGGTCTAACCCACGGCTTCGTCTTTGACGACGGACACTTCACATCGGTCGATGATCCCGAAGGCGTCGGCACGACCACCATCAATGGGATCAACGACCGTAAACAAATCGTAGGATTTTTCGTGACCGCCGGTGGAAACACGGACGGATTCGTTGGGTCTGAGTAATCGTGAGATCCGCAAATCAAACGGTGCACGTCGGAAAGCATGCTCGGTCCCGTAACTCGGGACCGGGCATCTCCGACCAGACTGCACCCGGGCCATTTCTATACCGGAAGAAAACATCGAGGACCGACAACGATCTCAATCGCGACCTAATCCGAGAAGTCACGAGTGGCGCGGGATGGCGTGACTCTCAATTTCCGAATCGACGGTTGCCAAGTAAAGAGCACAGATCCTGGATTTAGAAAGTTGTTTGAATGCAGACAAGGAGAACATTAATATGACAACACTCAGTTATAGCGTCACAGAGCCCGCTCTTCGGTCACCCGTCGAGGAGTGGCAACCCCATGCCAAACAGAGCGAGACCACTACCGAGTGGTGGTACGTGACTGCAGTAGTCCACGATACGGCTGGGAACCCCTATTTCCTGGCTTGGTGTCCCTTCCACTTCAGTGGCGAGAAGAGGACTCCGGCGTCCGCAGGCCTTCCGCGCGACCAAAGGGTAATCACCGCTCTAAGCGGCTTCACGGACTATCGCAACAACTTCCATATCGCTGATTCCCCGGCAGCAGTGGTGAATGAGGCCGACACTTGGGATCCCAGGAACAACGCCGTTCGTTTTGTCGCCGGCGACTACAGCTCCGTGTGGTCCTACAAAGGTAACAGCATGCAGCTGACGGTCGCATCCCCTCATCTGTCCTACGATCTGCGCCTCACGGTCGCGGAACAGGTGATGTACGCCAAAGACAAGCTCGGCATCGAGGGCTTCATTCAGGAGGGAGCGCAGGAGGACCGAAGCTACTATTATTCGCTGCCGCGTGTCGATATCGCAGGCCGGATCACTTACATCGGAAAGGACGGCGTCCGGCGCGAAATCGACGTGACCGGGCAGGGATGGGTCGACCGCCAGTGGGGCGACTTCCTGACCAAGTCCTGGGAGTGGACCTCGCTGCGCTTCTCCAACGGCGCCCGGGTCAACCTGTACAACTTCTCCAACGGCTACCAGGTCGCGACCTACCAGAAGGCCGACGGCTCCACGCAATGGCTGGACTCCTTTGTCGTCCGCCAGAATGGTTACC
>Ga0185299_10008255_pt1 | contig 10345 bp, 7 predicted proteins | sample PaiPotPPA55metaG_FD_128002 | JGI IMG/M metagenome (GOLD analysis project Ga0185299, IMG submission 128002) | Iron sulfur acid spring bacterial and archeal communities from Banff, Canada, to study Microbial Dark Matter (Phase II) - Paint Pots PPA... ...
TATTGCCGTTGCGGTCTCCCAGGCACGGGTTTGCGCCCGCAGCAATAAGTCGGTGGAGCATGTCAGGCTGCTCATCGTAAGCAGCGAGTATGAGAGCTGTGTAACCTTGCGGCGTCGTTGCGTCGATCGGGAAGTGCGCTTGCAGAAGTGCCTGCGTGATGTCCCATCGACCAGCTCGCGCCGCATCGAACCACTCCTTGTCGTACTTGCGGACGTCAACTCCGGCGGTCGGTGCGGACAGACGTTCTGACGGCGAGGCACAACCCGACAAGAACGCAACGGAAACCAAAGCCGCAACGACTCCAGCCAAAGCGTAAACAAAGTTCTTCATTGGACACCTACCAGGCGTACATTCACAAGAGGCCTGCGCGGTCCAGTTCGTGGAACAGCGCAGGCCATCAACCCGCCCTATGCCTCGTTGCAGGATGTATTGGGTGTGGCCGTTCCGATTAATCGTTCGACAGCTTCGCCGACATCGCCTGAACGCGTGACGAGTCCGCACCAAGCGCCTTCACGAGGCGGGCGCCGAGGTCGCTGTCCGCCTTGTTGAAATACGAAATCACGGTGTATTCGTTCTGTTCGTTTGTCACATGACTCAGGTCGCCAGACAGTGCGGTGACGAGATCTGCCTTTTCAGACTCGGGCAACGAACGGTAGAACACCCCGGCCTGCTTGAACATCTGCTGCTTGTGGATGGCCATTTGCTGCGTCGTGCCCGACAGAGGCGTCTGCACATACTTGTACTTCGGGTCTTGCGAGATCTCGCCGATAGTGGACGGCTCGTAATTCACCTCGCCTGTCCGGCCACTGGAGTTCATCTTCCCGTCCTGATTGTTGTTACGGACGGCGACCAGCGGCCGATTAATCGGGAGCGAATTGAAGTTTGCACCGAGACGATACATCTGCGTGTCTGCGTAGGCAAACATCCGGCCTTGAAGCATCCGGTCCTCAGACGGTTCGATGCCCGGAACGAGACGCGACGGCGCAAACGCAACTTCTTCCGTGGTCTCAAAATAGTTGTCGGGGATGCGGTTGAGGGTCATCGTGCCGACCTTCTGTTCCGGTACACCCAGCCATTCCTTCGTATCATCCAACGGGTCATAGTCGAACTTGCTCAGGTCCGACGGATTCAGCACCTGGATGTACAGATCCCATTTCGGGTAGTCCCCCTTCTTGATCGCGCCGTAGAGATCATTCGTCATCATGTTCCAGTCCTTGCCGATGGACGCAGGAATGTCCTTGGGGCGAATATTCTTGAGACCCTGGTCACTTTTCCAGTGGAACTTCACGTAGTGAACTTCGCCTTTTGAGTTGATCATCTTGAATGCATGAACGCCGAAACCATCCATATGCCGATACGAATCAGGCATCCCTTCATTGGCGTACATGTGGGTCAGCATGTTCGTCGCCTCGGGCGTGTGTGCCCAGAAGTCGAAGGCCAGGTTCGCATCCTGAACACCTGTCACAGCGCTCGGCTTGTTGGCGTGGACAAAGTCAGGGAACTTGATCGCATCTCGAATGAAGAATATGCCCTTATTAAGGCCGACGATGTCCCAGTTACCCTGCGCCGTATAAAACTTAATGGCAAACCCGCGCGGATCGCGGGCCTGCTCCGGCGAACCTCGGTAATTCATGACCGTCGAGAGCCGTACAAAGACTGGCGTCTTCGTACCAGGCTGGAAAACCTTCGCGATAGTCAGATTAGAGATGTCCGAGCTCGGTACGAACTCGCCGAACGCGCCAGTACCGCGCGCATGCACCACCCGTTCCGGGATGCGTTCGCGGTCGAAACGTTGGAGCTTCTCAATCAGATGCGAATCCTGCAGAACTACCGGACCTTCCTCGCCTGCCGTCTGTGAGTTCTCGTTGTCACCAACTGGCGATCCGTTGTCGCGAGTCATATCTACCGCATACGCAAACTGCAGCGACGCTACGCCCAACATCACGGCAATAGCTGTTTTTTTGAGGACCGTGTTTCTTGATTTCATTTCTACTCCTCTACTGTGGTGGCTGACGAAGGAATTTAACGTCTAGTGCGTCGAATCCAACAAACCGGGCTTAGACGTGTTCCAATAGCGAATTCCGATTAAGGTGATAGGCACATCAACGACGCGCATTCCGGGGAGCTCCCGCGCATGTAGAGACGGAGCAACCATTGACCGTTCAAATGTATTCGCGAGAGCTACTGCAAAAACGCGTTATTGCAAGAGGTAAGTCTGAAGCCTTGCCGTAGAGCGGTGCAATCGCATACGGCGGCAAGATACGGCCAAGACGGCTGTGTTTTGTGCCATCCGGATTTCGACATCGACGTGCATAGAATCGTGAAAATGCCGTGACGGCAGCTACGAAAAGGTGTGATCACGACTACGTCAAGATGGCGGATAGGAAGCCGGCGACAGCGGCGCCCATTTCTCGCAACTGGTTGCGGGTTTCGTCGTGCCGCCTGAATGGGCTGAAAGAGCGGGCACTGCCGATGATGGCTTTGAGATGCGCAACCTTGACTCCGATCGAAAGCAGCAACCAGTTGGCGAGAAGGCGTCGCGAGCCGTCGCTTTTGCGCTATCGGGAATTTCAAACGACGTGTAACGGCTCGTCATTTGTGTGCATCGGTCTGTTGTATGCATCGCAGATCGATTGGCAGCCTTAAGCGAGTTGATTGCAGTCAACTCGCGCGATGTGGGGGAACCCATGCTCGCTGTGCGTTCACTGTTCGGCCAGCTTGAAAAAAGCTCGCAACTGGTTGGTGGTCATCCATCTTGCTCGGAGACTCAGACGCACAGCGGCCGTCAGTCAGCCATACGTCGCCGTGCTGGCCCGACCGCATTGCGAATTGCTAACACGAAGGTATTTTTTGGCGGCGTCCTCTGTGGCCAGCGGCACATCAGACCAGGTCCGTCCGCCTTCGCTTGATTCTCGCGGTATTTCCGCCGCCGCAATTAGTTGAGCACTTGCAACGGATCAGGCAAGCAGCTAATATTCATTAAATGATTTAACGAATACGATGCCTTCCGGAGACTCAATGGTTATTGCTGCCCGTACTTCCCTGGTTGACTCGAGCGCTGCGATTTTGCGGGAGCACATCGTTAAAGGTTCATGGCGCGTGGGAGACAAAATTCCCGTGGAACCCGCACTTGCAGAAATGCTCGGCGTAAGCCGGGGAACCGCCCGTGCGGCGGTCCGCAGCCTGGTCGATGTGGGCCTTCTAGATGTGCGGCAAGGATCAGGAACGTTCGTCAAGTCCGTACAAGAGATTTCGGCTGACGTTAAGAGGATCCGGCGAACCGGTTTGCGCAATCAGTTTGAAGTCCGGCGTGCGCTGGAAGTGGAGGCTGCTCGCCTAGCCGCAACGCGCGCCACCCCGGAGGACATCCAGAGGCTTAGATCGCTACTGGCGAAACGCGGCGATTGGCTCGGTCACGAGACCGATAACAGCCGATTTGTCGCAGACGATTATCAGTTCCACTTAGGCATCGTCAAGGCTGCACATAACCGCGCGCTCCTGGAGACCTATCAGTTCCTGTCTTGCGCCGTGAACGAAACAATCGCATCCACTTTGGAGATAGACATTCCAGAACCCGATCGCGCCGCGCATGAAGCGCTTATTGACGCCATTGCAAGCGGGTCACCGTCCATCGCGGATAGAGCTATTCGCCGGTTCATGAATCCGATTCTTAAGGCATTACCAGGAGCACCTAGTACGTGACACTTTCACCGGGACAACGCCGTTCGAGAGTTTCAAACGAGCTTCTTCCTACGCATGAGCCCGAGCCGCTGCCTGCAGAGCGACCTGATGCACACGACATGAACCTGGTCGATGAGCAACTCATCGACGCCGAAATTGACAACGTTCCCTCTCCTCTAATGCCCATCAAAGGCAGGCGAGCACAAGTCTTCCTTGGCGCTAGCCTGGTCCTCCTCGCATTGAATCTGCGTCCTTTATTTTCGAGTCTCGGTGCGTTGCTTCCCGAGGTAATTCGGTCGCAGGGCCTTTCTCCGTCCGCGGCGAGCGCCATTACAACGTTACCTGTGCTGTGCCTCGGTCTATTCGCGCCTATCGCCCCGCTATTGGCGCGGCATTTTGGGGCGGAACGCACTATTCTCGCCCTTATGGCTGCTCTTGCGGCCGGAACCGCTGCCCGTGGTTTCGGTGGAACACCAGAACTCATTGCCGGCACCGTGCTATCCGGAGCGGCGATCGCTATCATTAACGTGTTACTGCCGGGACTGATCAAAAGGGATTTTCCGCAGCGCACAGGATTGATGGCCGGCTTATATACGATGGCGTTGTGCGCGGGCGCTGCCATGGCCGCTGGCCTGAGTATCCCGCTGGAACGACTGCTTGGTTCGTGGGGACTAGTTCTTGGCGTTTGGGCCATTCCAGTGATCTTCGCGATTGTTTGTTGGACGCCCCAGGTGCCGCCGAAAAGGCCCGCAAGTCATCTGGGACGTCCTATCGTTCGTGGCTTGTGGCGATGCCCGCTTGCATGGCAGGTCACCATTTTCATGGTGTTGCAATCCATGCTTTCCTTCACCGTCTTTGGCTGGCTTGCCCCTATCTTGCGCGATCGCGGCATGCGTGCCGACCTCGCAGGAATTGCGGTCTCAGTGTCGGTCATGATGCAGACCGTCGCCTGTCTTTTCGCACCCGTGATTGCTTCGAGACTCCGGGATCAGCGTTGGTTGAACGTGGTAGTAGTGGTTCTGGCCGTCGGTGGCTTCATGGGATGTCTCTTCGCACCACTGTCTTCAGTCTGGTATTGGGCGGTCCTTCAGGGAATTGGTCAAGGGGCCTTGACCTCGATTGCGCTAACATTGATTGTGTTGCGCTCTGAGAACGCGCACGTTGCAGCGGAACTCTCGAGCATGGTGCAAGGGATCGGATACGGCGCTGGCGCAACTGGCCCATTGTTGGTCGGCGTCTTGCACGGCTGGACCGGTGGGTTCGGCGGCGTTGGCGCATTGTTTCTTCTGGTCGGCGCCCTCGCCATATATGTGGGAATGCGCGCGGGCCGGGCTATGTACGTGAAAGGGGCCGTGTACGAAGTCCGAGTGTATGAGCGCTTGATGACCGGACTCGCTCGCTGACTTTTGCCAGCGCCTGCCCTAGAGTTGATGCGCCAGTTATATCGGTAACCATCGGAGGTGGCCACGTCGTTCGCGGTTAGCGTGATGACCGCCTCACGGGAATCGCTTACGCGCTGCCGGACGGTGCTTGTTTAGTCTTCTGGCAGCCAAAGCATATTCTTCGGCCTCGATATTGCTATCCGACCGTAGCGAAGGCGCTGACGTACCGCAGGCACCTACTGGCCGCCAGGACGCCTGAAGGTAACCATCAAGACCCCGCAACTAATCTGTCCCTTCGAAGGCTTGTGATCGCTGGCTTTTGCAGCCCTCACATCGCGCCTTCGCGCTCCCGCCGTCGTATGTTTATGAGCCGCATTACCTCATCTGCACCGCGGCGGACCCGCGCTGACGCTCAGCCTTCCTCGAGCGTCGCGCGAGTGAACTCCTCGATGTTGTCGAGTAGCGCGTCGAGCGCCTGTCCGGCTGCATCGACATCTCCTTCGGCGATCGCCTTGGCGACCGCGCCATGCAGCCGGGCCATCTCCGGGATGTCCGCAGCCTGCTTGTAGTGGAAGTACCAGAATCGCCGAGCCAGGCCGTGCATCAGACGCATCGCCGCCTCGGCGAATTCATTTCGCGCGGCAATCAGGCACAGTTCGTTGAATTCGCGGTCAAGCCGCACAAAACTGACGTCGTCATTTCTCTTCGATGCTTCCTTGAACTCCGCAGCGAGCTGCACGAACACGTCTCGTTCCTGCGGCGTGGCGCTTTTGGCAGCGCTTCTGCAAATCAGCCGCTCGACCTCCCTGCGCGTGCGCAGCAGCTTGAGCTGCTTCTTGACGTCTATCTCCGGAACCAACAGCCCGCGCTGCGGCATGATCAGGATCAGATGCTCTCGGGATAAGCGTTGAATCGCCTCGCGGATAGGCGTGCGGCCGATCCCCGTCATTTCGCTGAGCGTCAGTTCCGACACGATGGTACCCGGCGCAAGCTGCAGCGTGACGATCGCCTCCTCTATCTGAGCATAAGCCTGCTCGGTCAGGCTTTCCTTAGGCCCGGGGCGCGCGTCGTTCGCCTTCGCACGAGCGGGTGTGGAAGAGCGGGCCCGCGGAGCTTTGGGTTGAACAGCGGCCTTGCGGGCAATAGTGCGTGCGGCCATAAGTGACACCTGAAAATGCGTGCATGAGATATCCGAATTGTATAGCAGTTGCGTTGTAGCGTTGCCGGGGGCGGTCCGCCGGAGGACAACGCCCAGGCGTATGGCGTTCGGGCGGCCGACATGCCGGCCGCGACCGTGAGTGGCATGGACCGGACGTGAAAGCACCGGGCACCAAGCGTGAGCGCTAGCGCGACAGGCTTTCGAGAGAACGTCCCTTGGTCTCGACACCCAGAATCAATACCACAGCCGCCGCAATCACAAAGGACAGGGCGCCGAGCGAAAAAACGCCCGACTGTCCCGCATGAGGCAACACCATGCCGACAATGGAAGGGCCTAGCAGCGAACCGAGCCGTCCGATCGATGATGCGAATCCCGCCCCGGTAGCACGGATACGCGTTGGATAAAGCTCCGGGGTATAGGCGTAGAGCACCGACCACATTCCGAAGAAAAAGAACTGCATGCAAAGGCCCGCTCCGATCAGTTGGACCAACGGCGCGTGCGTCGCCGCAGCCTGCCCGTAAAGATATGCAAACGCGGCGCTGCCGAGCAAGGTAAGCGCGCATGCGGGCTTTCGGCCCCACGCCTCCAGCAACCACGCGGCGCACAGGAAGCCAGGAATACCTCCGACCGATATGACGATGGTATAGAACACCGACTTGGTAACCTCGTAGCCAGCACTTTGCAGCAGCGCTCCCAACCAGGTCGTCAAACCGTAGTAGCCGAGCAACGCGAAGAACCAGAGCGACCATGTCATCAACGTGCGGCGTCCATATCCGTTTGTCCACAACTGAACGAAGCGTGAAGAGCCTGTAACCTGAGCGGCTGGAGCGGATGACACGGCGGAAACTGGCGGAAGATCCATTCCGCGCAGGCATTTCCTGACGCTCGCCTCGATGCCTGCGACAACCGCGTCGGCGTCCATCGCGCGCCCCGCACTTTCCAGCCACCGCGGAGATTCGGGAACCCAATACCGGACCACAAAAACAAAAACCGCCGGCACTGCGAGCGCAATGAAGATGCCACGCCAGCCAACCAGTGGGAGCAGGAAATAGGTGGCAATGCCCGCAGCGATGAATCCGATAGGCCAGAAGCCCTCGAGAATGGCGAGGTATCGTCCCCGGTTCCTGGCTGGTACGATCTCAGAGACAATGGACAATCCGATAGGAAACTCCATTCCCATCCCGAATCCAAGCAACACGCGAAACACCATCAACCATTCGACGTTCGGCGCGAAGCCGCAAAGCAGACTTCCCAGACCCCAAAATATCATGCTGACCTGAAACACCGGCTTGCGGCCATAGCGGTCGGCAAGCATGCCGGCGATCGCCGCGCCGATCAGCATGCCCAGGAAACTCGAACTGGCCAATAACCCGGCCTGCGTCGCGCTCAGGCCGAACTCAGTCTTGATCGAACCCAACACGAACGTCATGATGCCCAGATCCATCGAGTCGAACAACCAAGCCGTTGCTATGACCGCGAAGACCAGTTTTTGATATCGGGTAAGCGGCAGTCTCTCAAGTCGTGCCGCCACGCCGTCCCTTACGTTGACCGCGTCCGGTGTATGCATTTCCATTGTCTCTCTCCAACCTGTCTCGCAGGCTTTGTGGCATATATTAATTAGATATACATATCAGTTTGCCGATTATCGCAGGTTGATTACCTCCCCTCCCTTTCATTGCACGACGAAATTGCCCGTCGATACGGCCAGGCCCCGAACAGGTCGGACGCTCTCAAACAGTTGTCATTACGCGACGTTCTTCTTCGGAAAGTTCGGGACCGTCCAGCGTCACGCGGGAATGATCGTTCCGGAACTTGGCTATCACCGGCAGCAGTTCTTCCTTGACGTATTTGTCGCTATATCCGTTGAATAGCGTTCCCACCAAACCCCGGCGCAGGTCGCTCGAGCCAATCACCCAGTCCGCAATGGGGAACGTGAGATTCATGTTGTACTTCATCATGATTCCCATGTTGTGATGCGCGGTATGGTGGCGCCGGATGGTGTTGATGAACGGCATATTGCGAACGAACCAGTTTTCGCGGACGTGGCAGCAGTAGTGGAACGTCTCATAGATCAGGTACTGTGCAACCATCGTCAGGAAAACGATGTGGCCGGCATTCAGGTTGATCAGCCTCGACGCGATATAACCGAGCAGCGTGCCGCCGATACCAAGCGTGATCAGAACGCGCCAGGGGAAAAATACGATGCGGAACTCGCGGGTGGTGTCGATCGTGGGTTCGAGATCGGTGAAGTACTGGTGGTGTTCGCGCGTGTGTCGTTCATAGATCGCGCGCAGAGCGAACACATTGATGCGGCGATGCATGACGAAGCGGTGCATGCCCCACTCCACAAAATTTCCGGCCAGGAAAACCGGAATAACCAGCAACCATTCCCACCGCGACGCGTGCAACTGAGTCAGGCAGTAGTAGATCGCCGCGACTCCGGCCAGGTACAACACGAATATATGCAGCAGCCCGTTATAGAGCGGACTGATGTTTGCCTTGTAATTCTCACGGAACTTCCGTTGCCGTTCGGTCATCATGATGCATCTCCTTTTTCGATTTCCAGTACTGATATATTCGTTGAGTATTAGTAGAATAAAAGATGCTTTTCATTTGTTCGATGTAGGGACTTTCCCTAAGCTGCCGTGGTAAGCATTACGTACGATCCGAGCATACGCATCCTCGACATCGCAGACCGGAAACGACTTCGCAAGCCGTGTAACCGCCAGCGCATCACGGGTCAGCGAATCGAGCGAAGCCTTCGCGATTCCCAGATCCTTGAGAGTGGTTGGGATGCCCAGACTCGCAACGAGGTCGCGCAGGAATTCGCTCAATTCGCGTGCGACGTGCTCGGGGCTTTCCCCGCAGATGCCAAAAATCTGCGCGATCTCTGCGGTTTCCGTCGGCCGGTAAGCGGCAAGTGCATCGACTACATAGGGAAGTACCACTGCGTTCGTGGTGCCGTGCGAGCGGTGCGTCATGCCCGCGACTGCATAGGCAACGCCGTGCACGGCGTTCAGGCCGGCGCTGCCGTATGACAGCGCCGCATAGACGCTCGCGTAGCACATGCCGGTGCGTGCTTCCATGTCGGCGCCGTTGCCGTAACAGCGCTTCAGATACCGGGCGCACAGCGATATGGCCTCTCGCGCGAAAAGCATCGTCAGCGACGAGCGACCGCTGTATCCCGGGTCGGGATGCCCGCCTCGGTCGTATTGCGCCGAGTCGAGCGTCAGATAGGACTCGATTGCATGCGTCAATGCATCGATGCCCGCGTCTGCGGTCACACGCGGTGGGCAGGTGTACGTGAACTCGGGATCGATGAGCGCAATTTGTGGACGCAGCGAGTTGTCCATGACAGCAACCTTTGTCGCATTGCTCGGATCGACCAGAATGGCTCCGGGAGTGGCTTCCGATCCCGTCCCCGCCGTGGTGGGCAGCGCGATCACGGGATCGGCCTGTCTGCCGCCGTCAGCCCGCCGACAAAGTCGCGCACTGGCCGGCCACTCGGCAGAGTGATGCAGAGCGCCTTGGCAAGGTCGATATTGCTGCCGCCTCCAAGCGCAATGACATGATCGGGTGCGCTGCCTCCCAAGGCGGTCCGAACGGCCTGCGTGGCGTTGTCGCAAAGCGTTGTGGTGGGGTCTGCCTCGCCTCCGTCGAACACGATTGTCTCGATACCGAGCGAAGAAGCCGATCGCACGTACTCGTCCACCCAAGGCGTCGACTTCACGAAGAAGGGATCGGTAACGAGCACGCCCTTGTGATATCCCAGACGGGCGACCAGCGCCGGAAGTTGCGAGCGCGAGCCGGCGCCGATGATCAGCCTTCCCGGAGGACAGAAATGGATAAGGTCTTCGGTTCTCATGTGAGTTCCCGGTTAGGAGTTAACGGTTGAGGAACGCGCGCATGGCGTTCGCGACCGCGTCGGTGTGTGTCACCGGCAGCGAATGACCTGCGCCGCGGAATATCTGCAAGTCTGCGCCCCGGATTTTCCCCGCGAGGGAACGCGCGCATGAACTGGGGCAATCGGTGTCGTCAGCGCCGTGCAGAATCAGCGCCGGGATGTCGAGGGAGGCGAGAATCGCACTTTGGTCACTGTTTCGGACGGCCGCCCAGGTCCGC
>Ga0185299_10008256_pt1 | contig 10344 bp, 7 predicted proteins | sample PaiPotPPA55metaG_FD_128002 | JGI IMG/M metagenome (GOLD analysis project Ga0185299, IMG submission 128002) | Iron sulfur acid spring bacterial and archeal communities from Banff, Canada, to study Microbial Dark Matter (Phase II) - Paint Pots PPA... ...
CTACCAGAATGCTTCGGGCATGGTCTCGAATGTAGTCACCCGGAATCAGATGCTTGCCGCCGCAGCGCTTAGCGGGTGCGACAGCGGGTCTGGTATTCGCGTCGAAGCCTCGAGTGACGTTGCCGGCATCAAATTGGTGACAGTCCAAAAGAGCACCGTTCATGATTATCAGAAGAATGGAATAACGGCGCTGGGAAATAGCGGCTCTATCAAATTTCTGTCGAATTCCGTGCGCGGCCAAGGTCCGACGACTGGCGGGCCCGCAAATGGTATCCAGGTAAGCTTCGGTGCCGTCGGGCAGGTTCAGGATAACGACGTCATAGATAACATCAACATCGGCGCCAGCGGCTTCGCTGCCTCGGGTATTCTCATTTTTGCTTCGAGCAAAGTGCGAGTCATCGGGAACACAGTCGGAAATAATCAGTTCGGAGTTGCGGTGGAAACTTCGACGACCGGAACGGCCGACAAAACCCTAATCAAGAGCAACGAGATCTTTGGCACATTGGATATCGACGGAATCGACCTCTGCAGCAACAATAACGTCGTCAATAGCAATACTATCGCCAGTAGTGATGAGGCGGGGGTCGATTTGGATAGCGGTTGCGGCAGTACCGGGAACGGCAACAAGGTGACTGGCAATACTATCAACGAGGCTTGCGCGGGTATCCTGGCAGGGAGCGGCACTTCCGGCAATACGATTACTCCGAACAGCTTCTTCAATGTTACCAATATCACGCTCGCGGCGGACGTATGCCCGGCGGCGGTGGCCGGAACGGCACATGGGAAATTTCAGAGCGGTTTCGTGCGTCCCGTCCTCGCCCCGTCCGAATAGACAGACGAATAGAGTCGCATCGCGCGCGGGCTCGGTGCTTTCATCTAACTCGGAGTGAAATCCGCCGCGCCGATCCGCCCTCCCATTGCGAACGTGGCCAAATAATCATTCACCTGTTTCAAGGGAACCAGAACCTTGATCGAAATACTAAACGCATGGACAAGCGGTGGACCTTTTTTTAACTTCCGCGGAAGCTAAAAATTGACCTTGGTTATCGCGGGATCACAAGAAATCTTCATAGAACCGTTAGTTCTCGTTTCTTGAGTTAGCTCGCGCAGCGCTGAGACCGTGGCAACGCAAATTGCCGCCTCTACCATACGCAGCTGCCCACCTAATAAGCGGCTTGCGGATTGATTCCTGTAGTTTGTTTGACGTTTTACCCGAAGCAACTTAAGCACAAGAGTTGCTTCGTCAATCGACCGGGTGTTACCGGCCAGGTTGTGCTGTGAATCACGCATCAGCGTGCCGTCACTTATACAGCGACCGGCCGTTACTTATACAACGATCGGTAGTAGCCGCGAGAAGGTGAACCCGATCGGGCGAAACTGCAGGCTTGGCCCTGATCGCGCCAAAAGCATGTGGGGGTGGCGGACGCATGGATGATGATGGATGTTTCGATTAGAATTTCTTCCAACTAAATTCACCCGATTGCAGAGCTAGTTGCGTTGCTGCATGATGATCGCGCCAGAGTTCGGGGGTTTGAACAGGTCGCTCGATCGGTCCTAGTAGCCACTTACCTGAGTTTAAGGAAAAATTCTGAACGGCCGGCTGACGCCGCGGTTATTCAGACGCAGCAGAACTTGACCTGGGGTCCAGTTCGGCGCTTCCGTGAGTATTAAGTAAGGATGAACCTAGATAGATGAACCTAGATATTGGATAACGATATCTTTTGATTTCCGTCGAAAGGAGCAAAAACAATGAAGAAACTGCGTACAACAGTATCGATCGCGTTGGTCTTCATCACGGCCGCTGCGGTATCAGGATTTTGCGCAGACCTGGGCGCACAAGCATCGAGCCCAATTTCCGGACTCAACGCTTCCTTTGCGAATCCGCCGCTACAGCTATTAGCACAAGCTCGCTCCGATTCAGGCGACGAGGTTAGCAACCCGCAGAGCAATACGAATACTCTGGTCTCCGATGGTCTACTTAGGCCTGAAGGAGAAGATTCCCAAGCGAGCGCAGATGGAAAATTCGATAACGACAAGGTAGAAAAATCAGAGAAGGATGATCCGCCTGCAACCGGCCGTTGTAAAAATGGCAACCATGTTGGGAATAAACACTGCGTTCCCAGCCCATCGGAATAGCGCTTCCACGCATTGGAGCGCCGGAAGCGGTTGGTGGCTGTCCTAAGTGAGAACCCCGCCGAGAACAGCTTAACGCTGCGTTCGGCGCGCCTGAAACCGTAAGGGTGCAATCATAGAACTCTATTTTCAATCGTGCCTCCGAAGATCGCGACTGCGGCTCGGATTTGGGGTCGGTCTGCTTGCACTGGCTCTGGCAGGAGGTTTCGTCGGATGTGCCGCCCGCCCGGTTGCGGCCACTAATCCGGCGTCGACTCAGACCGGTGCACTAAACTCGGTACCAGGATCAGGGATAGATAGCCAAAGCTATCAGCAACGGCTCGAAGCACTCTGGCAGAAGCGAACCAGCGACAATTTCGGCGCAGACTTCAAACTTGGGCCTGGCGACCTTTTGGAGATCTCGGTTCCGCTTGAGCAGCTCCAGCACCGGGAAGTACGAGTTTCCTCTCAAGACACCATCATCTTACCCCTCGCGGGAGTGGTGAGCGTCAAGGGAATGACCGAACAGAATCTGATCGACGATCTGCACCAACGCTTGTCGAAGTACATGTACGATCCGCCGATCTCTCTTTTTGTGAGCCATTACGGCAGCAGAGAAGTGGCGGTCATGGGCGCAGTTGCCAAACCGGATCTTTACACGCTCGAGAGCGGATCCGACACTCTGATGGGGATGATTAGCAAGGCCGGCGGGATGACGAGCGATGCCTCGGGTAAGCTGATTTTTGTGCCGGGCGGGCAAGACGGCACTGTAATCGGACCGGGTAACCCGGTGAATCTAACGCAAATGCCTGGCGCCAGTACCGGTAGTAGTACGCGATCGACCGAAAATCCTCATGGCTTGGGCGGCGACTCGCCCTCGGGTTCCGGTGGCCCGATACACAGCGAGACAGCCATCGAGCCTGAGCGGAATGGACCGACTCGGCCCGACCTTGTAAACACGGCCTACCACCCAAGCCAAGCGCTTCCTTCTGGTCCTGCATTGACAAGACTGCATCCGATCATCATCTGGATGAACGACCGGGCAATGCAGAACTACGTCGAATTGCCCGCTCGCCCTGGCGACTTGCTCATCGTTCCCGCGGCGGGGCAAGTCACAGTTGGTGGGTGGGTCCAAAATCCAGGAGGATTCAGTATTACGACCGGAATGACCGCACTCAGCGCAATATCAGCCGCCGGAGGAGCTCTATTCAGCACCTCGGCACAAGTGTTGCGCACGTCGAGTGACGGGGGACGTTCGAGTATTCCGTTTAGTATCTCCCGCATACAAAAAGGCGAAGAAGCCGACGTTCCAGTGCAGTCGGGCGACGTCGTGCTGGTGGATCGATCGGCAGTTGGTGCGGTTCCTTACTTCGTGTACTCGCTCTTTTCGAAATTCGGAACCGGCGTCGGGATTCCAATTCCTTGAGGGCCGCCGCCGGAGGATGAGAAACCTTGTCTGAAATCTCTCCATATTTCTTAGAGCGACTTCGTGAAAATGACGGGGCCTTGAGTCGGGCCACCGCGAGAGTGGCCGACGAAGCACCGGGACTGCGCGAATATTGGAGCGTCGTCCGCCTGCACCTCACGCTGATTGTCGCGGTCACGGCGATTGCGATGCTGGTGGCGGGCGTCTTCGTTTTCTCCGAGACTCCCCAGTATACGTCCAGTTCCGTGATCATGGTTGAAGAGCAGCCTCCGCAGGTGCTCGACATCAAGCAGTTGCTAGTTCAGTCGAATGACGACAGCGACCACGATTACTACAAGACCCAATATGCGCTGCTGCAGACTCGCAGTCTCGCGGCGCAGGCTATCCGCGACCTGGGATGGCAGGAGAGTCAATCGCTTAACGGAGGGGCGCAGCCCAAGGGATTGATTCGAGACTATCTGACCAGCTTGAAATCCTCGATGAAAGGGCTGTTAGGGCAAAAGCCCAAGGCAAATCCCGAACCCGCCACAGCCATGGCCGACGACTCCCTTGAAATTCCAGACGTCAGCCCATCGTTGATTAGCGCGTATCTCGGGGATCTGAAAATTCAGCCGCAGATTGGCACCCGTCTGGTCAAGATCTCCTTTACCACTCCGGATCCCAAGCTCTCGGCCACCTTGGCCAATGCGCACGCCGCGGCCTACGTCCGCCAGGGAATGGAACTGAACGCCCAAGCTAGCCAGGCTGCTGAGAAATTCCTGGAACACAAACTGGTAGACCTCAAAGAACGAGTCGAAAAGTCGGAAGCAGCTCTTAACAGTTATCGTCATAACAAAGGCATCGTCGAGTTCACCACTGAAAGGAAGAACGAGATCCTGCTCAAGCGGCTTGAAGATTTGACCGGCGCGCTGACCGAGGCCGAAACCAGAAGAATCGCTCTCGAATCCCAGGCTGACCTGATCAAGCAAAAAGACTACGACGCACTGCCCCAGGTGGTAGGCGACCCGATGGTGCACGAGCTGAAGCCCGAACTCGACAGACTCGATGCCCAATATGCGAGCATGGCAAGCCGCTACACCTTGAGCTACGCGCCACTGGTGTCACTCAAGGCCAAGCGCGACGACACTCAATCCCGGCTGAAGCAGACGGTGGTCAACCTCGTCAAAAGCGTCAAGCTCGAGTACGAGGCCGCCGTCACCAGAGAGAACGATCTTAAGACGGAAGTGGATCGGGAGAAAGCGAGAGCGATGGCGTTGAACGATGCGTCGCTTAAGGATGCGATCCTGGCGCGGGACGTCGACACCAATCGTGAACTGTACGAAACCGTGCTGAAGCGAATGAACGAGGTGGGAGTCGCCGCCGAGGTCCACTCAACCAACGTGTCTGTTGTCGAGCCTGCAATTCCGCCGACCTCGCCATCGGCCCCTCGCCGAGCCATGGCTATAACGTTGACCGTAGTGCTAGCACTCTTTAGTGCTGTAGGCATGGCGTTCTTTCTGGAATATCTCGACGATACTCTCAAGACACCCGAAGAAGTCGAGCGATATCTGCGGCTGCCGACCCTTGCGTTCGTACCGAATGTGGTTGGTTTGCACAATGGTAATTCTCAGGCGAGCTTGGAGGTGTCCTCGGGTCAGATGGACCCCGGCCATTCGCAAAATGGTCATGCCGTGCCAGGATTCGGTAACAATGGTAAACCGAGCCAAGCCGCTGCGGTCACAGTGGCGGAAGTCTCGCGCACTATTCGTAACCAAGTTCCATTTAAGCGCGCAAACCAGCAGAAGGCGCGGCGACTGTCGACGCTGGTCTCTGCGCGGGAGGCGTATCGCTCGATACGGGGTCAGATCCTGCTTTCGCGAGCGGGTGCGCCGCCCCGTACGGTGATGATCACCAGCGCGCTGGCTGGAGAGGGAAAATCGATCACCGCGGTGAACACTGCCATCACCTTCGCTCACAAAGGCCGCCGGGTACTTTTAATTGATGCCGATCTCCGCCGCGCACGATGCCACAAATTGCTCAAGAATGACTGTCATCAAGGACTTTCAGAGGTACTGACCGGTCAAGCGGAATTGGATGAAGTTATAAATGCAACTGAGATCACTAACCTATTTCTGATGGTCGCGGGGGCGGTGCCACCCGATCCGCCGGAACTCCTGGGTTCACCAAAGATGGGCGAGATTCTGGATACGCTCTCCGCCCATTACGACCACATTGTAATCGATACCGCTCCAATCATGCCGGTCAGCGATACTTTGGTGCTTTCGAAATACACCGAGGGCGTTATCATGATAGTAGGGCGCGTGACGCCAAAGCATATGACGCGACGCGCTTGTCTGCGACTCGGTGACTCAGGGGCGAAAATTCTGGGTGTGGTGATGAATCAGCTCAGCTCCTACGGTCATTCCAGCTATTATCCTTACAGCGGCTACAATTACTCGCATTACTCAAATGGAGAAGTGGCTCGCCATACCGCCAAGGAAGTTGACGATTACAGCGACATGGTGTTTGAATGATTCGCGAGGCGGTGCCGGCTTCAGATCGGAAAGGCTGAAGCGTCTGAACACTAGTGGAAAGCTCGCGCTGTGGACGGTGGTGCTGCTGGTGGTCCTGTCACCCCTGCCTGAGGGATCGGCTAATCCGTGGGCGCTGGCAACAGTCGAATCGGTAATCTTCGGTCTGGTCGCGCTCTGGCTGATTCCGCTCACCTGCGGCGCTGACTCGAACGATGTCTTCGCTCGCGGACGTAACTTTCTACTTCCTCTTACATTCCTCGTGATTGTCGTGACGATGCAGTTAGTTCCGATGCCGCCGGCAATTCTTCGCTTTGTATCGCCGGCAACCTACCGACTGTACGAGCTGAGTGTACACGGATGGCCGCAAGCAATAAGCGGGCAAAAAGGCGAGTGGCGCCCGCTGTCGATTGCTCCTTCACTCGGTGGCAGACCGCTACTAAAGGTAGCCTCATACGTATCGCTCTTTTCCCTCGTCTCTCTCTGTCCGTTCGGTTCCCCAGGACGCGATACCGAAAGATACGTATATCGCGTCATGATAAAGGCAGTGCTGTTGAGCGGTTTGATCGTCGCGGTAGTGGGAATCGTAGAGTTTTACACTTGGAACGGGAAGATTTTATGGCTGTTTGTGCCGTACGACTGGGGAGCGCCTCAGCCCGGCTCACTTTCGCGCGCCCTCGGCTCGTTCGTAAATTTCGACCATTTTGGAAACTACCTGGCGGTCATTCTGCCGTTGGCCATTGGCGGCACGTTGTTTCGTGACGATCTGTTTTCAAAGCAACCGGCGTTTCCTTTATTCTCTGCGGTCACTGCCTTCTTCGCACTATGCGCCCTGCTGCTTAGCGCCTCTCGCGGCGCCTGGATAGCAACAGCGATAGCGCTGACGGTTTTGATGCTGCTATCCCGACGGATGCCGCGGGCTTCGCGGCCAGTCATCTTAGACGGTCCGCTCAGAATGCGCTTGCTCAGGTCGAGCGTGATGGTGCTTGCGGTTCTTATATTTTCGATTTTGTTCATTGGACAGCAGGGGCGAAACCAGATCGATTCCCGTCTGCAAGGCACATTTCAATTCGAAAGCAGAGGCGGCGGACGGAGCGATCTCAATCGCGCGACGCTCGCGATGGCGATGGATTATCCTTTACTAGGCGTGGGTCTCGGTTGTTGGCCGGAATTGTATTCACATTATGAGGCGCCGCCCTGGGTGGACATGTTCTACCGCGAAGCCCACGACGACTACGCACAATTATTGGCCGAGACTGGGGTCGTCGGATTTGGTTTGCTGGTCTGGTTCTTAGTCGCCTTCGGAAAGACGCTCTATCGCTCCCTCATCAAGCGGCCCGTCGTCTCCCCCATTTTGGTGGCGCTGTGCGCATCGCTCTTGGCGATGCTCTTCCACGAGTTCTTCGATTTCAGTTTACAAACCCCCGCCAATGCGGTGCTCTTCACTGTGTTAGTCGCGCTGACATTCAGGATGTCGATGTATAGTGCCCCTGCTATCGACTCTGAGCGGATTAGGTGGGCAAGTTGGAGATTGCGGATCGGCGCGGCCTGCGTTTCCGCGATCGCTGTGGTTCTGATCGAGGGTGCGTTGCGTCAGGACAAAACTCTCTATCCTTACGGCATAAAGGTACCAAAGAATCCGAGTGACGCGGTCGATTTGATTTCGTCCCATCCGGCAGAGGCGAGTGCGCACTTGGACTTTGTACGACTCGCGGGCGATTCGCTTCGGAGCGATGCGCGTCTCAGGGAGCTTAGCGCCGCCGTCTGGCTTGACCCCAACGATCCATACGCGCGGGATCAATACGCGACTACCCTGCTTCATCAAAAGATGACTTCACAGGGTTTTGATAATATCACCCACTCGATCAGGGTCTCGCCTGTGCTTTCGACTCACTTCTATCTTAGCGAGGAGCTGATCCCACGGCTGACCGATCAAACCCAGCGCGCAATTGAGCGAGGATTTAGAGAAGCGATTGAGCTTCGGTATCAGGGAGCCGCGCAAGGCCTTGGTGACTACTATTCGGCCCTGGGTCGTTATGCGGAGGCCGGCGATATTTTCGCGTCGGCGGGACAAACTGAACTTAATAGTGATCTTAGCGAGACCTATCTGATGAACGCTGGGCGGGCATATGCACGAGCCGGCGTTATGGTCGCGGCGCAAAGATCCTTCGAAGCGGCTATACGCGATGAACCCGACGATGATCGCCCATATGTTGAATTAACGACATTAGTGCTCGGGCCGCAGCGTCAGCTTAAGACCGCGAAAAACGTGGTGATGCAGGGAGTTCAAGCCGGGGCCGATGCGCCAATGTTATACGACGCGCTCGCTGGGGCGGCCGATGCCGACGGTGATTCGGAGTTAACGGAGTCGGCGCTTCGGAGTTCGATCGAGGCGGGGCCGACGCTCAACAGATTGTTGCGACTCGGAGGCTTCTACGTCAGCCAAACGAAATACGCCCGCGCCGCTCTGACCTATCGCCGGGCAACTGAAATCGATCCGCAATCGGCTGAAGCGTTCTTCTATCTGGGTGTGGCGGAAGAACGCGACTACGCCTTTACCGATGCGGAAAGAGATTTCGCCCGTGCGGTTCGGCTCGCGCCCGAAAACGTAAGCTATCGCTCCCGTTACGCGGAATTCGAGCGCAGCATCGCGCAAAGCATCAGGAATTCTCAGCACCTTAGCGAGTGACCCACCCCTGTTCGGGCAACCGCGCCGCACTATTCTCTGTCACAATGCGTATCCTGCACCTCGGTATTAATTACTGGCCGGATGAAACCGGAATTGCACCATTCGCGACTGGACGATGCGAGTATTTGGCCGCACGCGGCCATGAAGTAGTCGCGTGCACCGCCCCACCCTACTATCCCCAATGGCGTGTGCCGAACAAGTATCGAGGTCGACTGTTCTCATCCGAAAAGCGCAACGGGGTGACGATCCGGCGCTCGTGGATCTACGTTCCAGGCAGCCTTACATCGCTCAAGCGGATTTTGCATGAGAGTTCCTTCATCTGCTCGTCATTGCTACGCGCAATCGGAAACGGGCGCCCGGAACTTATCTTCGTAACCTCGCCACCACTCGGACTGACCGTCAGTGCAATTATGCTCAGTCGGCTCTGGCGCGTGCCCTATGTGTTGCACGTTGCCGACCTGCAGCCGGACGCAGCCGTTGAATTGGGAATGCTGTCGCAGGGCCGGCTCATTAAGGCGCTCTACCGCCTCGAAGCAGCGGGCTATCGTAATGCGACACTCGTTTCAACGCTTACCGAAGCGATGCGCCGACGGATAGTCGCCAAAGGCGTCCCATCTGAAAAAGTGATGTTGTTCTCTGACTGGGTGGATCCGCAACTCTTCTCCATCAAGGCGCCCCAGTCCACACGTCGTGCCACACCGGACGCGCCATTCATCGCTGCCCATTTCGGCAATATGGGTGTGAAGCAGGGCCTCGATGTTATTCTCGAAGCTGCCAAACTCTCGCGCGACGATCCGAGAATCATCTACCTGCTGGCTGGGGACGGCGCCGCGCGACCGGCCCTTGAGGCCAAGGTTGGCGAATTGAACCTGCCGAATCTTCGTTTTCTGCCACTGCAGCCGCATGATCGCTTTCTCGAACTGCTCGCCGAATCGGACGCTTGTCTGGTCACGCAGCAGCGAACCGTCTCTGACATCGTGTTTCCGTCGAAAGTGATTACGCTGCTCGCCGCGGGGCGGCCGGTGATCGCTTCGGTCGGCACGGGGAGTGAGGTCGCCCGCGTGGTGGCCGAGTCGGGCGCGGGAATGACGATCGCGCCGGAGGATCCTCGTGCGCTGGCCGAAGCCGTGATGCTGCTCCGCGCCGATCCTGAGCTCGCCGCGCGAATGGGATTCGCTGGCCGAGCATATGCAGTCGATCGTTGGGAGCGCGATACGGTCCTAAAAGCGACCGAAAAAAAGCTGGCGAGTATTACTAACGGCAACGTGGCGTCAGTGGAAGTCCCCGATACTGTCGATGTGGACTAAACAGAAAAGGAGCCATTCATGAGAAAAGTTCTTGTCACCGGTGCCGGCGGTTTTATCGGGCATCACCTGGTCCGCCATCTCAAGGAGAGGGGCTACTGGGTGCGGGGCGTGGATATAAAATACCCTGAATTTGAGACGAGCCGCGCCGACGAGTTCGCGTTGCTCGACCTCAGACGGATCGACGCCTGCCTCGAAGCGACTCGCGGCGTGCAAGAGCTCTATGCGCTCGCCGCCGACATGGGTGGAATGGGGTTCATCTCGTCGCATCATGCTCAGATTCTTCGCGACAACTCGCTGATC
>Ga0185299_10008257_pt1 | contig 10344 bp, 8 predicted proteins | sample PaiPotPPA55metaG_FD_128002 | JGI IMG/M metagenome (GOLD analysis project Ga0185299, IMG submission 128002) | Iron sulfur acid spring bacterial and archeal communities from Banff, Canada, to study Microbial Dark Matter (Phase II) - Paint Pots PPA... ...
CGGCGTCAAAAAAATCGTCCCAAGCATGATTGAGATCGTGATTCACCTCAGACACTCTCTGTGGGCTTTGCTGACGAGAGGCACGCACAATCTGCAAGCGTTCTTCCTCCGTGGCTGATTGCGGTACGTTCAATGGAAACGCGTGTTGGCCAGTCATCAACTCAAACATGACTAGGGCTGCAGAAAATACATCGCTGGCCGTCGATTCGTGCCCCCAGAACGCCTCCGGCGGCATATAAAAGAAGTTACCCGCAGCGCTGGCGAGACGAGTCGCGAGGTCCACACTCTTTGCAAGGCCAAAGTCGGTGATTTTGATTGTGGGCTGACTCTGTTCAGTAGCAACCATAATGTTCCAGGGTGACAGGTCTCTATGAACAATAGGCGGATTCTGAGAGTGCGCGACTGCAAGGCCAGACGCAATTTCCACGCACATTTTCGCTCGGGCAGCTTCATCGGGCGCCTCATGTTCCACATACTCGGCGAGTGTGCCTCCTGGGATGTACTCCATGGTGAAGTATGGGTAGGTCGCTCCTTGCCATATGAACTCGTTAGCCTCGAAAACACGAATAATATTCGGATGCCCGATTCTCGTGAGGATGAACGCTTCCGAGAATGGATCGTCGCTCTTCACATTCGGCAGCACCTTCATTGCTTGCATGCCCATATACCGATGACGAATCTGGTAAACATCGCCGAAGGCTCCGCTTCCGACGTAGCGAATGACTGTGTATGTGTCCCGCACTACAAAATTGTTGGGCAAGTGCGGGCGAATCATTTTTGCCGACCATAGGCACGCCTGAGTCCCGCGTCTGCAAATCGAAAATCAAACTTGCTTTGCTGCGAGTCCGGCAAAAGACCCCAAAGCTGTGGAACGATAGTTTTTAGACTTTCTGCGTCTTGGCGTCCGAGAGCTCGCCTACCTTCCTCGATCAACCGATTCGCGGTAGCCTCTTCGACGAAATGGCTTTCTCCGTTGTCTAACCTTCGGAATGCAGATACCCAGTATTCGTCAAAGCTAAATAGAAGCCTCCAATACATCGAACGAATAGATTCCAATCTCGCGTCTAGAACCTGTGCGGAGTTTCTAGAAATGGCGACATCTGCTTCCTTGATGAGCAACTCAAGCTGGTTCTGTTGTTCTTGACTACCATTTGTCGAAAAGAGTTTTCTGGCTGCCTCTTTTAGGGCCGAGAATTCGCTCAAAAGACGCTTCCATTTTGTGCTGTCTTCCACAGCATCAAGTGCCGCTTTCAAGTCGAGAAGATTGCCAACCATTTTCTGACGCGCTTCCAGGTCGCCTGTGCTAGCAGCATTCACCTCATTTCTTAAATCCGTTGCTCTGTCGTCAAACTCTGACAGTACGGTATCATCAGGGACGATCTCGCGAAGTTCTTTGCAACGCTCTGCCTCTCTTTCCAACTCCGCTTGAACTTCCCCAGAGTCTCGCGAATCTGTGTGAGTTCCCAAGGGTTTCATCGTTTCGATTGTTTGGTTGAGAAAAGGGACAAAAGTGGTTGCAGACAAAATCCGTGATTCGTCGATTCGGAATGTTACCTCGACAGTTTCTCCGGCCGGGAGAGACCTCTTGCATTCCGTTCCTGGCAGCTCCATGACCGCGATTTCGAGGTTTCGATCTGCTCGGGGATGTTCGCCTTCAAGGATGTAAACCTTTAAGGCGCTTTCCCCTGATCCTGCGGAAACAGCTTTACTTGTTTGAAATGTCGCAGTGCCCTTGGCGGGTAAGGGGGTTCCCTTGGGGACCACTGGAACAAATTCGTTGTTTTCGAGCGCGACGCCAAAAGACTTGGATGTTATCGCCTGCGCAATGGGCAGACCATGTGTGATCGTAAATTGGGAAGGTTCCGGCGAGATCACGCTTCCACGCGCATCGTTCACCTCTAAGCGAAATTCGTTAGACTTCTTTGCCCTGAGGACCACGGTCACAAGCAATTGCCCGTCTTGAGGTATTGTGTTGACAGCGCTGGCCCATCCGCCGTCCGCCCTGACAATTCGCAACTGTCCGCCCGGTGGGGGTGGCTTTATTGAAATCCCAACGTCTACCTCAATACTGTCGGAAACAGGCGAGTAGTGGAGTTGGACGCCGACCTGACCGATCTTGGGGGAGGGTTTCGTGGGCTGTTGCATTCGCTGTGTTGCTGCGAATAAAGAAGCACCTTGAGCTACGACGGTCATAGGGTCAACGCTCGAATTCGGTCGAACCCCAAGTTCATTCTCGATTGTCGTCCGAATATAGGGCGTTTGAGTGGGTCCTCCCACAAGCAACAGTGCTTGCAGAGCCGATGGCTTGATTCCTTTTGAGGACAAAAGGTTCTTGCAGATTGAGATTGCCTTCCGCGCTTCTGGGGCAATCAGTTGTTCGTAGTCCCGACGATTGATTTCTATAGTCGTTTCTACGTTCTCAAAGCCGGGGCCAAGTTCTTCAATTGAAATCGGACACGACTCACTCTTGGATAATTGCTTTTTCGCCTCTTCCGCTTTCTGTTTGAGCTTGGCGAAGGCTCGGCGAGCAGACGGATTGTCCCGCCGTAGGTCTCTAACGCCACACTCCTGCGCGATGCGCTCAGCTATCCACTCCGCTAACTTGAGATCGAAGTCTCTTCCTCCAAGTAGACACCCTTCATTTCCTAAAACGACAAGACGTCCGTCCTTTGCGGATAGTAATGAAGTGTCAAAGGTTCCACCGCCCAGGTCAAAAATCATTAGAATGCCGCGCAACTCCTCGGCTTGAAAGCCATACCCCATCGCTGCGGCAATTGGTTCTTGCAGTAGGGGCGTAAACTCCAACCCAGCCAGTTGTGCTCCTCGGCGTGTAGCCTCGCACTTCGGAATCTCCCAAACCGCTGGTACTGTGATGACCGCAGCTTTTATGTCCTCTTGGAATCGAGCGTATACATCCGCCTTTAGGGATTTTAGGACCTCAGCGCAGAGATCCTCGGCCTTCATGGATTTTCCAGACTTTTGAAAAGTGAAACTACTGCTACCGCCCAACCAGCGCTTAAAGCCCCCTACAGAATTGTCGGAGTCAAACTCTAGTCTTCTATAGGCAGCCTCGCCAACAATCACCGCGCCCTTCCCATCGGCCATGACAGCGGATGGCGTCAAGTCGCTCTGCGTAAGCGAGTTCTTGATGACTTCGATTTTATCGCGCTGAAAACATGCAATTGCAGAATTGGTTGTTCCGAAGTCAATTCCGAAGTCAATTGTGGTTCTGGACATCGCTCATTCCTCCGAATCTCCGACCTCAACAATTACCGTTCCTGGCTGAAGCATTCGCCCCTTCCAATAGATCGTGGGCGAGATTGTGTCTGCAATGCGTTTCAGACCCTGGGGCAACGATTTCGATTTTTCAAACAGACTCACGGACAGGGTCATCCCTTCATCGTAAGTCTCGCCGGAAGGATCATGGATTTCTATTCCCATGGTGAGTAAGAGGTCCGCTAGCCGATCAACTGAGACGCCGAATGACCCTGTATTAACACCTGCTGGCAAGGTCTTCAAGGATCGCTTCAATCTCCACACTTCAATCGCGAGCGTTTTGCATTCGTCGGAATTGAGAGGTGGTGCCGACACGGTGCTGAGGTCATCACCTGCTTCAAATCTTTTTTGCAGTTTCTTCTTGAGTCGCTTTTTCATTGACGTGCGTTGTATTCTCGAATCCGCTCGTTGAAATTGGCAACATCTTGATCGTACTGGTGTTCCCGATCTTGGAGGCCGGTTAGTGCTAGGTTGTATCGAGGCACGAGACCATTGTGCCGATCAAGCTTGGCTTCGTAATCCGTGTAAACGTCGGAAGGCATGCCGCCATTCGGATACAGATTTTCTAAGTCTTGGATTTCGTCTCTCAGAGAGTCTAGTTGTCTCTTCAGGGAGTCAAGTTCTTGCTTTTCTTGACGCAAGGCGATTTCTCTCGCGTCGAGGTCCCGCCGTGTGCTTTCGAGTTCTTGCTTTTCGGTCTCGCCTGCTTGATGAATCGATGAGGGCGTGACGGGGGTTGAATTTGCAGGAGAGATGTAACCGCTTGTTGACGACGGCGTGGACGAGGAGGAGGGAGCAGCGTTTGACTGAATCATGGAATACACAATAAGTACGGCTACAAAAGCCAAAATGATCCGACGATACCAAATTGTCGTCTTCGAAAGAGGTACCTTGCCGAAGATGCGATAGGAATTTCCTCCGGCGCTTACGACGCGATAAGCAGCTAGTGGAATCACAGGTAGGAAAAAAAATGTAAAGAAATGAGTCGTAACATAGGAATTCGAACCCGCATCGTAGTCGCGCTTGCCATAGAAGGTCGCACCGATTCCATTTATCGTTCTTAGTGTGGGCGTATTGCGTTTGGTATCGACACCTTCTAAGATTCGATTTCGCTGACAAGTAGCCAGCCACTCCTCGATCTGCCCGGTTTCGTTCTCAGGGGCAATTTTCTTGGCTTCCTGCAAGTACTCTTCAGCCTTTGCGTACTTGCCTTGATTCGACGACTCAAAGGAAAGGTCGCACAGCACCCGGTATTCAATGTAATTTTTGTCGCGAAGGATTTGTGCTTTGCAGGACGGTGTCCGCACGTACCCGAGTGCCGAGGCTGCGACCCTCAATGAACTTTGAGAATCATCAAGTTGATTGAAATACCGGATTGATACGCTCCGAAGACATTGAGCGACTTGATCTCCCAAAGCGTCATTCGATTCTTGCATTTCCTGAAATAAGGACAGATTGGCGACTGTCTTATTGCCAATTGCGACGATCTCGTTTTCCGCCGAGATCAACTTTTCTCTTTTTTGATCCTTCTGCAGAGGAGCAAGAGCTTCCTCGCTAACGTCCCGTAGAACTGTGTCCAGGGAGGTGCGGGCTTGACGCACAATTTCGGTGGAAATTTCAGACAGGTATCTCTTGGCAACTGGCATCCAATTGCCAGCCACCTGTATCAGTTGGATGTGCAAACGTGCGAGGTCATAATTGCCGGAAGCAACACAATCTGCTGCCAACTGCTTGTGAGGGCGCAATAGCTCTTCATAAAGTTCTCGTCTCGCCTGTTGAAGATCGCTGTCTGAAACAGTGGGGTCTCCCCAAGAAGAGACCCGCTCGGACATGAAGTCCCAAAACTCCTCGCTCTTGAAACTAGAATGCCACGCCGAGAGCGCCGCGCTCCACGCCTCTTGACGGGCTTGAAGCGTCGCGTTTTTGGTAAATTCCTGTTCAAACGCGAGCGCATGGTTAGCGATTGCCAGGTTATGCATCGCAATTGCAGCTTGGCGACCGGCCCCCTGCGACGCCTTGTTTAGGAAACCGATGAGAGATGACAATGATGTGGTACCAGCGGGCAAACAGTCTCCCCTTGGTCCCGCATGAACCCAATACAACTCCTCCCTGATTCTCGACTGCCCATCTTCAAGTCGTTGGGTCCCTGAAAGAATGTCCTCGCGTGTGACTTGATTTCGCCTAAGGAAGGGAAAGACGCTAGACTCTAAAACCTTGCGCATCTCCAGTAAAACTTCTGCACGGTTTTGTAGCCGACGGATTTCCTGAACCGTTGCATCCGCTCTGGCGTCGAGCAGAAAGAAAGCGTTTTGGCGGTAGGGCGACTGCATATGCTCATGTCAAGAGAGAAGCAGCGCAGACAGTATAAAACAGTGCCAAGAGAAAGCTGGCCGCCAGGCTCTCGCCCCGCTACTAGGTTGCTAACATCTAGCCAGTTGACCTCCTAGCGGGAGCAAATAGAATCGGCTTTCGAAGCAGTGTTCAATGAGCGGTCACTGCAGATTGTGCGAGACAGCCACACACAAAACGCAGGTGACGTGGATCGAAGAGTATCGCGGACTACCGTCAACATTTCTCGACGATGTTGTCCATCTTTTCGACGAAGCTCTTTCGTAGTTCCACGTTATTGGAATCTCGCAAGTCTCCAAGATAGCTCTCGAACTCCTGCCGCAACGCTTGATAGAACATTGTCCTGTTCAAGATGTACTGGTCACCATCGCGCTCAATGATTTGATTCTTGGGTCTCTCACGCAAAATCAACCAATGGCGTGTTTCGGCGTCGTGGAAGATTGCGCAGCGGATTCCGTCATAGAAATCCCTGGCTACCTTTGGGTCGGCAAACGCGTCGCCGAACGAAGGCCGTTGTAAAAAGTCCATGATACGCTTGCCGCTGCCTGGGGGCTGCGGTTTGATGCAGTTGCCCTTAGGGTAAGGGCAAGGCCCACCTGGCTGCGCCAACGGAGCTGGAGCATCGCGGAAGGATGCTAAGGTTTCAACGAGGAGACAGCACAAAGCCAAAATGGCGAAACCAGGAACAACAGTTTTGTCGTCATCATCCTTGGGCAGAGTTGAGCAATCGGGTGGCGCATCATCTGCGACTTCAACATCCTGCTTGGAGTCGGCTCGCTGAAGAGCTTCAATGCACGAGAGGAATCGCTCCCTCATCCTCCGTTCGAATACCTTGATCGCGCAGTCCCAGGACGCCGCGTCATTCTGGACGCCGCCGCCCTTGACAAGGTTCTTTTTGAGACCTTGCCACTGGTTATCTGTAAACCCGCGACAAATTTGAGTGCTCATAGCATTTCATCAACCTCGTGGAAATCACGCGAACTGGCACCAAACCTGAGCTCTTGCTCTCGATGCGGAGACCTAGAAATCAGCTTTGCTTGGTCCAGGCTCCAGTAGGATCGGAGGCGTTATCGAGTCCTTCCATCCTATCTTCTCCCGCACCATCTTTCGCACAACTGTTTGAATTTGCGATGGAGCGTTCGTGACGTATTCGCGAGCGCGGTTGTAGACGCTGATCGCTTGGTCTCTCGCCTCTTCGAGTTCTTGAAGGTACCGAAAAGCATCCCCGGGGCTGAACGGGTGGCCTCGCCGCTCATCCCAATTGCTAGGCAGTCCCGTCCAGATGGCAGCTTGAAAATTCCGCCGGGTCTTGAGCCACTCGCGAATCTTAGTGGCGACCTGCCGATCAATTTCTCCTTGCTCCTCTCCGTCTGTGGCCAGTGAATGAATGTGCTTCAGATTGGTGCCCTCTCGCGCTTTTAGGTTTTCTCTAGCCTCCTCCAGAGTTTCAAATTCGCTGAGCGCCCAATAAGTGCGCTGATCGGACGAGCCGATGTGAATTACGAGAGTCAGCCGTTTGTCAGCGGATATCCTGGCGAACTCAATGGGCAACGCTGGCCCATCGGAGTGCCAACGAGTCTTAATTCGCAGGCACCCCGGACACCATATGAGCGAGCCCCAGCCGATCACGGCAATTTGCATTTGCGTAACGCAGATTCTATTCCGTCTGGCTGAGCCGATACAAGCCAAGTACAACTGCGCACAGAAGGCGAAATATAGAGGCGGCGCTATATGAAGAAAGATGCTTCGCGGAGAATGATCCGCCGCTGCGAAGGGTGGCCAGAATATCACGCCGGAGTAGAGGGCCACGGCCCGAAAAAACTTGGGTCCAACTTGGGTCCAAATACTGCCAAACTAGGTCCAAAACCGTGTACCATGACGCAGAACAAAGCTAGACGGACCAACAAGATAGATTTTCTGCAACTGCCTTGGGCGCAGGAGGTCCCGAGTTCAAATCTCGGCGCCCCGACCAATTCATTTATTTACCGACACCTAGCAACGCTGGCTTTGGGTGTCATCTCCGTGTGGATTTCTTTCAGGCAGGCTGTCGGATTTTGCACTAATTGTTAGGATTTGTTTGCTGAACGTCCCGCCAATTTGTTTAGCGTTATCATAACTTGGAGACTGTTCGGCCGGCGGAGGGCGAGGTCCGTGCAACATCCCCAAGATGCCTCAGAAAACACGACCCCACATCTCCTCATCGTGGATGATGATCTTGATTTATGCGAAGTCTTGACCCGCTATCTGGAGGCGGAAGATTTTAGGGTTTCGTCGGCGCATACAGGGTCCGAAGGATCGAAGGCAGGAATCGAAGGGTCTTACGAATTAATAGTGCTGGATGTCATGTTGCCGGATAAGAAGGGGTTCGATGTGCTGCGAGAAATACGGCAGCGGACTAGAACTCCGGTTCTGATGTTGACTGCCAAAGGCGATGAATTCGACCGCATCCTGGGCCTGGAACTTGGCGCCGATGATTATTTGACGAAACCGTTCAGTCCGCGTGAACTGGTTGCGAGAATTGCCGCCATTCTCCGGAGATCCGGCTGGCAGTCCGACAACAATAACGGGCTCAGGCCTCCCAGAATCAGATCTGGAGATTTGGAGCTCGATTTAGGGGCGCGCATCGTCACGAAAGCCGGCGAACCTTTGAATTTGACATCGGCAGAATTTGATTTGTTGCACCTGTTTTTCGAAGCGCCGGGGCAAGTGCTCACGCGCGACAAACTCGTTGAGCGTGTGCCGGGCCGAAAGTTCTCTCCTTTTGATCGCAGTATTGATTTTCACATAACGAACCTACGCCGCAAGCTAGGCACACCGCCAAACGGAGCCGAGAGGATTCGCAGCGTTCGCGGAACTGGATATCTCTATGCATGGCCCAACGACTAATGATTACGCGCTGCTATTCCCGGGTATCTACACTAGGCCGCGAAACTGGTGGGAGAAGAAAGCGCTTATGAATTTAAGCTCCAAGGTATTCCGCTTTCGGGATCGAGTGCCCGTGCACTGCCTCTTCGTGAAAATCTTCTCCTGGTTCTGGGCGACGGCATTGGTCATCATCGGTATTATCTTCCTCGGCCGCCACGTGATGGATTTGAGGCCGATCGACTCATCAACAATGTACGCGTCCGTGACGTCCATGTTGGCCGCGGACGCAGCGCGCGCATATGAGTCCGGTGGACCTGCGGGATTCGCTCGTTTTGCCAACAGCCTCGCTGGAGGCCACAATAGCCAGCTTTTCCTGCTCGATGAGTTCAACAAGGATGTCCTATCGCGAGCGATCTCCAGGGATACCCTCCGATTGGCGAGAGAGGCTGGCAAGGATCAGCTTGTCGCAACGCAGAGTTCGCTGTACGAGAGTGTTGCCGCGTATAAATTCGTTGCTACTTCCGGACGCCCATACACGTTCGTGCTCTACGAGCGCTCTACGATTCCTAATTTGAGTGGGGTCTTGTTGCGCGAAGGAGTGCCTTTCCTCCTCGGTTTATTATTTGTGGTCACTACCCTTTGCTTTTGGCTTGCGTACCACATCGCGGCCCCCATCCGCGGCATTCAATCGGCGGCGCGAAGAGTCGCGCAAGGAGACCTCAGCGCAAGAGTGCCGCATGCCGTTTCCCTGCGGCGCGACGAACTGGCAGCGCTGGCAATGGACTTCAACTCGATGGTGGAACGGATAGAAATGCTGATCCGTACGCAAAAAAATCTCCTCAGCTCTGTGTCGCACGAACTGCGGTCTCCCCTTGCCCGGCTGAACGTTTCCCTTGCACTGATGCGAAAACATATGCCCGAAGAAGTTATCGACATAGGTGAACGCATGGAGCGCGACGTTGCGACAATTGACACATTGATGGGACAGCTCTTGACACTTTCCCGTCTTGAAGCTGGCTTGTCTTCCGGAGAGAGAGAGAACGTTAATTTCACGCTGCTAGTTCAAGAGGTGGTTGCAGACGGCGATTTCGAAGCTAAATCTTTGGGCAAGTCGGTGAGTCTGGAATCGGCAAATCCCGTGGTCTTGGAAAACGCTGATTCCCTCGCGCTGCGAAGTGCGTGTGAAAACATCGTTCGCAATGCTATTCGCTTTACCCGGCCAGGGACGGAAGTAAAGGTGGTTCTGGGGATAGACAATGCGGCTGCGAGTCCGGCCGTCATACTGAGAGTATGCGATGAAGGCCCTGGTGTACCGAAGGATGCTTTGCAGAATATTTTTCGTCCCTTCTTCCGTATTAATGGGCCTGAAAGGCAAAGCGCAGGCAATGGGCTCGGGCTCGCGATTGCCCAAGAGGCCATTCGTCTGCACGACGGGTCTATCACCGCTTCAAATCTCAATCCGGAAGGGCTTGAGATTAGCGTCAGACTGCCCGTGTCAGATCCCGCCGGAGCGTAACAATCCCTCCTATCCAATCTGCTTCGCGTACCGCAAAAATAAACGCCCATAACGTCGCCGTACGGAAGGCAGCAATCTTCCTTGTTCAAAGATTGGTTTCCCTTCAATTCCTTACATAACGTCCACATTTCCTCGCCGCACTCCTGATTTTCTCCCAGTAACCTCTCGCTAAGTTCCTCGAACGCTAGGCGGTCGCTTGCCGGGAATGCGCCCGAAATTTGATACGAGATGAGGACACTATGAAACGCAGCGTTGTGTTGGTTTTGCTTTCCTATTCAGTCTTGGGCTTCACGGGCAGTCCAGTGCGCGCACAGGAGACCGGGCCCGAAAAGAGAAGT
>Ga0185299_10008258_pt1 | contig 10342 bp, 10 predicted proteins | sample PaiPotPPA55metaG_FD_128002 | JGI IMG/M metagenome (GOLD analysis project Ga0185299, IMG submission 128002) | Iron sulfur acid spring bacterial and archeal communities from Banff, Canada, to study Microbial Dark Matter (Phase II) - Paint Pots PPA... ...
TACTTCTCGGAGAAATACGATAAGGTCTTCGGCCGCTACGTGGAATTCTTTCTCGGATATTTGTATGGCAACGTTCCAGAACTGGATCGCACGGTTCACGTCCGCCTCCACCACAAAGAGAACGGCGGGCCCGACGATACCGTCTCGTCCACTTGCTACGATCGAACGAGTCCGCTGGATTTTCTTTGGTATCTCTCGGACAACATTTGGACCGCCCTGGGATTCGCCCCGTACGCCTACTTTAAAGAGAAAGGCGATGAAAAGAACCAAAGGCGCATTTTATGGGGAATGCTCCGTTACTACGCGTTCTTCACAGCGATGTTTATTTACGACTGGAGAATTGGAATCGTTTACGTCTTGGGCCCTCTTCTCTGCATGAACTTCATCATGGCGATTACCGCATGGGTTCAGCACGCCTTCTGTGACCCCGAACATCCCGAAGACTATTTTGCAAATACCGTGACGCTCTTTGACGAGTTGAACTTTATGAACGAAGGATACCACCTCTGCCATCACCACCGATCCGGCCTTCACTGGACGGAGATGCCCGTCCATATGGAGCAGATTCGCGAAAAGATGAGAGAGTCCGGCTCTCTGGTCTTCCGCGACTTGGATGTAATGCGGCTTTTCATCGAGTTGACGGTCCTTCGCAGAATGGATGTGCTTGCCGAGAAACTGATCCCGTGGGAACCCATGAATCACAAACAGAGATTGGCTTTGCTCGCGAACAGAACTAAGCCTGCGAGACCCGTTGCGCCTTGAGCCTTTACGGGCGAGGGCTCGCAGCTGCGCCTGGATGGGTTACACCGCTTCTACACACACTAAAACTCATCATTGTGACGGGGGTTCACTTTGAAATCGACTTCGATTTCCTCAGCCATCGCTAAGGCAGTGAAGATGCCGGTTTTCTATGCGCAGGACTATTCCCTGCTCTCCATTGAGTCGGTTCGCGTCATGTTCGGCAAGCATGCTTACACTGCCGACATGCTCGAACAGATGGATCAGATTGGAGTGGGTTCCATACTGATTATCGTCACCGCGCTTTTTTGCGTGGGCGGCGTGATTGTATTGAATGCCGCTTCGCAATTTAGCCGCTTCGGCGAAACAGTTTTGACCGGTGACGCGCTTTCTCTGTCGCTCGTCCGCGAGCTCGGGCCCGTGTTCACCGCGCTGCTGGTCGCCGGCCGGAATGCCACCGGGATGGCTTCCCAATTGGGCTCCATGGTGGTTACCGAACAGGTGGACGCGATGCGGGCGATGGGCATTGACCCGATTCGCAAGCTGATGACTCCGCGAGTGCTTGCGACAGTGTTAATCCTGCCGCTGCTCGTGGCCGTTGGGGATTCCGCGGGCCTTCTGGGCGGATTCCTGGTGGCAAGTTTCACGCTGCACATCAATACACAGGAATTCTGGACACGTGCGGTGAAGGCTTTGTCTTTCGGCGACCTGGTTATCGGTTTCTGCAAGCCGGTTGTTTTCGGATTTATCGTGGCCACCGTGGGGTGCTATCGGGGCTTACGCGTCGAGGGTGGTACAGCGGGCGTGGGCCGCGCTACGATCATGGCATTCGTGGATGCCTCCGTGTCCGTCCTCATTGCCGATTTGTTCCTGACCCGCCTTCTGCTCTACATATTCAATATGTGACGCGCTGCGCCCGGTCCAGTAATGCCTGGTTCTCAGGTGCGTGTGGGCGGAGCGTGTGCCTTAGAGCCGAGGAAAGGGTGAATGTACAGCATCCAAATTCTGGCTGAACTCTAGCTGAACAGCTAAGGGCAGGAAACCGAACGGGTTGCATCGAAACTTGACACCGTATCAAGTCCCTATTTAGTGTTAGACTTCGCGGAGTCCCGCCTTACTACTATCGAGTGCCTATTGAAATGGCATCGCTGTCGCCCCAGCCGATCTTGCGTTTTGGACCTTTTGAGGTAGATGTGTATGCAGGAGAGTTGCGCCGCAATGGCGCTAAAGTGCATATCCAAGACAAGCCCTTGCGTCTGCTGGAAGTTCTAGCAGGGAGCCACGGAAAGTTAATAACCCGCGAGGAACTTCACACCGCACTTTGGCCCGGGCAGACATTCGTTGAATACGAGGACGGGCTGAATACTGCCGTCAAAAAGTTGCGCGAGACACTCTCCGACCGCCCCGAAAAACCCCGGTTTATCGAGACCGTTCCGCGCCGCGGCTATCGCTTCATCGCCCCCGTTCAGGAGGTCTTCGATGCACCGGCCGCTGGCCTGAAAGCCGATGGGGACCTCGAACCAATCTGAACGCCGGCTCAACTCGGACTCGCCGTGGCAGAACACCGCCGACCGCTCAGATGGATAGTCCTTTCGGCATTGGCAATTGTCGTTGTGGTTTCCGCCTTTGTTGCTTGGAGACACCTTCGCTCCAGGCCGCAACCCGCATCCGGGAGTGCGATGCTGGCGGTGCTACCTTTCGAAAACCTGACCGGAGATGCCGGCGAGGAGTATGTGAGCGACGGATTCACCGAAGAAATAATCACCCAGTTGGGCCGCTTGAATCGCGAACAACTGCGCGTGATCGCACGAACCTCGATGATGACTTATAAAGGAAGCCACAAGCCGATCAAACAGATCGCGCACGAGCTCGGCGTGAATTACGTACTCGAAGGCAGTATCCGGAAAACAGGCGATGGCTTGCGCGTGACGGCACAATTGATTAGGGCCGACGACCAAACACATTTGTGGGCGCGCGAATATGACCGGCCGCTCGGCGACCTCATAAAGGTCCAAGGCGAAGTGGCGCAGGCTGTAGCGCAAGAGATTCAAGTACGACTCAGTCCTGAAGTGGAGCAAACCCTCGCCGGGGTTACACGGGTCGATCCCGAAGTGTACAGCGCGTATCTTAAAGGCAGATTCTTCTGGAACAAGAGGTCCCGGGAAGGCCTAGCCATGGCCGCCAGCTTTTTTGAACAAGCCCTTCAGCGAAATCCGAATTATGCGCCGGCGTATGCGGGTCTCGCCGATACTTACAACGCCCTGGTGTTTTATGGCTTTCTGTCTAGCTCGGAGGGGATCCCAAAAGCAAAAGCGGCCGCAACGAAAGCCGTGCAGCTCGACGGATCTCGCGCGGAAGGACACGCTTCGCTCGGATACGTCTATTTCATGTGGGAATGGAACTGGGCGGCGGCGGAGCGGGAGTTTCAGCACGCTATCGAATTGAATGGAAACTACGTGCCGGCATACCAATGGTATGCGTTGTACCTCGCGGCGATGGGACGCGGCCCGGACTCTCTCGTGCAAATTCAACAGGCCCGCGAGCTCGACCCCTTCTCGTTGATCGTCGCTGCCGGATCAGGCTACGTTGCGTATTTTGCGCGCCAGAACCATCAAGCTGTCGCCGAAAGTGAAGCCGCGCTGCAGGAAGACCCCGATTTTATGGCCGCACACGCTGTTCTGGGCCTAGCCATCGAAGCACAAGGAAACTACGCTGAAGCCATCCTCGAATTCCAAAAGGCTCTTCAACTTTCCGATGGTCGGAGCACCGAATACCTGGACTACCTGGGACATGCTTACGCGATTTCCGGAAATAGGCGGGAGGCTGAAAAAATACTCGCCGAACTGGACGAGAAGATCAAAGGTGGCGGCACACCAGACTACCGAGTCGCCACGCTTGTAGCCCTGGGCGAAAAAGACCAGGCCCTGAAGGACCTTGAGAAAGGCTTTGAGAAAGGACCGTACGGATTCATGTGGTTCAAGGTAGATCCGCGTTTTGATGCGCTGCGCTCGGATTCCCGGTTCCAAAATCTCATGCTCCGCGTGGGCCTGATAAAGTGAGCAAGTAAAATCCCGGAACGGCCGAGATTCTGCGAGAAGATCAGCGCGCGAACTGGAATCTGACCACTCACGGTACGCGCGAAAGATGGTTTTCGCGCCACGGAAATTCCTGTAACATCCACCCGTAACACTGACAGGAGGAATCGCCAATGAAGCCAATACAGTTGAAAAACATACGTGCACTTGCCGTAGCGATCTTTGCTGCCACAATCTTGGTCACGCCAGTGCGCTCCCAGGACATGCCAAAAAAAGACGCAGCACCAAAGGCGGCGCCCAGCGCGTCAGAAGCCGTTCTCGAACAATGGAATGACATTGGACGCAAACTCATCGCCATGGCCGAAGATTTTCCTGAGGACAAATACGATTTCAGGCCCGCGCCCACCGTCGGGACTTTTGCCCAGCGCATGATCCACGCCGCTCACGCGAACGAGTTTTTCATTAATATCGTGCGGGGCGAGAAAATGCCCGCGATGGCCGATCCCAAGCCTGCTGAGTTTAAAACCAAAGCTGAAATGGTCGCATTCGTGAAGAAGTCATTTGCAGGCGGCGCCGCGGCCATCAAAGCGAAAGGCGATAAAGGCTTGTCCGACATCGTCGTGGACCCATTCGAAAACGAGCAGACTCGCATCATCGATTTCGCCTATGGTTTCGTCGAGCATTCCGGAGAAATCTACGGCCAGCTCACCGTCTATTACCGTGCGGCAGGCCTGGTGCCCCCTGAATCGCGTCCAAAGAAATAGCAAATCAAACCGGGTGGCAAACTAGCGGATACTGACAGTGATAGACGGCACGACCGCATACGTCATTCTAGTGGTCTTCGCCGCAACACTGATTCGATCGGCATTAGGATTTGGCGAAGCGCTCTTTGCCGTCCCCTTGCTCGCGTTGCTTCTGCCCCTCAGCGTTGCCGCTCCGCTGGCAGTACTAATATCGATCACCATCGCAGCCATCATCGTCGTCCAGGACTGGCAGAAAATCCATCTGCGCAGCACGGGATGGCTCGTCTTCGCCACGCTTTTTGGAATCCCGCTGGGTCTATTGCTGCTTACGAGCAGCCATCAACAGACGGCGAAGATGACGTTGGCCATTGTGCTTTTGGCATTCTCCGCGTACTCCCTTTTTGGCCGGAAACCGCTCTATCTCAAAACCGACAATCTGATGTGGCTTTTCGGCTGCGGCTTTTTTGCTGGAATACTCGGAGGAGCCTACGGCATGAATGGTCCGCCGCTAGCAATCTACGGAGCTATGCGACGATGGTCGCCGCAACACTTCCGCGCCACCTTGCAAGGCTACTTTCTTCCCGCAAGTATTTTAGGCATGGCCGGATATTGGTTCGCAGGTCTGTGGGTCCCCGCCGTAACGCACTACTACCTGATATCGCTGCCAGCTGCCATCCCAGCAATCTTGCTCGGCAGGCTGCTGAATCATCGCCTGCGCGAAGAAGCTTACCTTAAATATGTTTACTCCGGCCTGGCCGCCATCGCCGCAGCCCTGTTCGTTCAGGCCATAACCAAATAAGCGACGTGCGCCGTAACGCCGGTTCGAATCATGCGTGGACGCCCGCCATAACCAGGCGTTCGGCTTCGCGACGCGTCCATCCCAAAACCGAGCATACCAACAGCGTTCGCCGCATATCTTCCTGCTAAGTCAGCGCATTTTAGTACTTTCTTCGTTTCGTTTTTTGGTATTTGAATTGGCCTCTGGTTATCAGAGAAGTCCAGATGAATTCCAGCAGGAGGGGATCCATGACCTGCTCCACGCTCAGGCTCGCACTCTTTTGCGGATTCGGACTCGGCATTGTGGCCGCTGGCGTCTCACCGGTGCGTGGCCAAGCGCAAAACAGCCCTTCCCTTCCCAGCGCAAAGGAGATCGTCGCAAGCTACGATCGGGCACTCGGAGGCGAAGTCGCCTTCCGAAAACATACTTCCAGCACCATGCGCGGGCACGATCGAAATCCAGGGAGCCACACTGCCCTTCACCTATTACGCGGGCGCCCCTTACCTGCGCCTGGAAAAGGTTTCTCTGCCCGATAACCAAGGCGATAACCTAAATGGATTCGATAGCGAGTTAGCTTGGGGATTTGATCCGCGCAGCGGCGCGCAAATAAGTACCGGCGACGAACGCGAATACGCCAAGCGCGATGCGGACTTTTATTATGCACTCGACGAGCTCCGCTGGTTCAAATCCATGGACACAGTCGGCATCGAAGAATTTGAGGGTCGGCGTTGCTACCGCCTGCCCGGAATCAACAATTGGAACAAACCGAACGACCACTTTTACGATGTAGAAACAGGCCTGCTTGCGAGGTATGAATTTGAATCAGACGCGGGCGGCGCGCCGACGCCCACGCACGAGATATTTGCGGACTACCGTTCGGTCGATGGCGTGCTGGTTCCCATGAAGCAAGTGGTCAAAATGAAACCAAAAGGAGCCAGCGATTGGACTGTTTTCCTAACGCTGACCTACACCTCGGTCACCTTCAACGACGTCCACCCTGCAGTCTTCACGCCACCGCAAGCCGTGCGTGACCTCGCCGCAAGACCAAAGCCATAAACGCGCGCCGGACGGGGCAACGCTTCAAATCTCACCCAAATCCAGTTGGCCACGCTTCCACCTTGAGGTTCGTGGTTCTTTCGCGCCGGATCTTGCGGGATGCATCAGGCTTGATTTGTTCAAGCAGCTGGGGACCATGAGGTCCATAAAATTCAACATCGAGTGCAAAGAAATCTCGGTGGACGTATGCAACAAAACGCGAATCGGGCGACCAAAACAAGGCTGAGACGGCGCGCGGCTTATGGAATAATTTCTTCTGTCCTTCCCCAGACGGGTGAATGGCGTAGTACGTTTCGCCGTGAAAAAAGCTCTGGGGTCTGAACCAAACTCTTGCGCAAAACGTCCTCTGCCCGATCTCTTTCACCCGGGGTTGGCGGTCGACAGCGCGGGGAGGCCGACGCGCCTCAACAAGTCTTGGAAACGGGGATCGTTCCGCAAATTGTCCATGCTCGGATCTATATGAAGATAGATAAGCCAGTGGGAGTGCTCTTCGTACGATTTCTCCAAGTATTCTAGTGCCCGGTCGTTTTCTCCCAAGCCAATTTGGATTTCAGCGAAGAAGTGCGATGCGACGTATTTGCGCTCTGCGAGTTTTGTTAGATCATCCAGGATCTGTAGCGCTTCTTTTGTCCTTCCAGCCTTTCCATAAGAATGCGCAAGCGCCGCCCGCATCAGTGGACTACCGCCTGACAGGTTCACCCCTTTCTCCCCCTCGGTGATCGACAATTCGTAGCGGCCAGTCGCGCTGTAGAGCAGGCCGAGAATCCAGTAGCTAACCGGGTAGTTCGGATCGAGTTCGATAGTTTGCAGAAGTTGCTCGCGGGCTTCGTCGTATCGCCGAGCCATGTAGTTGGCCCACCCGATGGCGACGTTGATAATGAGAGACAGCGGATCGAGCGTCTGGCTGTTTTTCATCTGGGCGATCGCTTCTACCTGGCGGCCCATCGTCATCACGAACTCGGCGTACCAATGATTGGCAGTCGGGTAGATGGGATTGAGTTCCAGGCTGCGTTTGAACTCCTTCTGAGCCTCTTGCCACTGCCAATCGTGAAGCCACAACACTGCCGCCAGAGGCGTGTGGGCTTCACTAAGATTGGGGTCGAACTGCAGCGCCGTCAATGCAGCCGCTTTGCCTTTAGGGAATGCATCTTTCGGCCGCAGGTAGCTGTTCCATCCGAGTAGCACATAGCAATCGGCCAAACCAGCGTAAGCGAGAGCGTAGGCGGGGTCTTTATCGATCGCTTGCTGAAAGTACTCGATCGCTTTGTAAAAGCCTTCTTCCGTCCATTTGTTCCAATGATGTCTGCCTTTTAAATAGACCCGGTAAGCTTCGGGATCTTCGGTGTGACGTCGGGTGAGCCGTTTTTTTTGCGCACGGCTCAGTTGTACCCGCAATTTCCCGGATATCTCGTTGGAAATCTCGTCTTGGATTACAAAAATGTCGCCGGGTTTGCGGTCGTATTGCGCGCCCCATAATTGAGAGCCTGTGGCTACATCCACCATTTCGGCGCCAATCCGCAAAGAGCCCCGGCTTTGCGTCACCCGTCCAGTCAGCACGGCGCGCACATTCAGATCGCGACCGACGGCTTGAGGGTCAATCTGGCGGCCCTTAAAGCGAAATACGGTGCTCTGCGCCATCACTCGCAGCTTTGGCACCGTCGCGAGGTTATTGATAAGGCTCCCGGTGATCCCGTCACTGAGGTATTCGTTCTCAGGGTCGTGACTCGCGTTTTCGAAGGGCAAAACTGCGAGGGAGTCGATGATTTTTGGACCAGTCGATGTCCGTGACTTTAGCTTGCCGGTCGACGATAAACGGCCTGCGTTTGAAAGCGTCGCTGACTCTGAGCCTTCATCACCGGATCTCGCGCCCGAATCGATTACTCGCTTCAATCGTTGCAGTTCGGCAAGAATGTCGGCCGCGTGCTGGTAGCGCTTGGCTCTGTCCTTGTGCAGTGTCTTGTCGATGACTTCTTCCAGCCTCGGGGGAATAGCGGGATTGATACTTCGCACTGGAATAGGCGGCCGAGTCAAAACAGCTTCGATAACAACGCCGCCGGTGCCACCGCTGAACGCCTGGCGCCCAGTGGCCATTTCGTACAGCAAAAGACCGAACGAGAAGATGTCCGTGCGTGGGTCCAGGCCGTCCCCGCGCACCTGCTCCGGCGACATGTACGAAGGAGTGCCGCTTATGATTCCAACGATCGAATTGGAATCCGACGATTCATCCGCGGAATCCACATTGGCACTCACGATTCCTTTGGGAACAAGCTTCGCAAGCCCAAAATCGAGCACTTTCGCTCGTCCGCGCTTCGTGACAAAAATATTCGCCGGCTTGATGTCCCGGTGAATGATTCCCCCAGCGTGCGCCGCTTCTAGTGCTTCCGCTATCTGGATCCCCAGCTCGAGGAGCTCTTCGAGAGGAAGCGGCTTGCCATGGATGTGACTGCGCAGCGTTTCACCGTCGATGAACTCCATGGCGATGAATGTTCGGCCGTCTTGTTCGCCGATGTCGTAGATCGTGCAAATGCCGGGATGGTTTAAAGCGGATGCGGCACGCGCCTCGCGCCGGAAGCGTTCGAGGGCCTGAGGTTGTTGCGCGAGTTTTTCAGGAAGGAATTTCAGCGCCACCGCGCGTTCAAGCCGGCTGTCCTGAGCCTTGAATACGACGCCCATCCCGCCGGCGCCGAGTTGCTCCACGATACGATAGTGCGAAATCGTCTGGCCGATCATTAGCAGGCAAGGTTTCGGGTGAACCGAGATTTAGACTACAACGTTGGATCGTCGGGACCGGCTTCGGTGAACGATTTTCTTCTTTCCGTCTTTGGCGGTTTTGGCGATCCAATCAGACTCAGAATGTTCGAGCCTTCCCCGAATTTATCCACATCGGCGAGAGACTCTTGTTCAAGCGTAATGTTCTTGTTGCACTGTGTACAAACGAGGGCTGCGTAAGCGCCGCCATCCGCCTGTCTGAACATGTTGCAGCGCATGACACGCCCGCAACATACAGGAACCCACATTGCGGAAGCTTTGTCCGGTGCCATGAGTCGCCTCGCGTGATGCGAATGCAGGGGATTATACAATGGAATCCGTTCGTCAGTGCGGAAGGCAACGCCCGCCTGCCTAGGGCCTGTGTCGTCTTGCGCTGGGGTCTACCGGTGACTAAACGCAAAAGCCGCACGCTCGATTCAACGGCGTATTCAGAGTTTGCAACCGGAGATCTAGTTCTCCAATGCTAGGTGATCGAATCACACGTCCACCGACAATGCCGCTTTCGCCAGCGCCTATACTTCTTCACGCAGACATTTGCGTGGAGCTAGCGCAGTCTCACCGGTGAATTCACCTTCCAGAATTCGCACCTCCGGGCAGGAGCCTTCAGGAAGAACGTTCAATACTTTCACGCGCGTCCCAATGCGGACTAACAATAGCTTCCCGGAGGCAAACAGCAGAGAAAGTCCAAGATCGTCGTGAGCCGCTTCCAGCTTTTCCCTTTCCTTAAGAGTGACGTCGTCCACTGGAAGAGAAACAAATTGTGCGCCACTCTCACCACCCAGCACGAAAATGCCGCCGACCAAATCCGTGACCGGAGCATTCGACAACTTAGGCGCGGGTGATTTCTCAACCAACGAGCCCACGAATCGATACCCTCGCCGAGGAAGCGTCTCAATGAAACGCGGTTTCTCGGCTTCATCGTTCAAAGCTCGGCGGAGTTTTGCGATTGCGGTGTTTAAGCTGTGCTCAAAATCAACGAACGTATCGGACGGCCAAAGCTTTTCGCGAAGTTCTTCCCGGGTGACTAGCTCGCCCGTCATCTCCAACAGGATCGCCAGCACCCGCACGGGAAGCCCTTGAAGCCTGATCTTACGTCCGCTCTTGTAGAGTTCGCCTGCCCGCAAATACAACTCAAACTCATCGAATCGCAGGATCTCTTCATGGGGAGATTGTGACGTCACGCGCGCCTCATTTCAGCCAACCTACCATCCTACATTTTTTTC
>Ga0185299_10008262_pt1 | contig 10339 bp, 14 predicted proteins | sample PaiPotPPA55metaG_FD_128002 | JGI IMG/M metagenome (GOLD analysis project Ga0185299, IMG submission 128002) | Iron sulfur acid spring bacterial and archeal communities from Banff, Canada, to study Microbial Dark Matter (Phase II) - Paint Pots PPA... ...
CGCTTAACCACGAAGCCAGGTCGGTCGCGCGAGGAGCAACGCCCGGGCTATACTGAAGTTCTCTCAAGTTCCATGGGGCGGGGCATGGATGACGATTTCTACAAACAGCACGCGCAGCGCGTCCGGGACCTCGCGGACAAGGCCGATCCATTCACCCGGAAGGGCCTGTTGGATCTGGCTGACAAGTACGACGCCAAGACCGACAAACCGAGCCGGGCATCGAGGATAATCGAGCGGCCGATTCCCGTGCCTCCGGACCAAACCCGTCCATAGCTCCAACCGACATCGGGCGCTTCCTTCCGGAAGCGCAGATCTCGCCGGTGGCGATCCGCATAACCCGAACGGCATTGCCGATCACGTCGGCGGGGCGCTTCTCACCTTTATGGACTCGGGGCATACGGAATTCCTTGAAACTACTTGCCGGCAAGCATATAGCAATTCGCGAACTTAGCGACCGGCATTCAGCAATGCAAAGACTTGCAGAATATCTTGAGAACGTGCGCCAGTTCGAGCGCTTAGCCGCCGATGAAACCAATCCTCAGATCAGGGCCCAGTTCGAAGAACAGGCCGCATCCGCAAGCTTGCTGAGCGCCGGGAAAAATTCCTTCGCGCGGGTGTTCCGTAAAATTTCAAACTGAGACACTACCAGGGATTGAGAGTCCTTGAAAACTTCATCCAATGTTGTCTAAGTTAACGACAGCAAGTTTGACCTTGACTCTGATCTCTTGGGGGTACGGGTTTTGGGTAGCTCGATCGCCGATCGGCCTATGTGTCCGGTGTGCAAGCACAGGATGGCCTTGGGGCGCGTCTCTCCCGGCGAGCGGGGGTTTGAAGATCGCACCTTCGAGTGCTCCACCTGCGAGCGGACCGAAAAGATTTCCGTGGTCGTCGATCCTATGAAGACAGACGCCGTGGGCTGGCTCGCCAGCGAACTGCGGCCGCCCAGCTAACGACGCCCTGCAGCACGCGCCCCCCCTGTCGCTGCGGTGCCGGTGATCGGCCCGTCGAACCGGCCTTGCTTTCGCGGGATGCGCGGGGCCGCTTGGCCTCCTTGGCGGCGGACGCATCACGGTGTCCTCAAATCAGCCGAAGGGCGCCATGCAACTCGATCTGCCGCCCGACCGCCTCCCGGCGGGACCGTGCCCGTGCATTGCCCTTGGGGCCAGCCGCACGGAACGAAGTCAGCTACCCGTGGTTCAGTCCACTCTCGACAGAAGGAACGCAGACCTCGACGCATCAGCGCCTCACCAGGCGCAGGAGCCTTTTTAGAGATCGGAACATTCCGCAGGCGAGGCTCGGATTGTGGCAGATGCATTTTCAACACAAGTGGTGCTCATCGTCGAAGTCGAAGTTTTGGTCCGCATGACCGCGGTCGACATGATCGAGGAAGCCGGGTTCGAAGTTCTGGAGGCCGCGAACTCCGACGAGGCGAATCCTCCTGCTCGAGGCCCGGCGCGACATCACGGTGGTCTTCACCGATATCGAAATGCCGGGGTCGATGGACGGCCTCAGGCTCGCCCAAGCCGTCAGGGACCGCTGGCCGCCCATCAAGATCACAGCGACCTGCCGTCGGGCGGACTGTTCTTGCCAAAACCTTACAGCCTCACCCAGATTTCCAGCGCGTTACGGGGCCTCTCGGCCCAGGCCTAGAACATAGCCTTGGGCGACGCCCGGGCAGGGTAAAGTGAAAAAAATCGCAGGCCTCTTGAAACCGGATCCACTTTTTCTAGTTTTTGGCATGCCGCGACAAGCGGTCCGGGCGCCCTTCGGGGGCTCGGCGGAGACGGGCGCCGGAATGTCCGACGCCTGCTCGTACCAACTTGCTCAATGGAGGATTTGGCTATGAGAACTACCTACGATTTTGCTCCCCTTTGGCGGTCGACCATCGGCTTTGACCGCTTGTTCGACCTCGTCGATGCCGCGCAGCAGGGCGGGACGGAGGACAACTATCCGCCCTGCAACGTCGAGCGCCTGAGCGAGGACCGCTACCAGATCTCATTGGCGGTCGCGGGCTTCTCCCCCGACGAGATCGCAATCACCGCAGAACAAAGCGTGCTGACGGTGGAAGGCCGGAAAGCCGAGAAACACCAGCGCGAGTTCCTGCACCAAGGAATCTCGTTGCGGCCCTTCAAGCGGCAGTTCAGCTTGGCTGATTATGTCCAGGTCAAGGGCGCGGCCTTCGACAACGGTCTGCTGCAGATCGAACTGGTCCGCGAGATCCCGGAGGCCATGAAGCCTCGCCGGATTTCGATCGAGGGTTCGTCCGCTTCGAACATCCGGCAGATCGACGGTAAGGCTGCCTGAGCGCAACGGCAACTTTCACATCACCGAACTCGACTTCCGCCGCGGACAAGCCGCGGCGGAAGTCGCCTGATCGAAGGAGGAACACACCATGGCCATCAAAGATCTCATTCCCTGGAACAACAGAGGCCGCGAGGTCGGCTTCCAGCGTGGCACCGACATCCATCCGTTTTTTGCGTTGCATCGCGAAATGAATCGCATGTTCGACGACGTGTTTCGGGGGTTCGATCTCGCCCCGTTCGGGCCCAACTCCCGAGCGCAGGACGGGCTCGGCTGGCCCCAGATCGACATCGACGAGACGGACAAGGAGGTGCGCATCACCGCCGAGCTGCCCGGCCTCGATGAGAAGGACGTCAGCCTGGAAATCGCAAACGGCGTTCTTTCGATCTCGGGCGAGAAGAAAACGGAATCGGAAGACAAGGCCCGCCGCTTCAGCGAGCGGTACTACGGCCGCTTCGAACGGCGCGTTCCGCTGCAGGACGTCGAGCAGGACAAAGCCTCGGCCGCGTTCAAGAACGGCGTACTGACCGTTACCGTGCCGAAATCGGCTGAAGCGAAAAGCAATGTCCGCCGCATCGCGATCAATCGCAACGGCTGACATACTTGGACGTCCGGGCGTTCAATTGGTGGACGGCCGGTTGATTTGACCCTGATGGTGGCGGGCGGCCGTGGAGCCTCTTCGAAACTGCCCGCGTTTTGAAGGAGAACAATCATGGAGCAGAGCTTTCAAGCCAGGAAGGTACCGTTCGACATTGATGCCCTACTTCACCCTTCGAGGGCCTTCCGCCACCCGCTGGACGTGGTGCGGGATACCGACATGACGGTTGCCGAAAAGCGGTCGGTGCTTGCGTCGTGGGCGTCCGACGCATGTGCGATCGAGTCCAACCCTGCGCTGCGGGCCGCCGCGACGGGGAATGTCGTCAATTATGACGACATCATCGATGCGCGGCAGTCCCTCGATGCCGGGCAGTCCGCTGACACCGCGGCCTCCTTCAAGCGCCGGCAGCGGCGCAGACGATGGAGCGACTGGAAAGACCGTGGACGCGGCGCGGGCCGGACAACGGCGGCGTAGGTTCCAGCGCGGTCGGCTAGGTCGGCTCTAGATGGGCGCGCAAGGAGATGACAGCCTTTGCCGCCCATCTTTTTCGGCTTGTGAACGTTGCTGCAACGGGATCGCTCGCTGCGGCGCAATCGCCTTCATTACCCGGACAGCTCCGATCCCGCGACGGTGATTACCGGCATCAACCTTTCTTGAGCACGGACTTCACCTTCGGTACCGGCCAGCTTTTGCCGGCGGGTATCACGCGCACCCTTCCGCCCTCGCCCATCAGCGCGTGAGAACTCACCTCGTCGTCGATAGGGGCGACCGCGAGGTCCGTCTCTGGCTTCCAGTTCAGGGTGAGGTCGAGGTCGCCTGGGAAGATCTGCCATCGCGAACCGTCGTCCAGCTCGACGATGTGGCTCTCGGAATGGGATCGGATCTTCATCGCATCTCACGGTGTGCAGCGGAGTGCGCAGGATTTCCGGAGGGGCGCTCGCCGCTTCCCGCACGCCGCAACCGACCCTCCTCTTGGTGGCGGCACTGCGCACATCTGAACCGTATTTCTCGCTGCGCCGAGTTCGGCTTCGGAAAACACGCGGCCATGGGCCAGCCGCCGCAGTGGGGGCACTTCACCAGCAGAGTGTCCGTCTCGATCACGTAGAGGCTCCTGAATGCTGCACCCCATGGATCGACAACGATCAGGAAACGCAGATGGTTCCTGTTCGATACGGACGCCGTGCAGCGCATTCGGCTCAAGCAGAAAGACATCGGCCGTTCGAGTTGAGATTCACGCTTCCCGGTTCAGGTCCGATTAGCGCATCAAAATACTGCGAAGGTCGGAACTACCGAAAGCCTACATGGGTTGCTTGGCATCCGACAAAACTGATGGAGGAGAACATGAAACCAACATCGTCCATGCTCTCGCTACTTGGCCTGGCGCTAGTCGGCTGGTTGGGCAGCGGCATCAGTGGCGCGTCAGCACAGAGCGTCTATTTCGAACCTTATGTCGAGCCATACCCGGTTGTCGCGCCATACCCGGTCGTGGTGGCCCGCGGGTACGTGGTGCGGCCGGCCATCGTCGCGGCGCCGCCAATCGTGCGCGAGCGTACCATCGTAGTGAGCCGTCCGCGCTATATGCCGGCGCCTTTGATCGGCCCGCCAGTCCCGCCCTACGCCGTCGCCGATTGGTGAGCCGGCTCCCGGCCCAAAGCGCATCAAGAAGGCCACGCCGAGGCGAGGCCTTCTTTTTTCCGAAAAATTAGGCCGGAGGTTTTCGCCCTGCGTGCAGGCCTTAATACTACTGGATCGATGAAGTTACTATCGAGGCCGGCGGCGTGTAGGTTTCAGGTTGCTCGGGCCTTGTCACGAGATAGAGCTCGCCCGCCACGAGCATGACGGCAGTGACCGCCAATGCAAACATGCCTAAAACGAGGTCGTGCTGGTCATCCATCGCATTTTGAATTATTGAGGACGGCAGCCATCGCCTTTGGCTATCCGCGCGAGCGCTAGTTGTAACCGGCGGGCGATGGCCGCACGGAATCGAAACGTCGCCAAGAGTATTTTTGTTCCGGATTCGGCGCTCCGGCTTGCAAGCCGGATCTTCCACGGCTACCCGAGAATTTTTCCGCTCCTCCCCTTGAAACCAAGAGCGGTTTTGCTAATTCATTTGGCGCCACCTTGGACGTGGCTCCTGCGGTGCCCCCCGGGGCCTCGGGACTGAGACGGGCACCGGTCGTGTCCGGTGCCTCATACCCATCTTGCTCTTTGGAGGATTTGGCTATGCGCACTTATGACTTCTCGCCCCTGTTCCGATCGACCGTCGGTTTCGATCGTCTGTTCGACCTCGTCGAGACGGCCCGGCGCGCCGCCGACGAAACCTATCCCCCGTACAACATTGAACGGCTGGCCGACGACCGGTACCAGATCTCCTTGGCGATCGCCGGTTTCTCGCCTGACGAGGTTTCCATCACGGCCGAGCATAATGTCGTCACGATCGAGGGCAGCAAGGCCGAAAAGGCCGAGCGCGAGTTCCTGTATAGGGGTATCTCAACCCGGCAGTTCAAACGGCAATTCAGCCTGGCGGACTATGTGCAGGTGAAGGGCGCGACCTTCGACAACGGCTTGCTCAAAATCGAGCTGGTCCGCGAGATCCCCGAGGCCATGAAGCCGCGACGGATCTCCATTAACGGCGCATCGACCGCCGACAACGTCCACCAGATCGAGGCCAAGGCGGCCTAGTTCTGCGCGAACTCGACGGCGACCCCCGCCATCCGCCGGGCGGAAAGCCAAACCGTCTGTGTTCGACGTCAAGAGCAATGGCGGCTTAGTAGGGAGAGGCGTCATGGATGAAATCAGGGTGACGAATTTCAGCAGGATGGGCGCGCCTTCCCCGATGACGCCGCGTTCGGCAACGAACCGGGCGGCTTCTGTTACTGTCTTGGCGAGCATGCCTCGAACGGCGAAGTAACCACTCTCCGATGCGTCGGCGGATCCGGCCGCCCGCCCAGCGCGAAGACTTCAACGCATGAGAGAACAGCCTCCGGACTCGATAAATCCTCACCCTCGCTCTGCGCGATGTCCGCTATCGATCTCAGCATGATGACGGTCGAGACTGGCAGCTCTATAGAAGCGCCGCTAGTCCAAACGTGCCGCCTTGCTGCACCCGATGCCGTGGCGAGCGCCGGGTGCAAAAGCTGCGAACCGGTTCTGGGTGACCGCGGAAGAGTGCGCAGCGCGACCTTGAGCGCCGCTTCGAGTCCCTTCGAGGTCGCTGAAGCTATGGCTTTGGATGCGAACGAGGGCAGCGCGTAGCCGATTAGTGCGACGGGCTTTCCGACGATGTTGGCGAGCCGGGCAGCAAGACTGGGATGCTCAAGCGATCTGGCGGCCGTTCGCAGGGCTTCGCGATCCTCCTGCGTCATGTCAGAAATTTCTTGCAACGATTTCACCCAGATTCCCGACTAAAGCAGTACCGAGTCAGTCTAACGTTTCGTCGCCAGACAAAAGGTTGCAAGCATGGCGCGACTGCAACAGCCCAACCGCAACCGCGGCTTGGTCGAACGGGCTGTGGCCGACGTCGCCGGTTGTTCGACTTCGAAGCCATGTATCCCCGGTGCCGATCAGCCGCCCCGATAACGTCACGGGGAGGCTGATCTCAGTTCAGTATTTGAACTGCGGCATTGCCTTCAACTGATCCTTGGTCGCGTTGTAGATGGCGTGATCGGGATACCAATACCCGTTGGCCTTCAGATCCTCCGCCGTCGTCGTTGCGGCGCCCGTGGTCCGGGCCGTACCGTCCGCAGCAGTGCGCGCGTTGCTACCTGCGTTCGTCGCTGGACGGTTCGTAGTGGACGTCGTGTTGCTGGCCGTGGTCGACCGGGGCGGCTCATTTGACCACTTCAGCTTGTCATAGGCGACGGCGACGTAGTGTTCGCCCATGCCGAGGAAGCCGCCGACGCCCAGGACTACGTTCTCGACCTTGCCAGCCTTGTCCAGGATGACATCGTTGATGTCGCCGATCTTTTCGTTGGCGTCGTTGTAGACGTTGACGCCGACGAGCTTGGAAGCCCGCCATTCGCCTTCCTTGTGCGATGAGGCGGCTCTGTCGGCCGCGCTATCGGCGGCGGCGGTCTTGGTCGAGGCGGTTTGGGCCGATGCCGTGCAGGTGAACAATGCCGTGGTCAGCAAAACGGCGGCGAGATACTTGGTCATGTGTCCTCCGTTGGTTTGTGCGAGTTGCAACAGAAGCTCCAGACGAGCCCGTCGTGCTCAGTGGTGCAGGAGCATGATGAGAATGATCAGCGGAATCGGAATTCCGACGAGCCAAAGCAAAATTGGCATGTTTCTCTCCTTTCGTTTTCGAGGGGTTAGCGATTGATCGCGGGGGTGCCGTAAGCCTTCTTGCCCCAGGTGCCGTCGCGAAGGCCGCCACCCTCGGTCGCGGCGAGTGACGCGGAGAACGCGCCGATGAACAGCGACAGCGTCAGCCAGATCGCGATCTGCATCGCCGCCTTACGCGCTTCATCCAGGTCCGCCTTCACCTGGGTGACGACGTCGTTGACGCGCTTCTCGGCATCGGCCTGGCTTAACCCGGTGCGGGCAGAGACGACCTTGGCGACGTAGGTGCGGTCGGCAGGATTTAGATCGTTTCCGTTATGGAAGCTGGTGGTGAACAGGCGGACCATCTCGCCGCTGGTGTCCGACGGATTCTGTTGACCTTGTCCGGAAGGATTGTCGGAGCGCAGCAGCGTGTCTACATAGCCGTCCATCGGGGAGGACTGTGCGGAATTGGCCGCGGCCTGCGTGGCTCCGGCAAGCGTTCCGCCCACCAGTGAATTCGCCGGCGAGGCAAGCAAGACGGCGCCAAGAACGGAGGCGGCGGCCCAGGCCAGAAAGCCATGCGCGGTATCGCGGAAATGCACCTCTGTGGTCTGCACGCCCAGCCATTTCGTCCGCAGCCGCCCAGCAAGATACCCGCCGACAGCGGACGAAATCATCGCCATCACGATGAAATACAGCCCCGTGCCGATCTTGAATGTCGTGGCGGAGACGCCGGAATTGCCCCACGGCGAGACGACCGAAAATCCCATTCCTGCGCCAAAGGAAAGGAGAACTAGCGTAAGCGCAAGAGATGCCACCGCACCTGCTAAAACCGCGGCCCATGACACCCCGGGTATCGACGGTTCAACGATGTCTGCCCGCGTGGCTTGTCGAATTGCCTGTTCCATATGTTCCTCCCAGCAGCCGATTGGCCGCCCTGAAAATGCTCAGATGGAAAAAAGGTTCCAGAGGGGAAAATCTATTCGTCGCCCCTGGAGGCTGGGGCGGCGTCAGGGACGTGATCGGCGTCATTCCAGAAGCGGTGATCCGGAACCGAGCCGTACCACGGTTATTGGGTAGAACGACAAACCCGGAGAGCTCTATGTCCCTCGACTATCCCAAGCCGCCCTTCCCTGCACAGAAACAACCGATGCCGGGATCGACAGATGCGATGCAGCCACGTCCGGATCATGGCGAGACCAGCTACAAGGGTTCGGGAAAGCTGAAGGGGATGAAGGCCGTCATCACCGGCGGAGACAGCGGCATAGGCCGGGCGGTCGCCATAGCATACGCGCGCGAAGGCGCCGACGTCCTGATCGCCTTTCTCAACGAGACGGAAGAGGCGAACGAGGTCAAGAAACTCGTCGAGAAGGAAGGCCGCAAGGCCGTGCTGGTGGCCGGCGACCTGCAGGAGGCCAAGCATTGCCGCGAGGTCATCAAGAAGGCGGTGGACGATCTCGGCGGCATCGACATTCTCGTCAACAACGCGGCCCACCAGGCCACGTTCAAGGACATCGGCGATATTTCGGACGAGGAATGGGAGAAGACCTTCCGGACCAACATCCATGCGATGTTCTACCTGACAAAGGCCGCCGTACCGCACATGAAGCCCGGAAGCGCCATCATAAACACGGCATCCGTCAACTCGGACATGCCCAACCCGATGCTCCTGGCCTACGCAACCACCAAGGGCGCGATCCAGAACTTCACCGGCGGCCTTGCGCAGATGCTTGCGGAAAAGGGTATACGCGCCAACGCAGTGGCACCGGGCCCCATTTGGACGCCCCTGATCCCGTCGACGATGCCCGACGACGCCGTGAAGAACTTCGGCAAGCAGGTCCCGATGAAACGACCCGGTCAGCCGGCCGAGCTGGCGACGGCCTACGTGATGCTGGCCGACCCACTATCGAGCTTTACCTCCGGCACGACCGTAGCAGTCACCGGCGGAAAGCCGTTTATCTGAACGACGGCCGGCCTCAAGCATCCGAAAGCCAGGTTTGTTGAAGTATTATCGCGGGACACCGACTTTGCGCCGTTATCGTTGCGCATCGGGATCGGCGAGGCGCACCGCCTCGTTTACTGCGACCCGATTAAGCCGCTGCTCTGGAGGGAGCTGCATCACGGCATCATGCAAATAGGCTGGAATCGTTAGAGGGCTATCTGCTGGCTTTTCCACCCACTGCCACCAGCGGTCAAACGCGTCCTTGGCCATCATAAGTCCTCCCGCAGGCCTTTGAAGAACGGATGTCGCACTTTCCCTCAGCCGACTTAGCGCGGTATTCGATTTCCGCCAGCAATGAAGGCTCGACCCAGATGCCGCAATGCGCGATCTTCTTGGCGTAAGGCTGCGACTTGCGGATCAGCGGTTTGAGACGGGCCTGCAGGTCCTTTGCCGATGTGCTGTCGAAGCCATGGTCGACCTTGCCCGCTTAGATCAGCTCGTCCCGTTTCGGCGTCCCAGGTAGAGGCCGTCAAACTTGTTTTCCTTGAGTGAGAAGCCGGCGATTGGCAGCGTCTCACGCTGCGCGCAGGTCTTCTTGACCCAGTCATTGCCGCGGCCGCACCTTGGAGACGACGCCTTCAAGACCAATCCCGCAGGCGTGCTTGAACATCTCGGGGCCGTCGACCTCGAAGCATTCGCTGAATTGAACGTCCGTGTCGGCGATGAGCTTCTTCAGATGGGCCTTGCGCTCGATCAGGGGCAGTTTCCGCAAATCATAGCCATTGAGATAGAGTAGATCGAAGGCCACCAATACGATCTCGGTGGAACGCCCCTTCAGTTCATTCTGCAACACGGAGAAATCGGTGGTGCCGTTTGAGGCGGGCACGACGACCTCGCCATCGATGATCGCCGACCCTGCTTTGACGTGCCAGGCGTCGGCGGCGATCTTCCGGAAGCGATTGGTGCAGTCATTGCCGCGCCGGGTGAAGACCTTGACCGCTGCGTCTCTCAGATGGACCTGGACGCGGTAGCCGTCGAACTTGATTTCATGAAACCAGCGCTCGCCCGATGGTACCTTATCGATCGACGTAGCCAACTCCGGTTCAACAAAGCCGGGGTCGCTGCCGGAAGGCTCCCGCGCGATCATTTTCTACGGCGCCGCGAATCGCGATCCGCGACAGTTCCCGCTTCCCGATCGCTTTGACGTCCGGCGCGACAATGCGGGGCGTCACATG
>Ga0185299_10008263_pt1 | contig 10338 bp, 8 predicted proteins | sample PaiPotPPA55metaG_FD_128002 | JGI IMG/M metagenome (GOLD analysis project Ga0185299, IMG submission 128002) | Iron sulfur acid spring bacterial and archeal communities from Banff, Canada, to study Microbial Dark Matter (Phase II) - Paint Pots PPA... ...
ATCGCGCTCAACGTGAACACGGATCTTAGCTTCTTCAACCTGATCGTCCCCTGCGGAATTGAGTCCAAGCCGGTCACATCCATGCTTAAGGAACTCAACCGCACGATTCAATTACAGGACGTCGCGCACGCCGTCTCGCGCAACTTCGGAAGCGTTTTTGGAAGTCAGATGTTGTCGCTCGACAGCCTCGATGCCTTACTGGGCAAGAAGCTCGGCGTCCCCGCGCGCCCCCCGGAGAATCTCCGCAAGCTCCGTGGCGAAGACGATCCCGCCTGGGCCTGATCCTTTCACTTCGACGTGCAATCCTCGCTCCGAGCTTCTGATTGCATTAAAATGTCCGGTACTAAATTGCCGCAGGGGAGGACATGTGCACTCAATCGCGCGCCGCGGTTTCCGCCGCGGATCGCTCATCCAATCCACCCTCGTTCTGTCTGCCATGCTGCTGATACAGAGCTGTGGTGGAGGTTCTTCCACCCCACCCCCGCCTCCTCCGCCACCGCCCGCAGCCGCCCCGGCATTCTGGCCGCCAATCGGCACCTACAGTCCCACGCAGATCACCCTATCCGACACGACCGCGAATGCAACGATCTACTACACAACCGATGGCAGCACGCCGACAACCTCTTCGCCCAAGTACGTTAGCCCGATCGCAATCTCATCAAGCACCACCATCAAAGCTATGGCAGCGGCTCCCAGTTTTTCGCCAAGTCGGATCACCGCTGCCATCTATACGGTGCCGGCGCAGAACGGCGTTGGACCTGCGGTTTCGATTGTGCTGACCACCGACGACCAGTCCCGCACAATGCAGCCGCAGGCGGGTACAAACTTCACGACAGCGGCGAGCAGTCCGGGCAGGGTGATTTACGTGGACGAAACACAAACCTACCAGCCAATCGAGGGATTCGGGGCAGCGTTTACGGATTCGGCGGGATACCTGCTCAACGAGATCGCTTCCCCAAAGTCGGCTTTGACAAGCACGATGAACGATCTGTTCACCCGCAACGGCAATGGAATCGGCCTGAGCTTCATGCGCACGCCGATGGCGGCTTCGGACCTGGCTCGCTCGCAATACTCTTATGACGACAACAACGGCCAGCCCGATCCCACGCTCGCCAATTTCTCTGTCGCGCATGATCAAACGGACATTATTCCAATCATCCTACAGGCGCGGCAGCTCAATCCCCAGATGAAGCTGATGGCAAACCCCTGGAGCCCGCCCGGCTGGATGAAAACGTCCGGCTCCATGGTCGGCGGTGCGTTGCAATCCAGCATGTATTCCCCGTTCGCAGGATATTTCGTGAAATATCTGCAAGCGTATGCGGCAGCGGGGATTAACGTGGATTACATCTCCCTGCAAAACGAACCTCTGTATGTGCCGTCCGACTATCCTGGAATGTGCATGCCGCCGTCCCCAGGCGGGAGCTGCGGCGCAGTGGCGTCGCCCACGGATCAAACTACCGCTCTTCGCGATTACATTTTGCCCACGCTCTCCGCCGCCAGCCTGACCACGAAGGCCCTTGTCTATGACCACAACTGGGACACACCCACGTATCCCCAGTCAGTGCTCACCGATCCCACGATTCGTGCGTCGGCGCAAGTCGCGGGTTCAGCATGGCACGGTTATGGGGGAACTCCAGGCGTGATGACCACGCTTCAGAATTATTTCCCGTCGAAAGCGAACTACGAGACCGAGCATTCCGGCGGAACCTCTGTTGCTGATCAGGTCAAAGCCGATTTCGAAGAAATCACTGAGGTCATGCGCAATTCCGGACGCGCTTACGTGAAGTGGAGCCTCGCGCTCGATCAAAATTTGGGTCCGCACAGCGGGGGCTGCGGTACCTGCACGCCCATCGTGACCGTCAACAGTTCTTCGGGAGCCGTCACTTACGGTATCGAGTACTACACGATGGGCCACTTCAGCAAGTACGTCTTGCCGGGCGCGGTGCGGATTTACTCGAGCAACTCGGATGGCCTGGTGAGCGCGGCATTCTTGAATTCCGATGGATCGAAGGCGCTGGTGGTGTACAACGATTCCACGTTCGTCCAGCCGTTCCAAGTGCGGTGGGGAAGTCAGTCTTTCGCGTACACCTTGCCTTCGCTGGCGGGCGCGACCTTCACCTGGGCGGGCGCGCAGAGTGGCGGATACAACGTCAGTACTGCGTTTCAAATCCAAGCCTCCAGTTTCAGCACGACCGGCGGACAGAATCTCCCCGGAGACAACACCACATTCGGCTTGCAGACCGAAAATACCTCCGACCTGGATGGCGGCTATGACGTAGCCTTCGCCAGTGATGGCGACTATGCCGTCTATAAGAATGTGGATTTCGGGGCAGGAGTAAGCAGCGTGAACGCGCGCCTGGCCTGCGCCGGAAACTGTGGAGGCGTGCTGGAATTCCATCTGGACAGTGTTTCCGGAACGCTCGCCGCATCTGTCACGATTCCCTCCACCGCCGGATGGCAAACCTGGAGCGCCGGTACTGCTCCAGCCTCGGCAACCGGCGTTCATGATCTGTACGTGATATTCAAAGCGCCGCCTAGTGGCACTTCAAGACTCGGCAATTTCAACTGGTTCCAGTTCAACTGATTCTTCACGTCCCAGCCTATACAGACCATGCCGGGACCGGCACTGACCATGTTGAAACGGGCACGAGTCAAGTTGGGACAGCCTCCCCTCGGCTGTCCGGCTGAGTCGAAGACTCAGCAACTCTCTTCGACATGCTCCTCACCTCGCATGAAATAATTCGCCAATGAGCTCACCGACTATCATCCCTCCCCTGGCCGGACACGTTCTCGGTTCCACCGCTAACAACTTTGTGATGGCAGAATGGCAGGACCCAGGCGGCGTCTCCGCGCACCCGCGGTTCATCGCCCCCTTGCATATCCACCGCAGCGACGACGAAGCGTGGTACGTGCTCGAAGGCGTTCTTAGAGTGAAAGTTGGCAATGACGATGTGGAACTGCGAGCCGGCTCCGGAGTTCTGGTACGCCGCGGAACGCCGCACACTTACTGGAATCCTGGCCTGGATCGCGTCCGCTACTTACTGATCATGACCTCGAATATTTACCAGTTGATCGAGGATCTCCACACCATGAAGGAGCGCACCCCAGCCGGCCTGCAAGCGGTATTTGCGAAGCACGATTCCGAGCTTCTCGGATAAATACCGACCGGGCCGTCAACTACGTCGGGTCCGCCTTTCTCGCTTTTTTGTCGAGAAGTTGCGGGATCTTCGCACCCCGCCCCTGGATTTTGCCGCGCCTCGCAGCCTAGTAGTAGGATTATCTGTCTGCTCGAAGCGTCATGAAGAACAATAAAAGTAAGGTTGTGAATTCTGCGAAACCGGGCCATTCAAAAAACGGTTCCCGGCGGGCCGCCCGCCCTCTTCCCCAACAACGCACTTACGGAATTCCCGATTATCGCCTGGAGAGGCCGAGCTTCACCGTCAGCCAAACTCGCAAAGGAGACGAGTGCTGTTACGAAATCTCGGGCGACCTGAGCGCTCCAGTTCCTCCCATCCGCGATTCGAAGTACTTGAGCAAGCAGCAATGCATCGAGATCTACCGCTGGATGGTGCTCAACCGCAAAATGGAGCAGGCGCTCGAAAATCTGTACAAGCAGGGAAAAGTTGTTGGCGGAGTTTATTTCGGGCTCGGCCAAGAAGCCTGCTCCTGCGCCTCGGCCTACGCGCTCGGCAAAGACGACTGGCTCGCGCCCATGATCCGCAATCAGGGCTCGCTGCTGGTCCGAGGCTTCGAGCCCCGCGACATGATGATGCAGTACATGGCCAAAGCCGATTCGCCCACTAAAGGCCGCGACGGCACATCGCATTTCGGCGATATCTACAAACGCAACGTGGTCTCGCCGATTTCCATGCTCGGCGATCTTATCCCGGTGCTGGCCGGAGTTGCTCTTGGCGCTCGCCTGCAAGGAAAGAACGTCGCCGTCATGACCTACATCGGCGACGGCGGCCAATCCACCGGCGTAACCTACGAAGGGATCAACTTCGCCGCCGTGCAGGATCTTGGCCTGGTGCTTTTTGTCGAAAGCAACCTCTGGGCGTACTCAACTCCCTCAGAAATGCAGTATCGTGTGCAGGACCTTGCTGTGCGCGCCATCGCCTACGGGATTCCCGGCGTGATAGTGGACGGTACCGACGCCTGCCAGGTTTACGATGCCGCCCGCGAAGCCACCGAACGCGCCCATCGCGGCGAAGGGCCGACTCTAATCGAAGCCAAAATGATGCGCATGAAAGGCCATGCCATTCACGATGCTGCCGATTACGTCCCGAAGCCCATGTTCGAGTACTGGCGCAAGCGCGATCCCATTGCGCGCTTGGAGAATTATCTGGTGAACATAAAAAAGTGGCTCTCGCCACAGGAGCACGCGAAGTTAATCTCGGACGTGGAAGCCTATCTGGAGAAAGAAAGGGAAGTCGCGTTGGACTCTCCCATGCCCGCTCACGGAACCGCGGAAGGCGGTGTGTACTGCGAAGGAGCTTGCCACGAAATCAAGCCGAAGTATGGGACGCCGAAGGTTAGAGTTTCCAAATCAGCAGCAACGCGCAAGAAAGAAGAAGCGGCGATTCATTTCAAGTAGGCAGATCGGCTAGCAATCTCGTCGCCATCGGGGACGCGGAAGCGCCAGTTCACTCCGGCGGTTCTTGGAAGCTGAGCCCATCGGTTCGGCGACGGCATGTTCCTGGATAAATCGGCTCATCGTCCAAATCGTTCGGTGCGCTCGCCGACTGCGCCAACTCCTTGCGCGAACACATGCACGGATAAACAAATCTGCCGTCGCGAAGCTGCTTCCAGGCCGCCAAATAGAATTTGCACCGTTGGCTTTGGGAGTATGGCGCATAAGCCCCTCCGCAGTCCGGACCTTCATCCCAGTGGATGCCCAGCCAGCGCAGGTCTTCGAACATTGCGGAGACAAATTCGGGACGGCACCTTTCGGGATCAAGATCTTCAAGAAGTCCCGTGGGCGAAGGCGCAATTCGTCCGCGATACCGACTCTCGGTCGCCACACGTGAAATTTTAGTCTTCTCGCTTGAGAACTTGGACAGAGAGCTGCAGAAATTGCAGCACCGTGGAAGGCCACGGCTTTCAGCCGTGCCATCCGTTTTTTTTTAAAGACGAGCCTCAACCCCTGGGTTACGCAGCCGCAATCCGCCGAATCAGATCTTCCTGCTCGCCCCGGTTTTCCGCTCCGATGGTAAACGCATCCAGCACGCCCAGCGACAGCGCGTAGCGCAGCGCCTCATCCTGCCGGTTCCGCAGATCTCCGGCGCCAAGAATCTTCATCCCTACAACCGCTTTGCCCGAAGCTTTCATCTGCTTGAGCACGCCCAGCACCGTTGCAGGATCTGCATCCATGTTCGACTGAATAGGATTGATTCGCGCCAGATCCACTTCCACCCACGGCGAAGCCGCTGCCGCCCGCAGCGCCTCAATCGAATGACACGAGCAGCCATGCGCTCGGATGATCCCTTTCTGCTTCGCCTCCGAGAGCACATCCATCACTCCCCGGTAGCGTTCCGTCCAGTCGCCTTCGGTGAGGCAGTGCATCAAGAAAACGTCGAGATAGTCGGTGCCCAGTTCCTTTCGGAAGCGGTCCAGATCAGCCCGCATCCCCGCGGAATCGCGCGCCCACGACTTTGTCAGCACTGTGACTTTATCCCGCTGAACATGCTTCAACGCTTCGGCCACATGGGGATGGCTTCCATACGAATCGGCGGCGTCGAAAAATCGCAGCCCATGGTTGTACCCATTCAGCAACATCTCTGAAAGACCCTTAACTCCCAGTGCTGTCTGATGCGAATGGTGTCCCACTCCTACCGTGCCTGTGCCCATAGCTAATCGGCTGGTTTCGATTCCTGTGCTGCCCAGCACCACGTTATCCGTAGCGCTAAACTTTTTCGAGAGTTCCGGCGCGGCCCACAAAGGCTGGGCAATTTGTGAGCCGAGCCAGGCGGCGCCAACTCCGTAAGCTGTCGTGGTTAGAAATTCTCTGCGCCGCATGCAGAACCTCCTGCCTCTTAGACGTTCCCGCAATCGATTTGGATCGCTGCCCAACCAAAAAAATATACGCTCGGCGGCTGCTAAACTTCCAATAATCGGCCATGAGCGCACCCACCCTCAATCTCAACCAAACCGAAGTCCGAGTCCTCGGCTCCCTGATCGAGAAGGACATCACCACTCCTGACTACTACCCGCTGTCACTCCACGCTTTGGTAAACGCCTGTAACCAGAAGAACAACCGCGACCCCATCATGACGCTGGACGAAAATTCCGTTCGCAACGCGCTGAGTTCACTTCAGGAGAAGCGTCTGGCAGGTCCTGCCGGAGGCGCCGACAGCAGAGTCACGAAATACGAACATCGCCTGCAGGAGGTCTTTAACTTCGACCGGCGTGAAATCGCCGTGATTTGCGTTCTTCTGCTTCGCGGCCCGCAAACTCCCGGAGAACTCCGCGGCCGCAGCGAGCGCATGTATCGCTTCGAGACTCTCGACGATGTACAGTCCACGATTCAACGGCTCAGTGATCGCCAGCCGCCGCTGGTGCGGGTCCTGCCCCGCCAGCCGGGAACCAAAGAATCGCGCTATGTACACTTGTTTGTGGAAGACACTTGGCCGACAGAAGCGTATCCGCGGCACTCCGCTTCGGAGCCGCACGCGGCGAACGACTCCTCCCGGCTCGCCGCGCTGGAGGCCGAAGTCTCGTCGCTCAAGAAAGAGATCGTGGAGCTCCAACAACAGCTCTCGGATTTCCGGAACCAATTTCAGTAGCCCGGCCCTAGTGTGAAGGCGTCGTCGCCGTAGCCTGATTGCTGGGTTGCGAACTTCCCGATGCATTCACCGCCACCGCGCGAAAGTAATAGACCGTCCGCGCGCTTAACCCATTCGCGGTGAAGCTGGTCCCGGCGACACCCGCGCCGATCTGATTCGAGGCCGAGGGCAGAAACCCGTTGGTCGTGCTCTGGTAAACGTTGTAGGTCACGCCCGGAGTGACGCTCGCGGTCCAGCTCAGATTGATCTGGCTCTTGGTAATCGCTTGTGCGGTCAAGCCTGAGGGGTTTACGGGCACGCCCTGATACACCCGCACGTAATCGACAATCATGTTGGATGGGTTCGGGGTACTGGCATTCGGGGGGCCGGGCCAACTTCCCCCCACCGCCAGGTTCAACAGCATCAAAAAAGGATGACCGTCGAATGCCCAGGTTCCGCGCCGCGGCATGTTGGCGGGAGTAAACGAGGCGAACGGGTGAGTGTAGTCATCGACGTAGTACTGCACCAGGTCCGGCCCCCAGATCACTCCATAGACGTGATAGTCGGTATCAATTCGCTGTCCAGCTGGAAAATTGTATTGCGAGTGGATTGAACTGCCTCCGTTGTAGCCCGGCCCATTCAGACTCGACTGAATGACCGTGGGCCCCAGCGACGGCACATTTTCCATCATGTCCTCCTCACCGCAATTGGGCCAGTTCGTGCCCGAGAAAATGTTGTCGCCCAGCATCCAGTAGGCTGGCCACAACCCGGCCGCGGAAGGCAATTTAATCCGCGCTTCGGCGCGTCCATAGGTAAAAGTAAAATGTCCGTGGGTAATGATTCTTGCCGAAGTCCATTGCCCATCTGGCATCAGCACAGCGGAAATCACCAGATTCCCCGCGCCATCCACATAGCCATTCTTCAGCCAATTCGCGCAGTCCCCGGTCTGACCCGCGCCTGCCTGCCCGCAGTAAATTTCCAGTTCGTTATTGCTGGCGCCTGCCGTCGGGCTGTCGTAAGACCAGTTATTCGGATCGGGCGCGGTATTCGCCGCCCCGTTGAATTCATCACTCCAAGTCAGTGACCATTGGGTCTGGGCATTAGCTTCCAAACTAGAGGCAATAAAAACCACCGCCGCAACCACTGACAGCAAAGGGAAGAATTTGGGTGTCTGCATGGGGCACCTCCGCGCAAGAGATCGTATATCGGACTCCCGAGCAGAGCAACCGCCCGGGTGGATCGCCCCCGCTTTGCGGCCCACGGTCGATCAATGTCACAAACCCTCAACCGCAGACCACTCTCTTGATTGAATTGCTTTAACTCCCTGTTGATGCACGTGGTTACGAAAGTCCAGATAACCAGCTAGCTTCCGGAACCATCCTGCACGAGTTGGGTTAGATAGGATACGTACATGGATTTGCGGTCAAAAGTAGCGGGATTTTTCTGCCTGGCGGCCTTGGTGGTGTGCGCTCCCGCAGAACTCCGCGCGCAAGTGACCTTGCTACTCGAAGAGCCGTACAGCTACGACGGCACCTTCGCCGGCACCGGGCACGCAGCGGTGTATCTCTCGCGGGTTTGCGCCGACTCTCCGACCGCCCTACGCCGCTGTCAGCCAGGGGAGCCCGGCGTAGTCCTCAGCCGTTATCACGGGATCGCTGGCCGAGATTGGATCGCGGTTCCGGTCGTCCCATACCTTTACGCGGTCACGAATCCAAAAAGTGTTCCTCTGGTTGCTGACGAAAAGCTGGTCAAATTCCTTCGCAATAATTACGTGGAAAGCATCGGACTCACCGAAGGTCCCGGGTATCAACTCGCCGGTTCTGCGTATGACCGCACCACATACGGCTTTCGCGTTGCGACCCGGCCTGAACAGGACGATGAACTGATTCGCATTCTGAACTCTGCCCCAAACAGCGAGTCCTATAGGCTGCTCAACCGCAACTGCGCCGACTTCGCCAAACAGATCATCAATTTCTACTATCCCAAAGCAATTCATCGCAGCGTCATCGCTGATCTCGGGGTCATGACTCCCAAGCAGGCGGCGAAATCGCTGGTGCATTCCGTGAAGCGCCATCCTGAAATGCAATTGACTACCTTCATTATTCCGCAGGTTCCCGGCCTCAAACGCAGTAAGCCGGTGCACGGCGTGATGGAATCGCTGGTTCTGGCCAAAAAGTATGTCACTCCCGTTCTTGTCTTTCATCCATTCGTCATCGGCACGGTGGAGGTCGCTTACTGGGCAGGATGGCGATTCAACCCAGCTAAGGGCGCGTTCATCTTCGATGCCAGCTCCTGGGACACTAGCGACCCGGCCAACGTGATGGAACCGCCTCTCAGCAGCGCTCAACGCAGCTCTTATCAGACGTCGCTTGCAGCCATGCGCCGCGAAAGCCTGGAAGCCGAACTGCCCGGATGGCGACAACTTCAGGCCGGCGCGGAGCCTCAGTTGGATGCATCCGGCCAGCCCTTTTTGAAAGCGCAAGTAGAAGGCCAAACCGTCCTGATCGGCCTTAGTCGCGGCAATGTTCTGCGTCTGACCGCTCCGCCGGAGTTTACCCAGGAGCTCGTCCTAACCCGATTGGAGAGCGAATTGAAATCCGATAAGCCCGCGCGCGCCTCGCGCCATGGGATCGAAAGCGACTGGAAGCTTCTGGAGCAGGCGGTCGAAGCCCGCCAGGCTGAGCTGGCCGCCGGTCGCTAGACGAAACATTGAGCGGCGATTACTCTAACCTTCTCCCGCTTGCCGACCAAGCCCACTCTCGAAAGCGAAGTTCAGCTTCAATCGCGCAGCGGCGCTCTGCGCAGAGAGCTCGGCCTAAGGGATTTGGTCTTCGCCCAAATCGGATACATCGTCATTCCGGAATTTTTTGGCACCGCGGCTAAAGCCGGGGCCTATCACGTGGTCCTGTGGCTGCTCGCTATTGCCCTATTTTTCCTTCCGCTGGCCTTTTTAGTGGCGCATCTGAATCGTCTGATACCACTCGAAGGCGGACTCTACGAATGGGCGCGCCTTGCCTTCGGTGATCAGATCGGCTTTCTCGTCGCCTGGAATCTCTGGCTCTATGCCGTGATTTACATGGCCCTCATCGGCATGGTGACAACCAGTTTCGTGGCTTATGCTCTGGGGTCCGGTGCCGCGTGGATCACAGCCAGCAAGTGGATTGTCCTGGCTACTTCGTTTGCGCTGATTGCCGCGCTGATCCTGCTCGCGCGAGTCGGTTTCCATATTGGCAAGTGGGTGACTAACACAGGAGGCTTCTTTACCCTTCTCGTGCTCGGCGCGCTGGTGCTCATGCCCTTGTTTCATTCTTTGTCAGTAACCCCAGCGGGTTACCATCCGCTTCGCGTGGTTCTTCCGCCGCCTACTTTTTTCACTCTCAGCGTATTCAGCAAGATGGCTCTGGGCGCCTTGTGCGGCTTTGAATATGTGGCGATTTTTTCCGGCGAGTGCCGCAATCCAGAGCGCAATCTGGCCCGATCCATCCTGCTCACCGCTCCACTGATTGCTCTTCTTTATATCCTCGGAACCAGCGCCATCCTGGCCTTCGTTCCCAGCGACGCGGTTGACGTCATCGCA
>Ga0185299_10008266_pt1 | contig 10336 bp, 8 predicted proteins | sample PaiPotPPA55metaG_FD_128002 | JGI IMG/M metagenome (GOLD analysis project Ga0185299, IMG submission 128002) | Iron sulfur acid spring bacterial and archeal communities from Banff, Canada, to study Microbial Dark Matter (Phase II) - Paint Pots PPA... ...
CCCCAGCAAGAAACGATAGTCGGCTTCCAGCGAGGCCGCGTCGCCGTGTTCAATCAGCCCCGTTTCCTCCAGAGCGCGAATCAATTTCGTCGTGTTGCGGCAGCGGAGCTGCGGAAACTCAGGCCCATGGCGGAGCGCCATCATCTGAGTGATGAACTCGACGTCCACTAACCCACCGCGGCCTTGCTTGAGATTCAAGCGCTCGTGATTCTCGGCCCCGATTTCGTTCTCCATCCTCGCGCGCATTGTCGCTATCTCGGCGACGCCGGATGCGGACAGTGGCCGGCGAAAAACAAATTCTTCGCGGGCCCGCTCCAGCGCCTGTCCCAGTGCTTCATCCCCGGCGATAACTCGCGCACGCACCAGCGCCTGCCGCTCCCATACGGCTGAGCTTTGGCGGTGATATGTGCGAAAACCCTCGAGCGAGGTCACCAATGGTCCGGAATTTCCCGACGGGCGCAACCGCAGGTCCAGTTTGTATGCGTATCCTTCGCGCGTACGTGCTTCCAGCACCGCAATGAGCTTTTGCATTATGCGCGAGGCAATTTCACGGCCCGCGGCCGCGGTTTCATCCGGCAACTGATAGACAAAGATCAAATCCAGGTCAGAGTTGTAGGACATCTCGCCGGCGCCCAGGCGGCCCATCCCAATGATGCTCAGTTTCAACTCCGCGGGTATTCGATGACGGTTGCCGACTTCCCCAACCGCTAGGACAAGCCCCTGCCGCAGTTGCGCTTCCGCCAGACTGGTGAGTTCTGCCTGGACGTCGTAGAGATCGAGATTTCCGGCGAGGTCGGCAATCGCAATCCGCAAAAACTCCTGATGGCCGAAGGCGCGGAGTGCGTCAAGACGGCTTTCGAAATCGCCGCATGCAGTGAGCAGCTCGTTAAGTTCGCGTTCAAGCTCCGCGGATGGCCGGCGCAGGCGTGCGAGATCCGAGCGCACTAAAGTGTCCAGCATATCCGGATGGCGAATGAAAAGGGTGGATAGATAGCTGCTGGAAGCAAATAGGCGGAGCAGCATGCGGCGCGTTGCCGGATGTTGCTCCAGCAACGCTAGAAACGAGGTCCGCGCACCGACGGCGCTGATAAAGGACGCCAGGTTAAGCAGCGCCAGGTCGGGATCGGGGAGCGCGCTTATCTCGTCCAAGAGGTGCGGGCCCAATCCTTCCAGCAATTCCTGGCGGCGCGGGCGTAAAGGCAGGTGTTCGGCCCCCCGCACGAGCAACACCAGTTGATTGGCACTCTGCTCCGGATGCGCGAAACCAAGTTGTTGCAGCGCAGGAGCCGAGGCGGCTGAGTCGAGCGCTTCGCGCCAGGCGTCGTTGGCCGCCGGCGAGGCAGGGGGTGGCGGGCGATCGTCACCACCGGCGAGCATCTCGCGAAACAGGTTGGCGATCAGGTTGCGATGCGCCGTCAACGTGCTCGTGAAGATGCCCCCGGCATCGGCCTGCTTTCCGAAGCCGAGCCGCGCGGCCAAAACCTCAAGCTCCGCACGACCAGCCGGCATTCGGTGGGTTTGCAAACCCGAAGCGACTTGCAGCTTGTGTTCAACGTTGCGCAAGAACAGGTAGGCAGTGGTAAGCTCGCGGGCGCGCTGCGGCGGCATATAACCGTAAGCTCCCAAACGTTCGAGTGACGCCAGAGTTCGCGCCGTGCGCAGACGCGGATCGCGGCCCCCGTAAATCAGCGTCAGTGCCTGCACGATAAATTCAAGTTCGCGGATGCCGCCGTAACCGAGCTTCACGTCGCGCCTGAGAAGATCGGGCGAACGCGACTCCGCTTCGATCCGGTGCTTCATCGCACGCAACTGGCGCAAAGTGTCGAAATCGAGATAGCTGCGGTAGATGAAACGGCGCAGTTCGCGGATCAGCCGATTACCTAATCCAAGTGCCCCGGCAATCGGCCGCGCCCGCAGCAACGCGGCGCGTTCCCACGTCTGACCCAGCGTTTCATAGAAGCCTAACGCAGCCTCCAGCGAAATCACTAAAGACGAATTGCGTCCGCCCGGACGCAACCGCATGTCGACCCGGAAGCAATTGCCAGCAAGAATTTCGGTCACCACTTCGCCCAGACGCCGGGCGGCTTCCTGATGCTGAGCGTCGTCGGGTCCACCGAACACGTACATCAGGTCGATATCAGAGCTTAGATTCAGCTCCTCGGCGCCCAGTTTACCCATCGCGATGATACAAAAATCGCCCGCCTGCCGCGCCGTCTCCCCGAGGCTCACCATTGCAATCATGAGCGCGGCGCGAATGCATTCGTCAGCCAGCCGCGACATTGCGCTCACTGTGTCAGACACGGTCAGCCGCCCCAGTAGGTCGGCGATGGCAATCGCCAAAAAGGTGCGGCTTTTGAATTCGGCGAGTTCGCGCGTCATTTGCGCGGCGTCTTGTGGAGCTGTGCACCAGAAGTTAATCGTGCCGACCAGTTCCGCAGCAGTGGTGGTGCGGGCATGCTGGAATGCCGGGCCCCATTGCGTGCCGATCGCGACAAGCCCGCTCCCGATGAGTTCCGAAGCTCCCAGGCAAAAGACCAAGTCGGACGCGTACTGGGGCTCGCGCAGCATCTGCGTCGCCTGCGTCGGCGCTTGTTCGAGCAATTTCGTTAGAAAGGCGAGAGCGAGTTGTTCATCGGGCGCCCGTTCGCGGAGCAGCCGAAGCATGGCGTCTGACAGGTCGCTATCAGGTAGCTGCTGCGCCAGAGTTTCGGCGAGCGGCCAGAGCACACGGGGCAATCCGAATCTCTTGTCGGTCGCGTCCGTCAGCCCGGGCTGTGCCACCGAAGGTTCCGCTGGTTTCATCATCAACACGATAGCAAACCGGCCGGTTCCTCGGAGAACGCGGCTGCCTTAGCCTATCCGGTACGCCAAGTGCTAAGCTCTCTCGATACGAGACTTTGCGGAGGTGTTGGTGATGATCATCCTGTACACGACCGAACGTGACTACCCGTGGGGCACATTGCGGTCGACGCATGCCAGCAAGACTAAAGTGGTGCTGGAGGAGAAGCGGCTCTCTTATCGAATCGAAAACTTGCCACCGGGCAATTTGTGGAAAAAGCCGCCGGAAATGACTGCACGCCATCCGCTGGGTAAGGTTCCCTATATCGAGGAAGACGGCCTGATTCTTTACGATTCCACTGTAATCGATGAGTACCTTGAGGACCGCTACTCATGGCCGCGGCTGTTACCGCAGGATCCGCTAATGCGGGCGAAAGTCAGGATGGTCGAACAGTTCGCCGACGAGGCTATACTCGCCGGGAACTTGCCGCCAATCTGGATGCCGTACTGGAGCGAGCCGGACAAGCGCGATACCGAACGCATGGAAAAGGGGCGCGAAGGCTTGCGTACACGCGACTTGCCCTATCTTGAGAAGTTGCTCAGCGAAGCGCCGGCGGGCGGTTATATGTGGGGCAGCTTTTCAATGGCTGATGTGCCGATGATGGTGCTGGCGATGGTGCTGGAGGTCGATAGGCTTCCGCTCGATAGATTTCCATATGCGGAAAAGTATCTCGGCGTGCTGCGGGAAAGGCCGAGCTACCGCGCGATTAGTCCGCAGACTAAGGTGGCCGACGCCAGTTCGCGGCGAAACCCCGACTAGCTGAGGTGCTCGATAATCACGTGTTGTCGTATCCGGACTCGTGCACACCGACCGTACCAACGGCTTGCCCGAGCGATAAATCGGCCAGCACTTGCGCGAAGGACTCAACACGCGTCGCGTTCTCACGCGCGGACCGTAAACGACGCGGACGTCCGCGATGCCGCCCACCTGATGCCGCTTGAATCTCAAGGGGTAAGGTCTTGTGCCGGCCGCTTCTTCTGGCGCGTGGTGCTGGTCCCCTCGTGTTTTTTCGGGACCAAGGAGAGCCGAGGCTGGCTCAACAGTCGCGGCTCGGGGGTCATGGCTCGATAGACCAGCCAATTTTTCAGGCCAAGCCGGGCCGTCAGCGAGATAAGTCGGCAGCGTGGCACCCTTTCGGATTCCAGATCATCGATGAGCCGCGCAAGCCGGACGATCCAATCATTTAGGTGTAGCGTGTCCTGCCCCATGGCAGGGTTCCCCTTTCACGTTTTCCTCTCTTGATAACCTTAAGCTTAGCGCAACCTGCGTTACACGGAAGCCAAAATCTTGCCGGATCATTCCTAAACGGGATCCATAAGTATGCGCGAGCGCGCAGCGCCGCGAGTATCATGTCTAACCTCCTGCTATCGCTTTCACTCGGTTTCACGAGATCGCCGCGGCTCCGGCAAGCTAGATGCCTTCATGCCGGGCTTTTTCGCGTCGGCCGTGCTAGTTACACGTCATCTGCCAGTTCCGGCAGATAGCTAGGAATTTGCACTGCGGTAAAGTTTTCGTTCCGCCAGGAGGAACCGGCTAATGGAATTTGAAACCTTGGCAACTGGTTATGGACTGCTCGAAGGTCCGCGAACAGATGAGCAGAATCGACTATACTTCAGCGACGTCAGAGGCGGCGGCGTATTTCGCCGCAACCCCGACGGCAGGATCGAAACACTGATCGCCGAGCGGAAGTCGGTGGGCGGCATCGCGCTTAATCAGAGCGGCGGCTTGATCGTGACCGGCACTGGTCTGGCGTTTTGGGACGAACGTACCGGCCGCGTCCGCGATATTTTCACGGAATGGGAGGGGAAACCGCTATTTGGGCTCAATGATCTAACAATAGACGATAACGGCCGCATTTGGGTTGGTTCCTTCGGTTGCGATATCAATAAATTCGATTTCAAGACTACGCCGCCGCCCGGCTCCTTGTTCCGCGTCGATCCGCCAGGGAAAATCAAGAAGCTGTGGGAAGGAGTTGAGGTGACAAACGGCCTCGGGTTCAGTCCTGATCGCAAGCTGCTTTACCATAGCGATTCGACTACCCGTGCGGTCTGGGCGTATGAGGTTCGTTCAGATGAAACCGTGAGCGATCGACGATTATTTGCACGCTTGCCAGAGGGAATGCCTGATGGTCTGACGATTGATGCTGAGGGTGGCGTGTGGGCTGCGGTCGTAGGCGGACCGGGCGAGCTGGTGCGGTTCAAGAGCGATGGCACCGTCGACCGGCGGGTCAAAGTGCCCGCAAAAACCGTAACCAGCGTCGCTTTCGGTGGGCCCGATATGCGTGATCTGTATGCGGTTACGGCCAATAACAGCAACGACCGCGAACTAAAGGGCACCATTTTCCGAACACGATCGGATATTCCCGGCCTGCCGGTACCAAAGTCGCGATTCTAGCCAGCGTCTGGGTTAATCCTACAGTCATATGGCGATAGCTTTCTACGCGATTCCGAAATTGCTGTTTGATGGCGAACGCGGTGATAAATGCGTTCGCCATCTATTCGTGCAGGCGGCGATGCTGATTCGGTTGCATCTACAGAGCGCGGTCACGCCCGGTATGCTCGGTATCGACCGCGTTATTTACCGCTGCCTCGGTTAGGACGCTGCCCCGTGCGCAGGCGTTGGGACCTGGAGCAGCCAGTAGAGCGGAATCCCGCTGAGGGCGATGAGCAAGCCCGGCCACGTATAGTGAGGTTTCATCACGAGCAGGTCCGACATCAAAGCGACTGCCACCAATATGTATAGCGCGGGCACCCATGGATAACCCCATGCGCGATAGGGCCGAGGGGCATAGGCGCATTTCACGCGCAAGACGAAGACTGCGCCGACCGTCAGAACATAAAACATTAATTGGGCGAAGATCACGTAATCGAGCAATTGGGAATAGGTCCCCGATAGAGTTAAGAGCGCGGCCCAGCCTCCTTGAATGATTAGGGCGACTGCTGGCACGGAGGCTCGATTCAGGAGGCCAGCGGCCCCGAAGAACAAGTGGTCGCGCGACATTGCATAAATTACCCGGGCGCCGGTCAGAATCAGGCCGTTGGCACAACCGAAGGTCGAAATCATGACCAGAATCGCAGTGATCAGCGCTCCCACATTGCCCCACACCATCCGCATCGCGGCAGTCGCCACCCGGTCGCTTTCCGCGCCAGCAATACCGTACGAGAAAACCGTCGCAGCGGACCTCCCCGCGAACGCGGTGGAAGTCGTCAGCGCCGGAAGCTCAAGCATGTAAGCTAGATTGGTGAGAAGATAGAGGCCAATCACCAGCCCGGTACCGAGACCCAGGGCGTGTGGTAAATTGCGTCTCGGGTTACGCACTTCGGAAGCAGTGAAGGTCACGTTAGCCCAGGCGTCGGCCGAAAACAGGGCACCCACCATCGCAGCGCCAAAAGCCGCGAGCAAGTCGTAAGAAAATTCACCGGTTCCAGTAAAACGGGTAAGCGATCCGAAGTTCGCCCCTATTGCAGCAGCATTCGGCGCGACCAGGCAGCCCAGCGCAACGATGAACAGTAGCGATAGAACTTTTGCGCTGGTGAAGATGTTTTGCACGATACGCCCGACATTGAGGCCGCCCAGGTTCACCGCAGTGAGCAACGCGATGATCGCGATCGCGCCGATACGCTCACCCGACAACCCAACGCTGCCGACGCCCATAAAAATGTGCGAGCCAAGAGCCGGCCATATCACGCCGGCAAATCGGCTGAAGGCCACTGCGACGGCCGCGATGGTGCCGGTTTGGATCACAAGCAGCAGAGTCCAGCCAAAGCAAAACGCCCACATCCCGCCATAAGCTTCGCGCAGGAATACGTACTGCCCGCCCGCCTGCGGCATCATCGCGGCGAGTTCCCCATAGGAGAGAGCGCCGGCAATCGTCATCAGGCCGCTGACCAGCCATACCGCCAGCAATCCGGCGGGCGAACCCGCCTGGCGTGCAATATCGGCCGAAACAATAAAAATTCCGGAGCCGATCATCGACCCGGCGACGATGGTAGTCGCGTCGAATAACGAAAGCCCGGGCTTCAGTCCGTCCGCCTCCATCTGATTCCTCCTGATGGAGGTCTATGTTACAAGCTTGCAACCGGCGACGAATCCCGCAGAGGGTGATGTCAATCCGCGTTTTCACTGCCTCGCTTCGCCGCCTTCCTCCTCCTTCGTCCGGGCTCGGATCGCTGCGCGCTCCTGCGGAGACAGATTGGGGAAGTGCCGCACCCACAAGATGATTTTCCATTACTCGTCGGAGCTATGCCTGGTACCGAAACCTGGCATTGCAGTCATGCGAATTGCATTGCTGACAATAAAATAAAACTGACCATCGGATAGGAGGTTACACCTTTGCTAAGCCGCGGAATGGGTGGATAAAAGTCACCGCCGACGCGATTTTCGGCACTCCCGTCAACCCCGTGACAGACGGCACAATGCTCGTCATATTCGTGTTCACCTTCCCGAACACTTTCGGCAGCGGACGGTATCGGATTGTGCGCACTGGACGCATTGGTGCTCACCCATTTGCGAAGCACGTATCTCGCGGCCCACCCTTCGGCGGCGGAGGGACGCGTGGTCGCACTCCATTGCATCCGCGGCATCACCAGGAACAAGAGCAGCACGGACGCAACCACCACGCCGATTACCGCTGCGACTAGGAACCTAATCAATCTTTCGATAGCGTCATTGCCGTTCAGCGCTCCTCGCCCTCCACGTTTTACCGATCATCATTCAGCAGGCTGCTTGACCTAACATAAGTGCCTACAGCGGCCGTCCCCAGTTTTATTAGGCAATGCTATTGCGCGTGCATTTGACCAGCTGAACACCTTGGTGAAGTTGATAATGAGCAGGTTGGTATGCGTTCGCCCACATTGACCGGCAAGAAAATGCCACGAGCCTTCAGCATTTTTTTTCAGATGCGCTGAACCTGCCGATGTCAGTATTCATTGCGGCTTTTTGGTGCAGACGGCGCCAGCACAACCCAGTTCAGTGGGACCGAAACATATCAAGGCGTTGAACCTGCTCCTCTTCGACCGTACAGTGCGTCAGATCAAGCGGGCACTGCAACCGGTAGATGGAGCAACGCTTGCGCTAAGCCGAAGTTCCTAACGTCGGGAGTACTATGTGCCTGATTTTGGTAGAGAATCTGGAAAAGGCGGTTTTGTCTACTGGCTACATTGTCTAATAGTTATATCTTTAGCACTATGTAGCAGCGACTGAAACGGATTCCCTCGTTTTACATGGGAGCATTTTACGGTTTTCGCTGCTGCCAATTAATGTTTTTCCTCTTTAGAATTGGATACTTACATAGAAATTTACCGCTGTCGCATCAAGGAACTTCGGGCTAAGCGTAGCAATCGATCTGGCACCTCAGCCGCTTCCTCCGCATAGATGACAGAGGTCCATGGCACTGGCGAGTATGATGGGTCCGATGTCATACTGCCATATCTGCCGTGGAGAGGTGGCCGAGCCCGGTTTAAGGCGCACGCCTGGAGAGCGTGTAGACTCGGAAGGGTCTCGGGGGTTCGAATCCCCCCCTCTCCGCCATGCTAGGGGGGTTGTTTCACCTGGTTTTTCGACATACGAAGACTCTTTGGGGACGAAGTTGAGGTCGGCATCTGGGTTCCAGGTTCCCAGTGGACGCTTGCAAGGAAGCCCCGATTTGTTTGCCCACCAACCGCACTGCGCACGGCGCAGATCGCGGCAACCAAAGCCGCTTGACCCTTAACCGATTGGAAGCACTGGACATTGATTGTCACCCTACAAGCCGGATTGAAGTCAGCCAACGGTGTGGTGATAACGTTCGGGGTTGCGAAGGGCGCTAAGCCGTTTATTGAGTTTGGGCGCCCGTGCGCTTTCGCCGGGCTTTTAAGCGCGGAGGTGAGTACAATCGGGTGATGGAGGAGGAAGGGGCCCGGTGGCCCCACCGGTCTTCAAAACCGGCCTGGCGGGCATTGCGTTCGCCGGAGGGTTCGACTCCCTCCCCCCTCCGCTGCCAGAATAATGCCGCACGTCAAGCAGGAGTTGCCACACTTCGCCGTGTTGGTTGCCTGCCAGTTCGCCGGCACTCTCGCTCCGGCAAATTGGGCGGCCATGCCCTTCTGAATCGCCTGTTTCTATTGCGGCTGCGATCCGTTTTTAATCGTTAGCTCATAGACAGTGAATGTTTTGAAATGTTGATCCAAGTCTTGCTGGCCACCCGTTATAAAAGCCGAGTCTCACAGTATTCTGAACCGCGTGTGTTTCGCGCACGAGCTTAAGGGTGTCGGCCGCGGCCGGACTTCAAATTCAGGCAGTTATTGGCATCGGGCAAATGTCGAGAAAAGCCAGAACAACGGCACACTAACGAAGTTGGAGAATGACACGCTCAAATCAATGGAGAAAAAAGCATTGGAAGGAATACTCAGCGCCTATGAAGCTATCGGTATCGTCGTGGCTGAGCAGGCGACGGCGACGTGTAATATGCTCGCGACCGCCCTCGGGGCACCCGGACTCGCCTTCATTTAGGCGGAGTGCATTTGAATTTGGGAATGGCTAAGCCATTCGAAATCAGCGGTTTCCTGTGAGTGCAGTAATTGTCTGAGAATGAGAAAGCAGCTCAAGTCCGGCTCCATCAGACTCAAAGGTGCTATCGGTCTCTCCCTCCGCGTCCGTCCCTCCTTGTAGGGCGCAAAACGCTTCCGGGGGACAGCGATTTATTCAACGATTTAAGCCTCAGGACATTAGACATACTCAGTTGATGATAGTAAGCGGCTACGCATCGCAGCCGAACCGAGTCACACAAGCCGCAACGCCGCCAGGCTGGCCAGAGCATTACCGCCCGAGATCTCGGGCTTGATAGCCAACTCGAGGACCCCAAGCGCCGCTAAATTGACCTGGTAATCCTCTATCTCCCTAGTCGAGCCACCTGGACTGAAGGTCCATTGCTGGCGCACGATCTCCCGGAAAGGCTCGTTGCGCTTGGCAGCCCAGCGTAAGACAAATTCCTGGGTACGCGCTGTCTGGGTCTCGATGAACTCTAGTCTGATTCGATGAACCGCGGTTGGCGTGTCAAAAACGATCCGCACGAGCTGTTCGCCCGGTTCGGCGGCCCGCCAGCCTTGACCTTCGCTCTCCAGCGCAAGAGCTGATTCAACTGGGAAACTTGGATCGTCGGACGTCACCTCGACTTCCGCTATGCGTTCCAAATCGAGCCATCTCTCCTCAGAACGCGGCTGCGGAGCCTTGTCGACCTGACCGATTATCCGTTTGCGCATTGCATCCACCTTTTCACATCGGGCAGCGGCCGAAGCTTCAGAGTCTTGCCAGGATTCCGCTGAACGAATCTGCCATCAGCGCGGCGCGAGCCGCGAGGCATCTATGAAACCGGTACCGCCGTACCGCGCGACATGCTCCTTAACATGCTCCAACAACTGCGCGGCGGGTTGCTCCAGATCGAGCACCTCGCCGTACGGCTGCTTCGCTGCAAGTCCGGTATTCCAATACGTTTCGATCCGATTTCCTTCGGGATCAAAA
>Ga0185299_10008269_pt1 | contig 10332 bp, 11 predicted proteins | sample PaiPotPPA55metaG_FD_128002 | JGI IMG/M metagenome (GOLD analysis project Ga0185299, IMG submission 128002) | Iron sulfur acid spring bacterial and archeal communities from Banff, Canada, to study Microbial Dark Matter (Phase II) - Paint Pots PPA... ...
TGGACAGAGCTCGGGCCATGCCTGCTGGCCTCCCTCGCCAGCAGGCACCTTGAATCAAAGCCGCGCCGATTCGGGAATCCCCCACGATTCGATCCGGTAGGAAATCGCTCTAGAGTTCCACGCGGCCCGTGGGTGGGCGTCTCCCGCCGGTGGCGCGGTTTACCACCCATTCGCCGAGGGCGTCTGGGTTGCATCGCGGCCAAATTTCGCAAGGCGAGCGCGGATCCCGAGTGGCCGCTCTCGACGATCGCCGAGACGCCGTCGGTGGCGATCCAGCCGCGCCCGATGGTGGAGGCCACATCCGGTTTGGCCTGATGATCGCCGGACAGGATTTCGATCGGCCGGTCGAGCACGCCGTCGGGGAACTCTTCGGCGGCGAGCCGCGCAGCGATCACGACGCCGGGGCCGGACAAGTCGGCGAAAGGGCCGTTCATATCGCTGATCACGCCGATGCGGATTGGCAGCCTCGTTTGGCCTCGGGCAACGGTCGGCCATGTGGCGGCGGTGATCGCTGTTCGCAGAACGCCGCGGCGCGAGATCGACATCATCCGACGCCCCCGGAGGAACCTCGGTTCCGCGCGTCAGAGTATGCATTTGGGTTGCCCCCGTCAATCCACCGACCTGCGTGGTCCTCAGCGGCACAGCTGAAAGATAGCGCGCGCGCGCGGCGCACTGCGGTCCCTGTTCGGGTCCACGCCCCTCGGTCCCGCAATGACAGCGGCTTGATCTTTTCCTATGCCTTGCCGCCGCGGATGAGGCCGCGCATCGGCGGGGTGGTGTCAGTCATGCTGACCCGGAGAGCCGCTTGCGCCAGGTGATCCAGCCGACGACAATCGACAGTCCCGCCACGACAAGTGGCGCCGCCGCGTGCCCGTATTCGCCGTGGATTATGACGGTCCCGAGCGCCGCGAACATGACAGTGCAGCCGAGCACCGAGCCCAACAGGCGGCTCGGCGCCAGGGCTAGCAGAACGGCGGTAGTGAGTTCCAGCGATCCGGTTACGAAATGGAACCAGTGCGGATATCCCCACCTCTGGTATTCCGTAATGATAGAAGGACATCTATTCCGAAGGGAGATGCGACTTTCAGTAGTAGGTACTGGAAAGTCGCATCTCATCCCTGATCCGCCCCGGACTTACGCCTTGACGGCCTTCTGTGCAGCCGCAAATACATCGCGTGCGGACGTCGTACCCGTTACGTGCTCCGTACCCTTGACTCCGAGGTCCATCCATCCCGAGTTCACGCTCTCAAACATTTCTTCGGCAGCTCCAGTTTGGCCCTTCGGCAGGCCGGACTGCTCGAACGCTTCCGCCCACCCTGAACGCGGGATTGAAAAGGCTTTTACTTCGAGTTTTAGGACTTCACCCAATTGTCCCGCTACTTCATCGGCGCTTACCATTGAACCTAGCTCAATTACGCGATGCCCTGACCACGCTGGCCCGGTCAGAAGCTTTGCTACCTGTGCGCCGATGTCTTTTGTCGCGACCATTGTCGATTTCCTGTTTGTAGGATTGTAAAAGACCGGTAGCGTTCCGCTCTGGGCGACCTGTAAACCGTAAAGAAAGTTTTCGTAAAATCCGCCTGCGCGCACAAATGCGACCGGAGATGTCAGGTTGCGAAAACCTTGCTCCAAAAGCGATAAGGCCGTGATTATCCCCAGCCGGCTTGTTTTATTCGCACCCATCGACGAGAGCGCTACCACCCGCGGCGGCGCTGCCTTTGTTAGCGCCTCGGCATATTTCGCAATCACGTCCTTTGATTCTTTGTAATCAGGCGAGGGTGCCCATACAGCCGGCAACATAACAAACGCGCCTTCAACGCCTTTGAGTGCCCGCTCAATGGCTGCCAAATCATTCCAATCGCCGTCTACCAGTTCCACACCTTGGTCCGCCCAATTCGCCACCTTCTCGCGATTGCGGACCAGCGCGCGTACTTTCTTGCCTTGCGCCAACAGATGTTTTGCCGTTGCGCCGCCCACTCTTCCCGTAATTCCCATTACTAAAAACATGCGTTTTCTCCTGACCTTGGGATTGCCTTTAAACGCCAACTAGCGATCTGGAGATTCATCCTGATACGCTGTAGTTGGAAAGAATGATGTCGGACAAATCGGTTCTCTCGATCATCAGGCGGCGAAGCTGATTGAAGCGTGACGGGCCGCCTGAGAGCGCTCGTACGACTAACACGGCGACGTGTAGATGATCTGACCCACGCCGGCCCTTACGGCTGCGTCGACTGCGGCCTTGTGCTGGCGCTGGCGCTGACCTGGCACGCCCAACCCATCGGTGGAGATGATCAGCAGGCGCTCGACTCCGACGAAAGCCGCGTCGAGCGTGGTTGGATCGTCGAAATCGGCCTTAACCGTCGCGACCCCCTTCGCGGCGAAGCGGCTCAATTTCTTCGGGCTGCGGCTGGAGACGGTGATATTCGAAGCTCCGGCTTCCAGCAGCAACTCCACCATACGGCGGCCCAGATGTCCGCCAGAGCCGGTGACGAGAAGGCGGGCGGGAACAGGGTCCGACATGTGAGCTCTTTGAGGGGGGTCTATGTTTTAGGGTAGGTCTATTATAGAGACCTCCGGCGTGCGCCGCAAGGAGGCAGTTTTTTGTAACCAGGAGAGCTCCGGGGAACTCGCATGAGCAACGCATTGAGGGCGATCGAGAGATTCAGTCGATATCCATTGGGCGAGTCCCAGTCCGTATACTGCCCGGTGCGCGACGTGCTCGACCGCGTCGGCGACAAATGGAGCATGCTCATGATCATGGCCCTCGCGACGCGATCGCAGCGCTTCAGCGAGCTTCACCGAGCCATCCGCGACATCTCCAAGCGCATGCTCACCCAGACCCTGCGCGATCTGGAGCGCGACGGACTGATCACCCGCCATGTCTTTCCGACCAAGCCGCCGAGCGTTGAATATCGTCTGGCCCCGCTAGGCCAATCCCTGCTGGACCCGATGGCGAGCCTCATTGATTGGGCCGACCGTCGTTATTCCGATATCCATGCCGCGCGCGTCCGCTTTGACGGCGCACCCGGTGATGTCCCGCGCTAATTCTCTGCCACGCGGTCGGAAGCACCGCCTCCGACGCGGCCCAGTCGGCGGCCTGGTCGGGCCAGCCATTCGGGAGCGGAGCAGCCCAGACCGGCTGGCCGAGCGCGTTCAGCGCTTGGAGGAGGTCCGGCCGGTTCGCCGCCGGCAGATCGAGCGCGCGCAGACAAGCGATGCCATAGTCCTGCGGCGAGCGCAGCTTGGCGAGCGGATGCCAGGCCGCCGGCAGGCGGGTCACGGCGAGCGCGGCGGCGCCGAGATCGCCATGCGTGTCGTGCAGCACACCCTCGATCCGTCGCACCGCGTCCGGGGGCGGCTCGTCGGCAACGAAATGGCGCGCGAGCTGCGTTGCCAGGTGGCGGTAAGTCGCCGGGTGGTGGGCGAGGAACGCGAGCGCCTGCACGCCTCCCTCCTCGCCGGGCTGGAAGTCCCGACCCATCAGCCGCTTCGCTCCCGGCTCGTGAGCGTTCGGGCGGAACAAAAATCCCGGCGCATCGGCGCGCAAATCGATCGACCAGCCGGTCAGGATCTTCGCGAACTCGGCGACGTCGGCCTGCGTGTAACCGGCGGCAGGGCTGAGCGTGTGCAGCTCCAGGCACTCGCGCGCGAGGTTCTCGTTGACGCCGCGCGCCTGGCGCTGGCCGGCCGGGCTGTTCGGACCAACCGAACGGGCGTTGTCGAGATACAGCAGCATCGCCGGGTGACGCATTACCGCCAGCAGCAGGTCGGCGAAGCGGCCGGTGACGCCGGGCCGGATCGCCTCCCGGATGAACGGGCCGATGGTGGCGGTGACGGCGTGCCGGCGGCGGCTGACCGTGAAGTGGTTAAACCAGAGCCAGACGAGCCGTTCCCGGAACGGGGCTTCGGTGTCGATCGCACTGGCCAACTGGGCGGTGGCGTCGGCACGAAACAGCTGCTGCTTCCGCTGCGAAGGGGTTGCCGGATCGGCTCGGCGCTGGGCCCGGTCCTCGCGGAAGGCAATCAGCCCGTCCGCGATCGCGGGCAAACCCGCCAAGCGAGCCGGGTCAGGGCCCTGCAATTGCCGCGCGAGCCAGCCCGGGGGATCGGACGGCAGGGCCTCGGACGGCCGTCGCCCGAGGCCGAAGCGGATGAGTGCCTGTGCGGTCGTGGTGTCCATGCGCAGCGTTGTGCCGCGAGGGGGCCGAGCAGAGGTGCTACCAATTGTCACGAAAGGTAAACCCGCCGACCCGGCGCGCGAAGTGCCGGGCCGTTGCCGACAGCCGGCCGGGATATGATTCTAGGCCGGGCCGTCAATCACGGCGCTTCGGCGGCTTGCAACCAAGCCATTGAATGATTGGCGGACCCGACACGATTCGAACGTGCGACCTTCGCCTTCGGAGGGCGATGGGAAGGGGTTGATCGGGTTTGCGGCGCTCGGGTTCCTATTGCTATCTCGTTGTCATACCTCACATTTTCCTTGCGCACGTTCGCTCTTGTTTGCTACTCTTTGATAAATCTTGCGCGCTATATGCGCGCTACACAAGATTGGAGAAGCAAGAGATTGGCTGAACGAAAGCGGATCGGACTGCGTGAGGTGCGAGCTCTACGATCGGGTGACATCGTTTACGATGACTTGGTGCGAGGCTTTGCCGTGCGACGACAGAGAGATTCCGTCACATATTTATTGCGCTACCGGACGGCAGCTGGACGCCAACGCTGGTTTACCATCGGGCGTCATGGTTCTCCTTGGACCCCTGACATGGCCCGGGATGAAGCGAAGCGCATCCTTGGGGAGGTCGTGAAGGGCGGCGACCCGGCAGGCGATAAGCAAGCCACCCGGCGGGTCGTGACCGTGGCCGAACTGTGCGATGCCTATTGGGCCGACGTCACAAGCGGGCGGCTCTTGGCTCGTGCAGGGCGGCCCAAGAAGGCTTCCACACTCCTGTCAGACGCCGGTCGGATTGAGCGGCATATCAAGCCCCTGCTCGGCCGAGCGCCCGTGGCCGCCGTAACGCGTCATGACATCGAGAGGCTCATGCACGGGATCGCCGAAGGCAAGACCGCTGCCCGCAACAAAACCAGCAAGAAGCGCGGGCTTTCAAACGTGCGCGGAGGGCGGGGTGTGGCCGCGCGCACGGTAAGCCTCCTGGGCGCCATCATGGCCTACGCCCTCGACCGTGGGATTCGACCTGACAATCCTGCCCATCGGGTCCGCAAGTTCGCTGAGAACAAACGCGAACGCCGCTTGTCGGATGGCGAGTATGCGCTTCTTGGCAAAGCCTTGCGGGACGCCGAAGGAGCTGGGTTCTGGCCACCGGCGATCAGCGCCATCCGCTTCCTAGCCCTGACAGGCTGGCGGAGTGGCGAAGCGTTGGGATTGCGTTGGGCTGAGGTTGACGTCGGGCGCTGCACGGCCCGCCTGGGCGATACCAAGACCGGCGCCAGCCTCCGCCCGCTGTCGCTTGCGGCATCCGGTATTCTGCGGATCATGCCCCGCCTCAATGATCACAGCCTTGTTTTCGCGGCTCCGCGTGGCCAAGGGACCATGAGCGGTTTTCGGTCAATCTGGGACCGCATCGCGAGATTGGGTGGCCTGCCGGGGGACATCACTCCGCATGTGTTACGGCACTCCTACGCTTCGGTGGCCGCCGACCTTGGCTACAGCGAGCCCACCATCGCCGCTCTGGTCGGGCATAAGGGGCGCTCGACCACTAGCCGCTACGTTCACAGCGCCGATGCGGTGCTGCTGGCCGCGGCGGATGCGGTAGCCCGCCGGATCCAGGAGCTGATGGGCGAGGCCCAGAGCGCCGAATTGGTTCAGCTGGATCGCGCTTGAGGGAGAACCCGCGAGCGCGGCAGGACCTGCCTCTGATCCCCACCGGGTTCTGGAGCCACGATCTCGATTGAATCGAAACCTCTGGAACTGCGCATGCCTTCTCTTACGGCTAAGTTTCTGCAAGACGTATTGCGCAATGGGGTCAAAGGAAGCCACAAGCGTCCGAGTAAGTCGGCCGAGGAAATTTTGTTGAAACAACTAACGTCGTTGGCATTTCTTTTCAGGAGCAAAGAATCCTCCCAGCGCTCCAGTGAGCTTCAGGAGCAGTTTTTGGCCCCGATGCTGATTCTCAGGGCGATATTGCCACACGTAAGACGATCTATCGCAAGGGCGCTACTTAGAAGTGCGGAGCTTCAAAGTGATCTATTGGAAACATTGGATAGGGATAATTGTAGACTGGAGGTACTAGAACTAGCAGTAAGGGACCTGCTAGATAATCCGCCTACGCTTGTCACTCCTATTGCGTTCAATGGCTGGCACGATATTGCTGAAGTCTTGGCGGAATGCTTCCGCGCGGCCATGCGCAGCACGAACCCAGCACTCGAGATCAAAATCTCCAACGATGGCCCTGTCGTAAGATTCATAGCATCGGTCGTGCCAGCCATCACCGGCGACCGGCACGCTGGCTGCCGCCGGCATCCGAATCTCGATGGACGGTCGCGGCCGCTGGATGGAAGGCGGCGCTGGTGAACTGGCTGCCCTGATCGGTATTGAAGATCTCGGGCGTGCCGAACCGGGCCAACGCCTCCTCCAACGCCGAGACGCAGAACGAGACGTCCATGGTGTTCGATAGACGCCACGCCAGCACCGCTCGGGTTGACCAATCCATCACTGCCACGAGGTAGAGAAAGCCGCGCCCGATCGGAATGTAGGTGATGTCGGCCGCCCAGACCTGGTTCGGCCGCTCGACCGTCATGTCGCGCAGCAGATACGGAAAGATCGTGTGTCCCGGCGCTGGCTTCGTCGTCCGCGGCTTCGGTCCCAGGGCCGCGATCCCCATCCGACGCATCAGCCGCTGCACACGCTTGCGGTTGATCGCCTGTCCCTCGGCCCGCAGCATCGCCGTCATCCGTCGTGAGCCGAGGAACGGCCAGCGCGTGAACAGCTCGTCGATCCGGCGCAGCAGCGCCAGCTCGTCGTCGTTCGCCGCACTCGGCCGGCGATAGGCGCCGGAGCGGGCGATGCCGAGCATCGCGCACTGCCGCCGCACCGACAGACGCGGGTGATCGCGGTCGAGCTTCGCTCGGCGGTCCGGCGCGCTCATCGTCCGAACCTCTTGCCGAAAAAATCGTTCTCCACCGTCAGCTGCCCGATCTTGGCGTGCAGCCGTTCGATCTCGCGCTCGGCTTGCGCCTGACCAGAACCCGAGCCAAGTCCAGCCGCTTTCCATCCGGGAATTCTTCAACCGCTTCCCGACGGATGCTGCATGCCTCGGACACATTATGGACGTGCGCCACGGGCTCCGCCACTCGTGCGCGAAGTGCTTGAAGCTCAGGACCTTTCACCGGCTGGCCGATCGGCCCGCATATTCGTGCGCGCACTGCGGCCATCATGTTTACCCGTGCGCCGGCACCATCTTCCAGGACACTCGTACGCCGCTGCAAATATGGTTCTACGCTATATACCTCTTCATCGCGACACGTCATGGCGTATCCGGGAAGGAACTACAGCGGACGCTCGGCGTCACCTACAAAACCGCCTGGAGGATCGGCCAGCAAATCCGCAAGCTGATGGAGGCGGCCGACGGCAGCGGCGTGCTGCGCGGCCATATCGAGCTTGATGAAGCATACGTCGGCGGCTACCGGCCCGGCAAGCGTGGCCGTGGCGCAGCCGGCAAGACGATCGTCATGGGGCTCAAGGAGCGCGACGGCAGGATGCAGGCCGAGGTCATCCCAAACATCAAAAAGGAGACGCTTCGGGCCGTCGTGACCCGCAGCGTTGAGCCGGGCGCGATCGTCTCGACTGATGAATTGATATCGTATGGTTTACTGGAAGGCGACGGGTTCAAGCATGGAATGGTAAAGCATAGTGCGAAGGAATGGGCATACTATGACTACCATCACGGAGTAACTCACCATACAAACAATGTGGAAAACTTCTGGAGATTGTTCAAAAACAGCATTCGCAGCACACATATCAATGGATCGCAGAAGTATATGGAGCGGTATCTTAACGAGTTTGCTTTCCGGTCGAATTACCGGCACGTCGGGAATGCGATGTTCGATCTTTTGATCGCGGCGCTTTAACCGCCGCTTCAATGATCGCATTGAAGCACTCAGCAGAGACTGGCGCAGCGTCTTTGAGGTCGCGCTCGGCCTGGGCCGCAAACTCAGGGATGCGACCCTGCTCGCGAGCCTGCCGGAGGGTTAATCGGTCGCCATCGGCCATGCGGAGCCTCCGAACCGTTCGCGCCGCGCACGGTGATGTGCGCATCGCCCTTGTACATTAGGTCGAAGATATTGGCGGCGGCCTGAAGCCACTTGGCGCGGCCTTCTTCGGCCCAATTCGTGTTGGGCTCAGGCAATGTGTCGAGCAATCCCTGAATGAAGGGGTGCATCTTCCCGCGAGTCGTCGTGCCACCGCCGCCGCTGTTGAAGCCGCCACCACTGGACCGCTCACCTCCGTCGGTTTCGGTGCCTTGCTGGCGGCCACTTTCAACAGGATTACCGCCGGTCTGACCGGAAGTGTCGGCGACCGGCGGCCGAATGAGACGATCCCTGCTCCCATGATCGAAATACCCCGCTTGCTGGGCCGACCTGTCGAAGGCGTAGCGTGCTTTGTCTTTCTGTTTGACGGCAACGCCAAAGCCGACAAAGGCGTGTTCCAACGGAAGAGGCCTGGGGGGCAACTGTCGATTTCGAAACTCCTCATAGACCTTCCGATAAAGAGGAACCTTGAGGAACGCGTCCGCCTTTGCGCCGCGCTCCCGCTTCGAATCGACGATTGCAAACCCGAGCTCGGTCAACTGGTATTTGCCTTGAACCGTATCGATGAGGCCGAAAATTTTGGCCGTAGATACCTTCCCTCGAAACGCGCCGCTCGTTGGCACTTGCCCTAGCGCGGCGGCCAATTGATCTGGCGTGCAAGGCACACCCCCGCGATCCATGATGCCGCGCGCCACGCTAACCGCATCGTTTAGATCGCCGTAAGGAAATGAAATCGCCGATTGCTCACGCGTGTCCACGCCGCTACCGCTCGAAGAGATATTCGAAGGGGCATCGGCAACCCCGGCCGAACCATCAGCCATGCCTCGTTCCTCCACGCCCCGGTGAGGGACATACTGCGCCTCCCTTGGAGGCGTCATGGGAGGCACATAGGGCAATTTCGAGCATAAGTCTACTAGATTCTGAGGATTCTGGCGACTTGCCTAGCCGCGCCTCCCTATGCCCCGCGTTGCCTTGCGAGTCCAGAACTCGACTCGATTTGCCGTTCTATGGGCGCGCCGCCCTAGCGTAGGCGTGAATTCCTATTCCATAACCTACGTGCGTCTAGGGGATAATCCCTTAATCAAATGGGTTGTTCGCGATCTCCCAAAAGAACTCCCAAGGGAACAACCGATGCCTCAAGGAACCAAAATCTGCTCGTTCTTTCCTTCTCATGAGCCTTTACCAGACAACTACGCACATAGCGAGATCCTTGCCTTCCGCAGCGGCAACGCTATACCAAGTAATTCCTTGGGAAAAATGGCAAGAAAAGAGTTTCGCGCGATCATGAGCGACAAAGGCTTCCTCCTGCGGCCACCAAAAACCTGAGACATGGTGAAAGAAAATAGTGCCTGCTATTGTCCGAAATGGGGCACTGCCGCCGAACGACGCTACTGGCTCGCCCAGACAATGCGGTGGATCCAGGCCACTTCGGCGAGGTCGAAGCGGTAATCCGGGTGGCTCGGGTTGAGGCTGCGCAACTCCACGCGCCGGGCCGAGCGGCGGGCAAGCTGCTTTGCCATCACCTCGCCTGCCGTCGTGCGCACGACCACACGGTCGCCGCGGCGGATCGGAGCGGCGGGGGAGACGATGACCAGGTCACCGTCGCGAAACACCGGCTCCATCGAATCGCCGCTGATCTCCAGCGCGTAGGCGTTCGGGTCGCCGACTTCGGGCAGGCTCACCTCGTCCCAGCCGCCGCCCACCGGATAGCCCCCGTCGCCGAAGAAGCCGTCGCCGCCGGCCTGGGCGAGACCGATCAGCGGGATGCTGCGCCGGCCCGGCGGGCGGGCGCCGCCTCCAAGCGCGCCGCCGGCAATGGCGCGGGCGCCGCCGACGAGGGCGGTGAAGTCCGCGAGGCTCGCGCCAGTCGCGCCAAGCACCTTGGCGAGCGTCTCGATGCTGGGCCAACGCGGGCGTCCGTCGGGCATGCGCCGCTTGGAAACGTTGAAGGTGGTCGCGTCGAGCCCGGCTCGGAGGGCAAGGCCGGAGGGCGAGAGCCCGTTCTCGGCGGCCAGCGTATCGAGCGCGCGCCAGACATCTTCGTGCTTCATGGTGCGCCGAGCGTCC
>Ga0185299_10008272_pt1 | contig 10329 bp, 13 predicted proteins | sample PaiPotPPA55metaG_FD_128002 | JGI IMG/M metagenome (GOLD analysis project Ga0185299, IMG submission 128002) | Iron sulfur acid spring bacterial and archeal communities from Banff, Canada, to study Microbial Dark Matter (Phase II) - Paint Pots PPA... ...
TGATGACAGCAAAACCGGCCGAACAGCGCGCACTCGCCGCGCTCCCGCAGCCATCATCCTCACTTGCCTCCGGCCAGCCATCAGAAAAATCGGCTCAAAAATCACGTTTTCCCGCAACCTGCTAGATGCTTGTGCGCGGTTATCTTGCGTCGACCGGTGCATCGACGTTAGCCTACACGGGCTATCTGCGCGCCAGCGCACGTCGGAAGTCGGGGTCGCGGAGGAGCTTCGCGGTGGCGTCGACCAATGAGTCGGAAAGCGTCTCGTAGTAGTTTTCCGGCGAATAGGAACGGCCGAAGTGTCTGGCGGAGCCAGAGGCAGCGCCGTTCCACAGGACCCTGCCGGCTTGGTCGCGCACAGTCACGTGGAGCACCACGGTGCCGTTATAGGTCGACGTTTCCTCGACGAAGAACTGCCGCACCTCGCCGGAGACGACAACGTCGGCATTGCTGTCCACGATATTGAGCGCCGCGCTGCCAAGTATCTGGCTCATGTGGCTGGATACGAATTCGCCGACATCGTCGCGCGTGGTCACCGGCTTCGGAATAGCGTCCTCGCGGTTTTCCGCAATCAATTGAGGCTGCTTGCGCACGTCGCGGAATTTCTCGATTTGAATTTTCGTATTGCCGATCTCGGTTAGGTTTACCGCGCCGAAGGTGGTTTCCGACGTTGGTTTCCAAACCAGCGGAATATTTTCCAGCGGCGTTTTCGCGCACGCGCATAGGCTCGCCAGCAGCAGCACGGTAGCGATACGGTGAACCGGTTTCATGAACGCTCCTGTTCTTGCTGATTCTTGCTGAACCTATCGCGTCGCGACGTTGAAGGTCTCTACCAGTATACCGCTGGTTGTCTTTTCGCCACTTTTATCAGATCAGATCGAGGCTGAACACTTAATCTGTGACAGGGCATCACTGGCCGCCGAAAACGCCGAAAGCGGCCCGGTAAGGCCGTGCCTCTTTTATGCAGGAGAGGGGTTCTGGCTCCCTCTCCCCTTGCGGGCTTGCGGGAGAGGGATGGGGTGAGGAGGAACCCTCAGCCCCCTCACCCTCCCGTCCTTCGACAAGCTCAGGACGGGCCCCTTCCTCTCCCGCAGGGGGAGAGGGGGTGATTACAGCTTAGAGCCGGCCGCGCTCGTGGCCCGGTTCGTGACCGTGGCCGTGGCGCGCCAGCATCTCGTCGGCGGCCTTCTTCTGGTCGTCGGACAGGCTGGCGTAGAGCGGCTTGAACGCGTCGAGGAAGCGCTGCGAGCCCTGGGCGCGCAGCGCCGCGAACTGCGTGCGTGCCTCGAGCCGCTCGACCGCGCTCTTCGGCTGGTCGCGGTTGCCGCGCATCTGCTGCCTCGCCTGGTCGACCGCCTGCGCGTTCTGGCGCATCGCCTGGGCGACGCGGTCGAATTGCGGCGCCTGCGCGTCGGTGACCTTGAGCTCGGCCTTGAGGAAGGCGATGCGGCCGTCGATGTGCCGGCTGGCCGAGTGGTGGCGCTCGGGCTCCTGCTGCGTCTGCTGCGGCGCGGTCGTCGCCTGCGCCGCGGCGTTCTGCGCCGTCACGGCGCTGAAGCCCACGCCGCCGGCGAGCGCCGTGGCGAGGGCAAGGGCCGCGAGGGCGGGGTTTCGGGTATTCATCGGAGTACTCCTTGCGAAACGGGACGGCCGCATTGGCCGTATGCTCGTTCTATGGCGGAGTGGGCTGGCGCATCCCTTACCTTGCACCGATGTAATGCGCCGGTACACTGACCGAAAAGCCGGGGAATACGCCATGCCGACCAATCGTTACGCCATGCTCGATTTCGATCTCGGCGCCGAGATCGACCAGCTGCGCGACACGGTCAGGGGATTCGTTGACGACGAGATCGTGCCGCTCGCCGCCGAGATCGACAAGAGCGACCAGTTCCCGCGCCAGCTCTGGCCCAAGATGGGCGCGCTGGGCCTGCACGGCATCACCGTCGAGGACGAGTATGGCGGCGCCGGCATGGGCTATCTGGCCCACGTCGTGGCGATGGAGGAGGTGAGCCGCGGCTCGGCTTCGGTCGGCCTCTCCTACGGCGCGCATTCCAATCTCTGCGTCAACCAGCTCCGCCGCAACGGCAGCGAGACGCAGAAGCGCAAATACCTGCCGAAGCTCATCTCCGGCGAGCATGTCGGCGGCCTTGCCATGAGCGAGCCGGAGGCCGGCTCCGACGTCGTCGCCATGCGGACGCGCGCGGTGAAGCAGGGCGACCGCTATGTCCTCACCGGCAGCAAGATGTGGATCACCAACGGGCCGGAGGCCGAGACGCTGGTCGTCTACGCCAAGACCGATCCGGCGGCGGGCCCGCGCGGCATCACCGCCTTCATCGTCGAGAAGGGGATGAAGGGATTCACGACGGCGCCCAAGCTCGACAAGCTGGGCATGCGCGGCTCGCCCACCGCCGAGCTGGTCTTCGAAAGTTGCGAGGTGCCGGAGGAGAACGTCGTCGGCAAGGTCAATGACGGCGTCAAGGTGCTGATGAGCGGCCTCGACTACGAGCGCGCCGTGCTCGCCGCCGGCCCCTTGGGCATCATGCAATCCTGCCTCGAGGCGGTGATCCCTTATGTGCATGAGCGGAAGCAGTTCGGCCAGGCGATCGGCGAGTTCCAGCTCATGCAGGGCAAGCTCGCCGACATGTACACGACGATGAACGCGTGCAAGGCCTATGTCTACGCCGTGGCGCGCGCCTGCGACCGCGGCCATGCCTCGCGCAAGGACGCCGCCGGCGCCATCCTCTACGCCGCCGAGAAAGCGACGCAGATGGCGCTCGAGGCGATCCAGGCGCTCGGCGGCAACGGCTACATCAACGACTTCCCGACGGGACGGCTCCTGCGCGACGCCAAGCTCTACGAGATCGGCGCCGGCACGTCGGAGATCAGGCGCATGCTGATCGGGCGGGAGCTATTCCAGGAGACGGCTTAGCCGCGGATCAAGCTTGGCTCTACCTGCGAGCGTTCGCTAAGGCCGCAAGTTAAGGTTGTATATTCGAGTGGTCTGAGTACAAGATGGTTTCACAGACGTGAGGGAGGTCTGTGCGGGTTGCCCCCAATTTGAGTTGGCACCACTTTGAGCAAGCAAATGCTGGTCAGCAGCGGGAAGACACTAGTCACCGACCAGAAGTTCGATTCGGACGAATCCAATTCGCGATTTTCGAATCATGTTTTCATTAGACTAGTCGCGATGCGCAAAACCTTTACGAAGGTCGATTTCAGGTATTCTTCTTTTGACGCGTGCTACCTGAGGGATTGTCGGTTCGATTCGTGCGATTTCACCGGATGCCGGTTTGTGAACACTCAGTTGCCCGGAGCGAAGTTCTCCGGTTGCAAGTTTGAGGTACGCGACCTTCGAAAAGACCTTTATCGACTCAAGCGTCCTCGAGACGGAATGTCCTGGCTATGAAAACCTTAAATCGCGGTTTGCTCGTACATTGCGGACCAATTTCCAGCAGCTTGGCGACGCTGTGTCGGTCAATAAAGCCATGCAAGTTGAACTAAGTGCGACAGAGATACACCTAAGAAAGGCTTGGCAGTCAAATGAATCGTATTACAGGAGTCATAATCGCGGCGCGCTCACGCGGACGTTGGCTTTCGTCGAATGGCTGCAGTTCAAGGCGTTGGACTTCGTTTGGGGCAATGGCGAAAACCTGTCGCGGCTGATTAGATTTGTTCTCATTGTCCTCGCACTGATGACGCTTTGCGACGTGATTGTCGATGGCGACCCCGGCTACGTGCCAAGCTATCTCGCGAGCTTCAGTAGGTCCTTCGAAATTTTCCTTGGCACAATGATGCCGGACGACTACTGGAAGGGCTATCTGGCCTTCATAACCTGTGTTCGGCTCGTGGTAGTCGGTTTCTTTTTATCTATCGTGATCAAAAGGTTCAGCAGGCGCTGAATGCACATCTATGCCTTTGGATCAGTTTGCCCGGGGGGATGTATCGCCGAGTTCCGATATCGATCTCCTTGCGATCGTTGAAGGGTACGAGCCGCGCTTTAGCCCAGACGACTATTCGATCTATTCGTATGAGCGGATCGGGGAGATATGGGACGAAGGGAATCCATTCGCTTGGCATCTGTCAATAGAATCCAGGCTTGTGTACTCGTCGGACCAATCCGATTTTCTGGGGGAATTGGGCAAGCCCGGGTCGTACAAGGCATGCCGTCAGGACTGCGAGAAGTTTTTTGCGCTGTTCCGAGAGGCGCGGGAGTCATTCGAATTACAGGCCGAGAGTAGGGTGTTCGATTTGTCGATGGTATTTCTAGCGATCAGGAATTTCGCGACCTGCTTTTCACTGGGTATGCTCGATATCCCAGATTTTTCGAGGAGCGCCGCTCTCCGGTTAGGCAGCCGCAGTCTGTTGATACCGAACGATGCCTACCGTGTGCTTGAGAGATCGCGCATACTATGTACGCGCGCTGTCGGCGACCCGATTACGCATCAAGAGGCTCAAATCGCGGCTGAGCAGTTTTCCTGCATCCAGAAGTGGATGGATCGCCTTCTAGCGGAGGTTAGGCAATCGTGCAGCACGAGTTTAACAACCGTATAGCGGCGCAACGCAGCATTCTGCGCGCTGTAAATCAAAAGCCGTGGGCCAGCGAGCAGTTGTTTGGACTATCGACTAAGGCCATCGATAGATGGGTTTCGGTAAATCGCATCGAACCAGGTTCAGAGCTTGTGAAGCTTCTAAGGAATGCCTCGGCGAAGCTGTTCTTTCTGGCGAACAAAAGTCAGGAGCAAATTTCTGACGAGTACACAACCGCTCGGGCCGAGATCATCGCGGCATGCGATGCGATAAAGGTCGAAGTGGAGGCTATCAGCGTCTAGGCTGTCCTTGCCCTTCAATTCACGTAAGAATGTGGTGGCGATGATTCGCAAGGCTGCTACCTCCGATGCGCACATCGTTCACGAAATGCTGAGCGCGATTCCTTGGATAGGCGAAACAACGAAGACCGCAGATGGCCTTGCCAAAGTCGCGCAATTCTGTGCCCGTGGGGAGATTTTCGTTTCCGCAATCGACTCGAAAATTGCAGCCGTGATGATCCTGCAAAAGGATCATCTTGCGGGTGACTTTGGCCACAACCGCTGGAGCATTCCGCTCATAACCACGGTCGAATCTAAACGCCGTAAGGGCCACGCTCGTATGCTCCTTAGAAAGGCCAAGCAAATCGTGGGGAACGGCGTGATCCAGGCAAACGCCCAGAACGATAAGTCTAAGGACTTGTTGATCTCGGAGGGGTTTGTCCACATAGAGGGACAAACGGACATGCGTGGCTATCCCTTGTATCAATGGTCCGCAGAGTAGCAGCGGAAGGAACGGCGGTGTGAACGTGGTCAGGGAACAAGAACCGGTAGGCATCGAAGAGCCGATGCTCCTATATGCCGCGCGCTCGCACGGCGAGCTGGTAACTTCGCGAGTGAGCAGGGGCAATTGCCGAGAAGGTCGTGTTCGAACGTGACGTCGATCATCATGCGCCGTAAAAAGGATTTACCGCCACGTCGGCCCCCACGAGACGGCTTTCGGGAATTTCCGCGGCGCGAGGCGAAGGTCTTTTCGGATTCCTTCGTTCAGAAACTCGCCCGCAGCTACAAAATCGAAGATCAACGAGTTCCAGAACTCAAACGCGCACTTGAAGGCTGGGCGGATGTATATTTTGACTACAAGGAAGAGGATGAGCGGCCCCGCGCTGGTAAGATAAAAGCTGAAATCGAAGATCTTCGAACGCGAATTGACGAACTTCGGCTGGCGCTCGAGCGACTGACGGACGACGCAGAGCAGCTTTTTTGGTGGCCCGAAGGTCTAGTTAGGCCAGATCCATTCAGCGATGCGAATTTGCATACGTCCGACTACGGCCACATGATTCGACTTATCCCGCACGCCGAAGGTGGAAAAGCGATTATTCGCATCGAAAAGCACCATCACTTCGAGTCCTTATTGATCCTGCGCAACTATTGTGAGGCGGCAATCCGGCGACTCTATGAACGCGAAGATCGCGGCGGACGAAAGCGTAGCGAAGCTTTGCGAATGTGGGCAGTGAACACAATCAACTACTGGGAATCCCCAGACTGTCTGAATAGGCGCTTCGCTCTGAAATGCTACAAAGGGGAACCGATTACGCAAGGTGCGCTTTTTACGATTGAGGCGTTTCAGCCAATAGATCCAACGATTTCCGTTGCACGACATGTGACAGCAATGCGGCATGCGATGAAGACCCGGAGGAAGCGCGTCGCAGGAACCCAGCCCAAATAAGGTAGAGGTTCCTGCGACCAATAGCAGAGGACGCCGAAGTTCCGGCGTACTTATATGTCGCTCGGTTTCTGCTAATGGAGCTGAGCGATCATGGTTTCCGCTAAACATAACGAAGAGACACGCGACTCTGGCGATTTCGAGCGTTTAATCCCTGAGACCAAGGCAGCTCGGTTTCTCGCCTATAGGATTCGTGCACCTCCATGGGAATTGCGAGCGCGCAAATGACGCGCGAGCAAATCATTGCGGCGTCCGCGGATTGCCTGGACCTCATACAAGAGGCTCGCCAGCTGGGACAGTCTCTCGTCGCGCGCCTTAGCACCGTTCGAGACGCGTAGGTTCCTCAAGATCAGCGGCTCGCTCAGCGTCGACCACGTAACAGTCGCAATGGGCTTAGCCAGGCAAGTCTGTCCGGAGAACCCGGGCTAGCTCAGACTCGATTTTTGCTCGCCCGTGGAACCGCCACCGCCGCGACCTCCTGGCCGCTGACCGAAACGGTCCCACCGGCAGGCGGCTTCATCGACGTGCGGGTACGACGGTCAGGTTGCCGCTTTTCGGCGTCAGCCGATTGGGGGGAGTCTTGCGCGGAACGCCCCCGATGTTGTCGCTGCATATGCCCGCCGGACCGGGGTCGCAGTTGCCAAATGTTCCGGGATCGAAGACCTGATGCTTGGCGGCAGAGAGACGAGAGCCTTCACCACCATCCGTCACGCAGTTAGGGGTGCCGGGGTTGCACAGCGCGAAGGCGGGGGCAACCGAGAAAAGCGTGAGCGCGCCTGCTGTCAGCGCGCGCATAAATTCATGCCTCATAGGAGATACCTCCCTGTCTGTGAGCCCTCCCTGTTTTCGTTTGAAAACCCGAGGAGCTCTGGTTTCGTCGGTTGGAGTAATAAGCTCCGAACGCCGCCACAGATGCGATGCAGTTCACAATTCGGACGACTTTTTGGCGTCGATCGGTGCCGCCGAACGAGGAGCCGCAGCCGACTCTGTGCAACATCCGCCCCTTGGGATGCTTCGCGAACCACACTCGACCCCAATTCACGTTCCTACGCTCCTCGGTCCGCGTTAGAGTCAATCTTGCGTTGGCCCTCTGGGAGGAGCGATGACCATGCGCGATGGCGTCTACGTCTATCCCGAGCGGGATCGCGTCGTCTTCGGGCGGCCGGCGGTCGATACGCTGATCGGCGAGATCGAGCGGCGCTCGGCGCGGCGCGCTTTCGTCATCGCCAGCAACAGCCTGGCGCAGGCCAGCGGCGTGCTGGAGACGCTGCGCGGCAAGCTGCGCGACCGCCTCGCCGGAAGCTGGACGAGGATCGGCGCGCACACGCCGCGGCCCGATGTCGTCGCCGCCGCCTCGGCCGCCGCCGACGCCGATGCCGATCTCATCGTCACGATCGGCGGCGGCTCGGTGACCGATGCCGGCAAGATGGTCCGTCTTTGCCTCGCCAACGGGCTTTACGCGGCGCGGGGCCTCGACCGCCTGCGCACGCGCATCTCGGCCGAGGGCAAGCGCGATCATCCCGAGTTCGCCGGGCCCGACCGTCCGCTCATCGCCGTGCCGTCGACGCTGTCGGCCGGCGAGTTCACCGCCTTCGCCGGCTGCACCGACCCCGAGCGGCATATCAAGGAGGGCTTCGCCCACCGCAAGATGGCGCCCGACACCGTGGTGCTGGATCCCGCGATCACGGGGCATACGCCGGAATGGCTGTGGCTGTCGACGGGCATACGCGCCGTCGACCATGCCGTCGAGGATCTGTGCTCGGTCAACGGCACGCCGCTCTCGGACGCGACATCGCTCCACGCGCTGCGCCTGCTGGCGCCGGGCTTGCGGCGCAGCAAAGCGGACGGTGGCGATATTTCCGCGCGCCTGGATTGCCTCATCGGCGCGTGGCTCTCCATCGTCGGGTCGCAATCGGGCGTCGACAAGGGAGCGAGCCACGGCATCGGGCATGCGCTCGGCGGCACCGCGGGCGTGCCGCACGGCTACACCTCCTGCGTGATGCTGCCGCATGTGCTGCGCTTCAACAGCGCGGTCAATGCCGAGCGCCAGGCGATGGTGGCCGAGGCGCTGGGCCGGCCGGGCGGCGAGGCGGCCGCAATCATCGGCGAGCTCATCCAATCGCTCGGGCTGCCGCGCACGCTGCGCGATGTCGGCGTCAAGCGCGAGCAGCTCGACGAGATAGCCCGGCTCTCCATGCACGATCGCTGGATCCACACCAACCCGCGCCGCATCGACGGGCCCGCGACGGTGCGCATGCTGCTGGAGCAAGCGTGGTGACGAACGACATCGCCATTCGTTGCGCGTAGGGTATGGTCCGGCGCGGGAATTCGACGCAAGAACCGGAGTGTTCGCCGCCGGCGGAAGCCTCATCTTGTCGCGGAGCGAGACGCAACGCGACGGAGGAGAATTCCATGGCCAGATCCTATTACAGCCTCGTGCTCGACCATCCTGCCGAGGAAGTCTGGGCGGTCATTCGCCGCTTCGATCACTATGCCTGGGCCGGCGTGCCCGGCGAGACGGTCATCGAGGATGGCAAGGCGGGCGATCAGGTCGCCGCCATCCGCCGCTTCGCCGCCGGCGACAAGACGATGCGCCAGATCCTGCTCGCCCATTCCGATCTCGACCGCTCCTACACCTACGCCTTTTGCGATCCGCCGCCGCTGCCGGTGCGCAACTATACGGCGACGATCCGGGTCGCGCCCGTCGTCGAGGGCAACCGGGCGTTCGTCGAGTGGTGGGCGACATTCGACTGCGCCGCCGATGACCATGACCGGTGGACCTATCATTTCGCGAAGGATGGCTTCGCGAAATGGCTCGCCGCGCTCCGCCAATTCATGGCGGCCGCCCGCGGCGGCGCCTGAATTTGCGGGCCGGAAGCGGATAGAACGCCGCCGCCAACCGGGCTTAGATGGCGCTCGGCACATCTTTCGAGGAGCACCCCATGAGCTTCCGCATCACCGGCCTGCGGGCCGAGCATTTCGACCATTTGTTCGCGCTGTCCGATCAGGAATTGGCGGCGTGCGGCGCCGTGCGCCGGATCGCCGATCAACGCACGCCCGGCTATCCCTGCCGCGTCAGCCTCGCCGACTCGCAGGCGGGCGACGAGCTCCTGCTGGTGAACTATGAGCACCACGCCGTCAGCTCGCCCTATCGCATGCGCTTTGCGATCTACGTGCGCAAGGGCGAGAAGACCTATGACGGGGTCGATCAAGTGCCGGAGCAGCTGCGCCGTCGCGCCCTCGCCCTGCGCGCCTTCGATGCCGAGGCGATGATGGTCGGCTGGGAGCTGGTCGATGGAAGCGAGCTGGAGGCGGCGATCGAGCGGCGCTTCGCCGATCCGGCCGCAGCCTACCTGCATGTCCACTTCGCCGCGCCGGGCTGTTATGCGGCGCAGGTTGTGCGGGGGTGACGCCTGCGGGCGGGAGCTGTTCGCGGCGACGGCGGCTTAGCGGGGCCCTCGCCGCGTATGGTCACGGTTTTGGTCGAGAGAGCTCGTCGCGCTGCTTCGTCAGCAGCTCGAGCTCGGCCTGCTGTTCGGCGATGCGGCGCGACGCCAGGTCCTCGTCCGCACCGCCGGAGTATGCGGCAGCCTGCTCGACCAGCTCGCGGAGGTTGTCCCTGACGACCGCAATGCGATCTTCGATCTCCGCGACGCTCAACTGAATGTCAGGCATGGGTGATTCTCCTCGGCACGCGCGCACCAACAAATTGTGCGAGCCTTATCGGGCCCGCACATTCGAGAAGAGGGCGCCGAGGCCCTCCGCCATTGTCGGGTGCGCGATAATCGCATCGCGCAAGCCCATATAAGGCATGTCCGCCAACATCGCGGCCTGAACGGCGGCCATAACCTCGCCGGCCTCAGCGCCGATCATGGCGAAGCCCAGAATGCGGTCGCCGCCCGCCTCGACCAGCGCCTTCATGAAGCCGCGCGTCTCCGATGTCGTCCGCGTTCGCAACACGGCGGCGATCGGCAGCTTCGCGACGCGAACGGCAATGCCCTGGCGCCGGGCCTCGCCCTCGCTCAAGCCGACGCGCGCGAGCGGCGGGTCGGTGAACATGCAGTACGGGACGAGCCGGTCA
>Ga0185299_10008275_pt1 | contig 10326 bp, 10 predicted proteins | sample PaiPotPPA55metaG_FD_128002 | JGI IMG/M metagenome (GOLD analysis project Ga0185299, IMG submission 128002) | Iron sulfur acid spring bacterial and archeal communities from Banff, Canada, to study Microbial Dark Matter (Phase II) - Paint Pots PPA... ...
GGCCGATGCCCAGACAACGCTTGTTCAAACGATCCGGCCCCGCCACGTGTCGGCACAAGCTGAGACTTCGCGAGACATATTGAAAGCATTTGTGACAGCCCCGTGGACGCAATTAAGAGTTTTCCGATGGATCAACCCGGTATCGCTCTTCAGAATTCGCGCGTTGAAAGTGGTCTCGTGGAGCGTCATGAGACCTTCTTGGGCGCCTTCAATGACGTCTTCCAAGGACGTCCCGAAGCCGCCGTTTACAGGCCACCGGTCCCGTCATCATGCGCATCGCAGTTCTTCAGTCCGATCCCCAGCACCGCTTCGTTATCGGCGGAATCATCGAACGGCTCAACCATGAATGCATTCCATTCGGCGACGGTTTGTCGATGTCGAAATCGCTGTCCCGTTCCACGGTGGACATGCTGATTCTCGACTGGCATTCCACCGGCTTGTCCGGACTCGACCTGCTGAAGTCGATGCGCTCGGGCATCGGCGAGCGCGTGCCCGTGATGTTCGCCTCGGTGGACGGCGGAGAGAGCAACGTGGTGCGTGCGCTGAGCGCGGGTGCCGACGACTACGTCACGCTTCCTGTGCGTTCCGCCGAGTTCGGTGCACGCGTGACAGCGCTGCTGCGGCGCGGGTATCCGGCGAAAACCGCCGCTGTGACGGAGCTGGGTCCGTATCGCTTCGATTCGCGCCAGCAGAGCGTCACCGTACGCGGGCGGCCCGTGCAACTGAGCGGCACGCAATTCCGGCTGGCGTTGCTGTTTTTCTCGAACATTGGGCGCGTGTTGTCGCGCGATCATATTTTCGCAATGGTCTGGGGACGCGAGTTTCGCGAGTCCACCCGGACCATCGACAGCCATGTTTCGCGCCTGAGGCTTGCACTGACGATAGAACCGGTCAATCACTTCCGCTTGCAGCCAGTGTACAAGAGCGGCTATAGGCTGCTGCATCTTTACGGAGACATAGCCGAGGAAGCGCGCATGCAGGAGGAAGCCACGGCTTGATGCGTGCGTGGCGCGATGACGCAAAAAAAGCCGTTGGTTTTTTCGGTGGTCTCTTCAAATGGACCAGATAGTTAATTTGTCGATATCCACCGAAAACCGGTGCGACGTACCGCTCTTCAGGCGGGTGTCGTCGCTGGGAATATCGAAGGCTACACCACGGATTTTCAACCTTGCATAGCGCTCTCCGCGCCGCAATTCAATACCGTCGACCATACCCTCGAACGGACCTTCATCAGACGGCGTGATGGCGAGCGCGGGCAGCCGCCACATCACGGTTTGTCCTGCGGCGAGTGCAGTGTTGCATGCAATGTTCAGGCGCAACTCGCTGCCCAGTTCCACCCTGTCCGCTTCAATCAAGCGGCCTTGCCCCACGTTGTGAAGCCCCAGCAATTGCGCCACGCGCATTGAAGCGGGGCGCTCGAAGACCTCGCTCACCGGTCCCGCCTGAAGCACGCGGCCGTGTTCGATCAGCAATACCTCGTCGGCGAGCAGCGCGGCTTCATCGGGATCGTGCGTGACGATCACCGTGACCGCCGATATCTCTCGCTGCAACGCGCGTAACGATTGCTGCAGACGGCGGCGGCGAGGAGTATCGAGTGCGGCGAACGGTTCGTCGAAAAGCAGCAACTGGCTATGCTGCGTGAGTGCGCGAGCCAGTGCCACGCGCTGGCGCTGACCGAATGAAAGCTCACGCGGCAAGCGGCCAAGCAGCGTTGAAAGACCCAACTGATCGACCCATTGCCGCGCACTTGCAGCGTCAGCGCTTAGCGGAAACGCCAGTTGTTGCGCGACCGTCATATGCGGGAAAAGACCGTAGTCCTGCGGCATATAACCGATCCTGCGCTCCTCGGGCGGCAGGGCATTGAGAGGACTCCCACCCAGCGTCACGCTAGCTGTCTCACCGGCTTCCAGCCCTGCGATCAGGCGCAGCGTCAGGGACTTGCCCGACCCCGACGTGCCGATGATCGCAAGACGCCGTGTCCGCGGCGCCCATTCAATGTCGAGATCGAAGCTGCCAAGACGCTTTTTCAACACGATGCTCAGGCGCCGGTCATCCTCATCCACTAACCGATGTGCGGGCGTGCTGTCGTCGGCGTCATCACCATTGACCAGTTCCGCGCCCAACGAAACACGGCCTTTGCGGCTGTAGATAGAGAGCGCGGCACACGCGACCGCGATCGCAAGCGTAGGCAGCAGCAAGGGCATCATGGCCGGCAAGCCCTGGCCGCCGAACACGACATAGGTATAAACAGGCAACGAATACGGGTGATACGCGACCATCACGGTCGCGCCGAATTCACCGAATGCGCGCAGCCACGCCAGCGCCAGCCCGGCGCTGATTGCCGGCCATGCAACGGGCAGGGTGACGCGAAAGAAGCGGCTGCCGGCGCGATGACCCAGCGTGGCGGCCACGTCCTCGAACACGGGGTCGACGGCCGCGAACGCGGAGCGAGCGGCAATGATCAGGAACGGCGCGGCGACAAACGTTTCAGCCAGCACGATGCCGGCGAACGAGTCGGTCAGCGCGCCGCCCGTCAATTGTCCGACCCAGCTATAGGGGCCGAGAAGAAACAGTAGCAAGACACCGCTGGTGAGCGGCGGCAAGGCCAGCGGCAATTGCACGACAAAACCGAGCAACGCCGCCTTGCGCGAATTCGACCGCGCGAGCAGATAGCCCAGCGGCACGCCGCCCAGCAAGATGACAAACGCCGCGACACTCGCGCTGCCCGCCGATACAGCCACGGCCGACAGCGTGCTGGTCCAGTCGACCCCGTGCCAGTCCGCTGCGCCCACTTGCGGAATGCTCGCGAGGAAGGGCGCGCATAAATAGACTGCGAGCAGCGCGGCAAGCCACTGCAGCGGTCGCGCGGCGGTTCGTTTCATCGAGTCGCGTCGATCACGGCCTGAAGGGATGGCGGCATGGCCTGGGCGTTACCGGTGATCGCGGGGTTGATCACATCTACACCGTGTTCCTTAAGCAGTTCGCGGCCCTTTTCGCTCAGCAGGAAGTCGACAAAGCGCGTGGCGCCCGCGGAGTTCGGGGCATCGCCGAGAATGGTCAGCGTGTAGCTTGCCTTGGCTTGCAATTCGGGCGCGGGACGAATGGACGGGATCTTCAGGTCCGAGGTCTCGGTTGAATAGAAGAAACCGGCGTCCAGCTGCCCGGATTGCAAACGTCCGACCAGTGTTTCTTCAGGCAGGACCTGATCGGGATTCTCGGCGTCGCCCAGCATCTTCTCCACCAGATCCGGCTGGTTATAAAGAGCGGCGGCCTTCGTCACCATCTCGACCGTGAATGCGCCTTTCGGGTCCAGCTTGGGATCGGTGCGGCCAATGCGAATACCCGGTTCCTGCAGGACCTTGTCCCAGCGCTTTGTCTTGAAGTCGGCGGCGAATTTGCTGCGCGGGTTATAACCGATCATCAGCGGCGATTCGGCGAACGTGACGTACCACGCGACATGGTCGCCGTTGGCTGCACCCATCAAGCTCGTATTCACCTTCGGGCTCGCGCTGATGAACACGTCGCCGCGACGCAGCTTGCCCTTGATCTCGTTGGCGATCTTGTTCGAACCCGCCGCGTAGCCCTGGAAATGCAGGCCGGTTTCCTTCTCGAAAGCGGGGCCGACACTGCGCTCCATCAAATTGACGAGCGACCCGGCATACAACACGTTTACGGCGCTTTCATCCGCCACGGCGGCATGGCTCAAGAGCGCGCTAGCCATGACCGCAACCGACACCATCACCTTACGGATCATCTGATTCTCCACGTTGATAAAGGGCGTAATAAAGGGCGCTATATTACGCTCAGACTCAACTTGTTCGCTAACGCCACGACGTGTTTCGTGCGGCTATTTGTCTTAAGCGGGCGGCGTGGTGCGATTACACTTGTGGCCTGCCTGCCATGCAGGTAACCACAGCAAAACGTGCGTCCTTGGATCCAGGTGATCCAAGTTTTCGAAGGACGCCGCAACCGGAGATGAACATGCGAACAAGCGCCCGAAATCAATTTGTCGGTGAAGTGATTGACGTCAAGCATGGCGCGGTCAATGACGAGATCCTGTTGCGCGCCAATGACGGCCTCGAGATCGTCGCGGTGATCACGCATGGCAGCGCGGCATCGCTCGGGCTGGCGGCCGGAACGCCCGCGTTCGCGTTGGTCAAGGCGTCATCTGTGATCGTGATGGTCGATGTAGCGGATAGCCAGGTATCGGCGAGGAATCGTTTTGCCGGCACGGTGTCGGCCGTGACCCCGGGGGCTGTCAACAGCGAAGTCGTTATTACGGTCGAGGGCGGCGCGCAAATCGCCGCTATTGTCACGAACGAAAGCGCGCAACGGCTCGCGCTCGCCAGCGGGAAAGCGGCAACGGCAATCTTCAAGGCGTCGAGCGTGATTATCGGCGTGGACAACTAATCCTCTCGCGAATCCGCGCAGCGCCAGTTCATCAGTTCAGTGGAATGGTCCGCAGGGTACTGGCGCTGTCAGCGGATTTCGGCCGGTCTATGACGTACAGCAGGTGATGCGCCAGGTCGACAGCCACGCCGCGTGCATCCTCGAAATCGGTTGCGATGACCGTAACCGATTCATCAGGGTTTATCCGGCACACGGCGGTCGAGTTGCATTTCGTATAGAGCGTGCCGTTTGAATCAATGCTCAGCAGGTCGGGTCCATTGATCTTGATGACCGTCGTGTTCAAGCCGCCGGCCTGGGCATGATTGAGCAATCCGGACAGGCTCGTCTTCAGGATCATGTTGTCAGTCTGATCCGATATAAAAACGGCATCGCCTTGTACGGCTACGCCAACGGGTTTCGCCAATCCCGTCAGCAAATTGTGTTCGGACGCGGCGTGGGTTGAAACATCGTACGTGATCAGGCTGAGGCCGCCCGTTGCCGGGCTGTTGCCGTTCTTGAGGAACCAGGTCGAGAGTATTTTCCCCATACCAATGGCGGCAAGTCCCAGTCTTCGGCGTACCGGATCGGGCCCTGACAGGATGGAGACGGACCTGTTCGCGTCAATGTCGAACACGGCGCCCGCCGTGCCGAATCCGAATCGTCCGACCAGCAGTGACCCGTCATCCGCCATGCTCACCTGGCTTAGCGCGTTCGCTTGTCCCGCGACGGGGGCAATAGAGGCAAACGGTTTGAATGTCGTGCCGTCATCCGATGAAAGCACGCTGTTGGTCTTGTCGTCAGTGATGAAGACCGTACCGTCGGAGGGACGGATTGCAATGCCATTCGCCCGTGCATCCAGGGAGATTCGCTGCGGCGTGCTGGCAACTTGTGTCGAACCGCAACCGGATAGCGTGATGACCGCAGCGGCCGTCAAGGCACCGGCTGCGGTTAGCGCCTGGCGCTTGAAACGCTGCGAGAACCGTTGAGAAAAGTGCGAAGAAAGCATCGTATTTTCCTTGGGCGCGGGGATCGAAGGCCACCAATATATCGCTTAGTGCCATCCTGGCGCGCACATGCGTGAATTTGTATGTTGCCTATTGCTTGCGCACTGACTCGCCGGCCGCGACAGCAGCGTAATATTCGCGTGGATATAATGCCGGACAAGCCATCTGAATCCGGCCCCTGGAGGATGAGAAATGAGTGAAGCCCACTCCCACGCAGTCGCGCTCGAAACCACGGCGAAAACCGTCCTGTCGCTTGAAGGGGATTTCCTGCGACCGTTGACTATCGATCTTGCGGAATTCAGGGAGCAACCCAACGTTGTTGCCGATCCGTTCGATCTGCGTTGTTATACGACGAACCGGTTTATCCGCAGTGTCGACACGTATCGCGGGGTGTTGCTGAAAGACCTGATCCTGAAAGCCGGCCTGCGGCCGGAGCCGAAGGGCGAGTTCAAGCGCACGGTATTCATTGCGGTCGCGCACGATGGCTACGCGGTCACCTTCTCATGGCACGAACTGTTCAATACGCCAGTCGGCGAGCGCGTGATCGTGGCGCATGAATGCGGAGGCCGCGCACTCAGCAGCGAGGACGGCGTGCCCATTCTGTTTTCAGGCGCGGACATTCTTCCCGCCCCCCGTCATGTAAAACGGCTGGTGCGCATCGTGGCGCGGGTCCTGACTGTCTGATTTGGTGGTCTGATTTGGCCGTCTGAAAATCGGTGACCCTCTGGAGCCCGGGGCGGCCAAGCGTTTCGTGCAATAGGGTTGACGAGACACGCGCTTGACTGCCGGCTGCGCATGGCATATTGATTTTGAGCCGATCCTTCGCGTGACATCCGCGTTCGGCTAGACCCCCGCCATACCTCTGCGATATATCTGGTACCCGGCAATGACACACCTTCTCACGACGCGCGCCGAGCTACTGGCCGCCTCCGCCACCCCCCATTCGCCCGGCACAGCCTTGTTCGCCACGCTGCTTGCCGCGCACGACGAGCCTTCTTTGCTTGGGTTGTCGCGGGAACAAATCGCCTTGCTGTATGGCCGGCATTTCGGTGCAATGCGGCCGCCGGGCGTGGGTTTGTTTATCCGCTCAGAAGAGCAGGCAGGCCTCGTAAGTGCGCTTGAGGCCTTCCTGCTGCGCCACGCTCAAGCGAATGACGCGGCCGACATGGTCGACGCGGACTGTCTCGCGTCGATCATCGCTCATGCATGCTTGCGGCCGGACCATCTGTGGCGCGATCTCGGGTTGACCGGGCGTGACGACGTCACGAACATGCTCAACCGATATTTTCCGACGCTGGTAGCACGCAACGTTGACGGGATGCGATGGAAAAAATTCCTGGCCCGCGAGCTTGCGCTGTCGCTGGGGCAGGTCCCACAGCCCGCGCCAGGGTGCCCGGGCTGCGAGGATTTCGGCTATTGCTTCGGCGGTGAATCCGGCGGCGAATTCGGCCCTAAATCAGGAAGCCGCGCCTGAGCGCCGCGGCTTCCCGACGCACTGGTAACCGCGCCAATGCATGGGCCTGTCGGCCTCGTGTATGCTTTCGCGCATGGCCAAATCCGTGAAAGATCCAGCGACTTCCCTATCCCGTCAGCCCGAGGTGCGTTTTCGCATGCGCATTCGCCAGGCCGATGCCGTGGCGATCGGCCCCGGGAAAATTGACTTGCTCGAGGCGGTGCATGCGCATGGTTCGATCTCGGCCGCGGCACGCAGCCTCGGCATGTCGTACCGGCGCGCGTGGTTGCTTATCGACGAACTGAACCGCACGCTCAAAGCGCCCGCAACGTCTTCGGAGACGGGTGGTTCGGCGGGCGGCGGTTGCGTGCTGACGCCGGTTGGCGAAAAGATCATACGGCTTTATCGTGAGATTGAAGCGGAAGCGGCCAGGACCTGCGCGCCGCAGATTTCCGCACTGACCAGGCTTATGAAGCGCTGATCAGGGTGCATGCCGCAGCACGCTCAAGGCGCAAGGGTTTAGCCGTGCCGCAGGCAGAAGCGGGAGGCCGGCGGCGTATTGCCGGACTTGCCTGATTGCTGCGACGCCCGGCCGAGCCGGGTCATCAATTCCACGAAGCTCGCCACGCTCGCGGTTCTTAGCGGGTGATAGTCGACCTGATGACGGTCGCATACGCGCTTGAGCAGATTCATGGAGTCGTGGTCAATACAGTCAACGGGAAACACGACAATGTCCGCGCGCGGGAGCGCTGCGGCAAACATGCCCTTGCGGTCTTCTATGCCGCCATCGTGGACGACAAAATCGCCTCCCGCCGACTCGACCAGTTGTCTTAGCGCGGCGTTCGAACCGGGCCGGCCGCCTACATAGACCACGCGCTTGCCGCTCAGGCTGGTCAGGTCCTCGGCCTTCGAACCGGCTTCGCTGCCCTGTGCCACCAGCGCCTGTTCGAGCGCATTGCATTCGGCCTGGACCACGTTGAGCGTGGCGATCGTATCGTCCAGGCGCTGGCTCAGGGTCCGCGCGTGGCGCTGCTCGTCGAGCGCGCGTTGCTCGGCGGTTTCCCGCCGGCTCGTGTGAATCGCGAGGCGTTCGTCGCGTGCGGCCAGTGCCTCGCGCAGCGCCTCGATTTCAGCCTCCAGGCTGGCTTCGGACGTATCTGGCCGACGCTCGGCCTTCGCGGACAATTCGGCCACTTGCGCGCTCAGTTGACGCAGTGACGCGTCGCGCTCCGTAGTCAGCTCGTGCAGTTTTTCTTGTTGCCGCTCGACCTTGTCCTTGAGCGCGGCGTTCTCTTCTTCGAGTGCAACCAGGCGGCGGATGTCGGCCCGGTTAGCTGCACCCACGAGATGCGACAGCATATGCAAGTCGCCGAACGCGGCCTGACGCACGCTCACGATGGCGTGCGGATGTGTCATCACCGCCCAGTAAGCCGGCGGAATATCGCCGCTCTTGAGCGCGTCTTTCCAGAGTGCCAGCAGGGCTTCCGGATCTTTCGCCACTTCAAAGCGGCGCACGGCGCCTGAGTAACGCGCATCCAGAGCCTTCTGCAGCGCCTTGGCGGCCGGGCCGCCTTCTATCGCGAGTTCCACCGCGGCATGATGAATCTCAAGGTCCGTCGCGTTCTGCCGGTCGAGATCCGTAAACTTCGGCACGAGTTTTCTAAGTTCGTTCGTGCTCAGGCACGTGCCGATGACAGAGCAATGCAAATGCGAATCCAGATCCGATAGCCGCGCCCGGCGGTGCGGACTGCGAAGCTGTGCTTCGGTCGGTGTGCAGCACGCATCCGCCGCGCCCGCGGGAGTGGCTGAATAAGCGGCTCCATAAGCGCCCGCGGCGCTGGTCGATTCACTGGACGGGGTGCGAGCAAGGCGGAAGGGGGGAACGGATTGCACATTCACCTCGAATCGATCTGGATGTCAAACGGCTGAACAGGCAATGGCTCCCGGCCTGTTCGATGAACGGATATCGAAATATACCATTGAATATAACGGTACGAATTCGGGCGGTTACTCAACGGAATCAACATTGGCTTGCGCTGGTCTGTAAAGGATTGCCGTCAGGCGGACACGCCGCTCCCCACACGTTCTCGATAGTGCCGCTCCAGCACATGCTCGACGCACAAACCGACGAAGGTGGCGTCCAGGCGCTCGAGACTGCGCGCAACCTGCTGAAGGCCAGCGGTGCCGCTCCCGGGAGAGGCCTGGAATACCAGGTCGCGCTGTTGCTCGGCAGACCGCGCGGTTTCAATAGCAAACGTCAGGTCGTCGAGACGGCCGAAGCCGAGCGCGCGGGCATGATCTTCAAGCGAAGACAAAAGGTCTCCGAGTGATTGGGCGGTTGTGGATTCGAGGGAGCGGGCATTGCCGCGGATGTCCTCCAGCATCAGGACAAAACGGGCGACGCTCGCGCGCAGGTTCCGGAATGCATCGACTACTTCCCTGATCGCTTCTGTGCGCTCGGGATTGCGCGCCGAGTTGAGCGGCGTGATCGCAACCGACAGGTCGTGGCGTAGCGGGGCGCAAGCGCGGGGTGTCGATGCCTGTTGCCCGGACATGGGGAAATCCTCGAGATGCATGATTGAATCGGTTTCTTTGCGCCGGCAGCGTGGGAGATCGGCAGCAAACGAATAGTATCGTGATATTCCGTAGAATATAACGGGTGTGGATTTTTTGTCTTGAGTGTTAGCGGGTGTCAGACGGCGCCTGGCCGGTTTTCAGGCTTTGGAGCGTACCCGGTGGGCTGTTTTATGCTCAGGCGACAACGCGCCGGGCAAGGGAAACGGAGCCAGGAAGGTTCATTTTTTCCGGCTGGCGGATCAGGCGGGGGTAGGGGTATTGGCAGCGACTAGAACTGCGGCGGGTGCGGCCTGTTCCCATGAGAACAGGCCGCACCCGCCGAGGGTACAACTTCATTCAGGACATTCAGAATGTTGGCAACACCGGCCGGGTTTCGATCGAATGCCTGATCAATGCTTCCACCGCGAGACGTTCGTCGCCGGCAAGCGGCAAGCGCGGCGGCCGGACCGGCTCGGTGCCCAGACCGACCATTGCCTCGGCCAGCTTGATGTTCTGCACCAGCTTCGCCGAGACGTCGAGCGCCAGCAGCGGGGCGAACCAGCGGTAGATCGTCCGCGCTTCTTCCAGGCGGCCCGCCTTGAGCAGCTTGAAGATAGCCACGGTCTCTTCGGGAAACGCGCAAACCAGTCCCGCAACCCAGCCGTGTGCGCCCATCAGGCAGGCTTCCATCGCGAGGTTATCGACGCCGCAAAAGAGCGCGTAGCGATCGCCGACCGCGTTGATGAGATCCGTGAAGCGGCGAACATCGCCGGCCGATTCCTTGATCGCGACGAGCTTCTTTTCATCGGCGAGTTCGGCGAACATGTCCGGGGTCACGTCAACGCCATACGCGAGCGGGTTGTTGTAGACCATGATTGGCAACGGACTCGCGCTCGCGACCACGCGGAAGTGGTTGAGCGTTTC
>Ga0185299_10008276_pt1 | contig 10325 bp, 6 predicted proteins | sample PaiPotPPA55metaG_FD_128002 | JGI IMG/M metagenome (GOLD analysis project Ga0185299, IMG submission 128002) | Iron sulfur acid spring bacterial and archeal communities from Banff, Canada, to study Microbial Dark Matter (Phase II) - Paint Pots PPA... ...
TGCAGATCGAACTCAAATCGCTCCAACGCGAAGTGGGAATCACATTTATATTCGTCACGCACGATCAGGAAGAAGCCATGGCGCTTTCCGATCGCATCGCGCTGCTTCGCGCCGGCATCCTCGAGCAAGTTGGGCCGCCTCGCGAAATATACGGCCGGCCCAGAACTTCCTACGCCGCCCAATTCATCGGTCAAACGAATTTGCTGCCGGCCGACGTTCACGACGGGCTGGCCAGTTCCGGAGCAATCGTTTGGCGCACGTTTGAAGCAGCGGGAAAGGCGGTGTATTCACTCCGCCCCGAGTGCATCCGGCTCGTCCCGGTGCTCGCGCACGCTTCCTCCGACGTTTCCATCGCGCGCTTCCGCGGCCGTATCCGCAACCAGACGTTTGGCGGAGCCATGGATCTGCTCGAAATCGATTGCGGGAATTCTCAAACCTTGAGAGCAAGGATTGCCGCTCCCGGTCCGCTTGGCGGAGAACAAGTGTTTGAGTTCTTTGCCGACGACGCGATCCGGCTCGATGAACAGGGTGGCGCTTAGCGATGTACTCGCGCTCCTACAAAGCGGCCGTCACCATTCCTCCAGTCCTCTGGGTCACCGTGTTCCTGCTCGTGCCCTACGCTCTTCTCCTCTGTTACAGCTTTTGGTCGGTCTCACCGGCGAAAGAAATCGTTCATAACTGGAATCTGCACAACTATCTCGATTTGTTTCGCAATTCGATGTATCCCACCGTCCTTTTTCGTTCGATGCGGATTGCTGGCGCCGTAACGTTACTCGCACTCGTCCTCGGATATCCGCTCGCCTATTACCTCTCGTTTCATGCCGGCGGACGCAAGGAACTTCTCTATCAGCTAGCAATCATTCCGCTTTGGGCAAGCTATCTGGTCCGCGGATATGCCTGGAAAACAATCCTCGGCACGGACGGCGTATTGAACGGCTTCCTTCAATACGCGCACATCACACAACATCCCGTCGAATTCTTCCTCTATAGCCCGTTCGCGGTCGTGCTCACGCTTACGCACATCTACACCCCGTTCACGTTTCTTCCGATCTATGCGTCACTCGAACACGTTCCGCGCAATTTGATCGAGGCGTCGCACGACCTCGGAGCCTCGCCCGCGAAAACATTCCTGCGCGTGATTTTTCCGCTGTCGCTTCCCGGGGTGCTCGCCGGTGCAACTTTCGCTTTCGTCTTGTCGTTGGGAGATTTTCTCGCTCCCCTGCTCGTCGGAGGGTCGAGCGGCATTATGATTTCCAACATCGTCGTCACGCTATTCGGCGCCGCCTACGACTGGCCCAAAGGCGCGGCCATATCCTTGTGCATTCTTCTAATCGTCGTCGGGATTCTGTTCATCACCGAGCGCATCGAAAAAAGGTTCTCGTTCCGATGACCCGTAGCTCCCAAGGCGGACGTTCGCCGTTTCTGAAAACCTGCGCTTTCCTGGTTTACGCGTTCCTTTATCTGCCGATCGTCGTTCTGGTGGTTTATTCCTTCAACGGCAGCGGCGTGGGAGGTTTTCCGCCGCACGGCTGGACGCTGTCCTGGTACCGCGAACTCGGTTCCGATGGCCCTCTTTGGGATTCAGTCCTCAACAGCCTTATAGTCGCCGTGGCCGCCGTCGCGATGTCCCTCGGCCTCGGGCTTCCCGCCGCGCTCGCCTTGGACCGCTCGGAATTCCCAGGAAAATCCGCTTTCCGCCGCATCGTTCTTCTGCCGTTGATTCTCCCGGGAATCATCACCGGCCTCTCGCTACTCACACTTTTCGTTGGCATCCACATGAATCTGAGCCTGCTGACCATCACCCTCGGCCACGGAACCGCACTAATATCCGTTGCGACCACCGAAATCTTTGCCGGCCTCCAGAAGCTCGATCGCCGCCAGGAAGAAGCCTCCCTCGATCTGGGCGCGAATCACTGGAAAACGTTTTGGCGCATCACGCTTCCAAACCTTCGCGTATCCATGATCGCCGCTGCTCTTCTCATCTTCACGCTGTCGCTCGACGAGATCGCGGTCAGCTTTTTCCTAATCGGCCGCGACAACACTCTTCCGCTCGAAATCTGGTCGCGTCTGCGCCGCGGCATCACTCCGGAAATCAACGCCATCTCGACGCTCATCCTTCTGTTCTCCATCGTCACGATCGTGATTTGGTACCGGCTGCGGACCCGAGGCGCGCGTGCCGAGGAAGCGGCTGCTGATCTGGTGCTTTCCACATCCGAAGGAGGCGCATCATGAGTTCAAGCCGCCGCGATTTTCTCAAGTTTGTCGTTGCAGGTTCGGTAGCCGCCGGCTGCCCTGTAGATCTTTCGCTGTTCGCCGCGGCTCCTGACGTCAATCCCGAAATCGAAGGTGAACATTTCGAGATCTGCCACAAGGTTCGTGATGGCCATGCATTCCCGCATGCGCCCGTTACCCAGCGTTGCGATGTCCTGATCGTTGGCGGCGGAATCAGCGGACTTAGCGCGGCATATTATTTGCGCCAGCACGACTTCATGCTGCTCGAAAAGGAGCCGCAATGGGGCGGCAACGCAAATCTCGAGGAGTTCGACGGGCAAATCTACGCAACCGGTTCGGCTTACGACTACAAGGGCACCGCCAGCGAGAAACTCGCTCGAGAACTCGGTTTGCAACTCCTCCCCATCAACTCCCCTGACTCTACGATCGTCAAAGGCAAATGGGTCGCCGATACCTGGGGAGCTGGTCTCGACGAACTGCCTTATCCCGCCTCCGTGCGCGAAAGTTTCAAGAAATTCCGCACCGACATGCTCGCCCTCGCCGCCGACAAGAATCAAGAGCAATTCGATGCCATTCCACTCACAAAGTATTTGAAGAAATATGCGCCCGAGCTGAAGCAGTGGTGGGATTGTTATGGCCCGTCCAATTACGGCGCGATGGCGGAAGACACCTCAACCATGGTCGCGCTCAGCGAACTAATCGACATGGCGAACGCAGCCGAACACGATTCCCGGGTCACTCTTCCCGGTGGCAACGCCATCCTCGCACGAAAACTTACGGACTTGCTTCACGCCGACCACGCCAACCAAATGCTCTCCGGCGCAACAATCGTCGCCGTCGAGCCCCAGAAAACAGAAGTTCACGTCACTTACGTGCAGGGCGCAGCCGTAAAAACCATCGCGGCCAAGTTCGTCGTGATGGCCACTCCAAAACACATCACCGTGCGCCTTATCTCAGGCCTTTCCGATGCCCAAACCGACGCGATGCGCTCGTTCCGCTACTGCCCCTACGCCGTGATCAACATGATTTTCGACAAGCCCATCTACAATCGCGGCTATGACACCTGGTGCCCGGGAACCTCATTTTCAGATGTCGTCGTGTCGGATTGGGTCGTTCAAAAACAGCCGGCGTACCAGCAGAAGAAAAACATTCTCACGTTCTACACGCCGATCTCGGAGCTCCAGCGCAATCGCCTTCTAAAAATAGACGGTTGCCGCCGCCTCGCCATGGATGTACTTCACGATTTTCAGAATCTTCTGCCGGAATTTCAGGTGGACCCCGTCGAAATCCATCTCTTCCGTCGCGGCCATCCCCTGTTCCTGTCCGCGCCCGGCATCTACACCAAAATAATTCCCGCCGCGCGCGAACCCCTCGACCGCATCGCCTTCGCGAACACGGATTCAATCGGACCGGAATCCCTGGTCTACGCCGCGGTCGAAGCGGCCCAGCGCGCCTCCACGTGGACCGAAAAGCGCATGGCGGGACTTACTCCCGCCGCCGCACGTGATGCCGCCTACAAAAAATTTCAGCGCGAACTTTAATTCGCTTCCGCGCCCACCGGAACGTCGATGCTCTCGGCCTCGCTCGCCGTCTGATGTTTCGGCCGCTCGATTTCGATTCGCCCCTTGAAGTACGCGCCATCCTCGATGCTGATCCGCGACGTCGTAATGTCGCCGATCACCGAGCCATCCTTCTTGATCTCCACTCGGTCGCTCGCCCGCAAGTTCCCCGTGAGCTTGCCATACACCACCACTTCGCGCGCGATCACTTCCGAGCTCAGCGTGCCGGTACGTCCCACCGTCAGCCGTTGCCCCTGCAGCGCCACGGGACCTTCCACTTTTCCGTCAACTTGTAAATCTTCCTCGCCCGAAATTTTCCCCTTAATCTCGATGCTCGCCCCAAGGCAAGCCAGATTGCGCGCCGCCGGAGCGCTCGGCCGCGAACTCGCAGCTGCGCCGAACGACGATTGTGACGATGACGGTGAAGATTGTCCCTGCGATGGCGTTGGAGAATACGAAGGCACTTCTGATTGCGTTTGCGGCTTATTCCACATGGTCCCTCCCCAGTTTGGTCGAAATTTGGTCGACGTTCGCTCGAAAGCGCAGCGCCGGTTCCGGTCCATCGACGTATCCTTACTCTATGTGTCTGCTCCAAAACGAAGCAACGCCGAAAAGGTACAGGTGCGCTCAGATCAAAATCCTGCACCTTCGTACAGGTCGCTTCGAAGGGAGTGAAATGCGCGAAATGTCAGTCGGCGCGGTGGAATCTAAAAAGAAAAGACGCTCGGGGAGAGAGGCCCGGGCGTCTTTATTTCCTTGCCAGAGAGAGAGGAGTTATCGAGTCTGTATCAGAAACCGCGTTTTGCGTCAGGGCACGGCTTCAGCCGTGCCGCAACCGGCGCAAAATAAAAACGGCTTCAGCCGCTGAGGTTGCGAATTCCCAATTCTCAGCAAGCGAGTTCTAGTGCTTCATGCTATTTGCAACGTTCATGTTATGCGCGCCGGAAACAAGGAAGCCCGCGGTCGCCAGCGACTGCGGCACCCACCACGTCCGCCGGAAGGAATTATGCTCGCTGCGCTGCATGTGCCGCGCCACGTAATCCAGAAACACCGGGCCAACCTGAATCACGCCGTACAGCGCTCCCGAATGCGCGAAAGGACGCAACAGCGGATCCGCTTCCACCGCTCCGTGTCCCACTGCCTGTCGCGTCGAATATGCATCAAAAGTCGCCGCGCTGCTCTGCACGAACGACAGCGCCAGCCACGCGCGGCTCGGATGCAAAGTTTCCGCCGGATGGATTTGAATCGGCTTCGCCGGCTCGGGATCGGGTACGCGAACGGTCGCAATGCCCTGCTTCTGCGTGTCGCTCAGCGACACGTTGTTCAACGAAGCAAATGTCGTCCCTCTCGCAGCGCTCTTGTCGGCGTTCGAAGCCGTGTCAAAAGTCACCGAATCCAGGTTCCAGTGAATCGGAGTCGCATCGTTCGCGTCCGTCGGGCCAGCGGAGGTTGCCGAAATCGTCGAGGTCGTCGTTGGGATCGAAGCCGTCGCAACCTCAATTGCCGCAGGAGCGGCTGCACTTGGTTGAAACTGTAGCAACAAGGCGGCGATAGCCACTATCATCGGAAGGGGGCCTCCTAGCTCGCGTGCCGCCTTCCCAAGGTGCACGGCCAGTACCAGTCGCCCGCTCCCCGTAAGCCTACTATTTCGAACAGATAAGCGTCCCGGACGCATTTTCGTCGCCCTCCTATAGCCCGCGAAGTACCACTAGTACAGGAAATCGCTTTCCACCCTCCACCATTCGCCTTCTCAATTTGAGTCAGTTTTTCGCCAGTTTTTCCCGAGCTTCCATCGGCACCAGCGGACGGCGGGTGGCCGTTCTTAGCAAGAGATCGTCGGCAGACCCACACTGATCCAGTTACAGGGAAAAGCTAAAATTGATGGGTGCCGCACTCTTCGCTTGCCAGAAGGGTGCGCGCTTTTGAAATTGCGGCTTGCTTTCGTGCCCCGCAACTCTTGCATCGCAATGAGAACGCTTCCGTGGCGCGGTCTTGATTTTCATCATCATCACAAACTACTTGACATATCCGTACACGTTGTACTATAAGTAAGACACTCTAAAATAACCTAATAATATTCGTGTGTCGCCCCGAAATGGGGCATGCGCCGACGTGTGTCTCTACAACGCGCCGAGGAGCTTAACGCACAGACACGAGAGACGTGTCCCGAGAAGGGCCGCGGAGGACGGAGCGACGGAACATGATCGCCACGAATCCGCAAACAAAAAATGATTCAACTCATTGAAAACAAACCTCAGCGACGCGCGATGATCGCCACACTTTCGCACTTTTGTCCATCGCACCGTTGCTTTGTGGGTCGGAGCTTTAGCTCCGACATAATCAAAGCAGCGCGCAGCGCGTACCTTTGTGCTCTCTTACCCGCCGAAGGCCTCGCCGAACTCCGGCGGGCAGCACGTATTCACCCACGGGATCAGGCGTGTTTCCACCTGTGCCAGCTCCTGGCTTTTAGCCTCCGGCCTCAAGAACCTAATCGCCACATTCCGCGATTAGAAGCGCACTTAACCCGCGCAAAATCAACGCGCGCACCATTTCTAATCGCAACAAATTCCACATTTCGCATCCGCGTTTTTCCTGCGCCCATCGCCGCGCGCTCCGAATCGCCAACGCGCCGTTTTCTCTTGACACTTAACTATAGCGTGAATACCCTACCGCGCAGCTTTCACACGCTTTTCATGTTTGCGCGGTTCGTTCGCTCTCGTCGCACGACTGCCCATAATCAGGCTACGCCTCATCCAGAGGTGCGACATGAACGATGCCAAGCCTTCCCCGTCTCCAACGTTGCGGGCCGCTTCTCCCCCGCCCACCGCCGCTCCTCGCGTGCCGGTGAACGAGAGCCCGGCGAAGCCGTTCGCATGGGTGCTCTGCGAAGAACTCGCCGAAATTCGAGAGCTGCGAAAGAAAAGGCAGTGGGATCCGGCCGCTGGCGACACGTCGAACGTTCCCAGCGCCGCTGTGCCTCCCTGCGTGCGTCCTTGCCCGCCGGAGGCGGTTGCTCCGGTCGAGCGCTGCTCCGAATCCGATCCCGAGAAACCGGAGAAGTATGCCGACCGTATCTTCGCGCAAGCCCGCGACGCGCAGCTTGTGGGACTCGCCTTCTCGGGCGGCGGCATCCGCAGCGCCACGTTCAATCTGGGAGTGCTCCAGGGTTTTGCCAACCGCAAATATCTCCCCATGTTCGATTATTTGTCCACCGTCTCCGGCGGCGGATACATCGGAAGCTGGTTAGCCACCTGGATTCTGCGGGCGAACGATCCCGGCGAGTCGCCGTGCTCGAACCTGCCCGCGGGCGCGCCGGCCATCCGCAAAGTGCAGGAGTGCCTCAGGACGGATCGCGTCGACAAGCCGGAGCATCAGGAGCCGCGCCCGATACGCTTCCTTCGCGAATACAGCAACTATCTCACTCCGCGGCTCGGCTTTCTCGGTGCGGACACCTGGACCGCCGTGGCGATTTACCTCCGCAACGTTTTTCTGAATCAGCTGATTCTGATCTTGTTTCTCGTCGCCGGACTTTTGCTGCCCTATCTGGCCGTTTGGTCCAGTTCCGCAGCAAGCGCTCTTCATTTGTGCTGGGATCATGCGGCCTACGCCGCGCCGATGGCGATCCTGATTCTCCTTGCGCTCGCGCTCATCGTGCTGTCGCGAAATATGAAGAATCTGGAAGGTGTTGGGAAAGGCCCAACCCGAAAATTCAAATGGTACGCGGAGCAGGGCTGGATACTCGCGCTGGTAGTTGTTCCGCTGGTTGTGGCGGCTTGGATCAGCTCCGTGTGGCTCGATCTGCACCTGAACTACAAAGGTTGGTCAGCAGTACGGTGGTCCGTTACAGGTCTATCTTCATTCGGGGCGGTTTGGTTTCTTGCAACTTTATTCAACCTTCCCGAGTTTGGACGGATGAAGTCGCCGTGGAACGGCATCCAGGTGGCAACCGTGTCGTTTGTTTCCGCACTTATTTCGGGCGCCGCCGGCGGCTGGCTGGTTTGGGTGCTGAGGAATTATATCTTCCGGCAGCACTGGCAGGTAAGTCCCGCGCGCCTGTGGAACGTCGTTGGGTTCGGCACTCCTTTGATGATCTTGATCTTTCTGCTCGTCGGTGCGCTGCAAATCGGATTGACGGGCATCTATTTTCCCGATCCGCGCCGCGAATGGTGGGGACGCCTGGGAGCTTTCCTGATGGTCATCAGCATCGGGTGGGCCGCCGCATTTGCGCTTGCCGCCTACGCGCCTCTTGGGCTGATTTGGCTGCGCGGGTACGCCGCCAAAGCGCTCGGCGCGGGCTGGGTGCTCAGCACGTTGACGGGCGTCATCGGAGGCAAGAGCGGAAGCACCGGGACGCCGGAATCGCGTTCGTGGAAAGACATTGCGCTGTCCCTCACGCCGTACGTGTTTATCGTCGGACTCGTTTCGATGCTGGCGTTGGGCCTCGAGCTGAGTCTCGCCTCGCTGAACCGCATTCCGGGCGATTCTGCCGCTCCGCCGGCGAGCTACATCAGCGCGCACTGGGAGATTCTGAATCACGCGCTGAATTTCAAATTATCGATCGCGTTTGCCGTGGCTCTGGCGGTGTGCTGGATCCTGGCGTGGCGCGTGAACCTGAACGAATTTTCCATGAACTATTTCTACCGCAACCGGCTGGTGCGCGCTTATCTGGGCGCCTCCCACACCGGACGGAAGCCGAATCCATTCACGGGCTTCGATCCGCACGACGATGTGGCTCTCAAGGACATGCGGCAAGACAATTGCTATTCGGGGCCATTTCCCATCGTGAACACCACGCTGAACGTGGTGAGCGGCAAGGACCTCGCCTGGCAGGAGCGCAAGGGCGAATCCTTCGTAATGACGCCGCTCAGATGCGGATTCGACGTCTGGCTCGAACAAATGGATCTCAAAAAAGGATCCCCGATGGACAAACCCGAAAGCATCGACATGTATGGGTACCGTCCGACGGAAAACTTTCTCTACGAAAACGGCGGCCCGCGAATGGGAGCCGCCGTCTCCATCTCGGGCGCGGCGGCCAGCCCCAACATGGGTTATCACAGCGTGCCATCGCTCGCGTTTCTGATGACTTTTTTCAACGTGCGCCTGGGCTATTGGGCCGGAAATCCGCGCAACAAAAACACCTGGACCGAACCCGGACCCAAAGTCGGGCTTATTCACTTGCTTGCGGAGCTGTTCGGGCAGACCGACGACGAGGCGCGCTACGTCTATCTTTCCGACGGAGGCCACTTCGAAAATCTTGGCGTGTACGAGCTCGTCAAGCGCCGTTGCAAATTCATCATCGCCTGCGACGCCGGAGAGGACGGCAACTACGCACTGGGCGATCTCGGAAATGCCATCCGAAAATGCCGCGAGGATATGGGCATCGAGATCAGTCTCAGCACGCCAAAGCTCACGCCCGACAAAGACACAAATCTAACGAAATGGCATTGCGCCATCGGCGAAATTCACTACGAACAGGTGGATTTCGGAGCTACGCCCGGGACGTTCGTCTATTTGAAATCGTCGCTCACCGGAGACGAGACAACGGACATTCTGAACTATCACCGCGAGCATCCGGATTTTCCGCATCAATCAACTGGGGACCAGTGGTTCAGCGAGTCTCAATTCGAGGCCTATCGGCGGCTGGGGCAACACGTGGTCGAATGGCTTCTTCCGCCGGCCGGCGCGAAGGATGCGGCTCTGCTGACAACAGAAGAACTGTTCAAAAAACTCAAGGAGAAATGGCCCATCGAGTCGCCGCCTCAGCCCCCGGACGAAGGCCTGCTGTCGAAGATAAAGAAGGCGTTTTGCTGAACGAATCAGTCGGCGGGTTGGGCGTGCGCGGACTGGATGGCTTTGAGGCTTTCGCGGGCGGCTTCGATGGTGCGCTCGATGTCGGCTTCAGTGTGCGCGGCGGAAACGAAGAGCGCCTCGAATTGCGACGGCGGGAGAAAGATGCCGCGAGCGAGCATCTCGCTAAAGAAAGCTCCGAATCGCGCGGTGTCGGATTTCTTCGCATCGCCATAATCGAGCACGGCTTCAGGAGCGAAGAAAAGCGTCAGGAGCGATCCGGCGACGTTTACTTGTCCCGTGATTCCTGATTCCCTCAGCGCTTCGCGCAATCCTTCGCCAAGGCGTCCCGATTTGCGGCTGAGCTGATCGTAAAAATTTGGAGCTTCGAGTTTCGGGAGCGTGGCGAGGCCGGCGCGCATCGCCAGCGGATTTCCCGAGAGCGTTCCGGCCTGATAGACCGCGCCGAGCGGCGCCACCATTTCCATAATTTCCCGCCGTCCGCCGTAGGCTGCAACCGGCAGGCCGCCACCGATGATTTTTCCGAGCGCCGTGAGATCGGGGCGGATGCTGAAAAGCTTCTGCGCGCCGCCGTAACCGATGCGGAAGCCTGTGATCACCTCGTCGAAAATGAGGAGCGCGCCATCGCGCTCGGTGATTTCGCGCAAGCCTTCGAGAAAACCAAACGTGGGTGGCGCGACGCCCATGTTCGCAGCCACCGGTTCGACGATCACCGCCGCGATGGTC
>Ga0185299_10008278_pt1 | contig 10324 bp, 12 predicted proteins | sample PaiPotPPA55metaG_FD_128002 | JGI IMG/M metagenome (GOLD analysis project Ga0185299, IMG submission 128002) | Iron sulfur acid spring bacterial and archeal communities from Banff, Canada, to study Microbial Dark Matter (Phase II) - Paint Pots PPA... ...
GGTGTACACGATCAGAAGCGCTGGGCCAGATCGAAGCACTACCTTCCTGATCGCCTCGATCTTGACCGCACGGCCGGCCTTGACCAGATCGGCGGCCTCATGATCGGCCGCGGATGTGGCCGTGGGAGCACTGGCAGCGGATGCGACGGTGATGTTGACTGCGTTGTACTTGTCAGAAAAGTTCGCCCCATCATGGCGATCCGTTCGCGCCCAACCCTCTGGCACCTTGAGCGAAAAGCCCAATGGTGACGTATAGGTAACGAAGACCTGGGTGTCTGGAATGTCACCGGGCGGATTCTTTTCTGGCGCGGCCGGCCGTTCCGTTGCCATTACTGGCGTGCCCGCGATTTGCGCACTGCCTATCAGGACAGCGAACGCAACGATGGTCGTGAGCACAAACTGGAAGTACCGTCTGAAACGAGTGCTGGCTTGCATGGTGGCTCCTTGCGTCGCTACAGGTTGGCCGCTACTCCTGCCACACAAAAATAAGCCGCTCGTGCTGCTGTGATCTGATCTGAACCGCGCGCTGCTTCGTACTCCCATGCCGGCTAACATTGACGATATATTTTCCGTCGGGAAGTTGCGCGAGGAGGTAAGGGCCATCGGAGATGGTGTCGAGCACAAGCTTGCCTTGGTGATCTTTAATTAAAACCTTGATGTCCGTCACGTATTCGTTCTGCGGAATTGCCGTACGAGCAAATTCCAGCTCTAGCGGGTACTGCGCGGCGACCTGCTTGATCGCGTTCACTTCATCCTGCCCGATACCGCCGGTGACATACGCTATGGCACCCTGTACTTTTGCAGCGGGCACGTTGCTTTGCGCACTCGCCGTGAAAGCCGTCGTTACCGTGCTTGCCACAAGCATCGCTGCTCCCAGGGCGACCATGACGCGTTTCATTGAGAACCTCCTAACGGGCTGATAAGGGACAGTCACGGCGGCGAGGCCGGCGCATGACTTGCTGATATGTCGGTGCCGGCTCACACCGCGGTCGTTAACATCAACTTCCTCATTTCTCTTTCGTCTCCTGTTCCTGGGTCTCTTTGGCGTCGTTCATTTCACGCCCTTTCTCGCCTTTTTCTTCTTTCATTTCGCGCTTCCTGCTCTCTCTTTGTAACTGCGTGGCGGGCTTGACCGTTTGCGTGGCGGACGCCGCAGCACCGGTGCCAGAAGCCGTGGTGTCAGCGGCAACTGCGGAGAATGTGAACGCGGAAAGCGCCACAGTCATCAGGATTAACAGTAATTTTGGCATTTCGATTCCTTTCATAGAACCAGGTCATTTGACGTGCTTACAGAGGCATTCACGTCAGCCTGGCGTTTCCGCGCCGATCATTCGGCACCGGTAGACATGGATTCACCGGTGATCGACTACTCGTCTGCCTCCTCGTCGCCAGCCGCATCGACGTACAGGACCGCGCCATTACCCGCATCGACCTTCACGTCCTTGATCTCATTGCTGGCGGTCTTGATCTCCACGTTGTACACGAGGTTGCCGTTCTCGTTATCGAGAGCGACCTTGAGCACCGTCCCAGGTACCTGGGCCAGGGCGGCTGCATTCGCCCTGGACGCATCAATCCTGGCCAGCGCAGCGAGTCTGGCGGCTTCTCCCCCCTCTCCATTCTGATGATCCGGTACCCTGATGCTGGATTGATAGGCCGGGGACTGGACTTTCCCTTCACCTGCAGCATGGGCGCTGCCGAACAACACAACGCCCAGCGTGAGCGCGCCCAATACGATGCCGATCCTCTGCTGCGTTTGTTTGCCGTCCATGGTCGATACTCCAAAGCGAACCGTTTGCTGGGCGAGTCCGAGCCGGCGGGGATAGCTGTTCGCGACTCGTCGTGCCGCTGACACAAATCCGCCAGGCCCGTCTCGCAGAAATCATTTTGGCTGGTCAACGTTGCCCGGACCTTTCCCCAACATTACATTGCGGTAAGGTTCGCTATGATCGCGGCCATCAGCTGCCGGAGTGGCGTTCGTGCAGCAGAAAAAAGCATCCAGTCTGGCTAATGCGCCGGTGTTGACCTTGAAGCCTCAGCCGCATCACGCGATTCATGACTCTGTGCTGCGACAGCCCACCATGTGGCTGGGTTGCGCACGCTCGACTCATCCGGATTCTCAACGCCGGCGGACGCGAACTCCGTGAGCATTGTCAGTCGCCTTTTGCGGTGGCGCGCTCCGCTCCGGAAATAAACTCACCTCTGCTCGCAGCCCGCAGGTGACTAAAAACGACGCTGGCGGCGATGAAGCCGAGCAGGATTACCGATGCGTACAACCGACTCAGATGCAATCCGCCCTGCGCCACCGGCTTGTCGAGCAGATCGCCAAGGGTCGCGCCGAGCGGCCGCGTCAGGATGAAAGCCGCCCAGAACAGCAAGGTATGCGAAATTTTCGTCCAGAAGTAGAGCGCGGCCACGACGACCAGGCCGGCCCCGAAGACCAGTGCGCCGTATTCGTACCCGAGCCCCAGACCACCCCGGTCAGAGCCCGCTATCCAGTCGCCGAGCGCCGTGCCGAGCGTCTGCGAAAACATGATGGTGGACCAGTAAAACCACTCGACCCTGGGCGTGGTGATGCTCTGAACGGACACGCTTCCTTCCACCCAGTACCAGATCGCCAAGGTGGCGATCAGCAACCCGAAGACGATGGCTACGCCGCCCGGATAGCCTACGCCCAGTGACCGGTCAGCGAAGTCGGCTATCGTCGTCCCGAGCGTAGTCGTCGCGACAATGGTCGTCCAATACAGGAACGGTTGAAACCGGCCTGCCTTGATCTGTGCAGAAACGAAGCCGATGAAGACGACGGCGAAAATCGCCGTGCCGATCAGGTAGCCGAGTTTCAGCGACATCGTGACCCAGTCTCCACCCGTCTCGCCAAGCGTCGTGGCGGCAACCTTAATGATCCAGAAACCGAACGTCACTTCGGGAACCTTGCTGACAGCGTATCCAGCAAGGCTGCGCGCGTTATCTTTCATGTTGGACCTTCCTCGCGGATATCAGGAACGTGGCGAAGCAGCGGTTGTACCTGACCGGAATGCCCGGACCGCTGCGAAACGTGGCGACCGCCGCGGACTCCGCGTCCATGGTGGTTTTGCCAGATACTGGAAAACAAGCGTGCCGCTCGCAGTGGTTTGCGAAAAGCACGCCTGCTTTTGGTCTATCGTGTACAAAGAGCTGGCTTCAGGAAATCCGGGCCAGGGCATCAGTGGTGGCCGTACAGCGGTTCCCCGTTTGCAGCCACGGTATGGTGACCCGACTGCGCCGCACCACTCGCCACCCCGCCCACCCCTGTGGTAGCGGCTTGCGCGTTCTGCGCAGCAACGCGGGCTTCGGCGGCCTGGATGTCGGCCGGATAGGTGGCGTCGTCGCGTTTTGTCCGGTTGTAGCCGGCCTTTTCCAGTTGCACCAGTTCGGCGCGCACCTGTGCACGGGTAATCGGCGCGTTCGACTGTTGGGCAAACGAGGCGACCGGAGCCGCTAGTACAGTGGCAACAACGACAGCTTCAATAAGTAACTTCATGATTTCGTACCTCCAATATTTCGACCGTTACGAACAGCTTTGTTCCCAGCCGGTGGTTAGGTTGACTAAGGATACTTAAGGCATTGTTAAGAACCGTTTGCTGTGCGAGCCCGAGCCGGCGTGGATAGCTGGTCGCGGCACGTCGTGCCGCTGACACAAGACCGCCAGGCTTGTCCCACAGAGTCATCTTGGCCGGCCAACGTTGCCGGGACCTTTCCCCAACGTTACATCTCGGTAAGGTTTGGCGATCTGTCCGCAGGCAATGAACTCTCGCTAGCACCGCCGACTGGAGTAGTGAAAGCGAAGATGAAAGTGCTGACTCAGCTTGCACCTTGATTCAAGGTACTCGCTGGAGGTAACAGGCGGCACATCAGCATGCTGGGCCTGAAGTGGCGACCGGGCGTGCGTGCTCCACGACAATGGTCGCACCGCGATCCGAGGCGACGCAGGCTGATCGCGTCGCGGGACGACGCGTGTCAGCGAGTCAGCAGACCCATGCCCATCGCCGGCCGTTCGGTCTCGGGCGGGAACACCTACCACGAGCCATCGTCATGCAGGAAGAAGAAGAGGGCAAGCGAATCGGCCGGTCTCGACGCCTCGACGCGCACGTAGCGTCTGTGACCGGAATGCGTGCGACCGAACTGGGTGACGTGCACCGGCATCGCCGGAGCCGGTGCCAGCCATTTATCAACCAGTTTATGCAAGGACTTCTCGTCGCTGTTCATCTCCCTCTCCCTCGCCGTCTTCACGTCGTTCGATATCCGTCTCGACCGTCGCGCGGCTGATACCGGACCAGGCACGACTGCTCCATAGCAGCAATATTGGCCGCTGAATCTTGCGGGGACGTTTCCCCAACGTTACATCCTGGTAAGGGTTGACTGACCGCCCAGCGGGAACAGTTTGTCGTCGGGCGGGGCGACCGGAAGCGTCACGATGAAGACCGACCCTACGCCAGGACTACTCAACGCTTCGACGTGGCCCCGGTGCGCTTCAACGACCGCCTTCACCAGGCTAAGCCCCAGGCCCAGGCCGCGCTGAGAGCGACTACGGTCGCCGCGATACAGGCGATCCCAGCTCTTCGAAAGCTCGTCGGGCGTCATGCCGATCCCGGTGTCCGCGACGCGGATCACCATCATGTTCTGCGAGGCGTAACCCTGCACTTCGACCCGGCCGCCCTCGGAGGTGTACTTGATGGCGTTGTCGAGCAGATTCGCCATGACCTGACGAAGACGGTTGCGGTCCGCCGTCAAGCACAACTGCTGCGGCGCGGTGATAGAGACGGTAATGGCTTTCTCTTCAGCCACGAGCTGGTAGAGGTCAACGGCATCAGCCAGCAGCTTTGCCATGTCAACGGGTTCCAGGTGCAGTCTGAGCGTGCCGGTTTCTGCCTCGGAAATATCCATCAAGGTGTTCAGCATCTGCAGCAGTTGATCTGACTCCTCGACGCAGTCCGCGAGCGCCTCCTGGCAGCGATCCGGCGCACCCTCCGAGCGCAGCGCAAGTTCCGCGATGCCGCGGATGCGTGCCACCGGCGTGCGCAAGTCATGGGCGACGTTATCGAGCGCATTGCGCATGCCCTGGATTAACGTCGCAATCCTGTTCAGCATCCCATTGAACAGTTTGCCGAGTTCATCAAGCTCGTCACCGGTTTCACGGATCGGCACCCGCGCCTCCATGGATCCAGCCTCGATCGCATGGACAGCCCCAATGAGTTGTCGAATCGGCTGCAGGGATCGCCGCGCGAGAAAGACTCCTCCGAGCACGCCGACGAGTACGAGCGGAACCATCACGCCAGCAACGATCCATCCAAAGCTCTCCAGAACGCTGTCGCGCTGCTCGGTGCTCTTGCCGATTTGCAGAATCGAGCCATCGGGCAGGCGTGTGCCGGCAATCTCAAGGACAGCTTCATCGTCCTTTGCCGGCACACGGATCAAAGTGCCGGGATCGACAACAGGCGCACTTTCGAGCTTGCTTACGTCGAACGCCGCCCACTGATCGGGAATCTGCAGGAAGACAGTCGTATTGCGGGGTCCGGCAATGCGGATAAAATATGGCTTTGATTTCCGCAGCCGGGTCTCAAGAGCCAGTTCCTTTTTCAGTCCCGCGAGGTCGGTTGCCTGATATTGGGCAGCCAGTTGATGAAGCCGTTGCTCAACGTCATCGCGATCATGTTGCCGCAACGTGGAAGCCAGCAGGAAATATGCAAGCGCAAAAAGTGAGACGGTGCTCAGAATGAAGAACGCCGAGTACCACAACGCGAGCCGAAAGCTGATCGCTTTGCGCAAAGGATCAAGGGCTCCTGAGAACATACCCCACTCCCCGGATGGTATGAATCATCTTTGCCGGAAAATCCCGATCGACCTTGTTGCGCAATCGGCAGACCAGCACGTCGACGACGTTAGTCTGCGGATCGAAGCTGTAGTCCCAAACGTGTTCCAGAATCATTGTCTTCGAAACCGGACGGCCCGCATTGCGCATCAGGTACTCGAGCAGGGAAAGTTCGCGCGGTTGCAGATCGAGCCTATGGTCGCCCCGCTTCGCCTCACGCGCGAGCAAATCGAGAACCAGTTCTCCGACGATCAGCCGGCTCGGTTCGGAGGCCCCAGTGGTTCGCCTGATCAGCGCGTGGACGCGGGCGAGCAGTTCGGCCAGCGCAAAAGGCTTCGTTAGGTAATCGTCGCCTCCCGTCTGCAGACCCTTGACGCGGTCATCGACGCTGCGTTTGGCGCTGAGGATGATGACCGGTGTGGCGACCTTGCCGCGCCGCAGTGCCTCGATGAGCGACAAGCCATCCAGCCGGGGGAGCATGATATCGATAACGGCCGTGTCATACACGCCCGTGAGCGCCAGACCAAGTCCGCTCGCCCCATCCTCCGCATGGTCGACCGCGAAGCCGGCCTGCTGGAGCGCCGCGATTACAAACGAGCCGATCTTTCTGTCGTCTTCCACGACCAGAATGCGCATGACACCGTCCTTCCTCGCTGGCCTCAGCCGTGGCCCTTGTCGGCCAAGCATTTCGAATCTGCCCATATTGTACGACCCGAAACTGTGGTGTCAGGGGTGATTCTCATGACGCGGTTGCCATCCGGCGACAAGATCACCATGGTTTGCTGAAGTGGTCTCACACGCGCCTTGGCGTGATCTTGATGCTTAATCTCCCCGTGCCACGAGACTCTAGGGCGGCCTCCGAACCAACCATTGCTCCAAAATTCTTCGCGGCCGAGACGACCGCCGAGCCAACGTTCGCCAGCGAGCATTGCATGAGCCCCGAGACGGGCGGCGGACCTGGTTAATCGATTCTTAAGCATGGCCGGGCTACACTGCCGCCGCCATTAAACAAAAGCACGATCTCTCTGCCAATGAAGCCCACTCTGACCACGGTGATTTGCGCGATCATAATTGGCCTGCTCTCTGGCCGCACAGCAGAAAGAGACTCGAACACCTCACACCGGTCCACGTGATCGGAGCATCTCTTCCATCCGCCAGGTTCTCCCCGTTGTCTTCTGGCTTCCTTCGCAGGTATTGTGCTCGGTCAGATCCCCGCAATTCGACTTATCATATTGTCAGGGTTAGCGACCCGTCTCTCGAAGCACGCGGGTGCTGCGACTCGCATCCAGTTTCAATCATCCTGTCACAGTTTTGACATCGATCAGGTCTATTTTCGGGCGACCTTTTCCCGCAACCACACGCAATGGAGTACCTATGAAACTCATTCAAACCGCGATTGCCGGCCTGACTGGCACGCTCTTCGGCATCGCGGCTCACGCCACCGACATTACCGGTGCCGGCAGCACGTTCGCTGCGCCTATCTATGCCAAGTGGGCGGATGCCTTCCAGAAGGCGAATGGTGGCAAGGTTAACTATCAGGGCATCGGATCGTCGGGTGGTATCAAGCAAATCATTGCCAAAACCGTCGACTTCGCGGGGTCGGATGCGCCGCTTAAGGACGATGAACTGGCGAAGGAAGGTTTGTTCCAGTTTCCTACGGTCGTCGGTGGCGTGGTGCCAGTCGTCAACCTTCCTGGTATCAAGCCGGGTGATTTAACACTGTCCGGCGAGGTGCTAGGCGACATGTACCTCGGCAAAATCAAGAAGTGGAACGACCCGGCCATCGCCGCACTGAATCCGAACGTCAAGCTGCCCGACACCGACATTGCCGTGGTCCGGCGTGCTGACGGTTCCGGCACGAGTTTCATCTGGACGCACTACCTGTCGCAGGTCAATCCGGAGTGGAAGAGCAAGGTTGGCGAAGGCACGACCGTGAACTGGCCGACGGGGACAGGCGGCAAGGGCAACGACGGTGTGGCAGCGTTCGTCCAGCGCATTCCAGGTGCCGTCGGCTATGTCGAATGGGCGTATGTGAAACAAAACCATATGGTCTACACCGCGATGAAGAACGCGTCGGGTGTAGTTGTCCAGCCGAAAACGGAGACCTTTAAGACTGCCGCCGGGGGCGCCAACTGGTCGAAGTCGTTCTATCAAATTCTGACTAACGAACCGGGTAAGGACGCATGGCCGGTCGTCGGTGCCACCTTTGTACTGCTGCACACGGCACAGGACAAGCCGGACGAAGGCAAGGAAACGCTGAAGTTCTTCGACTGGGCTTTCAAGAACGGCGACCAGGCCGCTCAGGACCTGGATTACATTTCCCTGCCCAAAACCGTTGTTACCGAAATTCGCGCGCAGTGGAGCGCAAAGGTGAAAGACACCGCAGGGAAGCCAATCGCAGAGTAAAGCTTAGCGGCGTCAGGTGCGCTCCGTCGTGGAGCGCACGTTTCCGACAGCGGAACCCGTGTTGACGTTGTCGCGCGGTCAGATGTCGACAATCTTTCGCAGGAGAGCGTACGGGACGCGCCAGTGACCTTCAGAGTCGGCGACCGCGAGGGTAGCGGTTTTGGAGTTGAGCCTGACAACGATTCCGATGCGCTCGCTCAGGTGCTTGTCGGTGAAACCCACGGTGTCGCCGATGAAGAACTCATCACGCCGTGTTCGCGGCGGCGGTGCCGGTTCAATGTGCGCGAAGCCGCTCGCGCTATCGAAAATAATCGCAGCATATAGCACGGCCCAACGCCGCCGCGTCACGCTGTCTTGAATCACGACCTGTGTCTGCCGAAGCTCCGCCACCGTGCCTTGTGACGGCGGTTCGAGCGGATTGTCGCCAATGTAGCTGACAGCCATTCCCAAGTGAAGGCGCTGACGTACTTCGAGAATACGTCTCGGGTCATTAAGCATTTCGCCGAGGGCGAGATAGAGACGATAGAGTTCAGCGCTAGGCGCCAGCCGAAGCGAGTCGAGAGGGTCCATGGGTGTAAAGAGGATTGGCGGGCGAGCAGCAACATTTCAGGCGGTCGGCGCCGATGAGCGAATACATCGTCGCAGCCGCTCGTGCACCTCGCGGTGAGCCGGCGAATAGCCAGTTGGCCGACTGTGCCCTTATTGGCCTAGACACAATGTATTGGACCTGCTGTACCTCAAGCGACGCGGGTTAAGCTTGAGGCTCCGAAGAACCGAAGGCTCAGAGCCGCAATTGAGGAGAGCAGGTCGTGAAGAAGTTTAGCAAGTTCGTTGGGATGGATGTTCACAAGGCGACGATTGCGGTTTCTGTAGCCGATGCGAACGGAGGTGAGGTTCGCTATGTTGGGGAGATTGCCAACACACCGGAGGCGATCGAAAAGCTGGTTCGGCAGTTGAGAAAAGGTGACGCGCATCTCTCGTTTTGCTACGAGGCCGGCCCATGCGGATATGGAATCCATCGGCAGCTCAGTGACCTCGGCTGGGATTGCCAGGTTGTCGCGCCGTCTCTGATTCCAAGAAAAGCAGGCGAGCGGGTCAAGACCGATCGCCGCGATAGTCTTATGCTGGCGCGCTTGCATCGAGCCGGAGAACTGACTGCAGTATGGGTTCCCGACGATGCGCAGGAAGGGCTACGCGACTTGACCCGAGCGCGCGAGGACATGAAGCATCTTCAGCGCCAGGCTAAGCAACGTTTGTGTGCCTTTCTGCTTCGATATGGCAAATGCTATAGCGGAAAGAGCAACTGGACTCAGGCACATTATCGATGGCTGGAAGAGCAACAATTCAGGCAATCAGTTCAGCAGATCGTGTTTCAGGAATACGTTGACACCGTCAAGGCCCTCAGTAAGCGTGTCGATGGACTGGACACGCAGCTCGAAAGCGCGGCGAGTGAATCGGTGTTCTGGCCGGTGATCGAAGGCCTGATGGCGCTGCGCGGCGTCAACCTGTTGACCGCGACGACGGTGGTCGCCGAGATTGGTGATCTGAAGCGTTTCGCCAGTGCTCCGCAATTGATGGCGTACTTGGGTCTGGTGCCCAGCGAGCATTCCAGCGGAGCCACCAAATCGCGCGGCGCGATCACCAAGACCGGCAATGCTCACGTGCGTAGAGTGCTGGTGGAAGCGTCCTGGACCTATCGCCATCCGGCCAGGAAAACCGCCCATCTGCAACGCCGTGCAGAGCGAACCTCCGAAGCGGTGCAGGACATTGCTTGGAAGGCGCAGAAACGCTTGTGTGCGCGTTATCGATTGATGGAGGGCAAAGGGAAACTAAAAGTGCAAGCATGTACCGCGGTCGCGCGTGAACTGACTGGCTTCATATGGGCAATAGGACAGGAGTTGCCACAGCCTGTGCCTAATCGCTAGGAGCACCGGTCATGTACGTGCAGTGTGTCGGTAGCAGAATGGACAACGGTGGGAGAACCCCCGTCTACACTATGAGGCATCCAGCAATGGAATGATCCTCGAACCTAGAGCGAGGCAGCTCCCCGACGAATCGGTTGTCATGCGGTAC
>Ga0185299_10008279_pt1 | contig 10322 bp, 9 predicted proteins | sample PaiPotPPA55metaG_FD_128002 | JGI IMG/M metagenome (GOLD analysis project Ga0185299, IMG submission 128002) | Iron sulfur acid spring bacterial and archeal communities from Banff, Canada, to study Microbial Dark Matter (Phase II) - Paint Pots PPA... ...
TCGTCGGCGGCGTAGATAATGGCTTCCAGAGCGGCTTTTCGTTCTTCGTTGGTCATCTAGTTTTTAGCACCTGGGTATTTTTTGGAGCCGTTGTGCAGCTGTTCACGCAAGATTATTGATACTGCTCGTCGATCTGGCGGATGCCGCCTTGCTCATCAAAGACTACGTCAAACATCTTGTGCTTGCGAAGAAGAATAGCGCCAAACTGCTTTTCCTGCACGAGGGCGACGGCCTGTAGCTTGACCATTTCGAGCACCGCGAGGAAGGCCACGATCATGGCGTGGCGCGAGGGGCAAGCTTCGAAAAACTGGATGAGATTGAGGGTGTTGTCTTCGCTGGCCAGGATTTGCGCGCGGAGCTGAGCGATCATTTGCGCGACGGTGAATTCTTCGTGGCGCAGATCGATGCGCGAGACTTCTTTGCGGCGCTCGAGGACTTGCTGAAAAACTTTTACGAGATCGACTAGGGAGACGACCAGGTCGGCGTCGGTGCCTTCGTCGTTGTACAAGGATTTGTCGGGCTTGGACCACACGTTTTCTTCAATTTGTTGTTTCTGGTAGAGGAGCTGCGCGGCGTTTTTGAATTTTTCGTGTTCGACCAGACGCTGGACTAATTCGGCGCGTGGATCGCTGGATTCGGTTTCCGGGCCGGCAAGAGGATCGGGCGGGAGGAGCATTTTGGATTTGATGTAGATGAGCGTGGCGGCCATGTAAACGAATTCGGCGGAGACGTTGACGTCGAGCTCTTCGAGCTTGTGGAGGTAGTCGAGGTATTGGGAGGTGATGGTGGAAATCTGGATGTCGTGGATGTTCATCTCGTGCTTCTTGATGAGATCGAGAAGCAGGTCCAGGGGACCTTCGTACATGGGGATATTTATTTTGTAGGGTGAGGCCATTGGTGTTATTCCCCTGCCGCGCCAAAGATTTCTTTTCTTTTGCTGTCCCAGCCGAAGACGGCCTCGCGAACGCGAGACATGGTTTTCTGAGCGACGTCACGCGCGCGATCGGAACCGCGATTTAGTATTTGCAAAACTTTCGCGGGTTCCTTTTCGAATTCGAGACGGCGGGCGCGCACCGGCTCAATCCACTTGATTAAATTGTCAGCCATGGCGCTTTTGCATTCGATGCAGCCGATTCCGGCGGTGCGGCAGCCGTTAGCGGCCCATTCGAGCGTGGGCGGGGGCGAGAACAGTTTATGCCAGTCGTAGACGGGACACACGTCGGGATTGCCGGGGTCGGTACGGCGTTTGCGGGCGGGATCGGTGACCATGACTTTGGTTTTGGCGCGGATGTCGGCGTCGGATTCGCTCAGGGTGATGGCGTTGCCGTAACTTTTGGACATTTTGCGGCCGTCGAGGCCAGGGATGCGGGGGGTTTGGGTGAGCATTGCCTGAGGCTCTCTCAGAACCATACTCTGTGGATCGACAAAATCTCTTAGGCCTGCACTCAAGTAGTCAGCCTTTTCCTCCAGAGAAGATCTGTTGTAGTGCTCGACGAAAATGTACTTTTTGTCAGGAGCTGAACTGGGGTGTAAAGCCATTAGCCGCACGTTGATTTCGTGGGGAAAGCCGACCTTTGTCGCTAGGCCGTGCCAGACATCTTGATTCTGATCCCATTCTGGAGGGAACCTAAGTTTCAGGTAAGCGAGGTTGAAGCGGCGGACGATTTCGCGGCTTAGCTCGACGTGGGAGACTTGGTCTTCGCCTACGGGCACGAATAGTTGGGTGTTGTCCTGGCTGTAGATGACGATGTCGGCGGTTTGCAGGCAGGGGTAGCCTAGGAAGCCGTAGGTGTGCAGGTCTTTGTCTTTTACATTTTCCAGGGCTTCTTTGTAGGTGGGGACGCGTTCGAGCCAGCCCAGGGGCGTGACCATGGATAAGAGGAGATGGAGTTCGGCGTGTTCGCGCACTAGCGATTGCTGGAAGATTACGGATTTGTCGGGGTCGAGTCCGGCGGCCAAGTAGTCGGTGGTGATTTCGATGGTGTTTTGGGCGACGGCGCTGGCGTCGGCATAGTCGCTGGTTAGCGCGTGCCAGTCGGCGATGAAATAAAAGCAATCGTATTCAGGATCGTTTTGGAGGCGGACCCAGTTTTCGAGCGCGCCGAAATAATGGCCGATGTGCAGGCGTCCGGTGGGGCGCATACCACTGACTACTCGTTTTCTTTTTGAGGTGGTGCTGGAGTCCAAGAGCGATCCTCTTATTAGGAGTCGGGTGAATTTGATTGAACTGCGTAATCGATAAAATTCGGGCTACACAGTGATCAAAACCCGCACCCATTGAAAATCACAAAGGGTGCGCCACCCAGAGTCAAAAACAAATCAAAGGCAAAAAACAAATCACAGCAAATCAAAATCACAGACAAGGTAAAGACAAGTCAAAATTCAAAATCACGGACAAGTCAACACCAGGACAATTCAAAACAAATTCAGAAAACAAATTTCCAAGCGCAATTCACAAGCTTCGCCATGATTATGCGGCGGTGGAACGTTGCTGCAAGAGGTCGCGGGCGATGATCATGCGCTGGATTTCGCTGGTGCCTTCGTAAATGGTCAGGACGCGGGCGTCGCGGTAAATGCGTTCCACCGGGGTTTCGCGGGAGTAGCCGACGCTGCCGTGGATTTGCACGGCTTTGGCGGCGACGCGATTGGCCATTTCGCTCCCGTAGAGTTTTGCTTTGCTCGCCGCGGTACCGAGTCGCGTGGGATGCGCGTCTTTCAGCCACGCGGCCTGGTAGAGGAGGGCGCGGGCGGCTTCGATTTCCATGTGCATGTCGGCGAGCATCCACTGGATGGCCTGGAAGTCGGCGATATTTTTTCCGAAGGCGCGGCGTTGCTTGGCGTATTTCACGGCTTCTTCCAGAGCGCCCTGCGCAAGGCCGACGCTTAGAGCAGCGATACCGATGCGCCCACCGTCGAGTGCGCTGAGAGCGATCTTTAGACCTTGGCCTTCTTCGCCGAGGCGATTTTCGAGTGGCACTTCGCAATCGTTGAGGATGATTTCCACTGAAGGCGAACTGCGCTGGCCCATTTTTTCTTCGTGACGTCCGGCGCGGAAGCCGGGGAAAGTTGGTTCGACGAGGAAGGCGGTAATTCCCTTCCCGCCGGCCGCTGGATCGGTTTTTGCAAAGACGATGAGTACGCCTGCGACGCTGCCGTTGGTGACCCATGTTTTTGTGCCCTGGAGTTTGTAGATGGCGTCATGGCGGATGGCTCGGGTCTGGATGGCGGCTGCGTCGGAGCCAGCTTGCGCTTCGGTAAGGCAGAAGGCGCCGAGAATTTCGCCGGTGGCGAGGCGCTGGAGGTATTTTTTCTTTTGGGCTTCCGAGCCGAAATTGAGCAGGGGGATCTGGACGGCGGAATTGGTTACGCTGAGCGCCGTGGCCATAGCGGCGTCGATGCGGGCCACTTCTTCCAACATGAGCACGTAGGAGATGGTGTCGAGCCCGGGCCCGCCCCAGGCTTCGGGGACCATCATGCCGCAGCAGCCCAGGGCCGCGAGCTTGTGGATTTCGTCGGCGGGGAATTTTTCCTGGCGGTCGCGCTGAGTTACGGAAGGGCGGACTTCGGCTTCCATAAATTGGCGGACAGTATCGCGAATCAGTTTTTGGTGGTCGCTGAGCGAAAAATCCATCGGTTCGGGTGTATACGGGATGCTAACACAGGAGGGCGGGCTTCCCAATTTGACTGATTGGATGCGGCGAAAATGAGGGGAAAGTGTCTAAGGAAATATCGGTTTTGTTTGGGATTCAGATACAGCATCCCCCCGATAGAAGGCTGGGAGCACGGTTTCATAATCGGGCTGAGGATGACACCTCGTTCGCTGCGCAGCAATTGCGTGGGGGACATAATTTACTTCCGCAGCTTGTAAAGGAGTTTAACTATGGCACAGGACAACAAGAAGCAAGATTCGAATAAAGAGGGTGGCAAGAAGAATCCGAACCAGGGCGGACCGCAAGACCGCAATCCCGGGGGCGGACATGGAGGGAATAGCCGCTAGTCGGTAAATTTTATCTTGGGTTGAATGGAGATTCCTGCTCGCCGGTGAGTACCTGACGGCGGGCAGGAATTTTTTTTATGCCTAAGAAGCTTTTTCGCGGGTGGAAATTAAATAGTCGGCGTAGGGGCCCTTGAAGTCTTCGATTTTGCCGTTTTTGAAGTGCCAGATGCGGGTGGCGACTTCGTCGAGCACGTCTTCGTCGTGAGTGACGAGGAGCACAGTGCCGTCGTATTTCTGCAGCGCGATGTTCAGGGCGTTGATGGATTCCAGGTCCAAGTGGTTGGTGGGTTCATCGAGGACCAGGAAATTTGGTTTTTGCAGCATGAGGCGGCAGAAAATCATGCGCGCGACTTCGCCGCCGCTTAGCGCTTTAGTGGGCTTCAGCGCGTCTTCCCCGCTGAACAACATTTGACCAAGCAGGCCGCGCAATTCTTCTTGAGAGGCTTGCGGATCGAATTGCCAGAGCCACTCGATGGCGGTCAGGTCGGTGACGACGGAATCGCGGTGGTCCTGAGCGAAGTAGCCGACGGTTACTTCGTGGCCCCATTTCACGGTACCGCCGTCGATGGGGAAATCCTTTTCGGCGACGTCGATGAATTCACCCGCATTGCGGATCAGCGATCTTAGCAGGGTGGTTTTGCCGGTTCCGTTGCGACCGGTCAGCGCGATTTTTTCGCCGCGAGTGATGCTGGCGGTGAACGGCTTGATTACTTTCAAGTCGCCGTAGGACTTCACGACGCTTTTAATTTCGAGCGGGTGGCGGCCGGAAGCGCGCTTCATATCGAAGCGGATGTAGGGGCGAGCTATATTGGACCGCGCGAGCACGGTGGTTTGCAGGCGCTCGACTTCTTTTTTACGGGACGTGGCTTGCGCCGAGCGGGTGCCGGCTGAGAAGCGCGCGATGAAATCGTTGAGCTGCGCGATTTTTTTCTCGCGATTGGCGTTATCGGTTTCGATGCGCGAACGGATCTGCGTTTTGGCGAGGACCATGTCGTCGTAGCCGCCGTTGTACATAATTACGGTTTCGTAGTCGATGTCAGCAGTGTGAGTGCAGACGCTATTTAAAAAATGGCGGTCGTGGGAAATGACGATCAGAACGCCTTCGTATTCGAGCAAGTAATCCTGGAGCCAGTGCACGGAATCGAGGTCGAGGTTGTTGGTGGGCTCGTCGAGCAGCAGCGCCGGCGGATTGCCGAAGAGGGCTTGCGCGAGGAGCACGCGAACTTTTTGGCCGCCTTGGAGTTCGCCCATCTGCCGCTCATGCAGAGTGCTGTCTACACCGAGGCCGTCGAGGAGGATGGCGGCGTCAGCCTCCGCGGTGTAGCCGCCCTCTTCGCCGACGATGCCTTCGAGTTCACCTAGGCGCATGCCGTCGGCGTCGGTGAGCGAGTCATGGGGCTTGGCGTAAAGCTTGTCGCGCTCTTCGAGAGCTTGCCAGAGCGGGGCGTTGCCCATGATGACGGTGTCGATGACGCGAAATTGATCGAAGGCGAACTGGTCCTGACGGAGGATACCGAGCTTTTTAGGGCGGGTTATGGAGCCCTTGGTGGGCTCGAGTTCGCCGGTGAGGATTTTCATTAATGTGGATTTGCCGGCGCCGTTGGGGCCGCTGATCGCGTAGCGGCGGCCGTCGAGGAAGGAGCAGGTGACATCCTCGAAAAGGACGCGGGGGCCGAAGCGCATGGAAACGTTGTCGACGTAGAGCATCTCTCAATAATTATAGCGTGTAATGAAGAAATTCGGGCTATGCGGGGAGAAGTGCTTGCGGCGGAACGGGTTGGGAAGCTAGACTGCGCCGCGCATGGCCAGTTTGACTGCAGATGCTCGCGAGCGGGTTGCGTCTGATGTGGCGGCGCCCAAATTAACGGGATTTTGGGCGTTGATTGGTACGCAATTTCAGGGGGCGTTCAGCGACAACACTTTGAAATGGCTGGTTAGTTTTCTGGTGCTGGAAACGGCCGCGTCAAAGGAAGAGCGGGATTTGTGGTTTGTGCTGATCGTGCCGTTATTGTTCTCGGTTCCCTTCTTGTTGTTTTCCATTCCAGGCGGATTTTTGGCGGATAAGTTCAGCAAGCGCAGCGTGACGATTGGAACGGTTCTTGGACAGCTGGTGGTGATGGCGCTGGCTACGTGGGCGTTGGCCGAAGGGCGATTGGCGTGGGCTGGGGCGGCGCTGTTTTTGATGAGCACTTTGGGGGCGATTTTTGGGCCTACGAAGTATGGGTTGCTGCCTGAATTGTTGCCGGAATCGAAGCTGAGCTGGGGAAACGGGATTATTGAATTTGGGACCTTGCTGGCGGCAATTCTGGCGGCGCTGGCGGGCGGATATTTGGCACATTTGTTTCACGGACGGCAAGTGTGGTCGGGTGTGATTTTTATGCTGCTGGCCGTAGTTGGATTACTGATTAGTTTGGGAATTTCGCGAGTACCGGCGGCGGACCCTGGGCGTAAGTTTGATTGGAATGTTCCGCGAGAATTTTTCTCTGAAGTACGGCACATGAGCGGGGACCGGCCGTTGCTGACGGCGGTGGTAGCGAACACGTTTTTCTGGTTTCTGGGGTCGCTATTGTTGCTGAATATCGTGCTGTATGGGGCGGATATTCTTCATCTGGACGAGACGCGCAGCAGCTATTTGCTGGCCGGGTTGAGTATGGGGATCGGGCTGGGCAGCCTGGCTGCGGGGTTTGTTTCCGGGAAGAAAATTCAGATGGGCATGGTGCTGCCTGGGCTGGCCGGGATTCTGTTGATGGCGGCGCTGCTTTCGTGGCCAGGGATCGGATTTGGGACGGTGCTGCTGTGCCTGGTGCTGCTTGGTTTCGCGGGGGGCTTTTTTGTGGTGCCTATTAATGCGCTGATCCAGCGGCGGCCGGCGGCTACGGAGAAGGGCCGAACCATCGCGGTGGCGAATATGCTGTCGTTCATAGGGGTGGCGCTCCAGCCGGTGGCGCAGTTCGTGATGTTGAGACTGGGGCACCCGGATCCGTCGAAGGTGTTTCTGATTGCGGGGGCGATGAGCGTGGCGATGGGGCTTGTTTTAGTGCGAATGTGGCCGGAATTGTGGGGTCAGGCGCTTGACTGGACGAGGCTACATCGAAGGGCTACCCTATAGGATCGTTTGGCGGGGGTTCCCCCGGCCAAACCGGAAGCGTCGAGGATTTTCACACCAATGGCTAGCGTCACCACTCTTGAATCTCAAAATAAACCGCAAAGTAAGGCTCAAAGTCAGGCTGAAGTTAAGACTCCTGCTGCTCGGGTAGAACGGCGAGACCTTTCCGAGTCTATGGACAAGGTGCGAGCGGAACTAGATAAGGTTCGCTCGAATCCCGACCCTGACAACGTGCATGACTTGAGGGTGGCAATCCGCAGATGCCGGTCGGTGGCGGTGGTATTCGAAGAGGTGGATCCGGATCCGGCGTGGCCGGAGATGCGGAAAACGACGAAAAAACTGTTCCGCGCGTTGGGAGCTTTGCGAGACGCATACGTAATGGAGGATTGGGTCAAGAAATTGGTGCCGGCCAGCGACCCGGTTCGCGTACAGATGCACAGCTCGTTTGAGGCGGAAGAACCGGAGCTGCGAAGCGAGGTTTTGCGGGTGGCGGGCAAGTTCGATGAAAAAGAGTGGAAGCGATTACAGAGACGGTTGCGGCAGAGAGTGCGAGTGCTTCCGGTAGGGGGATTAGCGGCGGAATGCCTGGCCTGGGAGCGATTCGAGGAGATCAAACAACTGCACGCGCAGGCACTGCGTACGAAAAAGGCCAAGCCCTGGCATGCGCTGCGGATTGGTTTGAAGAAGCTGAGGTACACGGTAGAGAGTCTTTTGCCAGAACATCTCGCGGCTTGGAGCGAGAATTTAAAAAGGCTGCAGGATTTATTGGGGGATATTCACGACCTGGATGTGCTGGCGGAGAGAGTGAAGGCCGAAGGTGGAGTGGACGGAACGACGCGAAAATCGTGGAAACAGATCGTGCAGCGGGAGCGCGGGAAACGGGTGCAGACTTACCGGCAACTGACACTGGGGAAGACAAGCATCTGGAACAAGTGGCGGCACGCATTGCCGCACGGAGAACGACTGGAGGCTGCGTCGTTAGCGCGTTTGCGAGCGACGGCGCGGGCGGCGCAATCGAGTCCGCGAAATGCGGCGAGGGTGGCGCGGATATCGATACGGATTTTTGACTTGTTGCGACGAGCGAAGGTTATGCCGGTATTTGGCGATGCCAATATGCAGCGGAATTTGCGCGCGGCAGCGCTGCTACATGCCGTAGGACGGGATCAGAAGCACCCGCGAAAGGCGGCACGGAAGTTTCTGTTGGGGATGAAAGTGCCGCCGCGGTGGACGCGGGAGGATTGGGAGCTGGTGGCGTGGGCGGTGCGCTTCCATCGCGGGACTGAACCAACGATGAATGACGGAAAATTTGCGAAGCTAAGCGCATCGCAACAAGAGAATATTCGGGTGTTGGCCGGAGTGATTCGACTTGGGCGAGTGCTGCACAAGTCGGGAGTGGATTCGCCGACGGGATTCAAGATTGAGAATTCGGCGGATGCGATTACGCTTTTGATTCCGAAGCTGGAGGACAACCTGGAGATTGCCGCGAGGCTGGCAGCGGGGAAACATTTGCTGGAGACGGTGCTGGGTAAGCCGCTGGTGGTTCGTGCTGCGGAGAAAGCGGCCAAGGTCGTGGCGTTACCGCAGAGCGGGCCGCGGGAATTTTTGTATGCGGTGGCTGGAGCTTCGAATTAGGTGTTAGGTCTTCGAAGTAATTCTTCACACCAACTCTGGCTCCACAATTAGGGCCAAGAGCGATTCCTAGATCGCGGCCACCCGGAGTGACAGATCTGGGCTTTGGCCGGCCAACTCAGAAATAAATCCAAATTGTTAAAAATTATTTTGCGGCGCGGCGCAGGAGCCGGGGTGTGGCCAGCCAGAGAAATTCGGCGCTGGGCGGAGAGATACGCTTCAATTGCAAGGCGGCTACGCCGGCTTTCTTGAGCGCGGTGATGTGGCGTTTACTGGCGAAGGCCGCAGCGATGAGTTCATCGAGATGTGGAGCGTGGCCAAAGAGGAATATAGACGCAGACTGTTTGTCCTTGGCTAACTCGCGGAAGAGAGCAGAGCATTCCGCGCCGGGCAAGAGCAAATCGGTGCGGCGGATTTTCTGTTTTGAATATTTCAGGGCGTTGGCAAAAATTTCGGCGGTTTGCATGGCGCGCACATAGGGACTGGAAAGCAACAAGTCTGGAGTGATGCCGAGCGCGGCGATGGCTTTAGCTACCTGCCTGGTTTTGTCCACGCCTTCTTCCGTCAAGTGACGCTCGGGGTCGGGCGGACATTTGGGGTCTTCACGATCGATCGCGATGCCGTGGCGGACGATGTACAGATCCATCGAGTTGGCTCCGTTCGAATTTTATTAAACCTCATTCGCGTCGAACTTTTGCGGCCGATATTTTCCTGGAGCAGCTTATCCATAAACTGATGATGCGAGCGAATCATTATGAGGGCAACTCAGGGCGCGGCCGACTTGTGAGGCAAACAACTCATGATGCGGATTGGCGGAAGAAGAGGCGCACGTGAAATTCTTTTTCGAAGAGGTCGGCGCTGCGGTTGGCGTCGCGCAAATCCTCCGCGGCATCGCCACGGGCTTTGACCTGCAGGCCAACGGCGCCGCGCTGGAAGGAGGCTTGAATATTGGTGACGCGCTGGCGGTGCGAGTGATCGAGGCCTTCGGCGATGCGCAGAATGGACGCGAGGCGGCGGGTCATCCGTTTGTCGAGGTTGGATAGCGAAGCATAGGCCATGTGATGGCTGGCGGGTTCGGATTTGCGGTTGTGATAGCGCACGAGGGCAGCGACGATGGCACGATCGCGGCCCGCAAGTCCGGGAATGTCGCCGTTCAGCGCTAAATATTCGCCATGCTTGTGGTGGCCGTGATGGCTGATGGTGTGGCCGACGTCATGCAACAGGGCGCCAGCTTCCAACAGCACCCGGTACTGAGCGGGAAGATGATGCGCGGGCTGCAGACGGTCGAAAAGAAGAATGCTGAGCTCACGGACGTGCTCGGCGTGAGCTTGATCGCGGTCCAAACGGCGCGCGAAGGCTCTGGTGCTGGCGATGACCTGGCGGGCTGCGGCGTTGTAGCGATGCGGCTCTTTTCGTGAGAAAGCGTCGTGGGCGATTTCCTGGAGGATGCCTTCGCGAAGGCCAACCGCGGGGATCGCCATGGTGCGAACATTCAGATAGCGGCCGAGAGTGAGCAGCGTGATGGCGGCGATGCCCATGACGTCGGCACGGTCGCGGCGCACCCCATAAGTCTTCATGCGCTGGCGGACA
>Ga0185299_10008280_pt1 | contig 10321 bp, 9 predicted proteins | sample PaiPotPPA55metaG_FD_128002 | JGI IMG/M metagenome (GOLD analysis project Ga0185299, IMG submission 128002) | Iron sulfur acid spring bacterial and archeal communities from Banff, Canada, to study Microbial Dark Matter (Phase II) - Paint Pots PPA... ...
CCATTACAACCGGTCGAGGGCTGAAGCGGACGAGGTCGTATCGGAAATCGAAGCGCTAGGACGAAAGAGCGCCGCGCTGCAAGCCAATCTGTGCAGCGTCTCGGAAATTCAGCGGCTGTTTCAGCAAACTGCCGAACGCTTCGGCCGTCTGGACATCCTCGTCAACAGTGCCGCCAATTTTATTCCCGCTCGCTTGGACGACACGACCGAGAAAATCTGGGACGACGCGCTGGACACAAATCTGAAAGCGCCTTTTTTCTGTGCGCAAGCCGCGGCACCGCTGCTGAAGAAATCCGGCGGCGTCATCATCAATTTCGCCGATATTGGCGGCATTCTCCCCTGGACCGGCTACATCCCCCACAGCGCCTCCAAAGCCGGCGTGATCATGCTTACTAAGTGCCTGGCGAAAGCCCTTGCCCCCGAAGTCCGCGTGAACGCCATCGCTCCCGGCACCATAACAATGTCCGGCGACCCCAGCGAATGGGAAGCCGACTTCATCCGCCGCGCTCCGCTCCACCGCGCCGGCACACCCAACGATGTCGCGGACGCCGTCTCCTACCTGGTCCACGCCAAATTCATGACCGGCCAAGTCCTAGTCCTGGACGGCGGCCGAACCCTGTAGCTTTTCACGCTGCATTCGACATCAACAATCTTCAAGCGACGACACTCTCAACATGACCGGTGAGAACCCGTGCAGACTTTCCCTCGGCGGTGTATTCTATTGGACTAATGAACCATAAATTTTGACGTAACGCAGGAAGCGCTATGCCTCAGGCCAATCGAATGAATAGGGACCGGTCGGACGTTATGAATAATGAAGAAACCGCGGTGAATAACGAGACAGCAGAAAACAACGGCGCCACCGTCGATTACGGCACGCCCATTCCAGTACCGCACGGCCTCGATGACCTGGAAGTGCAGGAGTGGCTTGAGTCGCTTGACTCCTTGCTGGAATCCAGCGGCCCGGAAGTCGCCACCGAAATTCTAGAGCGCCTCCGCGCGCACGCTACCGTCTCCGGCATCGATCTTCCGTTCACGGCCAATACTCCTTACGCCAACACTATTCCCAATCGCCTCGAGCCGCTTTTCCCCGGCGATCAAGAGCTCGAGCGCCGCATCAAGAGCCTCATCCGCTGGAACGCGCTTGCCATGGTCGTGCGCGCCAATCGCGTTGAGCACAATATCGGCGGCCACATTTCCACCTACGCCAGCGCCGCTACGCTCTACGAAGTCGGCTTCAACCACTTCTTCCGCGCGCGCACTCCCGAATTCGAAGGCGACACCGTTTATTTCCAAGGACACGCCGCGCCCGGCATCTATGCCCGAGCATTCCTTGAAGGTCGCATCTCTGTGCAAAAGCTCGAAAATTTCCGCCGCGAACTAAAGCCGGGCGGTGGGCTCTCTTCCTATCCGCACCCCTGGCTAATGCCCGATTTTTGGGAATTTCCCACCGTCTCGATGGGCCTTAGCCCGCTGATGGCCATTTATCAAGCCCGCTTCAGCCGCTATCTCGAAAACCGCGGCTTGAAGCCGGCCACCGACGCAAAAATCTGGGCCTACTTAGGTGACGGCGAAACCGATGAGCCTGAATCGCTCGGGGCCATCACGCTCGCCTCGCGCGAGAAGCTCGATAATTTGATCTTCGTCGTGAACTGCAACCTGCAGCGCCTCGACGGCCCCGTGCGCGGCAACGGCCAAATCATCCAAGAGCTTGAATCCGCTTTCCGAGGCGCCGGGTGGAACGTCATCAAGGTACTCTGGGGCAGCGAGTGGGATCCCATTCTTGAGCGCGATACCGAAGGACTGCTCGTCAAGCGCATGGGCGAGCTTGTCGACGGCGAATACCAGAAGCTTGTAGTCGAATCCGGCGCGTACGTGCGCCAGCATTTCTTCGGCAGCGATCCGCGCCTGCTGCAACTCGTCGAGCCGCTCCCCGACGAAGCGTTGCGTCGCCTGCGTCTCGGCGGTCATGATCCGCGCAAAGTCTACGCCGCCTACAAAGCGGCCGTCGAGCACAAGGGCCGCCCGACCGTTATTCTCGCGCGCACTATTAAAGGTTACGGCCTCGGCGAAGCCGGCGAAGGCAAAAACGTTACCCACCAGCAGAAAAAGTTGAACGAAGAAGAACTCCAGGTTTTTCGTTCGCGCTTCGGCATCCCTCTGAACGATCAGGACTGCATCGAAGTCCCGTTCTATCGACCGGCTGAGGACAGCATCGAAATCCAATATCTGCGCGCGCGCCGCGAAGCACTCGGCGGATATGTTCCAACGCGCAGCGTGCGTTCGCAGCCGCTCGTCGCCGATCACGAAGAGCTCTTCAAGGAATTCTTCGAAGGCAGCGAGGGCAGGGAAGTCTCGACCACGATGGCCTACGTTGGGATGCTTCGCAAAATGCTTAAAGATCCGGAAATGGGCAAGCTCATCGTCCCCATCGTTCCCGATGAAGCGCGCACCTTCGGTATGGAATCGCTCTTCCGCACCGCGGGGATTTACTCCAGCTCCGGCCAGAAGTACCAGCCGGTCGACGTCAACACCTTGATGTATTACAAGGAAGCGAAAGACGGCCAGATCCTCGAAGAGGGGATTACGGAAGCCGGGTCGATGGCCTCCTTCATCGCAGCGGGCTCCGCTTACGCCACGCACGGCATCAACACCATTCCTTTTTTCATCTACTACTCGATGTTCGGCTTCCAGCGCATCGCCGATTTCATCTGGGCAGCCGCCGACATGCGTACGCGCGGCTTTCTGCTCGGCGGCACCGCCGGACGCACCACTCTTTCCGGCGAAGGCCTGCAGCACCAGGACGGCAACAGCCACGTCCTCGCGCTGCCAGTGCCGAATCTGCTCGCCTACGATCCCGCATTCGCCTACGAAATCGCCGTCATCATTCAAGACGGCATTCGCCGGATGTACAAAGACGGCGAAAACATTTTTTACTACATCACTTTGATGAACGAGCCGTACGCCATGCCGCCGATGCCCGGCGACGTGAAAGACGGCATTCTTCGCGGCATGTACAAGTTCCGCGCCAGCGAAAACAAAAAGTCCAAGCTGCGCGCGCAACTCTTCGGCAGCGGCTCCATCCTTCGCGAAGCATTGCAAGCGCAGGATATCCTTGCGGAAAAATACGGCGTAGCCGCCGACGTCTGGAGCGTGACCAGCTACAAATCGCTCTACACCGACGCGGTGGAAACCGAGCGCTGGAACCGCCTGCATCCTGGCGAAAAGCCGCGCACTCCATACGTCACGCAAACGTTAGCTGATGCACCAGGCGCCCTGGTAGCCGCCACCGACTACATCAAGACGCTGCCCAGCATGATCAGTAAATGGATGCCGCGTCGCATGGCCACGCTAGGCACCGACGGGTTCGGCCGCAGCGAAGGCCGCAAATCCCTGCGCGACTTTTTCGAAGTAGACGCGCGTTTCATCACTCTAGCCACCCTGCACGAACTCCAGCAGGATGGTAAAATCGAGCCCAAGGTCGTAACCCAAGCCATAAAAGACCTCGGCATCGACCCAGAAAAGCCCAACCCAGTGATTTCGTAAGTTGCTCGTAGGGGCGCCGCACTGCTGCGCCCCATCTCGGCAACGAGTGAACCGTTAGTCGATCCTCTTCCTCGGTCGGTAATCCGTCAGCGCTTCACGCAGACTTCATGAGCCGCTTGATCTCTTCGGGGGTAATCCCAAGTTCTGCCAGGACCTGCTCGTGCGGAATGCCTTTATTGTGTTTAAGCCACTCGCGAGATTCTTCTACCGCCGCTTCCTCTTCTGCGCTAACGGGTTCGTCGTCTATCGGTGCATTGGCAAGAGAGCGGGATACTGGATCAAGGATTGATTCCAAAAGCACTACAACGGCTGTCGTCTGTTTCGGCGCCAGCTGCTCGATCAATTCATGCGCCCGTCGCCAATCCTCTTCAGCATTGCGCTCCATTTGCAGATCCTTTCGCATCCATTTGTTCCTATTCCAGATGCAAAAAAGTGTTCAAGACCACTTCAGCATTATCCGCGGCTTGAATGCCGCCCTCAGGGCGTCTGCGAGCGTTCAAGGTACTCCGCCGGCTTGACTCTGCCCGTAGCAAGATTCGCGATCAGTTCCCGATTCGCCGCGAGAAAATCGTAATCGCCCAACTCTTTCGGTAAGACCCACGCGATCTGTTCAAAGCACAATGGAGCCGGCTCCCCCTCAGCCATCGCGGTCGCGAAGAACCGAATCTCCAGCTCCTCCGGCGAGGCGGCGTACTGGTGCCGCACGCGCCCCATCTCCACGCATTTCGTCAATGTGACGCCGAGTTCTTCGCTCAGTTCGCGAGCCAGCGCCGCCTCCGGAGCTTCTCCGTCGCGCACCTTGCCGCCTGGAAATTCCCACTTCAACGGCGACGAATCATCTCTCCGCCGCTGCCCAATCAGCAGTCTCCGGTCCCCCCGCTCAATCACTGCCGCCACAACCGTTCTCATATCCTCTCTGCGTCCTCTGTGCTCCAAGCTCTGTGCGCTCTGTGTTAATCCTACTGTTTCTTCGCTACGAGTCTCCGGGCTCTCAGTGTCTCCGCTTTATCGTTTTCCTTCTTTCCCTCCGGCGGCGAATGAAGCACCTTGAACAACTCCAGCGCTCCTGTAACCAACGGCGGCCCCGGCGTATTCAACAATTCATCTCTAATCACAAAAACTCGCCGTTCACGAATCGCCGGCACATCCTTCCAAGCCTCCACTTTATACGACTGCGCGGGCTCCGACTTTGCGCCTGTCGCTGCCCAAGCCAGCACGATCACTTCAGGCTTAGCCGCCGCCACGTCTTCGTCGCGGACCTTTTCTCCCGCCGGCACAATCATTTCTCCGCCGCAAATATTCACCAACTCCGCCACCCATGGCGGCGAGCTAATCCGCGGATTCGGCCAGGCCTCGCAATAAACCCGCACGCGCCGCTTCATTTGTTTTGACGCGCGTCCGACAGCGGCAAATTTCGACCGCATTGATCGAATCAGTGCTTCCGCGCGCGCAGCCCGCCCTATGATTCCTCCGAGCAACCGAATATCCGCATAAACATCCTCCAGCGTTCGCGGATTCATCGCCAAAAAATTAAACCGCTGCTCCAGCAATTTCCCCACAGTCTCCTGCTTGTACGGCACCGATCCAATCACCAGAGACGGCTCCAGCGCCACAATATCCGCCACCGACTCCATATGCCAGCAATCCCCAACTTGTGGCAATCCCGCAACCGGCGCCACATCACAGCACCATTTCGTTACGCCAACCAACAGTGTCTTGGCGCCAATCGCACACAAAATCGAAGAAGCGCTAGGCGCAAGCGACACAATCCTCAAGCCTGGTTTGTGCTTTGGTCTAACCACAGGAAGAGGTTAGCAAAAGCCAGAATGCTCGTCGCCTTCATTCACTGTCTTCCGCATTGACTTCAGGCCGCTCGTAATGCACTCTCGCGGCTAAATCTCTGCGAGGTGTTTTGAATGCGCGGCAAAATAGTCCTGGGTGTGATTCTGCTTACTTCTGTTGTTGCGCGGCCGCAATCGCAAACGGCCGATGCGCAAATCGTGCGCTACAAGGCCACAATCGACACGGTAAAATATGTCTATGGCGTTGCACCGCCCGTGGCAAAGCTAAAGCCCGGAAATATTCTCGAAGCGAATTCGCTCGACTGTTTCGGCAACGTATTGCAAAAACCCGGCGACTCATTTTCATTGGTGAAAGGCGACAATCCTCTCACCGGACCTTTCTACATCGAGGGCGCGGAACCCGGCGACACTCTCGTCGTGCACATTTTGGATCTGCAAGTTGACAGCAATCAGGGCGTGGGCACGTTTTCTCCTGGATTCGGCGCGGCAAACGCCACGCATTACACTCCTGTCTTAGAAACTAAACCGCTGCCGGAGAAAATGTGGTTCTATCCTATCGACCGCCAGAAAAACACGGCCACTTTTCAGGCGCTCGATTCGAATTTCAAAGTGAGCTTTCCTCTTCACCCGTTTCTCGGCTGCATCGGAGTCTGTCCTGCCAGCGGCGAAGCGCGCAGCTCCATCGTCCCCGCGGAATTCGGAGGAAATATGGACGCGCCGGAAGTCTCCGCGGGCAATACTCTGTATTTGCCCGTGAATGTCACGGGGGCGCTGCTTTATTTTGGCGACGGCCACGCTGCGATGGGCGATGGGGAAGTGGCTGGCAGCGCGGTGGAAGTGCCCATGCGCGAGCGGCTCAAAATTGATGTAATCAAGGGCAGGCGCATAGAGTGGCCGCGTTTTGAAAACGAAAATCAGATCATGGCAGCGGGAATTTATCGGCCGGTGGATGACGCAACGAGAATCGCGGTGACGGAGTTGGTGCATTGGATTCATTCGGACTACGCTCTCTCGGAGCTCGATGCATACGAATTATTCTCAAAGGTCGGGAAACTGCATCTCACGGAAATGGTCGACCCCAATTACGTGGTTATCGCTGCAATCGACAAAAAATATTTGCCGCCAAAGAAATAAAATCCCCCATTGCTATACTCTTGCTGATGTTTAGCGACGCTGTTCTCGATCATTTTCAGAATCCCCGCAACGCCGGCGAACTTCCCGGCGCCACCGCAAAAGTGGAAGTGAGCAATCCGGTTTGCGGTGATGTTCTTCAACTCGCGGTGCGCATGGAGGGCGAGCGCATTGTGGAAGCGCGCTTTCTGTGTCGCGGTTGCACCACTTCGATTGCGTGCGCTTCGCTGCTTACGGAGCAACTTCGTGGTCGAACGCTGGCGCAGGCACGCTCGCTTACCGCGCAGAGTCTTTCGGAATCGCTCGGCGGGCTTCCGCCTGCAACATTTCACGGCGCGGAACTTGCGGCTGACGCCGCCGAAACGATGCTGCGAAATATCGCCGCGAAATATAAGTAGCCGCCGAACTTATCGGCCATGATGTTGATAAATATTGGCGCAACAAAACTAAATCCCTCGATTAATTCCTCAGTCGCTACGTCCCGTCGCGCGGTGCATTGTTTCGGGATCGTTTAGATTCAGAACGCAGCCTTCCTCATTCGTAGGTAATTCAAGAACGTCTGCGGGGGCGTGAGCCCAGACGACGGCGCGTGCGCCTCTGTCTACGGGCGCTTGCAACAATTCTTGATAGAGAGCGGCGGGAAAAATCACGGGGTGGCCGCGGCGCCCTTCGTATACGGGCAATACAATCTTTACGCACGACGATGCATAAAACACCTCGATTAGCTCGTTGACTAGGGACTTGCTGATCAGGGGATGATCGATCAAGCAGAGAAGCAAACCGTCCGTTCCCTCGGGCAGGCTGCGGATCGCGGACTGGATGGAGCTTAGCTGGCCGCTATCCCAATCGGCGTTGATTACGATTTCGTCGGCGGCGAGCGCAATGCTTTTTGCAATCGGCTCGGCGTGGGCGCCGAGGACTACGCGGCGGACTCCGATTTTCGGGTGCACGGTTACTTCCAGCAGATGCTCGAGGAACGGGCGTCCCTGATAGGCGAGTAGCGCCTTGGGGGAGCCCATGCGGCTGGAAGCGCCGCCCGAGAGGATTACGGCGGCTAGCATATCTTTCTCAATCTCGACCCTTTGGCTTCGGTCTTTACCGTTGCTGTGGCCATTTCGTAAGACAGGGCGCAGCAGCCCTTCGGCCCACTCAGGGTAAAGCTGCGCCACTACAAAGGAGTGCTCAGCCGGCGCGTGCGGCGGAGCGCGCCTCCAAGCTCACTTTTTTGTGGGCGGCGGCATTGGCGTTGCGGCGCACGGCTATTAGCTCGGCGACTATGCTGATGGCAATTTCTTCGGGCGAGAGCGCGCCGATTTCCAGGCCCATGGGGGCGTATATGCGCTCGAATTCTTCTGGGCGGTAGCCTTCTTTTTCCAGAGCTTTGTAGACGGAGATTACTTTGCGTTTGCTGCCGATCATGCCGATGTAACGCGCTTCGGTGCGTGCGGCCCAGGCGAGCACGCGCATGTCTTCTTTGTGTCCGCGAGTGACGATTACGAGATACGTGGAGGCGTTGGGCTGAATTTTCTCGAAGGCTTGTTCGTAGCTGGTGAAGACTTCTTGCGCCGTGGGGAAGCGCTGGAGATTGGCGAAGGCTTCGCGGTCGTCGACGACGCCGATGGCGAACCCGGCGGAGCTTGCCGCTTTGGCCATGGCCATGGAGACGTGGCCGCCGCCGAAGAGATAGACGATAGGCTGCGGCAGAATCGGCTCGACGAAAATTTCAACCGTGCCGCCGCAGATCAGTCCGTTGTCGTAGGTGGCTTCGTTGTTGAGATTGAAAACCATTTTACGCGGTGCTTCTTTTTGCATTACTTCTTTTGCGGCGGCCCAGACGTCGGCTTCCACGCAGCCGCCACCTACGGTGCCAACCAGCGAGCCGTCTTCGCGGACGAGCATGCGCGAGCTTTCGTAGCTCGGGATCGAGCCGTTGGTGTGCACGATGGTGGCGAGCGCGCCGCGTTGGCCGGCTCGCCGCATCCTCACAATTTCTTCAAACAGGTCCATAGGTTTGTCTGCAATTTACGCTACGCTGCGTCAGCCTGAGTGTCAACGTTGTGCGCCGACTGGTTGGGCTTGATACCGTCCGAAGAAAAGTAACAGCACGCGGCCACACCCAAGTGCGCCTGCCGGGGACCCGCCAAGCGCAGTTGATGGAGCAATCGGGCGGATGGCTGATGCAACGGATGCCTAACGGTATTAGAATTAGCGTTGACGAGGTCGCGGAGCTATATGTTGCGCTTTGTCATTTGCCGTTCGTTCCTCACGAAGCTTGCCGGTTCCATCCTCGGGAACTCTAGCGGTTACATCCCCGCCAAACTTCGCGGTTCGATCTTGAAGAAGGGTTTGATTGTTGCTGCGTGCTTGCTGGCTTGCCTGTGGGCGCAGACTCCTGCGCTGGCGCAACATCCTGTTCATCCTGGCGTAGGCGGGCACGCTGGCGGAGGAGGACGCATGGGCGCGCCGGTGGCTGCGCCGATTGCGCGGCCTCGGGGCTTCGCTGGACCGCGCGGCTTAGGTCCGCATGGCGTGGGCCCGCGTCCGGGAGGAATCGGCCCGCGTGGTTTCGGCTTTCGGCAGGGCCCGATTGGCGTTTTTCGGGATCGACGATTTTTTGGTGCGCCATTTTTCAGGCCTGGCGTGGGTTTGCGGTTTGGCCTGGGCTTGAAAGTCAATTCCCTTTGGTGGCCGACCTGCGGTCCATCGTTGGGCTGGGCGTGGGGCGCGGGATTCGACTGCTATCCGTTTCCCTTTTATGGCTATGGTTATGGCGCGTATGGTTTTGAAAATTATTTCGCGCCGCAGATGTACGAAGCTCCTGTGTACGTGTATGGCGGAGACGAACGCGATCAGATTTGGCTGTACCTGAAAGATGGCACGGTATACGGTGTGACCGATTACTGGCTGGTCGATGGCCAGATGCATTTCAAGATGATCGAGGACGATCCAAGGAAGCCCGCCGAGGACGCGATTCCGTACGACGATCTGGATGTGCAGAGAACCATTTATGTGAATTCGCACCGGGGATTCCGGATCGTGTTTCGCGACGAGCCTTGGCAGCAGTATTTGAAAGATCATCCGGATACTACGCCGCCGGATGTTCCGCCTCCGCAAAAGAACTAATGTGCGAGCCTGCGAATTTGTGTTACCAGTCGATTTTGTCGGGGAAGAATTCGGCGAAGAGATCGTCGTAATAGGGCTTTAGCTGCTTTACGTCTGGCTTGGTGTGACCTTTGGAATAGAGGTCGTACGGGTTGAACTTGCGCACCCAGTGCAGCATGGCGGCGTCTTTCTCGTTCATTAAGTGCGTGTAGGCGCCGTGGCGGTGCCAGGCGTAGAACGAGTGAAATCGGAGGATGTACAGCGCTTCGTCGGGCATGTAGGGTTTCAAGACTTCGGCGATGTAGCCATCGTGCCCGAAGGACATGTGAACATTTTCCAAGCCACAGTTGGGCTCATAGATGCCGTATTTGGATTGATATTCGGGAACATTTGCGTCCGGGTTCGCCTGGAAGTATTCGGGGAAGACAATTTGATCGGACCATGCGCAGCCGACCGGGAAAGTGTCGCCGACAACGCCCCATTGCGGTTCGCCGTAGAGGCAGAGACATTTTCCTAAGTCATGCGCAAAGCCTGTCGCCACCATCCAGCGGGGATGACCATCGCGGCGAATGGCTTCCGAGGCCTGCAAGAGGTGCTCGGTCTGGGTCAGGTCGGTGTCGGGATCGCTATCGTCTACGAGAGTGTTGAGATAGTCCGCCGCTTCCCAGATGCTCTTCTTTCCGCGGTTTAGGCCGAAATATTCTTTCTCTTTGCCAAGGGTATAGGCGACCGTTTGTTTT
>Ga0185299_10008281_pt1 | contig 10321 bp, 7 predicted proteins | sample PaiPotPPA55metaG_FD_128002 | JGI IMG/M metagenome (GOLD analysis project Ga0185299, IMG submission 128002) | Iron sulfur acid spring bacterial and archeal communities from Banff, Canada, to study Microbial Dark Matter (Phase II) - Paint Pots PPA... ...
GCCGGTATCGAGTCCTAACGAGATGGCGACGACACCTAGCAGCATCGCAGCACCAATACCGCGACGAATCCATTCGCCCGCCCCAAGCGAGCGCTTCATGGCGGCGAACACCCGGCCACCGATCAGCAACGCCACCGCCAGCGACGTCGCCGCCCCCGCCGCATAAGCTACCAGCAGCAGCGTCGTGCCGACACTTGCGCCGCGTAGTGCCGCACCTGTCAGCACAAGGCCCAAAATCGGGCCGGCGCACGGCGCCCACAGCAAACCAGTGGCAATACCCAGCAGAAATGACGAACTCGCGCGGACTTGTTGTCCGTCGGCCTGGGCGAATTCGGACAGCCGGTTGCCGGCGCTGACAAACGGGCGCATCAGGCGTTCGGCGAAGCTTGGCAACAACAACGTCAAGCCGAAGATGCCCAGCAACGCGACAGCGAGCCAACGGCCATACTGGTTCGCCTGCGTCACCCAGCCGCCGCCCACCGCGGCGAGCGTCGCGACTGCTGCGAAGGTGATCGCCATGCCGGCAAGCAAAGGCAGGCCGCTGCGCACGAACGGTTGATCCGCCCGCGAAAACACGAACGGCAGCACGGGCAGGATGCAGGGGCTCAGGATAGTGAGCGCACCGCCAAGATAGGCCAGGACAATGAGTAACATGAGCGTGAAGGTTCTTAGGTATTTGGGTGGTCGGGGTTCAACGCAAAACAGTTTCGGGAGCGTGTGCGGCGGGTCAGGCCGCCGACTCAAGCTGCCTACTCGAGCTGCATATTCAGGCCGCGGCGGCTTTGAATGTCATTGCCACACCGTTCATGCAGTAACGCAATCCGGTTGGTTTGGGGCCGTCATCGAAGACATGACCCAGATGGCCGCCGCAACGCCGGCAATGCACCTCCGTGCGCGATACGCCGAAAGACAAGTCTTCGTGAGTCCCCACCGCGTGTTCCAGCGGCGCCCAGAAGCTGGGCCAGCCGGTGTGGCTGTCGAACTTCGTACGCGATGAAAAGACATCGAGCTGGCATCCGGCGCACGCGAACGTGCCGCTGCGATGTTCGTCGTTCAAAGGGCTGCTGTAAGGACGCTCTGTGCCTTCATGCCGAAGAACGCTGTATTGAGCAGGAGTCAGCAGGCGGCGCCATTGGTCGTCGGGATGAACGACCTCGAACGATTCATCGGCGTTGCTGCTGCTTGTTCCCGTCGCGCCCAATACGCGACGTTGATTGAACGCGGCAAACGCCGCGGCGGCAAAGACGCTGCCTGCAAAAATAAACCAGCGCCGGGTGTGCATGATGTGCTCCAGGACAAAACCAACTCTCTGAGGAAGGCCGTTCTTTGTGTGAATCGGCTTCCGGGTCGCGACAGGGAACCGCGGTCAGGCATCTGACAGGCAAACACTTCAATGACGGCTTTAATCCATCGAAACGGAAAAATCGTGATGAATTTTTGAAGGCATGCGGCCTGTTTCAACCGGGTCTTGAATGTGGCGCGGTTTTATCGACCCCAACATTCACTGTGCGTCTGTTAGCTAGTTCGTCCGGGGGTAACGACCGGTTACACGTAATCAATCAAATTCGTCTGACCGGTTTATGGATACCCATGCAGGCATGGTCGCATTTTTTCGTTACGCTATATTTTCTGAAATATAGCGTAACGCGACCGGCATCGAATTGACATGCTTGGGCGGCGGGTTTGATCCGGGCGGCGGGTTTCACGGTCAGATCGCGCTTGCCCGAGAGCACTGGTGGCGAAGCGTGTTCATGTCGGGATTCGCGAGAAGGAGGGGTTCACACATCCGTCGCTCTGGCGAGCACCGTGCTTTTGGGGCACCTATGAATAGAAACTGCACGCTGTGGACACTTAGGGTAGTGCGGTTAAAAGCGTTTTCTTTGCTTCGTTTCTTTGTCGCTTTGGACAAAGAAATGACGCGCCGCCACGCGCAGTGGCTAATAGAGCAAAAGAAAACAGCCAACACGTAACGCGCAAAGACCCTGAAAGCAGCAACCCGGCATTGACTCCGACCGCTAACCCCAGAACCTGGCACCTCAGCATTAACCCCAACCGCTAACCCCCGGACCCTGGAACCTCACCCCCAAGTGCGAACGAATAGATCCCCCGCTTACTGCATGAACTTGAGCCACCGCGCCTTGGCCTGGATACCGGGTTCTGACGCCCACCACTCCTCGGACATCAATGCCTGCCTGGTGGCATTCTCCGGCGAGCTGGGCAATTCGCTCGCACGCTTGGCGGTAATCTTGCCGGTCTTGAATGCGGCCGGATTGCCCGGACCATAGTCGATGTAAAGCGGCAGGTTAGCCTGCAAGTCAGGCGACACCGCCGCGTTCACGAACTGGATCGCCGTCGACAGATTCGGCGCGTTCTTCAGGATGCACAACTGCGTGTTCTGCAGGATGCCGTCGTTGTAAGTAAAGGCCACATCCGGATTGTCCTTTTGCACGGCGCTTGCGCGGCCGTTCCAGATCATTTCCATGTCTACTTCGCCGTCGTGCAGCAACTGCGCCGACTGGCCACCCGAGGTCCACCAGACGGTAATGTCCGGCTTGATCTGCTGAAGTTTCTTGAAGGCCCGGTCCACGTCCAGCGGATAAAGCTTGTCACGCGGCACGCCGTCGGCCAGCAACGCGGCTTCCAGCACCGTCTGCGGATCGTTGCGAAGCGCCCGCGTGCCGGGGAATGCCTTTACGTTCCAGAAATCCGCCCAGCTTTGCGGCACTTTCTTGAGCGTCTTCTTGTTGTAGCCAATTACCGTGGAATAGAACTCGTAGGCAACCGAATAGGGCGTGCGGTACTGCTCCGGCATGGCGGCCGCGTTCGGCAGTTTCGAAAAATCCAGCTTCTCCAGCAAGCCTTCACGGCCGCCGCGCAAACAGTTCGACGTTGGGGTATCCACTACGTCCCAGATCGGTTTGCCGGTCGCGCCTTGCGCCTTGATCGCGGGCCATGCGTCGGGGATGCTGTCCTGGTTGACCGTGATCGCGAGCAGCTTCGCGGCGGGATCGAGAATAGCCTTGGTCTGGGCTTCCTGATAACTGCCGCCTTGCGACACGAAGGTGATCTGTCCAGCGGCGAACGCGGGTCCGCTCGAAGCAAGACCAATTAGCAGCGACAGTGCGACGGGGCGAAGCGACAGGTTTCTCATCGACGGCGGTCCTGGTGGTTAAGTGAATCGGCTGCGGGTTTTGGAGTCGCGTGTGGCTTGCGTATAGATATGAAGTCAGGATATGAAGTCAGTCGCGCGATCAATGTAATGTCATCTTCCGGCCATGCCGTTGGTTCAGACTCGCACGCACAGGCAAGCGCTGTTGCAATGCAAGGCAGGGCGTGCGCGGCTGGCATGGGGAAAATATAGGGGGCCATTTTTGAGGTGGCAATGCCGCAATTGTTTGAGTACCCATAACATGGGGTAATGGTCGGCCCAAGGTGCCGTGCTCAAGTCAGGATTCCCCTAGGCGGGCAGCAGCACTTTCTTAGCAATTTTCGAGGGTTTCCCGATTTCTAAATCTTGGTTCCTGTTTTAGGATCGCTCTACCCAAGACTCCTTGCCCTCCGCTACCTGCGATGAGCGCCGATTCTTCCGACTCCAAGCCCGCCACCGAACAAATAGACGCTATTTGCCTGCGGCTGTTCGATTCGTGGTGCGACACCCGGAACGTCATCTCCCTGACCTTCCTGCTGCGTTGCTGGCCGCTGATCAGCGTGGACGCTGTCTCGATCAGACAACTTTGCACTACCCTGGGTGCACTTCAGGAATTGCATGGCAGCGTGCTGGATAAGGAGCAGGAGGGACTGCTGGTCGAACTAAAACAATGCATTGACGACCTGCAGGTGTATGGCCCAAAAGATCGTGCGCTGATTCGCCATAGCCGCGACCGCGCATGGGCGACGTCGAAGTTAGTACGGCTTTGCCGGATCGAACCATAGCTCCTTGCGTGCATAGGGCACCCACGACGGCAAGAACGGATTCTTGAGTTCGATGACGGTTCTCGTCTGCAGCTTGAGTTCGGATAGTTGCTCGGCGAAATGGCGGTTGAAGAAGGCGTCAAAACTACCGTCGCGTTCCATTTGTTCCAGGCCGTCGTTAATGCGGGTTGCAAGATGCGGATCGGATTTGCTGACGTAGAAGCACTGGGCGAACGGATACTTGATCAGCAAATGCTGCTCGATCGCAAGAGTGGGATAACGCCCCTGGTAGGCGGCAAGCTCTCCTGGCGCCTCGGTGACGCCGCGCGGAAACATGTCGAAGCGCCCATGCGTCAGCATGAGAAACAACGAGTCATAGGTCTCGGCGGTCCTTACCGTGATGTGGTTGTACTCGTACACACGTACATCGCCCCATAACGCACCCTGGCCCACCGTGAGCGCGCGGAATTGATCCAGCGTCTGGACCTGGTCTATTTTCGCCTGACTGTCCTTTGAAATCAGCGCGACGCGGTAGCCAAGCAAACCCTTGTCGATAGGAAAAGGGACGGGAATCATTCCCTCATCCAGTTCCTTGTGGCCCACGTCGCTGATCATGATGTTGATCCGCTTTCCCTTGATCGCTTCCAGGTGCGAGCGCGCAACGGAGATGTCGTCCGTATAGGCTAGCTCGACGTAAGGGCCGTATTGCGGCGTTGTTCGTCGCAGCACTTCGTTCAGCAATTCGAACGCATATGCATAACGAACCCGGAATTCTTCGGACTTCAGCGGCCTCACGACATCCTGCGCGCAAACCGTGGAAGTCATTGCGAGCGCGGTCAGCCATGCCATGAGGATAGTACGCATGGTCCTCTCCCAAGCACGGGGCGCCGGCAGGTTGCCGCCGTTGCCCGATTCCGGCGACAGCCGGCAGTCCCCTTGAATTCCTGTTGTTGGCGGACCAGCGTTAGACCACCGCCCTCAGAGCGCGCAGAATAGGTGGGTCTGGAACCCAAGGGTGGTCTGAGGAATATGGCGCTTAATACGTTTGGCGGACTATGTGACCTCGTCGGTCGCCACCGCAGCAGTGTTGCGATGCGACTACTCGCTACCGTTTTCCTGTTCAGTTGCACGGTCACGCTCACGCTCACGGCACTTCAACTCTATCGCGATTATCACCGGGGGGTGATGCTTATCGAAAGCCGGCTTGCGGAGATCGATGGCAGTTATCGAGGCAGTCTGGGCGAGGCGCTCTGGCGGCTCGACCGGCCGCAGCTGGAGCTCCAGCTCGAAGGTATTCTGCATCTGCCGGACATCCGGCTAGCCGAAGTCACCGAGGTCATTGCCAGCGACAGCTCCATGGTGGTCGCCGCCGGAACCCATTCGCGCGGCCCGGTCATCGTGCGCAGTTTTCCGATTGTGTACCGCATCCAGGGTCATGAGGAATCAATCGGCACGCTGCGCGTCGAGGCGACTCTCACCAACCTGTACGACGAACTGTTCAGGACGGCATTGGTAATCCTGCTGAGCCAGGGCGCCAATACGTTTCTGGTGTCGCTCTTTACCATCTATATTTTCTCGCGGCTCGTCACGCGCCATCTTGCCGCGGTGGCACGGCGCGTCGAAGGTTACGACTTCCGGCAGGCGCCGCAAGCCTTCACGCTGCAGCGCCGCAGGCCACGCCGTCCGGACGAACTCGAACGCGTAGTGGCCGCGTTCGACTCCATGTGCGCACGCCTTCATCGTGCCTATAACGACGAGCGGGAAGCGGCCGAGGGCCGCGAAGCCCGGCGCACCGCCGAGGCGGCGAATCGGGCGAAATCCGAATTCCTTGCCAACATGAGCCATGAATTGCGCACGCCGCTCAACGGCATCCTGGGGTACGCCCAGGTCCTCGGCCGGGACCGCGCGCTCAGCGAGCGCCAGCGGGACGGGCTCGGTGTGATTCAACGCAGCGGCGAACATCTGCTTGCGCTGATCAACGACATTCTCGATATCGCCAAGATCGAGGCCGGCAAAATGCCCTTCGATATTGTTGCGGTGCCGCTTCGCGGACTGCTGGGCGACGTCGAGGAAATCATTCGCGTGAAGGCCGAGCAAAAGCAGCTTGTCTTCATGTGCGATGCCGCGCGCGACGCGCCCGACGCCGTGCGTGCCGATGAACGGCGCTTGCGCCAGGTACTGCTCAACCTGCTGGCAAACGCAGTGAAGTTCACCGACAGCGGCTACGTGAGCTTGCGCGTGGCCCCCTTGCTGGATGGCCGGGTCCGCTTCTCGGTGGAAGACACGGGGATCGGCATTGGCGAAACGCAGCGCGAGCTGATCTTCGAACCCTTCGAGCAAACCGGGGACGAACAACGGCATCGTGGAGGAGCCGGGCTTGGGCTTGGCATCAGCCGGCAACTCATGCGCTCGATGGGAAGCGACATCCTGGTCGAGAGCTGCAAAGGCGAGGGCAGCACCTTCTGGTTCGATCTCGAAGCAGTGCCTGTACCGGCACCGTTCGTGTCGGCGGGTACGCATGCCGCGTGGGTGGTGACCGGCTACACGGGGGCGCGCAGGAGCGTGCTGGTCATCGACGACGTGCCCACCAACCGCGCGGTCGTGGTCGACATGCTGGGGCAGATCGGCTTCGACATGATGGAAGCGGCCAGCGGTCAGGAGGCGCTGGAGATAGCGCGAGTGAAGCGCCCGTCGCTGGTGCTGACCGACATCGTGATGCGCGAGATGGACGGACTCGAAACCATGCGCCGCTTGCGGCTGCTGCCGGATTTTACCGGCGTGCCGATCATCGCCATCTCCGCCAGCGCAACGGGCGGTGACGAAAAACGCAGCCTGACCGCCGGCGCCGATGCGTTCGTGGCGAAACCCATCCACCTCGACACGCTGCTCACGCAAGTAGCCGCGCTGCTCTCGCTCACCTGGACTTATGCGCCGCTTGGGCTACCGCTGGTGCAGCCTGCGGCGATGCCATTCCCGGCTGTGCCTTCGCATGAGATGCATGACCTGCACCGGCTTGCGCGCCAGGGCAACATGCGCGAAATCGTGTTGTGGGCCGAACGCATCACGGCACTCGACGAGCGTTACAGCGCGTTCGCTGCTGAATTGCGTTCGCTCGCGAAGAACTACCGGACCAAGGCGATCGTGCAATTCGTCGAGCGGCATCTTGAAGGGGGGCACGCGTCATGAATGACACGACTATTGACCTTGCACCCGCGAAGGTGGAACCGTCCACCGTCCTGATCGTGGACGACATGCCCGCCAATTTGAGCGTCGTGGTGGAGAGCCTGGAGGCGCAGGGCTTTCGCGTACTCGTGGCGCTCGACGGTCTGGAAGCGCTGGAACGCGCGGCGTTCTCTCAACCCGATCTCATCCTGCTCGACGTCAAGATGCCCGGCATAGACGGCTACGAGACCTGCCGGCGGCTGAAGGCAAATAGCGACACCAGCGACATTCCGGTGATCTTCATGACGTCGATGTCCGCGGCCGCCGACGTGGTCGAAGGGCTCGCTGCGGGCGGCGTGGACTATGTGACCAAGCCGATCCGGGTTGACGAGGTAGTGGCGCGCATTGGCACGCATCTGGCATTGCGCACGCTGCAGCAGCAACTTGTTACGCGGAACATGCAGTTGCAGCATGAAATTGCCGCACGCGAGAAAACCCAAAAAGCCTTGAGCGATGCGCGCGACGAACTTGAAGCGCGGGTAGCGCAACGCACCGAGGAGTTGGCGCGGGCCAATGTCAGCCTCAACCTGGAGATTATCGAACGCCGGGGCGTGGAGGCGCGGCTGAAAGAAAGCGAGGCGCGGTTTCGCGCGATTGTGGAGACGAGCCCGGTTCCGTTGTGCATCACGTCCATGCCCGAAGGCGACATCCTATACATGAACCAGCCGCTGCGCGAACTCTTTGCGCTCGACGCCACACAATCTGCTCTTGGCAACATTGTCGACTTTTACGCTTCGCCCGGGGAACGTGACCAACTGGTGTGTCATCTGCGTGAAGATGGATGTTTGCACAACGCCGAGCTGAGTTTCAGGCGGGCGGACGGCACCTCGTTCTGGGCGGTGGCGAACGCACGGGCGGCGACCTACGGCGACGTTCCGGCTATTTATGTGGGGCTTTACGACATTACGGCGCGCAGGAAGGCCGACGAGAAACTGCGTGCGAGCGAAGCGAGCCTCGCCAATGCGCAGCGCCTCGCGCGCCTCGGCGACTGGGCATGGGACCGCGATAGCGGGGTTACGCACTGGTCGTCGGAGGTCTACCGCATTCTTGGTCTGGAGCCCTCGGTTGTGAAGCCGTGCTATGGCACCTATCTCGCGCTGGCTCATCCCGACGACCATGCTACTGTCCGGCGCGCGGTTCGTGAACTGCTCGCGAAGGGGCAGCCTTTCGGCATCGACCATCGGATCATGAGTCCGGACCGGACGACACGCATCGTCCGGCTTCAGGCAGAACTCGTGGATGCGCGAGAGGGGCTGTCATGGGGTATTGTCGGCACCGTCCAGGACATCACCGAGAGGAAGCGTACCGAGGAGGAACTGCTGGCGTCGCGCGAGCAATTGCGCGAGTTGTCGGCGTATCTGGAAGCAATCCGGGAAGAGGAGCGGCGCCGTATAGCGTTGGAGATTCACGACGAACTGGGGCAGTTGCTCACCGCGCTGAAAATGGATGTTGCACTGCTCAAGATGCGTGTTGTCGCGGACGCGGAAGCTACCCGGAAGATAAACGACATCCGCGAGCTGGTGGAGAAAACCATCTGGATGGTGCGCAACGTCGCGAGCCATTTACGACCGGCGGCGCTCAACTTCGGTATTGTGTCGGCCTTGGAGTGGCTCGCTGAGGACTTCAGCCGGCGCAACGGCATGCCTTGCCAACTGGTTGTGCGTGGCGGTGAACCGAGTCTGGCGGACACCGATGCAACGGCCGTGTTCCGCATTGTCCAGGAATCGCTGACGAATGTATCGCGGCACGCCGGTGCGTCGCGCGTGGCCGTGACGCTTGTCAGCACTGATCAGGCACTCGATCTCCGGGTGAGCGACGACGGTCAGGGCTTTGAGCCGGAGTCGGCGCAAAGCGCTTTCTCCTATGGCTTGCTAGGCATGAGCGAGCGGGCGCGCCTGATCGGAGGGACGTTGCACGTGGACAGTGCGCCGGGCGCCGGAACCATGGTTTCAATCAATTTGCCTCTGGATGGCGGACGGGAACGATGATTAGTATTTTTATTGCGGATGACCACGCGATCGTAAGAAGTGGGCTGAAGCAGATCGTGGCTACGACGACCGATATTGCCGTGGTCGGTGAAGCCGCGCATGGGTCTGAAGTCGTGGACAAGCTGCGTGCTTGCCGCGTGGACCTGCTATTGCTCGATATGACCATGCCGGGCATCAGCGGCGTGGACCTAATCCGGCGCGTGCGGGCTGAGCAGCCCACGTTGCCGATCCTGGTGTTGAGCATTCACAACGAGGGGCAGGTGGTATCGCGGGCGTTACGCGCGGGTGCTACGGGCTATGTGACCAAGGACAGTGACCTCGAAGTCCTGCTTGCCGCTATCCGGAAGTTGGCGGCGGGTGGGCGCTTCATTGATCCGAAGCTGGTCGACGCAATTGTTTTTGACTCACCTTCCAGCGACGGGCCGCCGCACGAGATTCTCTCGGACCGTGAGTTCCAGGTGCTGCAGATGCTGGCGGCGGGTAACAGCATCAATGACATTGCCGACGCGCTGTCACTGAGTGCAAAGACCATCAGCACGCACAAGATGCGGCTCATGCAGAAGCTCGGGCTCAGTAATAATTCTGAGGTGATTCGTTATGCCGTCAGGCACGGCCTGGTGACGGAGTGAGGGGCTCACCGCCTCAACCTCCATGATTGGTCTGTCAGGAAATCCTTATAGTCATTGCAGGATATTCCTAGATCAAATTCCGCTTCCGCCGACTGAAAATTAGATCGGAACCAGATAGCATGGTGTCATGCGGAACGGTATGAGGAGTGCGCTGGTAACGGCCGATCCTTAGGTCTTTAGCAAGGAACAATAGTGGCCGGCAAAGGCTGCCGTGGTTCAGGTGCTAGTCTGTTTGTTTATATTTTCATGGTGGGGCAGAGTGGTTGTGCTTAGGCTGCATGGGCGCAATGATCCGTCTGCTGCCCCGCGCTCGGTGTTCTTTCATCACGATGGTTGCTGGCAAGTAATCCCGCGGTCTGGGAAGGCTTTGACGAAGGCTGTCCGGGTGGCAGCTTGATGACCCTTGGTGAGTTCTGCGGAGAAACGCATGGATAACAAATCGGGGCTGCAACAACAGGAAGATGTGGGCGAGCTTAGTGGCTGGATCAGCGTCTGGTACGACCAGGCGGTGGCCGCGCGGTTCATCGACCCGCCGTTCGTGCTTGACGACACAACCGCGGACCGTCTTCA
>Ga0185299_10008282_pt1 | contig 10320 bp, 6 predicted proteins | sample PaiPotPPA55metaG_FD_128002 | JGI IMG/M metagenome (GOLD analysis project Ga0185299, IMG submission 128002) | Iron sulfur acid spring bacterial and archeal communities from Banff, Canada, to study Microbial Dark Matter (Phase II) - Paint Pots PPA... ...
GATCGCGGATCTCACCGGGCGCCGGGATCTAGTGCGCTTGGGCGCCCGACCGACTCCGCGAGGCGAACCGCCGCTGCTCGCAGCATCAACCGGGTTCCTGCACCATGAGGTAGGCTTCGACCCCCAATTCAACCTCGCCGAGGGCCTCGCGGACGCTGTGCGCTGGTGGCGTTCGCAACTCATCGGATCTGGCTCCGCACACTGATGACTTCGATCAATGCCCCGGACCGAGGCTAACGCGCTCGCCCGGTTCATGTAGTCAACTACGGTTATTGCCGCGATTTTCGAGCCAACGGAACCCCAATGTGAATCGTTTGGTAAGTACACATCCTGGGTTCCCTTCGCGATCGATGCTTTTATTGCCAGATCCAGCCGCGGGAAATGCAACGACGGAGCTTTGGCGATTTCCTCAAAACTGTTGCGCATCTGTACCCTTAACGGCAGATACGCTGCATAGGCGGAACTCTTGTCGGGTGCAATCGCAACAAGGAATCGGCTCCTCCCACCGGCCTCTACCTTTGCTTGAAGCGTGAGCAGCCGACACCGGATCGAATGCCAAGTTCCCGCAGTCCAACTCGCCTTGCCGAAATCTTCATCATAAACGAGCAGTTCCGAAGGGCGGATGCTCGAGAACAAGTCGGGGCGCGACACCGGCAACTCCGTCACCTGATGATAGATGCCGAACCATCGCTGAACATTTTTACTCAGGTAGTCAACTGCTTGACCGAATCTCTTTTCGCTCCAGTTTTCGGAAAGAATGGGACGCACGACGCCAGGCTTTATCGCTAGAGGATTTAGCTCTATGCCAAATCCGGTTCGTTCGGAACACCCGCAGTTAGTGGTGCGAACAGTCGCTAGACGCTCGCGCAGAGTTCGTTCAGCCACCTCGAGAACAATCACTCGGGGTGGACTCTGTTGAGCGGTCTCGGATTCTATCAGCGCATCTAAGCCGTATTTATCTAAATCGAAGACACCGATCGACATTCCGGTTTCGGCCGCAAGAAAATCGGTCCAGTATCCCCCTGCAGGGGTCTGCCTATCCGGAGTCGTTCGTAGGGAATATGAGTCTCCAATCACGACAAAATCGTAATAGGTATTCGGAGTGCCCGATCTAGCGAGAGGCGGGGAAAATATTTCTTGGGGTTCGTTCCACCCGAAATCATTTTCTGCATAACCTCCTATCCTAGTGAGGTCTCCCATGAGAGGCTTTAGCTCCACCGCGAACATCAACGATATAGACGCGACGATTCCGCACAAGCTCAACCAGATGCAGTTATACCAACGATACATCGTTCAGAACTGAAAATAGAGAAATTGACTAATCTTCGTCATCTGTGTGAGCGAGACCAGGAAGAGCGTGAATGAAATGATGACCCACGCCAGTGAAGGTCGCCATCGAAGCTGGGGCAACGGAACCCATGACTCGATAGCTACCGGCCGCAGAGCCTCGGTGTTAAGCACCAACTCGTGCCCCTCCATAATCTGCCGCAGATTCGGCATAAACACAGCAATTCCGAACAGCAGCAGAATCCAAGCGATCTCCTGACGATTGACGATAAGCCAGACCAGCCCTAGCGGCTCTGACACTGCAAGATCGTTCACCGGCAGGACGCCATTACAGCCAACCATTCCCTTGAGCAGATTTGACGCCGTCTCAAAGTCCGGAGCGCGAAAGAACACCCATGCAACCACAACGGAAAGAAAGGTTACGCTCCACGCGGTAAGCTTACCGAGCGCACCACCACTTTGACGAGGTCCAAATCTCTCGAGCATGTGGTTCCACGCATGATTTACCATGAGATAAATCCCATGAAGAACGCCCCACACCACAAAAGTCCATCCGGCGCCGTGCCACAAGCCACCAAGCGTCATCGTCGCAAGTAGATTAACGTACCGGCGAAAGCTCCCTTTCCGGTTGCCACCCAGGGGTATGTAGAGATAGTCGCGGAGAAATCGCGACAGCGTCATGTGCCAGCGTCGCCAAAAATCGATAATCGAGAGCGATTGGTACGGTGATTCGAAATTCGCGGGAAGCCGAATGTTGAACAATCGCGAAATTCCAATCGCCATGTCGGTATATCCCGAAAAATCGAAGTATATCTGGAACGTGTAGGCCAATGCCCCTGCCCACGCCTCCACCATCGACAAACTCGCGCTGTGCAGCGGAGAGAACGCGTGATCGGCAAACGCACCGATAGAATCCGCCAGAATTACCTTCTTGAACAATCCGATCGCGAACACTGTCAGACCCACCGCGAGGGAATCGGCGCGTGGTGCGTAAGTCTTCTCCTCGCGGAACTGTGGCATCATCTCCGAGTGATGCAAAATCGGTCCCGCGATTAAATGGGGAAAATAGCTGACGAATAGCATGTAGTGAAAGATATTCACCTCACTCGCTAGGCCTTGAGCCGTGTCAACCAAGAATGCGATTTGAGTAAAGGTAAAGAAGGAAATGCCTATAGGCAGGACGACGGTTTGCCAGTTTAAGTGGCTGTTCAGTACGACGGCCGCCGACGTCACGAAGAAGCTCATATATTTGTAGTAAGCGAGCGCGGTCAGGTTTGCGGCGACCCCGAATGCGAGAAAACGCTTGACGGAGATAACGTCGTTTGCTGAACGCTGCCGAATCATCAGGCGCGATATGCCGTAATTGAATGCAATCGAGATGAGCAGGATAAACGTAAAATGCCAGTTCCACCACGAGTAGAACAAGACCGACGCGATCGCTAACCAGGCGGAAGCAAGGTCGGGATATTGGCGGCCGACGGCAAAGAAAATCAATACAACAACCGGACAATATCCAAAAATGAAGAAATAGGAATTAAACAGCATTACCCGCCAACATCGTCATCAGTGCGTTCTCTCATTGATCTGCGCTGCAGGGCTCGCATTTCACGCGAGTCAATGTTTTGCCGAATAGGCGCTGGCAAAGAGTTTCGCCGTCCCCGTCGCAACTACAAATTCCAAACCAACCATTCATCGTCAGTTGCGCGAGGAAAGCGCAGCCTGAAAGTCATCCGCCCGCGAATCGCGCGGGCGTGCATTGTCATAGCCCGTCGCTTCGTCGCGGTGGCAGGCTACTCCACTTGCGGTCGATCACCGCGTTCGGACGTTGCAATCCGTTCTTATAAGCCCTCGCAACGTACAGCGCAGTGAACGCGATAGACGCTCCAATGTAGCTCGCAAATACGATTGCCGCCGCCAGACCAGCCCACACCGAATGCGCCACCACCGACCATGTGCCCAGAACGCACAGGGTCAAGATCCAGAATGGTAGAATGTAGACCGGCAGCCGCAATAGCAGCGTCGATGCTGATAACAGCCCTGCTACCGCAAATATCGACATCCCGACTAAATTGTAGTGCGTGGCCCCCGCAATCCGCCGTTGGCGTGAAAATGGAATTGCCGCGCGCCGAAACCCCACCCGCCCGATCGAAGCCCGTAGAAACGGAAATGAAGACCGGTCATCGACGATCGCGTCACGAACCTCACTCGTGAACAATGAGAACTCCGCCATATCGAGGATAATCTCCTCATCCGCAACCCGCTGCAGCAGCCGGTAGAAGAGCTTGCGTCCAGATTTTAGCAGGGCTGGTTCCGGTCGATCGACGCGCTCACCATAGACGATATCGAAGCCCTGCTCGTGTTTCTCAACAAACTGCGCGATCATTTCCGGCGGATCCTCGCAATCCACATCAATGATGACGAAAATATCTGCATTGATGTTGCGCAAGCCACATTCCAGGGAAGCCTGATACCCTACATTCCGGCTCATCGTGATCACAAATGTCCCCTGCCACCGTCGCCTGACATCCTCGATCCTTTCCCTCGTACCATCGCTTGACGCATTGTTCAGAAACACCAACAGAACTCTGAACCGCGCGGCAAGGGCCTCCATGACCGGCAGAATGCGCTCGAAGAAAAGAGGTATCACCAGCTCTTCATTGTAAACCGGACAGACGATCGCAAGGACAGGTCGCGGTGATGAGGTCATGTGCGATATCTCGCGGCGATCATCAATCTAGGACACCTCCTCACACTCCGAATTTGCTCGCTCAGGTTGAAGCTTTCGGCCCATCCTACGACTGTTCGCCGAGTTCAAACGAGCCGCAGCGTAACAAGTCTCGGATCTCGTGATTATAGAGGCTTTTGATATACTGAGGTAGCATAATTCAAATGATGGGAGTAATTCGCGTCCAAATGTCAGACTTGCGGAATGAAAGACCTTTAAGCACACGTGGGCTTCGCTGGATAGTGCCGCTGCTCGGCTTGTCGCTGTTAACGCTCGCCGCTATTGGCTACCGCTACGATCCGCCGGCGTACTTTCGCGCCATGACAGTCGTGATGCTTCACCCGTACCCCTTGCCGTTTATCGATGCCCAGCAGCTTCCAGCACTGATCGATTGCTGGAAACACGGCGTCGATGTCTATGTTTCGGCACCATGCGATCCCTTACATCGCCCCTTCGCCTACTCTCCTCTTTGGCTTCGGGCGACGTTTCTGCCGACCTGGAAAAACTGGATGGGCCTTGCACTCGATGCTGCCTTCTTGATGTCGCTGACATTATTACCCCAGCCACGCCGACTGCCCGACCTGGTCGTGGTTACCCTGGCTACGTTCTCGAGTATGCCCGTTTTTGCTCTGGAACGAGCTAATATGGATGTAGTCATGTTTCTGCTGGTGATCGGCGCGGGCTGGTGCTGGGTCCGCAGCCTTTCAGTCAGATTGGCAGGATACGCCCTCATCGCGTTCGCTGGCCTGCTCAAATTCTACCCGCTACTACTGTTCCTCCTCTTCCTCCGCGAACGCACAGCATATTTCATCGCGCTCTGCGTTGTCGTGTTCGCGTTGTTAACTGGGTTCGTATGGCATTATCAAGGCGAACTGCGGGAGATGGCAAAAAGTCTGCCTTCTTACCCCGCATTCTCAATCTGCTTCAGCTATCTTCAGCTTCCATTTGGGCTGGGTGTTGCCCTACGGTGGCTTCTCGAAGATGCTGGCTTGCGAAACGCGTTCGTCCTAGAAAGCTTGGGCAGCGCCTTGTTCACGATCGAAATCCTATGCGTCCTCGCGGTCGCGGCAATTACCATCGCGTTCAGGCTGTCCAGGCGCACGGATCTCAGATCGGCCTTAACAGCATTAACACCCAGCGAAAGCGCCTTTTTGATCATCGGGGCCGCTTTGATCAGCGGGTGCTTCTTCGCCGTCCAGAATGACAGCTACCGGGGCATCTATTTATTATTCGTGATCCCGGGCCTCTTGGCGCTCTCGGCGGTGCCAGCGACGCATGGCGTACGCGTTGTATTCCGCATCACTGCGTTCGCAATTGTGTTCGTTCTGTGGGGAATGACGATCCAGTTAATCATCGCCCGTCTTTCCGGCGGGTCCTCAGACCCGATCGGTAATTCGGCGGCAGTCTATTTTTATTGGATTATCCGCGAACTGACATGGTGGTGGATAGTGTCCGTGCTCCTGGCATTCTTGTTCTGCTTCATCGCACAATCGCCGGTCTGGCGTGCTATAACCGGTAGTGAAGCCGAGCCCAGGAACACTCGACGAAGAGTTAACCAAACTGTCGCAAGTCGTGCATAACGTCCCTGCTAATCCCGCAGTGCTTAGATTTACGAATGTCCCGGGACAAATGGGTTACTCAGTTTTCTTGGACACTTGGCAATGCTACCGGTCCGATCTGGTCGAACGCCTGATGCCGGCCAGAAATTGTGGAGAGCGCCAATCCCAAAGCCTATCTGGATGTACGTCAACCCCCATGCGCCAATTCCATAGCTGGGGCTGTACAGATAACGCACCATAACCATTGATGGCTATGCTGAACACTGTAAGTAGAAGAGCTGTGGCAGACACGGTTCGACTCTTGATGGAACGTCGTCTGTCACCGGGAATTTTTGCGAGGTCATCTAGATGAGCCCGAAAGCCCAAAATCGCGAGCAACACAAACCACGGGACAAGATCCGTGAGCAGCCGGGGCCCATATGAAAATCCGCCCCACCAAACCGGCCATGCCGCAACCATGCAGAGCTTAGTGCAAATGATTCCAGCGGCTAAAAGCGCCAAAGGCCACGCAGGCAGCGAGTTCCAGTGATGCGCGCTAATATAGATTACTATCAAAATCGAGGGCACAAAAATGAAGAGACCGCGCGACGGTGAAATCAGACATCCCGCAAAGCCTACTACCCAGCCATGCAGGTGCAGCGCGGTTCCTTGCCGATAATAGTCAGGCAGCAGTGGCACAAAGTTTACCCAGGAGTAGATCAGGAAAGCGCAGAGCCAAGCCAATCCTGTCGCTGTATATATGAGGAATTCGTCGCCGTAGCGGAATAGCATTAACGCACTCAACGCGAGAACCGTGATTGCTCCGTCGGGACGTATAAAGTACATCCAAGAGGCGAGCGTCGCGAGAACCGGTGCACGCCAACGACTCGGTTGCTGCTCCTCCCGTTTCAGCAGGATCAAGACTAGGCAGGCGGCAAGGAACACCTCCCAGGTGAGAGACCATAACGCGCGGGTAGCGGTGCTCCAAATCTGCGTTCCGAACGCGGCTCCAACTGTTATACCTAGGCTCCAGGACCACGGGAGTAGCATGCATGCGGATTCGAACAATAAGCATGAAGTAATCGCCATCAAAAACGAACTTACTATCTTCTGGAGCCAAATCTCGCCCGTATGACTATAGTTTCCCTTGGCATCAAGCGCCGATAACCCAGCCGCATTCAATAGCGCTATGAACGGAAGCGAAAGCAATGATGACCCGTGTGGGTATAAATATTCAACTTTACCATTTATTTTGCCCAGTTGATAAAACGTGCTCCCAATCTTGAGATTTGGATGGGCCGGCAGCGTTGATTCGTCGAGGCCCGGTATTGCAGCATGATTGATGGCTGGCGTTCCGTGCTTTATAATGCTCTCGCTGACGAGCATCGAATACTTCGGATCTGCATCGACTTCCATGATTGGAGAGAGGAAAAAGATGGCGAAGCCGAGGACGAATAGCGCGATCTGTGACCTTCGCTTAAGCGCCACGCTTGCTCGGCACGAGAAGGCTACCGCTGTGGATCGCGAGTTTATTTCGTAATTAAGCCGCTTTGGACGCATGGGTCCGGCCTCCGCGACTCAATCGTTGCACACATGCGTCGATCAACCTATTCGAAACCTTCATCTTATTCGTTGTCCCCGGATTCCGACGACTATCGTGCAGGTGTGAGCCGACGCCAGATTCCAGCTGGCATCAATCGAACAGGTAAGATAATGGCGGCCGGTTGATCGACGGCCAGCCAATAGACCGAGAGATAGGCGGCGACCACCGAAAGAAACCCGCATTCGTACCCGGTCGGGGTCAAATAATCCCAAGAAACTAACAAGATATAGCTGATTATGGCCGTCGCAATTGCACGCCGGCTGGCTTCGCCCCGCGCGACGACGAGGATCAGGACGCCAAACGGGAGTAACAGCAGAGTCAGATCATAGTCCCAAACAACGGGTAGCAAAACTATCGAAGTGGTGACCCACAACGAATAAATGCGTGAGTCGGGGTCGCAACCTGGTGGTTGAGCCAGGGTCGCTTTTGCGGTTGCCAGTAGAATCAACAATTTTGCAACAACAGTGCTCGCGAATGCGGTCGAGGAGGCGAAACGAACCGAAGCTGGCAGCATCGCGTGCAGCTGACGAGATATGAACGTGTCGATCGAGATGTCGCGCGCGGTAGCCGTCCAGGATTGATCGACCAGTAGCGCGGCTGCAGATACAAAGCTGATGCAATTGTGAATGCCTACCAGTGCAATCGTGAGCGCGCCGCCGATCACAAGGCCAATGAGGGTGTTGAACAGGATCCGCCATCGCTCTTGTAACACCAGATAGCCAACCAGCCCTAACGGGAAGAACCGTAACAATGATACAAATGCGAGTGTCAAGCCAGCACGGCGGTCGCGCCCGCACTCCATCCAACGCATTGCGAGCACAAGGAGCAGTAACGCCGGAAGTTTGCTTTGACCCATCCAGACGTGAGTAATCACCGGCGGGTAGAGCACGGTCAGTGCAACGAGCGATAGCACGGTCCAAGGGGCAATTCCGCAGCCAGGGCCAATCAAAAGGTACATTGCGGCGAGAAGACACCCGACATTCATCGCCTGCCAAATCCAATAGGCGGGGCGACTCGGCAAGCGGCTCAGTGGCTCACACACGAGTGCGACAAAAGTCGGCGGCTCACTACCGTGTCTAATGACGTGAATGTTGAAGCCTCTCTGGCGGGCAGCGGCGGTAAAATCCGTAGTGTAAGGATCTATGCCCTGGCGCAATTCCTGGCCAAGCATATAGTAAACCGCGAAATCCTCCTGGATGTCGCGACGGCTACGATACAAGTCCATGATAAACGCCGGCGCGGCAATTCCGACTATCGCCCACAAGACCATGGGGAGGCAATATCTCGTGAACAAGCCAGCGCGGACGTGCTGATTGGGTTCGGAGACCGCGGCGGTAAGGCCTTTATCAGCGGTCAGTTGCGGCATCTCATCACAACCTTCATAGCCGCCCCCTTGTCATTTGAGCGAGTGGCCTTCAAACGTGGGCACTAGCGCAATCACGATGTGGTCTGTGCGATCTGATGGGTTCGAGGCATCATGCGAACTGAGTTTCAAGTATCCGATTTGCGTCACCTTCGCTCCAACGGCGACGACGACACCAACCTAGCTGCCCGGGCGAGGTGCTCCCGATCGAAGACCATGACAAATCTGCCGAGAGTGTAAGCAGGTGTCGCAGCGGAAGCACGATCACTCGGCAAATCAATCTCCGAAAGATTTGCTATCGGGCGATACTTGGCCAATAGCTCTTTGACTGCCGGCGCCCATGCGGCTTCTCCGATTGCGATCTTATCGTCACCCGCCGGAAAGAGCGCCATCCCGTATTGAAATTGCGGACTGCGATACCAATTGTGCTGAGGATCGCGAAGGAAGGGATAGGGCTCGGCGGGTCCGATCAGCGAATCCGACGGAATAATCCCAAGTTCGACCGCATTGCGAGCCGTCAAAGCGCTCAGGGATCCACCATGCGTCAGATAGTTTTGCACACCGGTTATTACACTCTCGAATCGACGAGTATCGAAATCGGTACGCATCGCGAGCAGCGTCGGTATCGAAGCGTTAAGGGCTTCGGCGGGAAGACGATAGAGATGCACTCCCGCTACCGCAATTGGGCCAATCTGGAGCGCGGAAAGCAGCGGGCGCCAGCGCTCATATACTTGGTCGGTGGCAATTATCGCTGTCACCCCGTGATTAGCGATGAAGGACCGCAGTTGTTCGCGAGCGTTTGGCATAAATGATTGCATTTCGAAGGCAGTCAGAATCGGCCAGACATTGAAATCGCCCGGCGCATGTGAGCCGCCTTGCGCCATACGAAAATACATGTTGGTCTGCGCCTGCCAGTACATCGATTCGCCCCGCAGCCCATAAGGTAAGATTAGTACGGTTTCATTTTTCGCGAGATATTGCCGGTAAACTCCAGTGCTGAAAAACGCGACCTGGTCTGCTGGAGTGACCCAAAACGCGGCGCAGAGATTGGGGAGCAAACTGGCGATAGTGACGGCGCCGAGTCCAATCCTCAGAGTTCGGCTACATCGTTGATCGCTCAACCAGAGCGCAGCGCTGACGGCAACGGCAAGAAAGGCATAGATCATGAACCTGCCAGTGCCGGCATTGTTCAGGACGGGTAACTGGAGAAGCGCCCATGGCAAGCGGATTCGCGTTGCGTCGCCATGAAAGATCAAAGTGGGACCGAGCGAACACATCAGAACAATTGCCAAACAATATACAAGAAGTTTCACCTGGAATTCGCGCCAACCTGAGCGGGCGAAGGATGCTGTGATTAGGGCTAAAGGCAAACCGACGTAAGCGGTGGTTTCGCCGAGAAACCCTGTATTAAAGCGCCCCGACATGCGATCGAAGACAGACAGAAGGCCCAACTCGCTTGACGGTGCGGGTACCAGAAAATTAAGCGCGTCCGCTGACAGATTCGAACCAAGCCAGTGCGGAACGGTCTGGAAGCCATACGCGAAAAAAAAGTAGATGTAGGGGCTGACGACTAAGAGAGCGAGAGTCCAGCCGGCGATCGAAAGCTTAGTCAGATTCCAAAGGCGCTTCTGCACCTCATCCGAAGCGATTCCAAGTGCCAGCAGCAACGCGACCCCGCAGAATAGCGTCATAGTGGCGAAGATCTCGTGAGAAATTAGAAACTGCGTCACGAGAGCCAGCGTCAGCAAAATTATAAATCTGCGCGAGCTGACATCACCATTGAATCGCTGGAGGGAAAAATAGC
>Ga0185299_10008283_pt1 | contig 10320 bp, 6 predicted proteins | sample PaiPotPPA55metaG_FD_128002 | JGI IMG/M metagenome (GOLD analysis project Ga0185299, IMG submission 128002) | Iron sulfur acid spring bacterial and archeal communities from Banff, Canada, to study Microbial Dark Matter (Phase II) - Paint Pots PPA... ...
AAACCTCGAAACCACGACCGGTCAAAATCGAACGTGGGCTTGGCCAGGTCGAGATCCGATGCCGTGAGCCTCGCCTCCCGGAGCAGCGACCAGCATTGACCTTCACGAAACAAATTTGCCGCGTCGATCGTGTTTTGCACAAAGCCGCGTCCATCCTGCATGAAAGACGGATTGAGACTGTGTTCCAGTGTGACTGAACCGACCCAGGCCATCAGCAGTGCCGGCGCGGCGGCGATGATGGAAAAGAGTCCGACGATGCGAATATGCAGTTCCGCCCCGGCGACGCCCGCCCGGCGCGCCTTGAAGAGTGCATAGGCCTCGGCGAGGACGAAACCGAAGACGAGGAGGATGCCAAGGATATTGGCGACAAATAGTCCCAGAACGACGGAATCGGTCGGCGCGATCGGCGTGTAGCCGGAAAAAATTAGAAAACTGACGAGCCCGATGAAGAGGGCAAGGATAACGGCTACGGGACCGAACCGGGCCGTAAACCTCGGATGGTTATTTTTTCCACCCAAAGCCCGCCGCGATATTTTTTGATTACCCATGGTCGCCGGCAAAAAGACATCGAAGGGTCAGCACAGTGCGTGACAAGAAGCAGGGCGAATCGCGTTGCCATAATATCACGCTGTTGCAAGATTGCGACATTTCGGGGGCTTATCTGAAGGCGGTTGCAATGAAAATGGCGCCCAACAGAGGATACGATCTCCCTTTCGCCCCGCATTGCCCAAATTTTAGGCAATTCGAGCCCGGAATTTGAGCAACCAGACGACCCGCCCCCGCTGCTTGGATCGCTGCGCATCCTCGGCGACGTAGAGGCTGATCGTCGAGCGCGCCGCGCCGGCGGCTTGCCGGGGCAATATCGCCTAGCGCGGCGCGCGCATCCACCTAATGTCGAGATCGCGCACCTTCTTGCGCAATGTATTCCGGTTCAGCCCCAAGAGTTCGGCGGCCTTGAACTGATTGCCTCTCGTGGCGGCGAGCGCCGCGAAAATCAATGGGTATTCGATCTCCCGCAAGATCCGGTGATAGAGTCCGGGGGGAGGCAGGCCTGCACCATGCGCTTGGAAAAGCTCGGAGAGATGCCGCTCCATCGCGCCGGCGAGCGTGGGGCGTTTCCCTTGCTCCCCTGACCGCCCGATCTCCGGGTCCAGCGCCGCCGGATAATGCGGCACGATGGCCGGCGTACCGACGCTAAGCTCCATGTCCACCAATTGCGCCGTGACGGCTTCTTGCGGGTAGAGCGCGGCGAGCCGGCGGGTGAGATTTTCGAGTTCCCTAATATTGCCTGGCCAGCGATAGCGCTTGAGGCGATCGACGGCATCAGGTTCGATCCGTTTGAGCGGTAAACCTTCAGTGGCTGCGAGCACGAAGAAATGCTGCGCGAGATCGCCGATATCCTCGAGCCGTTCGCGCAACGGCGGCAGCCGCAAGGGGACGACGTTCAAACGGAAAAATAGATCCTCGCGGAAGAGGCCTTGGCGGATCAGCCCGCCCAAATCCTTATTGGTCGCGGCGACGATTCGAACGTTTGTTTTGATGGCGGCGCGGCCGCCAACCGTGGTATATTCGCCTTGTTGCAGCACGCGCAAAAGCCTGGTCTGCGCCTCCATCGGCATGTCGCCGATCTCGTCGAGGAAGAGGGTGCCTCCCTCAGCCTGCTCGAAGCGCCCGGCGGAACGCTGATTGGCGCCTGTGAACGCCCCTTTTTCGTGGCCGAACAATTCGCTCTCGATGAGATCGCGGGGAATTGCCGCCATGTTGATGGCGACGAATGGGCCTTTCTTGCGTTTGCCGTAGTCATGCAGCGCGCGCGCGACAAGCTCTTTGCCGGTGCCGGATTCGCCGCTTATCATGACCGTGAGATCGGTCTGCATCAGGCGCGCCAAGGCACGGTAGATTTCCTGCATGGCGGGGGAGCGCCCGACGAGAGGCATGCCGTCCAGGTCCGCGTTGGGCGCGGCGCGGACTCGGTTTTTTGGCTCGCTCATCGCACGCCCGACGACCGAAACCAATTCCCGCAAGTCGAAAGGCTTCGGCAGATAATCATAGGCGCCGCGCTCGGACGCCTTGATCGCGGTCATGAATGTATTCTGCGCGCTCATGACGATGATCGGGAGATTCGGCCGCAATTTTTTCATCTTGGGCAGAAGCTCGAAGGCGTTTTCGTCCGGCATGACGACATCGGTAATGACGAGATCGCCCTCGCCCGACTGGACCCATCGCCAAAGCGTGGCCGCGTTCCCGGTCGTGCGCACGTCGTAGCCCGCCCGTGATAAGGCCTGACTGAGGACGGTCCGAATGGCTGCATCGTCGTCGGCGATGAGGATATTCCCAGTGGCCATCAACTTGCACCTACCGCGGGCGGAAAACCGGTTCGCGCTTGCCGGATTCTGAAGTCTTGCTTGGTTTTCTCAGCTCCGCTAGCCTCAGACGTGCTTCACGCCCTGGCCGGCGCGTACATGGGCATAAGAACTCGGAATGTCGTGCGGCGGGGAAAGGATTCGCATTCTATGGTACCACCGTGATCGCCAACAATCTTGGCGACCAAAGCAAGCCCCAGGCCAGTTCCGGCCGCTTTCGTGGTGACGAAGGGATCGTATAGATAGGGTAACAATTCCGGCGCGACGCCGGGGCCATTGTCACGTACGCAAAATTCGAGCGGCAGGCTCACGGGGGCTTTCGCACCGGGAAGTTGCAGGCGCACGCCGGGCCGGAAAGCGGTCGTTAATTCGATGTCGCCGTCGCTGCGCGACTCGCCAATCGCTTCGGCGGCGTTTTTGACCAGATTCAGAAAGATCTGAATGAGCTGATCCTTATTGCCAAGCACCGCGGGAAGCGAGGGATCGTAGTTTTCATGAAAGCGGATATGGCGCGCAAACCCGGCCTGGGACACTTTCTTGACGTGGTCGAGCACGGCATGGATATTGACTTTTTCGCGTCCGACCGGCCGCCCCTCCGAAAATGCGCTCATCCGGTCGACAAGTTTCACGATCCGATCGGTCTCCTCGCAAATCAGCCGGGTTAAGGTGCGATCGGGGTCGGTCGCATCGGTTTCGAGAAGTTGCGCGGCCCCTCTGATACCAGACAGCGGGTTCTTGATTTCGTGGGCGAGCACGGACGCTATCGCGGCGACCGAACGTCCGGCGCCCCGATGGGTGAGCTGCCTGTCGATTTTTTCGGAGAGAGAGCGCTCCTGCAACATGATAACGACACCATCGGCGGGTTCCTGCAGCGGCGTCACGAAAATATCGACTAGCCGGCCGCCCCCCGGTTTTGCCAAGTTGAGAGCGACTCGATATTCATTAATTGCCGCGCCACGGGACTTCACGTGCTCGACGAGGGACAGAAGCGGCGAGAAGGCCACGACGAGATTGGCTAGTCTCTGTTGCCAAAGGGAAGTCCGGCTCATCCCGAAAAACGCTTCGGCGGCGGAGTTGGCTTCAGCTATCGAACCGTCCGGCCGGACGGCGACCACCGGATGCGGTAGAGCATTCAAAAGTTTGGTCGCGTCGCATCCATTTGCAGCGGTCTCGGCTGGCGGCGATTCTTGGGATGCGAAAGATTTGCTCATGCCGCCTCCATCAGCGAAGGAGAGTCGAATAATTGGCAAAGCGTGGATCTCACCGCGCTGGGGCACTCGAGCCTGACCAGCCGCTGGCGCAGGGCAGCGCCATCTAGGACGCCCGCCCGCTCGGCGTAAGCGGCGAGGTGCTTGCGCGCATGGCGCGAGCCCTGCCCGGTTCCGAACACTTCAAGCAGGGTCTCGTAATGTTCGAGCGCCGCGCTTTTGCGCTCGGCCGGCGGCGGTTCGGCGCGGGCTTTGCAATGCGCCAGGTAATAGGCGACATCGCCAACGAACCAAGGCCGCCCGATCGCGGAGCGGCCGATCATCACCGCGTCCGCGCCGGATTGCGCCAATATCGCCGCCGCGTCCGCAAGGCTCGCACAATCGCCATTCGCGACCACCGGAATCGAAACGGCCTGCTTCACCTTGGCAATCGCCGTCCAATCCGCCTTCGCCGAGTAGAACTGGCAACGGGTACGGCCATGAACGGTCAGCATGGCGATCCCCTCCGCTTCCGCCAGCCGGCCGAGTTCCGGAGCATTCAGCGATTGGCCGTCCCAGCCCAGCCGCATTTTGAGCGTGACCGATATGCGCACGGCCGCGATCGTCGCGCGAATGAGCGAGACCGCAAGACCAAGGTCGCGCATCAGATGCGATCCAGCATAGCCGCTGGTGACCTTCTTTGCCGGGCAGCCCATGTTGATGTCGATCATCGCGGCGCCGGAGTCCTGCGCAAGGCGCGCCGCTTCCGCCATGACATAAGGATCGCGGCCAGCGATCTGCACTACGTGGAACCCTGTGCCCGCGCCCTCGGCTTTCAACCGGGTGGCGGCATCGCCGCGGGCGTAATCACCGGCGGCGACCATTTCCGAAACCGTAAGAGAGGCGCCGAAACGGTGCGCCAGACGGCGCATGCCAAGGTCGGTCACCCCCGCCATGGGCGCGAGAAACGCGCGCCCATCAAGCTGCAGTCCGCCAATTCGGAGAGCGGCGCCAGCGGCGTTGCCTAAATTTTTAGCAAGATCGGGCATGCCCATATCATAGTCATTTTGTGCAACGCGGCAACGAGGTAATCGCTTATTTTAGGATCAAACGAGAAGAAATTGACGCCATCGGCAAAAAGAAGGACGATCGTTGTTCTCGCAACCCGGTGCAAGCCGAGAATTCATGCACGCAGCGTCAGAATTGGCGATCCTCGTCGTGGCGGCCGGACGAGGCGCGCGCGCGGGCGCAGGAATTCCAAAGCAATACCGGAGCCTGGCGGGCCGGCCGCTGCTCGCGCAGACATTAGGCGCGCTTATGCGCGCGGCTCCTGGCGCAACGGTTTTGCCCGTTATTCACAAGGATGACCTCGACCTTTATCGCGCCTGCGCAACCGTTTTCGGGGCAGATTGTTGCCTCGCTGGCCCGGTGTTTGGCGGGACCACGCGGCAAGCAAGCGTCCGCCTCGGCCTGGAAGCGCTTTCCGCGCAACAATTTCCCCCGGCCATCGTTTTAATCCACGATGCCGCACGATTGTTTGTCAGCGGCATAATGGTTCAGCGCGCCGTCGCCGCAGCAAAGATCCATGGTGCCGCCATTCCCGGCATGGCGCTAACCGATACAATTAAGGAGATCGATACGCAAGCATCGGTCATTGCGACCCCGCCGCGCGCGGGGTTGCGGGCGGTGCAGACGCCGCAGGCGTTCCGTTTCGATCTGATCTTGGCCGCACATCGAAAAGCGGCCTCGGCGGGCGCCTTGGATCTCACCGACGATGCCGCCGTCGCGGCGTTTGCCGGGCATCGCGTCCATGTCTTCGCCGGGGAAACGTCGAACATGAAGGTGACCACCAGCGAGGACCTCGCCGTGGCTGAGGCGAGGCTGATGGCCAATTTGGCCGATGTCCGGATCGGGCAAGGCTACGACGTGCATGCGTTCGGGCCCGGCGGCCATATCTGTCTTGGGGGACTAAAAATTGAGCATGATCATGGACTTGTTGGCCATTCCGATGCCGATGTCTTAAGTCACGCGATCACCGATGCCTTGCTCGGCGCCTTGGCGGATGGCGATATCGGCAGCCATTTTCCGCCGGGCGATCCGCAATGGCGCGGCGCGGCCTCGCGGATTTTCCTTGCCGCCGCATCTGCGAAGGTGCGCGCCCGCGGCGGCATCATTGCCCACATCGACGCCACCCTCGTCTGCGAAAGACCGAAGGTGGGACCGCACCGCGACGCGATCCGGGCGAACATCGCCGAAATCGTGGAAATTCCGCTTCACCGCGTCGCGCTCAAGGCAACGACATCCGAGGGTTTGGGGTTTACCGGGCGCGAGGAAGGCATCGCGTCGCTCGCCGTCGCGACCATCCGCCTGCCGCTTTAAGGCCTGCGCGGCGGGGAAATTTGCCGGATGGAGAACGGGCGCACGGGGCACGATCCGATCCCATGGAATGGATCGTGCCTCAGGCGTGCCGTGGCATGGCCTTAAGCTTTGTTGTCGCCGGCCGCGAACGGGCTTTGATCATCAGCGATCTAGCGGCCAAATCGCGGCCGAATCCTTTGCGCGCGCGACGGACTGCGCATGAAGCGCGCCGGTCGAATCATAGGTTCCTTGGACCGTGTAGGCATACCCGGTCACCAGGACGCCAATTTGCTTGCTACGAAGAGCCTCCGAATCATCGACTCGCGCAATTTTACCGGCGCGAGTTCGGAGCGTGAGCACCGATCCGTCGGCATGTTCGAGAACCCCAGTGATTGCATGAGGGGGCTTATGGGTACCGAGCGCCGCCGGCTCGGCCGCGCCGACCGAGCGCGCGACAAAGCGATGCCCGCCGAGGCCGAAAATCGTCAGCTGTCGATAGCTCGCCACAAAGACCCGTCGATTAGCCACGACCGGCACGATATTGGCGTTGCCTGCGGTGTTGGGCCATGATCCAGCCGGCGAGGAAAACAGCAACGGGAGCGTTCCATTCGACGGCGTCGCCGCGAAGGCATAAAGATTGACCGTGGCTGGGCTATTATCGGTCGGGCGTCCGGTCGCCCATAGGATGGCTGTTCCAGCTTGTGTGCCGTTCGACGAAACCGTCGTAAAGGTTCCTCCATCCTGGCCGCTCGGGACAAGGGGCGCAGCCCCTTCGAGGACCAGTGCAACCGTGGGCGAGGTCTGGACTCTCCAAACGGCGATTTGGGCGCTGTTCGAGCCGCCGCCGCCGCTGCTTACGACACGCCCGACGCCGTCCGGACCGGTGAAATAGGACGGCCCGCACCAGCAAGGCCCTATTGTTTTTTCGTCGAGTGCTTTGTCGGGGCCTCCGGGCGCAAATCCGCCCAAGCTCGCGCGATTGAGCAAATACATCGTTCCAAATTTGCCGGCGGCCACCAACAGATCAGGAAACGGACCGGGCTGGCCTGGCAAGAGGAGCACGCCACCTGATGATAGGTCGCTATCCGACGCGTCCAAGACATCTTCGTTCGACGGCGTGAATATGTCGAGATTCTTTACGAGTTGCGGGTCGACCTTCACCACGCTCTCTTGAACATTGCGGTCGCCACTGTAGGTGCCCGGCCCGGAGTTTCCGGTCGAAAAAAACAAGTTTCCACTGACCGGGGCGGCGGCAATGCCATAGCCAGACATCCAAATGGACGACAAGAAGTAGGTCCCGGTAGCGAGCTTGTTAGTCAGTCTGTTCGCGGCGAGCGGAAGCAGAGTGGTGGCCTGCCATCCCAAAAGCCAGCCACGCGACTGGTCGGGGAAGAAATCGCAAAAACCGGCAAATCCCGCATAAATAATACCGGACGACTCGACCAGCGCTGCCCGCTGTCGTTGAAATTGAGCGTTGAAATGGTAGGTCGTGCCATCGCTCAGCGTGTGCGACGCGGCAACCGTGACCGGCGCAGTTCTGTCGGTTAAATCGTTCAGATTGAGGGCAAAAACCTGATAGGTTGGGATGCCGCTCATCAATGTATAGGCGATGACATATAATGCCTGCGCCGCGACATCGATGACCGGAGTCGCGTTGATTCCGACATTCGAACCATTATTGAAGCACCCAAGCGGGGACGGAACCGGAGATCCGAGGTTTCTGCTTAGCAGCACGGCGCCATTGGATGCTCTGATCGCGTAGATCGTATTGGCTTCGGTGGCGACATAAACGACTTCATACGTTCCCGGCGTGGGACCGGCGGTAATCCGTTGGTTTGGAACGACAAGGGGTTGCGCATCGACTTGATCGTCAAGCCCGACCTGGGCGAGCACCCCAAACGATGCGCTCCCGACGTTTGCCGGAGTGAGCGTTGTTTCGTTGCCGTTCCAGCCGGTCCGCTGATTATCATAATGATAGGTCGCAACCACACGTTTCGAGGCCACGGCGGGGGCGGTCGGGATGGCTATTGCACCGAATAGCGTCAAGCCTATGATCGCGAAACGTTTCATGAATATGCTCCTATACCTGAACTCATCCCGACTCATAAGACAGGGCGGTTTTGGTTTTTCCATCGTCCTAGACGCGGTTGAACAAGCCATTGTACTGTTCGATAAAATTGTTCCTGCCTGCTTCTGCGCAAAGCCCAACAGGCCGAATCAACAGCCGCGAAATATTTCAGTGGCAAGGACGATTTGCTGCTGAATGCGGTCGGCACAAAACGGCTTGGCGACGGCTTGCGCTTGGAACCTTCGCGCGGCGGCACGCTTTTCACATCTTTATGGCGATTTGCCGCTCGATGCCGTGGTCTGGGCAAGACTTTTGCTCTCCGGCCGAAAGGTGGCAATCATTTCGCGGGCCTTCCGGGATAATTGATAGCCGGGAGACTAGCGTGAAACGTCACGCGTCAACCATTCAAGCGTTCTTTCGATTCCGCGCGAGCCTTCCCTCGACACGATCGAAGCGAACCGATTGCTCATGCGCGAAGGATGTTTCAAGGTGACCGATACGAATCGTCATTCGTCCAGCCGCTGCTCAACGTGGTCAACGGCCGCTCGCACAGGGCGCGAGATGTTCGCGAATCAGGTCTTCGGTGCTTTCGGGCATGGCCGATCTCTATCATCTCGCCAGAGATGCGCCATGATCGAGGATATCGCAACGTGTTTCAAACATGCCCGATGCCGCGTTATACCACGCCCAGTCTCGAGGTAGCGTCAAATTGATGCGCTACCGCTTATTAGGCACGTTCGCGCGTCCGGTCCTGTTCCGGCTCGATCCCGAGGCTGCGCATGAATGGGCCATTCGGGCGCTTGAGGTTCTGCAAAGACTTCCCCGGCTGCCGGCCCCGCCAGACGACCCTCGCCTCGCGGTCTGCGCTTTCGGCCTCGATTTTCCTAACCCGCTCGGGCTCGCATCTGGTTTTGACAAGAATGGCGAGGTTGTCGATGCGATATTGCGTCTGGGTTTCGGCTTCACCGAAGTAGGCACGATCACGCCGCTGCCGCAGGCGGGTCAATCGCGCCCGCGTCTGTTTCGCCTCACTCGCGACGAGGCGGCGATTAACCGTCTCGGCTTCCCAAGCCAAGGATATGCGGCCGTCCGCGCGCGCCTTGCCTTGCGCGCGACCAGGCCCGGCATCGTGGGGGTCAATCTCGGCGCCAACAAAGAGTCCAGCGATCGCCCCGCCGATTATGCGCGGGGAATCGAGGTTTTCGCCGATGTCGCGGACTATTTTGTTATCAATGTTTCTTCGCCCAATACGCCGGGATTGCGCGATTTGCAGCGCGCCGATGCGCTCGACGATGTTCTTGTGCGCGCGCTCGCCGCGCGGGACATCGCGACGGAACGGTTTGGCCACAAGCCGGTGCTTCTAAAGATCGCGCCCGATCTTGCGCTCGCCGAACTCGACGACATCGTCAAATGCGCAAGGTCGCGGAAAATCGACGGACTCATCGTCTCGAACACCACGGTGTCGCGGCCCGCGACATTGCGCGACACCTCGGCTAACGAACCTGGTGGCCTCTCTGGCCGGCCGCTGTTTGGGCTTGCGACCCAAATGCTCGCCGCCGCCTATCTGCGAACGGAGAATCAGTTTCCGTTGATCGGCGTTGGCGGCGTGGACAGCGCGGAAACCGGCTTCGCCAAGATCGAGGCGGGCGCAAGTCTCGTGCAGCTCTGTACATCGTTTGTGTTCAAGGGGCTTGCGCTTGCAGACGAAATCAAGCGCGGACTCGTCCGTCTTCTCGCGCAAAATTCCTATCCCCGGCTCGCGGACGCCACCGGCGTCGCGGCGGCGGACTGGGCCAATGGGAAACTCGACGCGGACAATTTTCGATAGCGCCACGCTTGGGTGAGGCCCGCTTGTTGAACATTCCAATTGCAAGCCGGCACCAGGATTCAGCTGCTTGCGCGCCGCCGGCGGCCCCGCGTCCGCAACTTAACCGATCGTCGTGCGGCGCGAAACTAGGCGCTGGAGCGCCGATTGCCTTGTAAGATTACGTAATGTTCGTTTTTGACAAAACATATCCATCAGTGCATTCTCCATCTCGACCTTGAATCGATCGCAAAGGGTTTGGCGTGGGCTACATCGAGCGTTTTGAACATGAATTTCTGGCCCGCAAGCAGCGCCCGCCGAGCCTGAGCTTGGCCTTCACGGAAGCTTGCCTCGTGCTCGGCGCCGGGACCTTCATCGCCCCGATGCGGCGCGGCGGCGGCGGCGATGCGGCGACGCTCGATCTTTCCGGCGAGGATCGCATTCTGGCGCTGCTCGCCGCCGCTTTCTCGGCGCCGGTCAATCCCGCCGTGCTCGCCAAGCGGCGGAGCTTTGGGCGCACGGCGAAAAATGCCTCGCGCA
>Ga0185299_10008286_pt1 | contig 10319 bp, 5 predicted proteins | sample PaiPotPPA55metaG_FD_128002 | JGI IMG/M metagenome (GOLD analysis project Ga0185299, IMG submission 128002) | Iron sulfur acid spring bacterial and archeal communities from Banff, Canada, to study Microbial Dark Matter (Phase II) - Paint Pots PPA... ...
TTGGCTGTTCCGACCTGTCCAGTCGTTGCAACCTTGGGAGCGATTTCATTCCGCGTTCTGGGGCGCCGGGAAGACTCCCTCCGCCAATGAACGCCGAGGGGCGCAAAAGTGAAAACGTGTTGCGGTGCAGTCAGGATTCACTTGATAACTGCAACTCAACCGATAAGAATTTACGAATGACCGTCGCCGAAGACATCCGCAAGCAGCTCGAAATCGCACGCCAAGACCGGCGGTCATTCCAGAATGATCCCCGAAAGGCCAGGAAATGGCTCATCCGAATGGGCGTCCTCGATAAGAGCGGGAAGCGGTTGGCCCGGCGCTACCGGTGACGCTCTACTCCGTCCTTCCCTCGTTTGTCCTTGGCTTCCACGGCTGTGACGAGTCCGTCGCCACAAGGGCCGTCAATCGAAAGCAACACTTCAAGTTCAGCGACAACAAATACGATTGGCTCGGTTCCGGCATCTACTTCTGGGAGAACAGCCCTGAACGCGCTTTGGAATGGGCGAAGCTTCTCAAGGAACGCAAGAAGCTCCGAAGGCCGGCGGTCGTCGGCGCTGTGATCGACTTGGGAAACTGTCTCAATCTTCTGGACCGTCAGTACCTGAAGGTCGTCCGCGCCGCCTACGAGAATCTGGCGGAGGCGTCGCGGAAAGCGGGAACGCCGCTCCCGCGGAACGAACCGCTCCGCACAAGCCGGGATTTGCTGCTTCGAAATCTCGATTGTGCCACCATCAATCAATGCAGTGCATAAACGGAGGGAAGAAAGCCGCCTTTCTCCATATGACACGGTGCGTGCGGCGTTCGTGGAACGTGCGCCGCTATACGAATCGAGTGGATTCAGTGAATACAGCCACATCCAGATTTGCGTGCGGAGCCTTCGCTGCATCAAAGGATACTTTCTGCCGCTGGAGGATATGACCGCCGGGCAGAGCTGATTTAGTAGCCCCGCCTCCGCGCGATCCCGCGGAATGACGGTCACGCCGCGTCCACGGTTCATTATCGAACACGCCGTCACCGCGCGGGGCGGAAAAAGCAGAAGTGGCCCTCTTATTGCGATTGCGTCTCGGCGTAAGGGGCGAAGGGGCTATGGTCGGTCGCCGCGGCGCCGACGGTCGTGGGTTAGGCCGGGGCGTTCGCGGACGCTACCACGCCCTCGGTAGCCGGTCGTTGGGGAACGTGGGGGATGTACCCGTCGCTGCTCCCGGTGCCGTCGGTCGCGGGCATGGGCTCGATCCCGAGTTCGGACAGACGAGCCCAAAGTGGCAACATGGCGGCGTCGGGATCGCGGTAAAACGCGCTGCCTCTCACCCGCCAGAATCGCCAGTTGGCGCGTTCCAGTTGGCGCTGCCGCGCCATGTCTTCGTCGAACTTCTCCGGCCCGTGCCAATGATCGCCGTCGCATTCAATGGCGAGTCGAGTTTTGCCTTCAACAACTAAGTCAATGCTGTGTCGTCCCGCGCGGTATTGCGGCAGTACGCGGAACCCGCGGTCTGCGATCCGAAGGTACGCGTCCACCTCAAACCAACTGTCGAACGGCGCCGGGGCCGTGTCCGGACGATCCGAAGTCGCGGCTTGCTCGCGGAGGTCGCCAAGGTCCACGCCGACGCCGCGTGCGGCGTGCCGCGCTGGGTCATAGAAGTAGGTCAAAAGCCGATGGCGCATGCATTCATGATTACCAATGATCTCAGGCATCACCGAGTGGAAGAGCCAAAGCTGGTCCTGCGCCCGGCTGGCGGCGACGTTGAACCGCTGCATGTCCGAGAGCTTAGTCAGTGCGGTAAAGCCGCGTGATTCGTCGTCCCTTACCGCCACGACCATGCTTAGGAAGACAATGTGACGCTCGTCGCCCTGGAACGAGTACGCGTCGCCGCAGACGATCCGCCGACGCTCGATTTCCTCCGCGCCGATGCGCTTGAGCAATAATCGCTCGATGAGCTTGGCTTGATGCTCGCCCAAAAGCGAGATAACGCCCATCGTCTTGCCCTTATAGATGGGGTCGGCGCAACAGGCAGCGATCGTTTCCGTGATCGCCTCCGCTTCCGCCTCGTTTCTTGCGCTCTGCGGCCCGCCCTCGCGCTTTCCATGGGGGACGTGGCGGGCGACAAACGGGGCAAGTCGCTTCGGCGGGTACTGCCGCAGTGGAATGAGCGCGCCGTTGTAGCAGAGATCGTTGCTGAACCGGATGATTTCCGGCATGCAACGAAAGTGTTCACGGAGTGTGATCCGCTTGCCGAGCCTGACTTGGCCGTGGTCGAACAAGCTGCTGTCCACGTCGAAGGTATCGGCGAGTTCGATCCCCTCCAAGTGCTGGCGGAGCAGGCTCCTGGCTTGGTCTTTGTCTACCCCCACGTTGGAAGGACTAATCTGCTTGTCGTCGCCGACCACGATGACTTTCTTGGCGATGTAGAACAGGATTAACGACTCGGGGCCGCACTGCGAAGCCTCATCCACGATCACAACGTCGAATACGCCCGGCGCGGGCTTCACGCTCTCGAACACGCGATACAGCGGCATGACCCACGCCGGTATTGCATCGCGGCATTGCTCCAACTCAATCTGTGCGACTCGCCGCCAGTGGCCGGCATGCTTGCCCGTGCCCTTACCGATCTTCTTGATGGCCTGTCGCCAAGCGTTCAGATGTTGCTGATGCGCCGCGCTCATGGAGGAGAGGCACGAATGCCACGAGCGCTCTGCCGACGCACGGACAAGACACGCCTTGATGCGCTCCTTCGCCTGCCGTAGCTCAAGTTCTACTGCCGCTGCTCTGCGCGGATCGGTATACTTCGTGAGCCACGCGTCAGCCTGCGCACAGCGGCACGCCGCTTTCCACTCAGTGATGCGTCCCTTCCACGCCGGGTCCGCGTGTGTTTCAGCAATGGACCGCGCCAGCTTGGGGAATATGGCGCCGAGCCGTTCGTCCAATTGCGCCCACTCGGCAAGACGCGAGGCATCGGCCTCAAGTCCCGTGACTTCCGCAAGCGCCGCTGTTACGGCTCGCTCGTCGCGCTGCTCCAGCGCGTGGGCAAGGCGAGCACACACCGGATGCGCATTTGGGGCTGCCGCTACCGTGCGGAGTGCCTGAATCCTCGCCTTTAGCTGGGAGTTGACGACATCAAACTCCCGCCGCACGGTTACACGCTCGCACCGTGCAGCAAACTCATCGACGGCACGAAGGTCATGAAGCCCCGGTACATCGGACAGGTGCAAACGAGCCAGCCCTGCCGATGCCGCGTCCGCTAGGGGACGAATCCCGAGCACGCGCGAAAGTATGTCGGTCAACTCCCGGAGTTCCGCAATTTGTTGTCCGTTCGTTTTCGTGGTTGGTGCCGCCTTGTCATCCCATAGCGCCCACACCTTGGCGACCGCCGCGGAGCATTCCAAATGTTCCTTTGCCGTGGTAAGTGCCGCGACGTTGTCGCACGGGCGCCCATCAATAGTCGCTTCGCGGCAGAGATACCAAGTCCGGCGAACTACCTTCTCGCGGAACATCAGGAACCCGAGACCGCCGCCGCGTTGCATGTGCCCGAGCAAATCCGTTACATCGGCCAAGAGCATGTCAGACCGACGACCCGCCGGTAGGCGGATGTCCGCCTGGTCCAGTTTCGCCGCGACGTCGCCCTGGGCGCTCACCGCCGCGAAAGTGTGAGACAAAAGCAAATCCCAGCTCCCTCCCGCACCCCTCAGCACGTCGGCAACGGCAACAGCCGCCCACGGTGTAGCCGATCGTGGAAGTTGCTGTACGGCCGCTTGGAGCGCGCGGAGCGCGGAGCATGCGGTACGCAACTCGTCAAGGGGCAGGGTTCCCAGATGTACTTCCCCGTCAGCGATCGGTCGGACCCGCTCGCGCAGCGCGTGATAGTCCTTGACCAGCGCTATCAGTTTGTCTCCCGCCGGAATGTCAGTTCCACGCGCAGGACGCCGCAGTCCGACTTCGGCGGCTCGCTCCTGGCTGACGCGGATTATGCCGTCGCGGTAAGCAGCCAACTCGTCGGCCTCGATAGGCAGGTATCCTTCCGGCTCGATGGTGTCTGTGAACCACGTGAAGCGGGGAGCGTCCTGCCTGACCTTCCGGGCGATCCCCTGTGCCGTCCCGGTGTACGCGCCCTCGGCAATCGTGTGCTCGTGAATCTCGGCTTCGCGGAACGTGCGGACTTCTCGCTCCAGCGTGGTCTCTCGCTGGGTCAGCCGGTCCAGTTCCGCCTCCGCCTTGCGGATTTCCTCCGTGGCCGCGTCACCGTTCCAGGCGTCGGCTTTGTCCGTGATGTTCCGCACGCTATCTTCAACGCTGTCCTGAGCGGCCTTGTCGTTGCCCAGGACGCTAAGGCAGAGCGGGCGAATTTCCGGCGGCAACTTCTCTCGGAGCACTTGGAGCGCGCGGGGAGTCTGCGCGGTAATGAGCACGCGCTGGCCGGTGGCGAGAAGGTGGCAGATCAGGTTGGCAATAGTGTGAGATTTGCCAGTTCCCGGCGGCCCCTGCACCAACACACCATGTCTGCCGTCCAACCGTTCGACGATCTGCCGCTGGTCCTCGTTCGCGGGGAGCGGGAAGTACACCCGCGGCCTTGCCAGAGTCGGACCGATATTTGGAGGACGCGGCGGTGTATCGTCCTGCGGCTCAGCCGTTGCCACGTGAGTAAGCCGTTTCACACCGGGCGGAATGTCCTCGCCTTTCTCCAGTTGCTCGATAATTGCCTCGAATGCCAGAAGCAACCCGCGTGACGTGCGCCGCCGCAGGACCAGAGCCGGGGCAAGAGCCGCTTGCGGAACATGATCTATCCCCTTCGCCTCATACGCCGCGCAGTCGTAGGTGCCGTCTTCTTTGATCGCCTGCGAAAATCCGCGAAGGGCGCGGTCGATCGCGTCAAAGTCCCATGGGTCGTCATCGGCCTTTGATAAGTCGGAACGAACGACATCCATCTGTGCGACGGTTGGCTGTTCGCCCGGATCGAGCATATCCACCTCAAGGGCGAGCTTGGCGCCGTCCGAACCGGGGCGAAGCGTGAACACGCCTCCCGCCGGGTCGAACTCAAGTGTGACCTGCGCGGCGACGAGGTGTCGCCTGACCTGCTGCCCGCTTGGTGTCCGCCAAGTCAGACAGCCGATGCCAAGCACCAACTCGAATTCCTCGCCGAGTCGCTTGAGGTCGCGGTGGATTACGAAGAGGGGCGAGTAGACGTTCTCCTGAAAGTGCACCCAAGCAGTTTGCTTCTCCGCCCATGGCTTCCAACTCGCCTGCATGTAGTCATTCAGAGCAACGGCGACGTCGGGATGATCCTCAAGTAGCTCGTATCGTTCGCAGGCCGGGTGTCGCGCAGCGCTCGTGGGCGTCGATGGCGGTTCACCGTTTGCATTCGTCGGAGGGGGAATACTCCAAGGATCCTGCTCCGGGTTGGATATCTCGCGCGGGATTCGGTCGAGCAACCGTGGCGGCGAATCGGGCGTTCTGCCGGAATCCGGTGCAACCCACGGCCCGATGTGGGCGGGAATCGGTGGGAGCGCAGGCTCAGGTAGCTTGCGGACGCTAAGCCAGAGGTCGTCGTCGGTGGTGTCCGAGGCGAGCCAGTTGGTGCCCGCCTCCGGCCGGAAACACCGCGTTGCGCAGCCCGGCCTTCCGCGAACCGCGTTCAACCAGAACACCCGCTCATACGACCGGAGGTCGCGGACCACCGCCGTCCGCAGATGGGCGAGGTCGCGCAAATAGCGAAAGATGGCTAACGCACGCCGCCTCTCTTGGGTCGGTGCATTTGGTTGGGCACCGAGCTGGATCCTCTGGTCTGGCACGGGGGACTGATTAAACGCGACGCGGCTGTTTGAACCGCGCGACTGCTCTCACGGCGGACACGCCGAGAGACAATCCAAGTAGTGTACAGCGGCCCGCTTCATCAGCAAGGGATCTTGCATTCGACTCCTTTAACAAGCGGGATCGGCAGAAAATGATCCGCTCGACGACCCGCCGCACGGCGAAGTTCAGCCACCGCTCGTCCAGGGCCTCGATGAAAGGCGAGGTTGGACGCCAACTCCTTGCCCCATTCCTCGATTTCTATTAGGAACGCATTATCGAATTCCTGAGCCGAACGGACGCGGCCGGTGCCTTAGTAGAGGTCGACGTCGCCGCGAAGCACGGCGTCCTTGCCGGCCCGGATCTGTCTCGCTTGCAACGCGGCGGTCTGGGCAAGGGCGGCAACTCACCTTTGGCAATAATACGACAAACGCTACATGCTACACCTCAAAAGTCTAGCATTTTGTAGAAATGTGTAGCACTCTGTCGCGCGGGGGTTTCCCATCGACAGGCTCCGCCTATGCAGACAGATCGCTTCTCGCCCATCGGTTCGTTCGTACGGACGGCCCTGGTTCTCGCCCTGGCGTCGGGGTTTGCCGGCGCGGCGCGCGGGGCCGGGCAGTATTTGAAGGTGGATTATCCGGCGTCAACGACGCCGGGCGAGTTGCAGATAGCCGTCACTTACACTCTGTGGATCCCGGACGGCGTGAAGACGATTCGGGGGATTATTGTCCATCAGCACGGGGCCGGTACCGCGGCCTCCGCGGCTGGCGCGACGGCCGCGTATGACCTGCATTGGCAGTCGCTGGCGAAAAAGTGGGATTGTGCGCTACTTGGTCCCAGCTACCACGTTCTAAACGAAGGCACCCAGATCGGACCGGGAGAAGCGGAACTTTGGTATGACCCGCGGCGTGGTTCCGACAAGGTCTTTCTCAAGGCACTCGCGGCCCTGGGCGCCCGGTCGGGTCATCCGGAAATCGGCGACGTTCCGTGGTGTCTTTGGGGGCATTCGGGCGGGGCGCAGTGGATCAGCATGATGACCGTTCTGCATCCGCAGCGCGTCGTCGCGGCGTGGATACGGTCCGGCGGAGCGACTAAATTCCACTCGCGGCATCCCGAATGGCCGGATCATCAGGTTCCCGACGCGGTTTACTCGATTCCCACGATGACCAACGCCGGCAGGGCGGAAAAGGGCCATCCCAGATTTGCAGGCTCCTGGATCGGCGCCACCGCCACCTTCGAGGAATATCGCCCCAGGGGCGCGCCCATCGGCATCGCCCCCGATCCGGTTTCCACCCACTGGTGCGGCGACTCCCGCTACGTCGCCATCCCCTTCTTCGATGCGTGCCTGGCCATGCGCCTCCCTGACAAGGGCGCTGCGGGTCAAACTCTCAAACCCGTGGACATGAGCACCGCCTGGCTTGCAGAGGAGTTTAGCGACACCGCCGTGCCCGCGGCCCAATACAAGGGCGACGTCAGACAATCCGTCTGGCTGCCCAATGAAGCCGTGGCTAAAGCATGGATGGAATATGTAAAGACCGGCACTGTCGGCGATTCCACCCCGCCGCCCGCGCCGTTCAACGTGAAGGTGACGAAGGGAGATCAAGGCAACGAAATCGTCTGGGAAGCCGAAGCCGATTTCGAGAGCGGCATCGGCGGCTTCATCGTTCTTCGCGACGGCAGGGGAATCACAACCCTCTCCCCTAAAACCCCCGCTGACGGCGTCTTCGGTCGCCCGCTATTCCAGGGGCTGTCGTTTCACGACACGCCGGAGGACCCGAACAGGCCCATGCGCTTCGTCGACCCCACCGCAAAGCCGGGCAGGAAACACGTGTATACCGTGGTCGAAATCAACAGCGCGGGTATTCCCTCAAAAGCTTCGACGCCTGTGTCCGTTGAATGAGGGCGGCCCCGCACCGCAAGCGACACTTGACGGGGCCGACGCACGTTCTACACTGGTGAAGCGATAGGCGCGGGCGTAATTCAGTGGTAGAATGCAGCCTTCCCAAGGCTGACGTCGTGGGTTCGAATCCCATCGCCCGCTCTTGTTCGATTCCTGCCTTGGGGGTTCGCGCCGTGGGGGTCGCTAACATGCAGGATCCGTACCTGGAAATCCACCAGCCCGGCAAGGCGTGGCAGATCCCCCTCGGGAACGACCCTCTGACTATTGGCCGGCACAGCGACAATCGACTGGTGTTGGACGACACGCTGGCCAGCCGGTTCCATTGCCTGATCAGCAAGACACGGGACGGGTTCATCCTTCGCGACCTCAACTCAAGCAACGGGACGGCGCTGAACGGGAAGGTGGTGCGCTACTCGCAACTGTTCCCCGGCGATGCGGTCACGGTGGGTCACACGCGGCTGGTGCTGGTTGTGCCGAACGGCCAAGCGAGCGCCGCGGACAGCAAACCGACCTCCGCCCCTTCCGTCGTCGCGGAACCTCCGGCGGCCGCACCGCAATCCCCGGCACGGAGTCGCGCGCCCTCACGCCCGGCGCCCGAGCCGGAGCCGGTTGCCCCGGTGCCGTTGGAAGAGTTGGGAGAGATCGAGCCGGTCCAGATCGAGGAGGAGCTTGCCGAGCCTTTGAGCGACGAAGACGTGGTTGCTGATGAGCCGATAGCGCTGGACGCGGCCGGACTCCCTCTGGCAGACGGCGGAGGCGAAGACGACGTCGTTCCCGAAATGGCCGGACTTCAGGATCCGCTGGAGGTGATCGCGTCGCTGGCCCGATCGTTGCCGGACCAGTCGTTCGGCGAGCACGACATCGCCCTGCTGAGCGCTCGAGGCCAGATGATCCATGCCGCCGGGATCGGCCCCGCTCGCGAGAACCGCGACGCGGTGGATTGCCTGCGGCGGCTGCTCTTGCTCTGCGCCCGCGCCCGCGCCACCGACGTCCACTTCGAGCCCAAAGGCGGCCAATATGTCATCCGCATGCGGATCGACGGCAGCATGGTCGAAGTCTGCCGCATCGCCAATGCGCTGGGCGTGCGGCTGAGCGCGCTGGTGAAAGTGCTGAGCGAGGTCGATATCGCCCAGAAGAACACGGTGCAGGAAGGGCATTTCAGCTCGCGGGTCCCGCCCGGCCGGCGGATCGACTACCGCGTCAGCTTCGCCCCGTCCGTGTACGGGCAGAAGCTGGTCGTCCGGGTGCTGGATACCTCCTACGCCCCGCTTCACCTTCGGACGCTGCAAATGCCCGAGTGGATGCGCACCGAGCTCGAGCGGGTGATCCGGCAGGAGGCGGGAATGGTGCTGGTCTGCGGGCCGACCGGCTCCGGCAAGACCACCACCCTCTACGCCCTGATCCGCGCCAGCGACATCTCCCACCGCAACGTCGTCACCATCGAAGACCCTGTCGAGATCCAGATCGAAGGCGTCACCCAGATCCCTGTGGACGAAGACAAGGACCGCTCATTCTCGAACCTGCTGCGGTCGACGCTGCGGCAGGACCCGGACGTGATCCTGATCGGCGAGATTCGCGACGCCGAGACCGCGCGGATCGCCATGCAGGCGGCGATCACCGGGCACCTGGTCTTTTCCACCGTGCACACGCAGAACACCACGGGGACGATCTTCCGCCTGCTCGACTTGGGCGTCGAGCCCTACCTCGTTGCGCAAGCCTTGCACGTTGTGGTGGCGCAGCGGCTGGTGCGGCAGTTATGCCCATATTGCAAGCAGGCGGTGAAGCCGACCCCCAAACAGTTGGAGAAGATCGGCCAATCCACGGCGGGCATCGAGCGCGTCTACGAGCCCCGCGGCTGCGTCCGCTGCCTCCACACGGGCTTCTCCGGCCGCCGGGCCATCTTCGAGTTGCTCACCGCGACCGACGAGCTGCGCGAGCTGATCCCCAAAAATCCCTCGCCGTCCCAGCTTCAAGCAGCGTTGGCCTCCACCCCTTTTCAGACACTGCACCAATCCGGCTACGCCCTGGCGGCGGAGGGGATTGTCGGCCTCGATGAAATCGATCGCGTGATCGGCCGCGAGCCGCGGTGACCGGCTCGGCCAGCCGCAGGTTCATGAAACCGCGAACCGCGCCCAGTACCGCTGCCACACCACGCCTGCCACATCTTCCGATAGGCGGACTCCAGGTCCGCGGTGTCGCCGGCGTAATCCATCAGGGGGTGAGCGGGACATCCGCAGTCGAATCGACGCCCGCAACTCCGCCACTCGCGGCAGATCGCCTGCCAGCGTTGTTGCGATCCGCGCGTACTGGTCCCCCGACGACGCGACCAACTCGCCGAGCCCGAGGTTGCACAGGTGGCTCACGGTTCGACGCGAGGCGCAACGTTCGCCGGCCAGCGCGACGTGCGGCACCCCCATCCACAGTCCGTCGCACGTGGTTGTCTCCCCGTTATAGGGGAATGGGTCCAGGGCGATGTCGATCTGGTTGAACAGCTCAAGGTATTGGCGTCGCGGCTGCCGTCGTACCGGCTCGACCCGGGCCGGGTCGGTCTCGGCCCGCTTGAGTCGATCCACGAGCGCCTTGTCCTCGCGCCCCTCGGCTGATAGCAGCAACAGCCGCGATCCGGGGACGCTCTCC
>Ga0185299_10008287_pt1 | contig 10319 bp, 12 predicted proteins | sample PaiPotPPA55metaG_FD_128002 | JGI IMG/M metagenome (GOLD analysis project Ga0185299, IMG submission 128002) | Iron sulfur acid spring bacterial and archeal communities from Banff, Canada, to study Microbial Dark Matter (Phase II) - Paint Pots PPA... ...
GGCCGCATGTATCAATACTCTGCGGCCTCGTAGTAGTCTTACATGTAGCTCTGAGCTGGGATTACGCGTGTCCAGTATACCGGGCGGGGCGCTGGTTCGGTGGCGCGCGGGGGTTAGACGCTCCCCCTAGTGGTGGGGTCTCGTGGTCGGGCGTCTCCTCGTCGGCGGGCGTAGCCATACCGGGCCGGTGGGGTGCGGCGCGCCCTGCGGACAGTTCGCAGTGTGCATGCGTTGTGCGCGTCGTGCCCTGCCGGTCTGGTATCCCTCGGGGCGCGGGCGGGGAGGCGCCCGACCACGAGACCCCACCACGCACCCGACGTAGGCCGCGAGTCGGTTCGGGCCACGGCGGCGGCTGATGCGGCGGCTCCTTAGAGGCAGTCGCAGGCCTTTGAGGGGTGAACCCGGTCGTGGTGTTCCGCAGGGTTTGAAGCGGGCCGCGTGCCGGCTGAGCCGCTTTTGCTCTGCCGGTCCAGCGGCCTAGCGAGCACGCTGGGACCGGCTTGGCTGGGTGGCATCGTGACTTTGGCCGGTGTGCTTTTCTTCGCGACCATCCACTGATCGAGTGGACAGGACGGGACGGAGAGGGACGCGCTTGCGCGGCGCTCGCCGTAACGGCATGGGAGCGGCGAAATCTTCTCGGGACCGGGCTGCACCTGTTTGTGGCCGCGCGACAATGGCACCCAGGTTGTGGTGGCCGCAACCTGCAATTTAGGTGTGAGCAAGGCACAGAACTGGACCTTCAGCGGGGCTTCGGGAGGGCTCAACACCATCAAGGACGGCTACGGCCTGTGCCTGGACGCCAGAGACAACTCCACCTACAACCCCGGTGATGAAGGCGACCCGGTACAGGTCTGGAGCTGCAACGGAGGCGCCCAGCAGCAGTGGGACGTGGAAGTCGCGAAGGACCTGAGTGGCGAACAATACATCGTTCTGTACAACAACGCTTCGCCAACTAATGGTCCCGAGGTCCTCGACGCGAGAAACGACGCCACCCACAGCGCTGGCGCCAACAACGACCCCGTGCAGCTTTGGTCGTACAACGAGACCGATAACCAGCTCTGGGGCGTCTCGTCGCCCATTTCATAGTCAGCCGCACTGGTTGCGGCAGCGTGGAGGCGGTGCGCCCCCTGTCGCAGTGAGTGCGTGTTTTGCTATCCTGCGCGTGATGCCGCTTGTTCGGCAGGCGCTCCCGTTCCCGACCATCCCCCCCGGTTGGGCGGGTGCGTGCAATCCGGCCCGGCACTCTCCCCCCCAGTGCCGGGCCGGGCGCGTTCATGGAGGCGCCCCCCGGGCCAAGATCCTTACCCGGGGGGCGCCTCGCGTGCGCCTGCCGGTCGGAGACGGGAACCAGCGGCGCGGGAAGGCCTACCCGCCCCGGACGGATCTCGAAGGGGGCGGGCAGGCGTGGCTTTGGGGCATCGGAGTTTCTCGTGGTGGCCTGTCGCCGGATTCGAGGACTTCTACAACATCTTTCATCACGCTGGCCAGGTCTTTTATGATGTTGCTGAGCCGTAGTGCGAAGACAACCGAGTCCCGCGTGGAATATATATCGGCAAAGTTGAGCCCGGTAACGCGGCTGATTGCCTCTCTGTAGGGAGGCGAGATCGTGGCGTGTTCGCCGTTTTCCCACTTCTGCACCAGGCGCTTGGTGCAACGGTTGGGTTGGCCCATCTCCTTGCCCGCTAGCTGGATGAGGTCGGCAAACCCTTGCTGAGATAGTCCGAGTTCGTGGCGCGCGTCGCGAAGGCGTGTGCGGTGTGGCGGAGGTACGGCGTCGAGCACGGGGGGCAAGAGAGTTCCCTTCACGATAGGCAGGTCAGGCGGCCGCCGATGGGGAAACGGGGGAGTCACCGTCGGCGGGCGCGTCTGTGGCGGTCGGGCGCCGTGTGTGGTCTAGGTGGCGTGTTCTCGCACGTAGAGCAGGTGCATCGCCTCTTCCCAGGTGAGGTCTGCCGCCTCCTGGGCGATCTGGGGGTATGCGTCGATCAGGGCCTGGTAGTAGACGTGGGCAATGCCGATGGTCAGCATGTCTTCGACTCTCATCGGCGAGGGATTGCCTGTGGCCTCGTCGGTCCGGAGTTGCGCCCCGAACCTGCGCCATACACCGAACACCCTGAACAGGAAACCGCTGTCGATGACGCGCTTGGTCAGCTCGTCGCGCTTCTCGTTCATCCAACGGTCCAGCTCGGTGTTCGGCTCTGGCTGATCGTCGTGCGGTTGGTGGGTGTCGTCCATCGTGATCCGATCTATCGGGGCGGCTCGCTGGCGCCGCTGTGCGGCGCCGCGTAGCGGCGCATTGGGGTTGCCGTGGCTTGTCTCGGGCGCGTCGCGCCCGGGATGCTCTTCGGTTTTTCGTGGGCTGGAACGTGGGTCCCGTCCGGCACCTACGGGCCGTGGTGCCGGACGGGGTGGCTGCCCTTCCCCGGACCTGGAGTGTGCGGGGTGTCCGCTCGGGCGGCCCGTCGTGTCCCGGGTGCTGGCTGTGCGGGAGAGTCATCCGGGACACGACCGGGGTTCCCCTGCCCGGTACTGGGCAACAAGACCGAGCAAGGGGGCTCAGGGTGGCCCCGCCCGTTAGGGCACATGCGCGGGCGGGGCCGGACGGCGTGCTTGCTTGCTGCGCGGTGCAAGGACGCAGGGCGTACACGTCGTCAGCTTCAGGGGGTCACAGGGGCCTCATGTCGGGCCCCCAACCGATGAACTTCTCAGTGAGCCGGACCGTGATCTCTGCGTCCTCGTGCCTGCACGTCCAGGGCTTCGCGGAATCCTCAGCCCAGACGGTCAGCTCGTACGCGATCCTGGTTACCCGGGCGAGCGGGAGGCCGCGTCCGTAAACTTGGAGCTGGTAGGTGAGTGCGGATGCAACGTCCCGAATCTCGTAGTAGCCACTCGACGGAATATGCATCGAACTAGTGACTATCAACAGCGAGTAGCCCCGGAACCCTGATGCGTCGGTCATCGGCGCCCCGGCACGCAGTGGGGCCCAAGCTGGCGTAGCCCGATGAGTACCCGTTCCATGACATACGGCGAACAAGGCGGAGGTTGAGCCGGAGTCCAGTAAATCGGCAGGTGCGGGAGTGGGTCTCGAACCAGGGAGGCTAGGTCCACGCTGGTCCGCTCCTGCGTGATGGTCACGGTGTGACCGCCTGGGGCAGAGTGACCGGCTCCCATTCGGATGCACCGGGCTTCCGTACCCATGCGCCCGTGACGTAGAGCCCATCGTCAGCCCTCTTCCACGTCATCGCGTGGCGCGCGCAGTATTCGGCGTCCTCGCGTGAGTCCCTGGTGTCAAAGGAGAACGGCGGCGACTCAGCACTACCGGCCCACCCGATCCGGACCTGCCATCGACCCGACCTGTTCTCGGGGCCCGGCCGTCGCTCAGCTCGGATGCGCGCCAATACTGACGCAACCTCGTCGACTGAGGAGTACGGCGCCCCGCTGGCCTTGGAAATCTGACCGGGCCCGTCGCCGTGAGTGATCTGACTGTCCACTGAGTTCCCCAACTACAGTCGAATGGGCAAAGTCGGATGCAGCTGGACCCACGGCCCGACTACGTACGGTGCGTAATCAGTACATCGCGCGTGAGATCTCATGGGGAGTTGGCCAATGGTTGGCCAACCGTGGGGCTGGTTGGCCAACCGTGGGGCATAATTCGAGGTGTGACGCTCGGAAGTGAGATCAAGCGGCTACGCCTCGCGAGAGGCCTTAGCCTGTCTGAGCTGGCCGCCAATGTGGGTCGGCTGTCGGGGCGAGACACCGTCACCAAATATGAGGTGAGCCGCTGGGAGTCCGGCCGGCGGACGCCTAACCCTTACTCCATGAGATACCTGGCTCAAGCACTCGACGTGGATGTAGAAGACTTGTTGAGCGTGAACCGTCGACAGTTTGTAGCTGGGTCGTTGTCAGTGCCGAGCATCGTGCGCCCAGCACGCCGGGAGGGCCGCAAGATCGCATTAGGTGATGTGGCGGCCGTCAATGAGTTAACCCAAACCATCAGGCAACTCGACAACGAGTTCGGCGGGGGCCATGTTTACGGCATTGCCACGCAGGCACTGAACGCCCGGGTTATTCCGATGCTGCGCCAAGGCTCATATACGGATTACGTGGGCAAGGATCTCACGCGTTCGGCTGCACGCCTTGGGCACCTGTGCGGCTGGACTGCTTACGATCTTCGCGATCACGCCAAAGCAGAAGAGCATTTCAATACAGCATTTGAGATGTCTAACTCGGCTGGCGACCGCGCATTCGCCGGTGAGATACTTGCAGCTGCAAGCCATCAGGCTATTCACATAGGAAGCCATCGCAAGGCGGTTGGGCTGGCGAAAGCCAGTCATGAGATCGCTCATGAGACGGGGACTCCGGCTCTTCAGGCGGAGTCAAGCATCCTCGAAGCGAACGCGTTGGCGGTCCTTGGTGAGCGGTCAGCTTGCCTAAGTGCCCTGAGCTCCGCAGAATCCAGCCTGGAGCGAGCAAACGCGTCCAACACCCCTGACTGGCTCAGCTACATGGACCGGGGGTACCTGTCCGCCCGGTTCGCGCACTGCTTCCGTGACCTGGGGGACATGGACAGAGCACGTGAGTACGCGGGCGCGGCGGCCATGATGAGCAGCGATCTTCACCGTACGCAAGCTTCGAACCTCGTCATGCTAGCGACTACGTACGCCGAGTCCGACCCTGACGAAGGCTGCGACCTGGGCTCGGCCGTGCTAGATATGGTGCTCAGTCTCCAGTCCGGCCGCGTCGTAGAATACGTTACAGATCTTGAGTCACGGCTGTCGGCTGCCCACCCTGGTCGTTCATCTGTGGCTGAGTTCTCCGAGCAGGTACGCCACGTCTTAGGAGCCTGATTTATGGCTATCTACCACATTGCCTACGCCTCCGACTGGGAACAGGCGAAGGCTGACGGTGAGTACACGGCTTCGACGAAGGGCCGCACGCTCGCCGAACAGGGTTTCATTCACGCGGGGGATGTGCCGCAAGTAGCGCCCGTGGCGAACATGATCTATGGCGATGACGATGGGTTGGTTGTCCTGGTCATCGACACTGAGCGGCTTCAGTCTGAGGTCAAGTACGACCCGGTGTCTGGCTGGGATGCACCGTTTCCGCACATTTACGGGCCGATCAACCCTGACGCGGTTACTGATGTCCTGCCGCTTGAGCGGGGCGACGATGGGCGCTTTAGCTTTAGCGCGTAGTTAACTGGCTTCCAGGACGGCCCCGGGGACACTCCCGGGGCCGTCTGCCGTTGGGCGGGCTGCCATGCTCGGGCTTTCCGCTGCGGGTCAGACGTAATGGGTTGGTCAAGTTCCGTGCACGCTGCCGGGGGGCGGTGTGTGGTGGTTGCGTGACGGGGTTATGTCCGTACCGTGGAGTAGAGTTGTGGACTCTCCCTGTAGTCAGGGTGTGAGGGTGGGGCGCGGTTTTGCCGCTGTGTCCGCTTTCGCGCTGTGGCTGTCTTGTACGACTAGTTTGACCCGGACCGCCCCACGCGTCGAGGCTGAGGGCGGTCCGGGGGGTTGTTCACCCGCCTTAGATTCTAGTGCGCCTTTATGAGAGATCTCATGGAGTGGGAGGCGGTAGTGGTGTGGGTGGCGGCGGGCGGGGTGCGGACGACGATGGCGAGGAGAGGTATGCGTATGCGCTGTCTGACGCGGGGGCGGGTCGGGCGGGGTTGGTGCGTGCGCGGGTCTTCGCAGAGACGTTGGAGGGGGTGCTGCGTCGGTTGCTGCCGGGTGGGCGGCTGATCGTGCGGGCGGCGCCGTGCGGCGGGTCGACGGTGGTGCTGGCGGAATTGTGTGCAGAGGATTCGGCCGCGCTGAGAGAGCACTTGGCCTTGATTGATCCGGCTACGTGGAAGATTCCTGGTTCGTGCGGCTTTGATTTCGCGCGGTGGCTCAATGAGCTTTCGGCGCTTGAGCCGATCGGGTTTGTAGCGCGTCCCGGGGTGCGTTACGGGGCTTCGTATCGGCAGGCGCGGATTGAGGCTGCGGCGCTGGCGGGGGTGCTGCGGCGGGCGTCTGGCTGGTGGGTGGTGGATCCGGACTGCTGGCAGGACGGTACGGGCGTGGTGCGCCTGACGCTGAATCTTGAGGACACGGAGCGGCTGACGGAGGTTTTGAGTTAGAGCGCTTCGGCTGGCGGGCGTGCGGGTCCGTGGGTCGGTGTGTGTGGTTCCGCAGGCCGAGCGTGGGTCGGCGGCCGGCGCCACCGCGGCGCCCCGAGTTGGGTGGTGGTGGATGAGGCGCCGCGGTGGGGCCGGCGGGCGGCCCTGGTGAGTGGGCGGGGGTTTTCGCTGGTGGGGCCGCAGGTTGATAAGGGGGCGGCTGAGTGGACGGCGCCCCGGACCGGCTTACTGTCGCGTGGTATCCGGTCCAGGGGCGTCGTCTGCGAAAGCCGCCCACCCGGCCGGGCGGGGGTTCGTCTCCTGGGTGCGTTGGGGCGGCGGTCCGGATCGGTTCGGGGCGTGCGGCTGCTGGCCGCTGCCTCGGGGCTGGGTTCCCGGGATCCTCAGTGTCCTGTCGCTGGGTCTGGGCGGTGGGGTCGCTGGTGGGTGTGGTTTCGGGTCGGTGGTGGGTGGGGGTAGCCGGGCGGCGCTGCGGGTCGGTGCGCGCGGCCGGTGCGTGCGCCGCGAACGGCGTCCACGCCGCATGCGCAAGGCGCTAACGCAAGTCGGCCGCGCGCGCCGACGCGCAGGCGTCGGCGCGCGCTAGGCCCGATCCACGGATCCGGGCCGGTGAACACTCCCGACGTGCGCCCTGATCGCTACCAGGCCGAAGCGGGAGTGGGGCGCGGGGGTCCAGGGGGCGGCACGCCCCTTGGGCAGGGGTCCAGGGGACGCAGTCCCCCGGCAGGGTCCAGGGGCGGAGCCCCTGGTGGGGGTCCCGGGGGCGAAGCCCCTGGCGGGGGCGAGGGGCAGAGCCCCAAATGCGCGCGGCGCGCCGCGCGCCACCCCCCGGCGTGCCCCGGGGAGTCGGCAGTGTGTTCGCTTGCTGTGATAGCGGGTGTGCGGGGTTTGCGCTCCGGCTCGCGGGGCGCCGGAACGTAGGCGCCCCGGGCGCCGCAGGCGCCCGGGGCGTTGGAGTGGAGGCGTCTTGCGAGCCGAAGCGCCTTGATGAGGTATAGAAAGGTCCGGCCACGCTTCCCCCGGAACGGGGGTTAGAGCGGGTATTCCCATTCGGCGGCGGTGCCCTCGCTGATCTCGGATTCGATCATGAGGAGTTGGCCGTTCGCGGCGCGGGTGAGGCGGCGCTGTTCGAATGCGGGTACTCCGGGCTCTAGGCCGAGCGCTGTGCGGATCTCGTCGAGCGGGGTGGGGATGACTCGACATCGCTCGGTGGCGCTGAGCGGCCCGTAACGCTCGGCGAGTGTGGCGATCAGGTCGGGGCGGTTGCCGTAGGGGTCGGGCTCGGGTTCGATGTCGGCGATCAGGTCGGCGGGTATGGTGCGCGTGGTGTGCACGGGCTTGCCGGTGGTGCGGTGCTCGCACAGCTGCACCCTGATGTGGAGCGGTGCGCGCTCGTGGATGGCGAAAAGCTCCGCCCTGACCTGGCACGCGGGGTGCCACAGGTTCTCTGAGAGTCCGGTCGGCTCCAGGTAGTGGAACGGATCGTGGAAATCGCGTATGACAGTGTGCTTCGGGCGCGCCTCGATCAGGTGGGGGTTACCGCCCTTGATGGTGGTGATGACGCCGAGAACCTTGAGCTGGGTGAGGGCTTGGCGTACGGCGTAGACGGACAGGCCGAACTGCTTGGCCAGTTCTGCCCGGGTGGGTAGGGCGTCGCCCGGGGTGAAGTCGCCTCCGGTGAAGTGCTGTGTAAGTTCACTGACAGCCCGTTCGATGCCGCGTCCGGCGTCGCTGGGGCCTGACTTGCGCGGTGCCTTCGCGCTGTTCAGACCGCTGTTCACCATGTGCCCCTCGTCGATGCTCCGGCCGGGTGCGGGCGCGTGATTGTGCGCGCACTATCGGGCCGCTTTCCAACAAGGTAGCCGAAACCTGGTCGATCGGTAGTAGCGGTCGGGCAAATTCCCCTTGAGACTTCGACCAGGTTGTGTAAACCTGGTCGAAGTCACGGCGACCCGGTGGGGGCCGTCGGATCGCACAAGGACTGTGAAAATGCGTGTACAGCAAGACTTTTTCGAAGTTGATCGCGGGGTCGGCCGGTGCGGTCGTTCTCGCCTCCGCTCTCGCCGCGTGCGGCGGGTCTAGCAACAACAACGGCAAGGGTTCGGGTTCGGGCGGTGCGTCGTCCGGGGTGGTCACGCAGGCGGGGCAGGGGGCGCGGCTGACGGGTACGTATTCCGCGCTCGATTTCCTCGGCTTCCTGCCGAACGGGCTTTACCCGTCGGACATCACCGAACTGTCGGGCGGGTCCTACAACACGGACACCTTGGTCGAGGTAAACGCCAAGTACAGCGCGGCTACCGAGTCGTGCTCTACGGCGCTCGCAACGATGGGCGCTCCGGGGTACGGCGAAGAGGCCTACCTGATCGATCAGGGCCAGAACACGTCCGCGAGCACCTACTACGCCTACGCGGTCTACGAGTTCGCGACGGCCGCACAGGCCTCGGAGCTGGTGACCGCGATGGCGGCGAAGGCCGTGGCCTGCGGTTCCTTCACGGCGACCGAGAACGGCGTCTCGCTGCCCGCGTCGTTCTCGATCGGGCCGAACTCGGAGGCGACGGTGCCCGCCGCGAATACGGCGGTGGACATCCGCGAGACGGTGACGAACAACGGGCAGAAGGCCGTGGGCGACATTCTGTTCGCGGCGGACGGAAACGTCGTGATGGTCGAGTCGGCCAGCGGCACGGGCACCGTCCCGGCGGAGGTCTCGCTGACCACGGTGGCGCAGGAAGAACTGACCGCGCTGGCCAAGGGTGAGGCGACCGACGTTTCCGAGGGAATCGCGCCCGACTACACCACCCCGACATCGGCCCCCTCGGCTCCGGGCTCTTCCGGGGCTCGGATCGGGGGTGGTCTGCGATGACGCTGCGGAACATCCCCGTAGATCTCAGCAAGCTGAGTGGCTTGCTGTGCACCTCGGCCCCGGAGGTCCGTGCGGATATCAACACGGGCGAGGTGCGCACCGATCGCACGACGGGCAAGCCGCTGTTTCTGGTCGGGGTGCTGGTCAAGGTGGAGGGCGAGCGGCGTGCGTACGTACTGGACGTGCAGGTTCCGGGCGAACCGGCCGGGCTGGTCGAAGGTCAGCCGGTCACGGTCGAGGGCCTTGAGGCCGCGCCGTGGGAGCGCGACGGGCGCTCGGGTGTGGTCTACCGGGCCACGGCCATCAAGCCCGAAGGTCCCGCGTCCGCGTCGTCCGCAGCGTCCGCCCCGGTTTCCGCGTCCGCGTCCGCCCAAGCCGAAGCGGGTTCGCCCGGCCGAACTGGTCGGGGCGGTGGTAGCTCGTGACCGATCAGCCGGTGACGGATGACACGGTGATCGATGCCATCGGGGACGTGCTCAATTACATCGATGCCTTCGAACCGATGGTCGAAGTGCTCGAAGAGGTGGGCGCGACGCTCTCGGCGGGCGCGGTCGGCGCGGTGCTGCTGTTCACGGCGGTTACCGCAGAGATCGTGCGGGACCGGGCGCTGGACGCTTACGGCGCGGTGCGCGGAGTGCAGAACGCGCCGGATTCCGACGGTACCGAGGTCGGTCCGCAATTGCTGGCCACTGCGCGCGCCATGGTGCGTGACGCGGTGGAAGGGCTGGGCCGCACGGTGGTCGACGGCGGTGATGTCGGGTGACGCAGGACGAGTTGGCGTTCAAGCTGGCGTCGCTGACCCAGAGCATCGACAGCCTGGTCATGGTCGCGGCCACGCTGGACAGCGAGGTTCCGCTGTACTCGGTCGGCGGGCTGGCGCTGGCGGTGGCTTCGATCGCCGAGCAGATCGCGAACCGGGGTCTTGAGGTCCACGCGGAGGCCCGCGAATTGCGCCCGGACGGGCACGCGCAAGCGGGCCTTGTCGGTCCGGACGTCGTCCGGTACGTCCACGCCCTGATCACGACGGGCCGCGAGCCCGGGGCGGAGGTCGGCCGGTGGAACTGAACGAGGAACTCAAGGCGAGCGTGAGGGACCTCGGAGAGGTTGCCGGCCGTAGCGAAGCGCAGGCCGTCAACATCGCAGAGTCCCGGACCAGGCAAGACATGCTTGCCGGGCTGCTGGGACTGCTCACCCAAGGTGCCACGCTGCGCGATTTGGCTGCGGATCTGTACGTCCGGGTGGACGAGTGGGACGGGGAGGCCTAGCCATATGAGCGTTCTGACTTCCCCGGGGTTCTGGTTCCTGGTGGTGGTCACGGCGTGGCTCGCGGCGGGA
>Ga0185299_10008290_pt1 | contig 10315 bp, 12 predicted proteins | sample PaiPotPPA55metaG_FD_128002 | JGI IMG/M metagenome (GOLD analysis project Ga0185299, IMG submission 128002) | Iron sulfur acid spring bacterial and archeal communities from Banff, Canada, to study Microbial Dark Matter (Phase II) - Paint Pots PPA... ...
CCGCCGCCAAACGCTTCTTCAAGCGTGTGCTGCACTCGAACCCGGTGCCCCGCAAGATCGTCACCGATCAGTTGCGCAGCTATCCGGCGGCAAAAGCCGAGATCCCGGAACTTGCGAACGTGAAGCACGTGTTCGTCAAAGCTGCAACACGACTGAACAATCGCGCAGAGAACAGCCATCAACCAACACGCGAACGCGAGCGGCGCATGCGCGGCTTTCGCGACCAAAAACGCACACAGAAATTTCTCTCGTGCTTCGGGCCGATCCGCCAACATTTCGCGCTCAAGCGGCATCTGCTGCGCGCTTCACTTTATCGCGAACAACTTGCTGCCCACTTTGTCGCCTGGCGCAAATTCACCGAGCTCGCTCAAAATCCGTCGTTCGCTTTCTGATCGGTCGTCACACCTGCTGTCGTGCCGTCTCAATCTCGGTAAGTTGACAATGCCCCGACAAACGCGAAGGCGTGATGCCATCTGACAAAGCGATGCGCAACTGACCGTGGTAGCCGTTGGACGCCGCCTTCACGCTATCGCGGGCCTGCTGCAAGGCTGCGAAGACGCGAGGCACATGCTCAAGGAACAGTTTGCCGGCCCGGGTCAGCCGCGTGCTGCGCGTGGTGCGAGCAAACAGCGGCACACTCAGGTCTTCTTCCAGCTCCTTGATCGCACGCGACAGTGGCGACTGCTCGATGTGCAATTTCTCGGCAGCGCGGGCAAAGTGCAATTCCTCGGCGACAGCGATAGAGCATCGAAGATGTCTTAGCTCTATTGCCGCCTCCGTCGTTCAGGCTGCCACGCCGAACTGCACAGCGTTCGCCGCCTTGTGCGGCAACGTCAGCGCATACCCCACGCCCACGAAGGCTGCCGGCGCCATCGCCAGCGTGCCAATGATGCCGATCAAACTACCCGCCACCAGTGTGCCGCGCATGGACAGGACAGGCGGTTCGCCAGCCGTGCAGTCGTGCCAGAGGTACTTGGGCAAGGAGCACAAGAGCAACACCTACCCAGGGCGTCAGCGCCATATGCCCGTGTGCCACCATCGCGCTACCTGACGTTTCGCCCAAAGTGATGCCCAGGTTGAACGCGGAAATGTTGAGGCCCGAGGCGAAATCCACTGCCTTCGGCGTGTAGCGCTCGGCAGTGGCCAGCATGCCGGCCTGGCAGGCGGGCGACATGCCAAAGGCCAGCGCTCCCCATGCAAACAGCAAGCCGACCGTGGGAAGCCGATAGGTCATCAGCAGCGCAAATGCGGCGAGCGTCGCGGACAACAGCAGGAAGATGCGCCGCAAGACGGTTTGCCAACCCAGGCTGGCCGCCATATGCCCCCCCGCCTGATTGCCGACCAGCGTCGCCGCTCCGAACACGACCAGTAACAGGCTGGCGATGCCCGGCGCAAAGCCGGTGATCCCGGTGAGAATGGGCGCAATGAAGGTGAAGGCGGCAAAACTGGCGCCGAATCCCAGCACGGTGACAGCCATCATCGTCAGAATTGCGGGATGGATCAGTGCGGCCAACTGCGTGGACGCTTTGCCGGCCGGTGGCATGGACACTCGTGGAAGCCACAGCGCGGTAGCCATCCAGGCCAGCGCGGCCAACGCCGCCACCGCCCAGAACGGCAGCCGCCATCCGAGGCTGTTTCCGATCAGACTTCCCAAGGGAACGCCGATCACCATGGCCAGCGTCAGGCCAGCGAACATGGTGGCAATGGCCTTGCTTGCCTGCCCTTGAGGCGCAAGACGTGCGGCAACCGTCGCACCGATGGCGAAGAAGCTGCCATGCGCTACCGCGGTCACGATGCGCGCGACCAGCAGCATGGTGTAACTGCTGGATAACGCCGCAAGCACGTTGCCAACCAGAAAGACCGAAACCAGCCCGAGCAGCAACGGCTTGCGTGGCACGCGCGCCAGAGCCAGTACAGTGATGGGGGTTCCCACTGCCAGTGCCAGGGCATATATGCCGACCAGTCCACCCGCACGCGCCAACGACACGCCGAGGTCTTTCGAGATGGCAGGCAGCACCCCGACCACGATGAACTCTGCTACGCCAATGGCAAATGCGGTAACGGCCAATGCCCAAATGCCAGGATGAGCACGTTGCGAGTTTCGACTCACGGCCGTCCAGCCGCTTTCAGCGCGATGGCTTGGTCTGCTTCGACGGTAGCGCCGGCGACTCCTACGGCCCCGATGACCTTGCCGTCACGGTCGTGCAGCACGACACCGCCACCAAAACTGATCAATCCGCCATTCGTCGCTTCAAGCGTATAGATTGGGCCACCCGGCTGTGCGTCGGCACCTAGCTTGTTGCTATCGGTACGAAACAGCGCCGCTGTGCGGGCCTTTTTGTGCGAAACATCAATGGCGCCGGGAATTACATTGTCCATGCGAAGAAATCCGCTCAGCAGGCCTGCGTCGTCGACCACGCTGACACATATGGACAAGCCCTGCTCACTCGCCTCAGTCTGCGCGCGCTGAATAATCTGTTGAGAGAGGGCCGCAAACATCCGAAGACTCCTGAAGAAATTAAGTCATTTGTTGTAAGTCGCTGTGACAATGAATTAAATCGGGGGAACGATTATGGACATGAGACCTGCGATCAGCCGCCTCATAAAGCAAGGCATGGTGCCTTGAGTCGATCCCATCGAAATGACGCAGTGCCTGGCTGCGGTTTCAAGGAACTTTGCTGAGCGTTCCTTGCAGGCGGTAGAAATCCAATTTTGGCGTGGTGAAGAAGGTATTGGATGTGTTTCCCGAAAAGTCGTCATGATGGACGACTGTCGATTTGTCATTCTCTTGCCAGGAAATCAGGAATGCATCATTTCCGGCCGCTTGCCATTCGAAAGCCACTTCAGCTTTGGCCCCCTTGTAAGGCCCTTCCGTGATTTCGTATCGAAGGGTTTTTCCATCTTCCGAATAGGCGTTGATGGCAGCTAGTTCTTCCCCGTAGGAGACCAAAAAAGTCTCGCCGGCATGAGGAAAAACAGGGATGGATGTAGTCATCATGATTTCCTTTGTGGTCAATTTGATTCATTGCACGGGACAAGGAACGCCACGCGGCGGTACTTCCTTGACTTGAACGATCGCCAGAGAAACTGGCTCGTTGCCTACCGTGGACGAACTCTGTCACTGTATGAAGTTGTCAGGATCAGCACAATGACTATAAAATTCACGCAATGAAAACCATTGGTTTCGAATCATGGACCAACTGAAGAGCATGGAGGTCTTTGCTTACGTTGTCGAAACGGGAAGTTTCAGCGCTGCTGCCAAGCAGATGCATATTTCCGCGCCCATGGTGGGTAAGCACATCCGCTTCCTGGAAGAACACTTGTCGGTCCGCTTGCTCACGAAGACGACGCGACAACAACAGGTGACAGAGGTAGGCCAACAGTATTACGAGCACTGCAAGTCCGTGCTGGGTGAAGTCGCCGCCGTCGAGGCGCGTCTTGAGGTGCTTGGATCGACACCCAGAGGGTTGTTGAGACTGAATGCGCCGGTGACTTTTGCTCGCTATGCCTCGCCCCGGCCTTGGCGACATTCCTTGAGCAGTATCCAAACATCCAGGTCGATCTGGCGCTCAGCGATCGCGTCACCGATCTGGTTGCCAATGGGTACGATGCAGTCATTCGCATTGGCGAAGTGGTGGACCTGTCATTGACGGCCAGGCCGATGCAGCCGTACCGCATGGTGCTGTGCGCGTCACCCGCATTCCTCGAAAAGGCCGGGTGGCCCCGAACGCCGGAAGACTTGAAGCAGACGCAGTGTCTGAATTTTTCGCTTTGGAACTACCAAAGGGACTGGGGGCTGGCCAACATCGCAGCGGGCCTGCCGCCCGGGCGATTCCGATCCAACAGCGGACAGGCTTTGCGCATGATCGCTCTGGAGGGTGCCGGCATTATTCTTCAACCCGAACTGCTGCTCAAGGATGACTTGAAACAAGGCAGGCTCGTACCGGTATTGGAAGCATTTGCGCCACCGATGATGCCGATGAATCTGCTCTATGTCCGTGGCCGTCATATGGCTCCCAAGCTCCGGACGTTCATCAATTTTGTCCTTGATCGCTTCGGCGCCGAAGGGCATGAACTGCATGGACGGTCAAGCGGTGACCGCTCCGAGAATGAGCACTTTGAACGGGGCGGCTAAACCCGCCGTGGACTCCTCTGCGCGCTTTCGACGACGGCGAGAAGGTCTATATCCAGTTTCCGCCGGGCATCGCGCAAGGCGAGCTGCCGCCGCTGTTCGTCATCGGCGCTCATGCCCGCCGGTGCTGATTCCAAACATTGCATCGTACATTCGACGGCAATCCCGATGAGCTTGTCTTGACAGTCCGCCGCTCATCGGTCGAGCAAGAAAGCATGGACGAACTCATTGCGCGAAACTCATGAGTAGGGTTACCAACTTGCTCGGCGGCTGGCCTTTCTGACAATAGCCATCAAACGAGTGGTCATCGAGGTACTTGCGCACCTCGGCGTCATCATTCAACGCAGTAAAGGCAAGAATTGACGGTGCGAACATGCCGTTCAACTTTCAACTTATAAACGCGCCCTGGAACGCGACGGAGATTGCGCGGATCGTGTGCGAATACGACCATGCGCTTCCTTTGCATGCATGGCCGAACTGGGTGCTCGGCAATCACGACAACTCGCGTGTCGCGTCGCGCATCGGCGCGCGGCAGGCGCGAGTGGCCGCGATGCTGCTGCTCACCCTGCGTGGCACGCCCACGCTCTACTACGGCGATGAAATCGGCATGGCTGATGGGGCGATCCCGCCCGATCGCGTGCAGGATCCTGCCGAGTTGCGACAGCCTGCCATCGGTCAGGGCCGTGACCCGGAACGAACGCCCATGCAATGGGATGGGTCGCGGAACGCCGGCTTTTCGAGCGGTGTGCCGTGGTTGCCAATAGGAGGTGGCGATTGCGTCAACGTCGTTGATCAGGATAGCAAAACATCGTCGATGCTGACGTTTTATCGACGCTTGCTTGCATTGCGCGGAAGCGAACCGGCGTTGGTGGAAGGCGCGATTGAGCGCGTTGTATCCAGCGGGAGCGTATTGACCTATGAACGCCACCTGGGAGACGACCGCTTTTTCATCGCGTTGAACATGGCCGGTGCGGATGCACCAGTGGAAACGCCTGAGGGGACCCTGGTGTTGTCAACCACGGGAGGTCACGAGGGCGAGCGGATCGAAAGACTCAGCTTGCTGCTCGCCGGCGACGAAGGCATCGTCATTCGTGCGTCGGACCCGGCATAGCGTGAGCCTGAACGCGTCTTGGATTTACCGTCAGCTTGCCCTGCTAGCAGCGAACGCCGCGATTCTCAGGACTTGTCGTCCCCACGCTGGCTCTCCAGCCAAAACTTTCAACCGCTCCGCTCGCGCATCGGTCCGACAATGGACAGCCTGCGATCCGCCATATCCGCATGCGGATCCCGTTCAACTAGATATAGATAGCCCAGCTTGTAAGAGCCCGCCCCGTACCGGGGACAACCCACGCGTCGACGCTCAGGTATTCCGGACCACTAGACCTGCCTTCAAAGAAGCACGGCGGGATTTCCGGCCTTCCGCGGCATAGGCAGCCTGCGCCGACGATGACCTATCGAATATATGTGCGGAATCATGCAAACCCGGCCAACCGAGACGTCCATAAATATGCCCGGGCGATGGTTATCCGTCGTCTCTATCGGGCCAAACATACGGGCGTAAGTCATTATTGAATAATATTTTTCTCTTCATGGCGCGTCGCACAACAAATCCTTGACACTTAGCCCGTAGCGCATAGAATACATTTCATGCTGCGATGCAGCAATCGCAGATCCCCTCACATACAGTGATCCGGAGTTCCGGTTGCTGCATATAACCCACGATCGCGATGACGGATCGATAATTCGAGAGATCAAAATGACTATGTTGACGCCAGAACAATTCGCCGCCGCTAGCAAGTCCCAGTTCGACACCCTCTTCGGCCTGACGAACAAGGCGTTCGAAGGCTTTCAAAAGGTGCTTGCGCTGAATCTGCAAGTCGTAAAGTCGACGCTGGCTGAAAGCCAGGAAAATGCACACCGTGCGTTGTCGGTAAAGGATGCGCAAGAACTGCTCGCGCTGCAAACCAGCCTGGCTCAGCCAATCGCAGAAAAGGCGCAGTCGTATGGCCGCCAACTGTATGAAATCGCGTCGTCGACGCAAGCCGAATTTGCCCGTGTCGCTGAAGCGCAATATGAAGAGCAGAACCGCAAGGTGCAGGCGCTGGTCGACAACGTCACGAAAAACGCACCGGCAGGTTCAGAAACGGCTGTCGCTGTGATGAAGTCGGCCATTACCGCCGCCAACACCACGTACGAAACGATTCACAAGGCAAGCAAGCAAGCTGTCGACATCGCAGAAAGCAATTTCAACACAGCCGCTACGGCCGCGACCAAAGCTGCATCGCAGGCCTCGCGTACTGTGACGAAGACTGTCTAAGCTTCGATTGGTTGCAAGTAGCGGAAGAACCGGCTTCGCCGTAATGCCGTTCACTAAACGTGACCCGTCCTGACATAGGTTGACACCTACGCACCGCTATTCGCGGTTAGAAACGCCCGATGGACTTCATCGGGCGTTTTGTATTTTAAGGAATGATGTGGCCGTTCCTCATTGTAGATCTGCACCGATTGCCGAACCATACGGGCGGCCTGGTCGAGGTCAGTCGGACGTTGTAAAAGCAGTTCTGTCTTGAGAATGCCGTTGATCCGCTCGGCCAGAGCATTCTGGTAGCAGTCGTAGCCGTCGGTCATCGAGCAGGTGAGCCCGTGGCGCTGATGGAGTTGCTGATAGTAGGCGGAACAGTACTGAATGCCACGATCCGAGTGATGGATCAACGGCTGGCGCGTCGTTCTTCCCCGTAGCGCCATCTTCAGCGCCTCACTGACCTGCTCGGTCTGAAGGCTGTCGTGGACGTGATAGCCGACGATCTTGCGGGACCATACATCCGTTACCAGGCTTAGATAGACAAACGCTCCGGCCGTGGCCAAATAGGTGATGTCAGCAACCCACACCTGCTCGGCTCCGGTGGGCACAACCTTTTGAGGCCCGTCCTTGAGCAGGTTCGGATGCCTGCGGAAGCGGTGATGACTGTCGGTTGTCTTGTGATACGCGCGCCGTGTTCTCACCAGCAGGCGGGCGTTGCGCAGGATATTGAACATGCCGTCACGTCCGAGCTTGATGCCGGCCTGCGTGAGCGCCGCGCGTAGCAGATGCTGCAGTTTGCGCGTCCCGAGCCGGGGCTGCCGCAACCGGATGTGCGTCACCAGCGCGATCACCTTCTCATCGCGCTCGGCACGTCGGGATTCACACTGGCACTGCTTGTAGTACGCCTGGCGGCTGATTCCCATATAACGGCAGGCTCTCGCCACGCTCAGTCCTTGGACGAGCTCTTGCGCGAGGACCTGCCGGAAGGCTTTTTTACGACCCGCACTCCGTAATCCTTCTTCAGAACATCGAGTACGGCTTCAAACACCTGCGCCTTCTCGTTGGCCTGCTTCAGTTGCTCTTCGAGTTCCTTGATCCGCTGCTCGGGCGTGAGCGGCAATTTGCCCGGCTTTTCCATGGTCACCCCTCTGGCACGCGCAGACCCACCCGCACTCCAGTCCTGATGGCCATGTCTGCGCAACCACGCCAGAACGGTCGAGGCGCCCTGGATGCCGAAGCGCCGCTGCGCCTCCCGGTAGCTCATTTCGCCTTTTTCTACCTGCTCGACCACCGACAGTTTAAAGGCCAGGCTGTAGTCCCGCTGTGTACGCTTGATCCCTGATTCCAATTGACTCTCCTTCCAAAAGGCGGAAAAAGTGTCAACCCATTTCAGGACGGGTCAGCTTCAACAAAAAACGCCGCTTTTTAGCGGCGTTTTTTGTTATTCTTGACAGAGGCTTATTGCAGCACCACCGTCCGGTCGCCGTTGATAAACACGCGCCGTTCAATGAACGCCTTCACCGCGCGTGCGAGCGTGATGCATTCCACATCGCGTCCCGTCGCGAGCAAACGCTCGGGCTTGTAGGAGTGATCCACGCGTTCGACCACTTGTTCGATGATCGGACCTTCGTCGAGATCATCGGTCACAAAGTGGGCCGTTGCGCCTATCAACTTCACGCCACGCGTATGCGCCTGGTGATACGGCTTCGCACCCTTGAAGCCAGGCAAGAACGAATGATGGATGTTGATCGCGCGCGCGGCTAGCTTCCTGCTCGTCTCGCCCGACAGAATCTGCATATAGCGCGCAAGAATCATCAACTCCGCACCTGACGACTCGAACAAATCGAGCAGGCGCGCTTCCTGTTGCGGTTTGGTGTCGGCGGTGACGGGCAGGTGATGAAACGGCAAACCATGCTGGACGGCCAGCGGTTCCAGATCGCGATGGTTCGACCCGATCCCGACAATATCCATCTTCAGCTCGCCCATGCGCCAGCGGAACAACAGGTCCGCGAGACAGTGCTCGAGCTTCGATACCATGATGAGAACCTTCGGCCGCGCAGCCACGTTGTGGATCGCCCACGTCATGGAGAAGCGTTCGGCAATAGGCGTGAATTCTTGCTGCAGCGCGGCGATCTGCAGTGTTTCATCGTGGTCTACACCATGGAATACGCAGCGCACGAAAAAACGCTGGCTGAGGTCGTCATCGAAGACGGTGAGTTCATCGACATAACACTGGTGCCGGTCGAGGAAGCCAATCACGGCGGCGACTTGTCCCGCAGCGCTCGGACATGCGATCGTCAGCACGAGTTGATGAGGAAGGGTGTCAATGACGATATCGCCGGCCATGCGGTTCTCCACTATGCAAATGGCAGCGCTGCGAAGGCGGCGCGTATACATCGCAGTAGAACAAATTACACGGGGCGGCGGCTAGAAGCTAAACGCCGTGGCGCTGGTATCGGAGCGTCAGGCGGTTCAGGCGGGTTCAGGCTGTCACGCCGCACTCGACGAGCAGCCAGTCGCGAAACGCACACACGGCCGTGGTTTGAGCGCGCGGCGCATTCAAAAGATATCCGCCGTCCGTTGTGACGGGTGTGTCGAACAACTGGATCAGTTGACCGCTCGTGACGAGTTCGTCCACCAGGGGTGCCCAGCCAAGCGCCACGCCTTGGCCCATGATCGCAGCATGCGCGACGAAGCCGTAGCTGTTGAACGTGATGCCGCGATGCGCGGGCGGCGCCGCCAGCCCGTGCGCGGCGAACCAGCCATGCCACGATAGCCAGCGCTCCGGGTTCGTCGGCTCCAGATGCAGCAGCGGTACGGTGATGAGGTCCGAGGGATGACCGGGCTTGCCGTGTCGCGCGAGAAACGCCGGACTGCACACGGGCGTGACTTGTTCGGGAAACAATTTGACCGTGCCGCGTCCCGCCCAGTCGGTCGCAGCATGACCGAAACCGATCACGATATCGGCATGATCGTGATCGGCGGCAAGCACGTCTTGGGCCGTGGTGATCTTTACATCGACGTCCGGCATCAGCGCCTTGAATTGCGACAGGCGCGGCATCAGCCAGTACGTCGCGAAGCCGAAGTCGGTCAGGAGATTGAGTGAGCGCGGCGCGGGCGCGGCGTGACGCGCGCGGATGTCGTTGGTAGCAATGCGGATGGTGTCCAGGCTCTGGCGCACGGCTTCGAACAGGCGTACGCCGTCCTCGGTCAACGTCACGCCGCGGTGCCCACGCTCGAACAGTGGCGCGCCGAGGTTTTCCTCGAGCTGCACCACGCGCTGGCTTACGGCCGGCTGCGTGGAGCCGAGTTCGCGGGCGGCGGCGGTGAAGCTGGCGAGACGCGCGGCGGACTCGAACATCGATAGCGCCTGCATTGGCGGCAAACGGTCTTGTCTCGACATAAGTCCCCCTTATGAGCTCATAACGTTTTGCTCTCTTCACAGCCGCGAATTGGACGGCAATAGTGGTGCGCAATGCGGGCTGTCCGCGTTTCATTTTGCTGCAATACCGCGCCACCTCTCCGATTCTATTCGAGCCTCGCTCCGATGCTTAAACCTAAACAAAATATCCTTATTCTGATGGCCGATCAAATGACGCCGTTCGCGTTATCGGCATATGGCCATCACGTCACGAAAACGCCGAACATGGACACGCTCGCGGCCCGGGGCGTTGTCTTCGATTCTGCGTATTGCGCGAGTCCGCTTTGCGCGCCGTCGCGTTTCTCGTTCTTGTCGGGCAAGTTGCCCTCGGCAATAGGCGCCTACGATAACGCCGCCGAATTTCCCTCGCAAACATTAACGTTCGCGCATTACCTGCGTGCGGAGGGATACCGCACGATTCTCTCGGGAAAGATGCACTTTTGCGGTCCCGATCAGCTGC
>Ga0185299_10008294_pt1 | contig 10311 bp, 9 predicted proteins | sample PaiPotPPA55metaG_FD_128002 | JGI IMG/M metagenome (GOLD analysis project Ga0185299, IMG submission 128002) | Iron sulfur acid spring bacterial and archeal communities from Banff, Canada, to study Microbial Dark Matter (Phase II) - Paint Pots PPA... ...
GAAAGCGGGCGTCATCTATGTGCTGGTCACGCTGGTGATCGGCATCGCCGCGCTTAACACTGGAAACAATCTCCTTTACATCGTGGTGGCGGCGATGCTGGCGGCGATCCTGGTGTCGGGAATAGTTTCCGCTCTGGTGTTGCGCGGCCTCGAGCTTGAAGTTCGTCTTCCCGAACACATGTTTGCCGGGCGCCCGGTTGTGGGACGGATCCTGCTGCGCAACCCGAGGCGCTTCCTGCCCTCGTTTTCGATTCGCGTGGTTCCCGCCCGCAAGGAAAAGGAAAAAGATAATAAAATTCGCAAGCACTGGAAGTGGGAACGAACGACATTTGCCTTTCCGCTGAACCGCGCTCCCGAGAATCAGTGGCTGCGGTTGCGCGACTGGCGGGTGCGGCGAGTCGAAGTAGCGCCGCCGGCTCCGGGAATTTTCGAGGGAATGATTTATTTTCCGTTCCTGCCGCCGGGAGCCGATCTCACGGCCGACCTTGAACTGCGGTTTGACCGGCGGGGGCGGTATTGCGAATCGAGTTTTGGCGTCGCCACGCGCTTTCCCTTCGCCTTCCTGACCAAGACGCGGGACATTGCCCTCAAGCGCGAGGTTCTGGTGTATCCAGCGGTTGAGCCGCCCGACGAGCTGTTTGAAATCCTGCCCCTGGTGCGCGGAGAGTGGGAAAGTTTTGTCCGCGGCCGCGGCTCCGATTTGTACCGCATTCGCGAGTACATGCCTGAGGACTCGGCGCGCCACGTCGACTGGAAGGCAACCGCCAAGTCCGGATCATTGAAGGTGCGTGAGTTTAGTCGCGAGGATGAGCGCAAACTGTGCATAGTCTTCGACAATCCCGCGGTGGGCCTGATTTCCGCGCTGGCCTACGAACGAGCGGTGAATCTGGCAGCGTCGCTGGCATGGCACTTCTCTTCGCAAGATGCGGAAGTCTCGTTTGTGGTCTCCGGCTTCGGCCGTGGCAGCGATGTGCACGAGTTTCTAGCTCGGCTGGCGCTTATCGAGGCACAGGCCGATTCTCCGGCGGTAAGAGGGCCGCAGGCCGGCACGCGGGATGCCCAGCCTGAAAATGTGTTACGAGACTTGAACCTGGCTAGCACCGGAGAATACAACATCGTGCTCACCGCTCAGCCCCGAGGAAGTTTGCCCACCGCATTGTGGAACTCGTCGTACTTCATCTTCCTCGGCGAGTAAGCCGGGCCAGCCGCATCGCGAACCTCCTGTTAACTTCCCGCCTCAGAGGTAGCCCAATGGCCCGAAGGTAACGTTACTTTCGGTTACCTGAGTACATTGAACACTTGGACTAAAGAGTTTAACTTTCTCTTATTACCAGAGCGGTCTCATTTCACGCGGTGCCACGAAACTGGCTCTGGGCGCTGGTTTTGTTTCGAGCCGAGGGCGTAAGAGAATTGTTCCCATGAGCGAGAAAATCCGAATTCTGTACTACGCGCTCTGGATCGCACATCCCGTTCTCCAAACGGCGATTGCTATCTCTATGCTCCGCCGCGGCCAGCACCACCCTTTCAAGTATTTCTTTGCCTACATCGTGACGCAGATCATGACTTTCGCGGTGGTCTTTCCGATTTACCGTTACTACTATTCCGCCGCTTTTTACGTTTCCTGGATCAGCACCGCAATCAGCGTCGCTCTGGGTTTCATGGTGATTCATGAAGCCTTTCTCGATGTATTCCGGCCCTTCCACACCCTGCGGGACCTCGGCACCGTGCTGTTCAAATGGGCAGGTCTGGTGATGCTCCTGGTGGCCGGAGTGGTATCGGTTTCCACCAGTTCGTCCGACATGGCGGCATGGGTGCAGGCCATCATGACCGCCCAGCGCTGCGTACGCATCATTCAAGTCGGGATGGTGCTATTCCTGCTGTTCTTCGCCCGCTACCTGGGAGTAAGCCGGCGCCAGCACAGCTTCGGCATCGCTCTGGGCTTCGGAACCTTCGCAGTCGTCGAACTGGTTCTAATCGCATCCTGGGTGGGCGATCATCTGGGCAATACTTCGATGAGCCTGATCAATATGGGCGCTTACAACGCCACGTTGCTGCTCTGGCTGGGTTACACCGTGTCGAAGAGCCCCGCCCGCGACGCTGCCTCTACTCTCCTACGGCCGCAGCGCTGGGAGCAGAGCCTGTCCGACATCCAGCACCCGCTGCCTCCGGACTCACTGATCCCAATGTTCGAAGGCATGGTCGACCGCGCTCTTTCGCGGACTCAAGTACCGCAGTCGCCAGCGCCCGAAGTCGAAAACGCGGCGAAAGCCACCGCACAGGCCGCGGTCGCGCCCATGAGCGGCTTGAGCATTTCCGGGATGGTTGAGCGGGTCGGATCCAAGCGCTAACCATCCAGATCTCAGGACTTCCGCGGTTAGAAATTCTTGCAGCGCCGGCTTGCGATTTCCGGATTTCGTAAACGTTTTGCCCCCCCGAGTATGCCTTTGAGGCCTGCTCTGCACCTAGTCCGGCCCTATAAGGGAAATACCTTAGAAGACCTACATTTACCCTGTATTGACGGGCTTCTTCGAGCCGCGCTGCAGCGAAGGGAACGAACTGAGAGTTGCCCTCGGACCTGCCTCAGATGGAATTCTTGCGGAGGGGCTTGACTCGTGCCTTATAATTCCTCTCCACGCCACTATGCCCTATTTTTGGGGCAACTATGGCGCGGAAAAGGAGTAAACCCATGAAGCAAGCAGTCAGGATTTCGATCCTGATGGTTGGACTAGTGGGCACATACGTCGGAGCCCTCGTTCCGCAGGTTCCCGCCCCGGACGGAGGCCCGATCCTTACATGCCCACCACAACAACAACTGCAAAACAGATGCAGCGGCGGCCAACCGCCGATGTGAAATAGCAGTTAAACGGATGTCACAGGTGGCCGCAAGGTCACCAAAGTAACCTCCAGTAACTTGGGCCGAACCTAGGGCTCGCAATCTTCGGGCTGACGGACTTCATACATAAACCGTCAGCCTCGTTTTTTTTGGGCGTTTTCCATCCCGAGACGCGGGTTGCACAAGAAGCTCGGAAGCGCGCAGTACCCTCAAGGAAATCCCTGCTGTCCGCTCGGAAATGCGTGCAATACCGTGGAAGAGCGGGGCTTCAGCGCCGCGTCAGGATCCAGAAGAAGCGGGCTTCAGCCCTGGTGGTCGTTTTGTATCCATGGACTCGTTTGCCCGCCTTCTAGAAACTCTTCTCGAGCGCCGATTCCAACCCACGCCGCAATTCTGCGGGATCCGTAACCGGAGGCTGGCAGGCAAATCCAGAACATAAAACTGCAAACGACTCGCCCGATTTCAACTGAGGCAAGTTCGGGATGGTCTCCGCCAGCGCAGGAGGAAGGTTGCCAGCAACCGCCTGGTTCGCCGTCAGCCGCAGCACGCTCTTGTTGAAGGCGAAAGCACTGGCAGCCACACCAGCGAGTGCGGATGCCTTTTCATCAGACGCGGAACCTTCAACCACAACCACCTGCACGGGATTCTCCAACAGATGTAAGACTGCAATCCCGTACGTAGCTGCGAAAATTCCAAACTGCCCGGCCACGCCGGCAAAAGTTTCCAGCGTCTGCTCTGCCTTATCCCGATACCCGCCGTCGCCCGTGTAGTGATGCAGGCGCAGCAGCACAATCGCCGCCATGGGATTCCCCGCCGGCGTTGGCGAATCCTGCAGCGGCTTGCGGCGAGTCGAGAGCACCCCCAGACTCGCGCCATCGGCAGCAGGTTCGGCATCGAAGAACCCGCCGGATACCGCATCGAAGAACCGCGCGATCATCGCGTCGGCTATAGCCTTCGCGAACTTGAAGTAGCTGAGGTCGGCCGTGGCCTCGTAAGCGTCGAGGCACGCAATCGCTGTAGCAGCGTAGTCATCAAGCAGCCCAGAAACCTCGCGGTGCGAAGCCGCAGGATCGGAATAAGCAACCACGTGCAACAGCCGTGTGGAAGCGGGTGACTCGCCCGCTTCTGCCGAAAGCTTCCAAGCCTCCCCCAGGATTCGATCCAGCGACCGCAGCGCAAAGTGCCGGGCATCGTCCAAACCAAGCACTTTCGCGGCTTCCAGATACGCCGACACACACATGGAATTCCATCCCACATAAACCGTCTTATCGACATAAGGTGTAGGCCGTTGCAAACGCGCGGCATACATTTTCTTCTTCGCGGAATCGAGCAGGTCCTTCACCCGCTCCACACTAATACTCATCCGGCGGGCAATCTCCTCGAGCGGCGCGCGCACGTAGAGCACGTTCTTAGCCGGGTTGTGATGCATCTCGCCAATCTCATTGATGTCGTAATGCAGCGCGGCAACCTGCGCTTCTTCTTCCGTGAGCACAGCGCTGGCCTCATCCAGAGTCCAGGTGAAATAGTCGCCATCGTCATCCATGGAGATGTCGGCGTCCTGCGAGGCGTAGAAGCCGCCGCGCTCGCGGTCGCTCAACCACTCGTCCATCCAGCGAATGATGTCTCGCGCTACATCAGCAAAGAACTCCGAGCCCGTGGCCTGATAGCCGTGTACATAATTCTTCAACAGTTCAGAGTTGTCGTAGCACATCTTCTCGAAATGCGGCACTACCCACCGCTCGTCCACCGAGTAACGATGAAATCCCCCAGCCAACTGGTCATAAACTCCGCCATTTGCCATGTGCTCGAGGGTTGAAACAATTACGTTGCGTAACTCGTCGTCGTTACCACGCAACTCTCGAGGGTGCCCCATACTAGCCGCGCCTTTTGCGGCTAGTGTGGGGATTTCGACTGTCCGAGCATACCGCTCAATCAACAAATCCAAAGCCGAAGGATGCGGAAACTTCGGAGCCTGCCCAAACCCCCCATGCTGTGGATCAAACATGCTGAACGCTGATTTCTGAATCGCATTAATGATGCTCGACGAAACCCGCCCACCGCGCCCGGCAAACGACTCCGCCTGCGCGATCGTACTCTCGACCATCTTCGCCTGTTCCACCACGTCGCCATGTTTCTCCTTGTAGGCATTGGCGATGCTGGTCAGCACACGCTTGAAGCTGGGCCTCCCGTAGCCATCCGTCGGCGGAAAATAAGTGCCTCCATAAAACGGCTTGCCATCGGCAGTAAGAAAGGCGGTAAGCGGCCATCCACCCTGTCCGCTGACCGCGCTGACCGCAGCCTGGTAGCGGCTGTCGATATCAGGACGCTCATCGCGATCCACCTTCACCGCAATGAAATGTTCATTCACGATGGCCGCCACACCCGGATCGTCGTAAGACTCGCGATCCATCACATGGCACCAGTGGCACCACACCGCGCCAATATCAAGCAGCATCGGCTTGTTCTCGCGCCGCGCGGCAGCAAACGCCTCCTCGCCCCACTCATGCCACTGAATAGGCTGATGCATGGCAGAACGCAGGTAGGCGGAAGAAGCGTGGGCTAGGGAGTTCAGAGTCTGGGTGGTCATCGTCCAAGTTTATACGCAAGGCGCCGCGAGCACAGCCGTGGCTGTGTGTACCCTCCCAAAATGTTTGTCATTCCGAACCGGGCGCCAAGCCCGGCGAGGAACCTGCTTTGGAGAGCATAAGCACTCCGTCCTACAGAGTAGCCGCCATGACAACAACTGGTAGGCTTGCGTAGCCGACAGCAACGGATGCGTAGTAGCGGTGGTAGCCATTGAAAACTGTGAAACGATACAGGTCGGGCGGTTCCTTGGGCAAGACCTCAACCGGAGGCAAGGGGGCCTCGGGCGACTGGAAGCCGAAAAACACAGGAACAAGCTTGTACTTCTTGAAGGGAGGAACGGCAGCGTTCCTAGTGGGTGGCTCGATGTCGGCAAGAGGCACGATTTGGACACCCCGAGATGCGGGCCAGCACGGGTAGAACTGACTCCCGCCTATCGAGAACCTGTCCATGTCGGCGCAGGCCCACCACTCGTCCGGGATGTCGAACGGGATACCTGCCGGCGTTTTGAACTGCATAAACTTCACGTCTCCTGGGGCTACAAGCGATGGAGAAGTTTACTTATCTCAATCAAAAGACCTGATGCGACAAGATCGCCGGCAGCGATTTCTAGGATGTTCTTCGCAGAACTGAGGCAGCCGGCGATCACAGCGGATTTTGGCTTCGGCGAAGAGAGCTGCGCCTCGGCCGTTTGCACATCGGCCATCAACTCCGCCTTTGCGTCGTCACCGACTGGAATCTTGTCGACGGAATCCTTAACCCTATTCAGCAGATCCGCTAGCTCTTGTTTGTCGATCCCGAAGCTGACATTAGCGGTTGACCCCTGGGTTCCCTGCTGAACGCTCGATCCGATCATATTATGAACGTTGAGAATGTGGGTCGTCGGCGAGGGTTTTCCTGCCCGCTCTGCGTCTTGCCGGATCAGCGCCTCAATGGTCCTCGCGCGATCATATTCGTACTGCTCCGTGCCCGCGACGACCTTCCTCTTCTGAGCACCGGCCCCCAGCCTTCGGTCAACGGCAAGGCTTGCCAGTTCGAAATCTGTGAGCGACTCGTAGTCGATGTCCTTGTTCGTTGTCACTCTCTGCTCCCTATGCTGGTATCTCTGGATATAATTCCAGAGCGCCTCAAGCTGACGCTCGAAGAAGTTGTTCTCGCAATATTTTTTATCGCTGTAGTTGACGTGGCCGCGGAACCGGCGACCCCCTGGGACCACACTCACAACCTTCGGCCGTATTTCGCTCGCAGGAATGCGGAAGCTAACGATGTTCTCATCGCAAGAAGCAACCTGCAGTGAATGGACGATGGCATGGTATTCCTGAACCCGAGCTTCGTCGACAAAGGAGGGAATGTTCCTGTGCAGTGCATCGAGTTGTGCAAAAGCGACATCCCATTGCTGCTGGTTCAGCATTCGGGAACTCCTCCACGGCTGTACGGCCTGGATCTGAAGCCTTTTCCTCCAAGACCGTTCATCTAGGCGGGTAGCTGGCCCCGCTCTGGGTCTTCGCCCTCAAGCTCAACCAGCTGCTTGCGCAATGCCCCGATTCGTTGCTCCAGGCTCCGGAAACTCTCACCAAGCTGCCTAATGGCCGACGGTGTTACTTGGACGAATTCTGCGTCTGTGAAGACTATGAACTGCCTGACTCGAACACCCGGTGCCGTGAACATTGGAGTGCCCTCAAAAAACCTAATGCTGGAAGGATCGCCAAGGGCGTTCTGGAGCTTGATGGCGAATTGGCTCACCTGACCGGCCTTCGCCCGCAGGGCGTCCATTTCTTTCCTCGCCTCGCGGTACTCGCGCCGCGCTTTGCCGATTGCTGCATCCATATCCTGCCCTGTCATAATGTGCCCTCCCAACTGCTCATGGTAGGCGAAGGAATAGTGAAAATGCAATTGTTATCGACATTAGGAACAGGCAACTGGCAGACACTCAAGCAAGCGAACGCCCAACCGGGTTCCGAAATCCACAACCCCGATGTGACATCTAACCTTGCGCCCGATCCGCTACGAGTCCATCATGGTCAAGGCGGAGGCGGTATATTTGCTGGGACGAGAGCGGGCGCAAGCCCTTTGAAGGCAAGATTTTGCCCGCAAGTTACTGTGCCCCATAGATCTTTTCATATTTTTCCTCTAAGCCGATGATTCCAAGAGATCACAGTGGGGAGGGGTACCGCGAAGTAAACAGATTTTCCCAATCTGGACTGCTTAACGCCAGCTCCGGATCCGACCTTAGAAAAATTATTTGCAGAAAGATATCCACAAGCCATCTGCATCACCGTGATCCATAGATCGAATACTGATGTGTTCCACCAATCTTGCTAATCGCCGCGCTACCGCTCAATACCTGTTCGAGCAGCGGATTATGGTAGAGCACATACACCGCTCGCGGATGCGCCCGCAGACTCTGCTCGAGATGAGCGATCATCCGCTTCAACCCCGTTTCCGGAAACGGATTGAAGAGATAAAGCACGGTTGGCTCGGCAGGAAAAGGGAACTCGGTCGCATCCGCACAGATCGATTCCAGTGCGAAGCACTTCTGCGATTCGCTTTGGTACTTGTTCAGATTCTCCAGCGCAGCCTGATGCAACGCAGGCAACAGCTCAACACCCACGATGCGCCGAAAGGGATAGTCTGACGCCATCAGCAGCGTGCGTCCTTTGCCCGACCCGAGATCGACGAAGACGAAGTCGTGAAAATCCAAATGGCTCTGCTGGCGCAAAGCCTCGAGCATCTCGTGGAAGAGAGCTGACTCTGTCGGCTGATACGGCGAGTGGAACAGCCCGAGCAGTCGGTCGCGCCAGCCTACAACCGCGCTCGTAGTGTTGACGCGATGTTCCCAGTCATAGTCGGCGTCGCCGTAACGTTGACGCCGGCGCTCTGGAGTGGAGTCGCGAACGAACTCCCACAGCGCGGTCAGCAGTCGGCGCGCGGCTGCGAGCCGGCCTTCGCGTTCGGCAACTTCATTCCACCATCGCCGAGCCGAGCGCGAGAGACTGATTTGAGGCGAAACGGAGGAATCGTGGCGGTTCATTCTCCGCCATCATAAGCGATGGCAATGGAGAGATCGCGAGAGTGTGGCGCAGGGATTACTGCAGCAAATGGAATTTCGACGGCGGTTTATATCCTGGAGGCAATCCCCTCGTAGCAAAAGGAAAGTCATCGGGCACGCGAATTTCAATGCGGCCCTCAGGAGTCAATTTGTAAGGATGACCGTCAGGATCGACGGGAGTTCCAGTCAGTCCCTCTGCGCCTGCCAGTTCTGCCATGCTCGCGGGCAGTCGTCCAGTGCGCTCCCCAAAGCGGGTCACCGCTTCCTGCAAATGCTTTACGTCTTCGTCCACTCGCAGGGCGCGAAGATGTTCGACCGCGTTGTCTTTGATCTGTTTGTCCTGCGTGGTCTGGTAAGTCGCCGACCACAGCATCCGAGCCGTCTCATACTCGCCCGCATGTTGCGCCATCTGCGCTGCCAGCACTTTCAGAAAGGGATGAGCGTTTGGAACGTGCGATCCGCGCTCAAAGGTTTCGGCGGCTTTCTTGTAGTCCCGAAGCTCCATGTAATAGACGAAGCCCAGGTCGTAGTAGAGCCTCCAGTTGTCCGGATTGTTCTGAATGCCGTATTCCATCAACTCAATCGCGCGCTCCGGTTCGCCAGCGCCGTGCGGCGGTTTGGGTGCAAGAAAGCTGGTGCCGAATTCGTAAGCGACCAGCAGATGCGGATCGAGGTGAGTCGTAATTTCGAGCAGCGGCGCCAGCAGGTTGTAGCTGGCAGCGAAATTATGATGCCGGTAGCCGAAGTATTGCACGGCGCGAGTCCAGTAAATGCAGGCCATCAGCCCGTCGTAACCGAGACTGGCGCGCTTGATCACCTTCGGCGAGCTGAGGAAGAGCACCTCGTCGAGCGTGGCTTGCGGGCGAAGCTGGTCGCTGCGATGAAGGACACACGAACTGGCAGCCAGCGACAGGATCAGGCATGCGCTTGCGACCAGTGTGGTTTTCTGACGAGTCTTCATTTCAAGTCACGGTGCTCGAAGATCAGCACCGCTCCGCTCAGCGCCATCGTGGCATAGAACACGGCGTAGAGAGTGTTATGCAGGATGAGTTCTCCAGAGACCGGCTGTTCATGCGCGATGGAGGTGATCACATTGAACGCAGAGAAGTTCGGGACCAGATAGGCCGCGCCGGTGGCCGCCCAGCGCGAGAACCCGTGCGCCATTCCCGCGAAATTGCGCAGGTCTTCGGCGAAGCTCCCGATGACGAACAACGAGAAGGCAAAGACAGCCGAAAGCAAGGGCGAAGAGAACGACGAAAACAACAATGCCAACGAGCAGATGATCAGAAACTCGAGAACGATGAAGTACAAAGCCACCAGAATCAGAGCGTCGGCGCGCACGAATTTGTGAGCAACATAGAACAGCGCGCCAAACACGCCAATCGCCATGAAGAACGTATTCACCACCAGCGTGCCCGCCAGCCCGAAGAACTTGCCGACGATGAACTCCCACCGGCGGACGGGACGGGAAAGCACGGTATAAAGAGTCCGCTTTTCGATTTCTTTGGAGACCAGGCCGATGCCGATGAAGATTGCGATGACGATTCCAAACAGCGAAACTGCGGTGAGACCAAGATTGATAACGACCAGCTTCTCGATTTCAATCGAAATCTGGCCCACCAGAATCGCCGCCCCGGAGAGCAGCAGCGCGAATGCGATCAGGTTGTAGAGCACGCGGTCGCGGACCGCTTCGCGGAAAGTGTTGGATGCGATGTGTGCGATGCGGCTGTTCATCTTATCCTCTTCATGCGGTAGAGCCGGCCGTAGTCTCGGCGCGGCGCAACTTCTCGACAAAGTAAGCCTCGAGCGAAGTGCGCACCGGGGTAATCGCGATCAATCGTTGCCG
>Ga0185299_10008296_pt1 | contig 10310 bp, 8 predicted proteins | sample PaiPotPPA55metaG_FD_128002 | JGI IMG/M metagenome (GOLD analysis project Ga0185299, IMG submission 128002) | Iron sulfur acid spring bacterial and archeal communities from Banff, Canada, to study Microbial Dark Matter (Phase II) - Paint Pots PPA... ...
CCGAGAACGCCCGACACAATAATTCGAAAAGGAGAAAAGCGATGGCAAGTAAGAAGATGACAACTAAGAAGACGAATAAGAGCAAAGTGCTTCACAAGGCGAAGAAGTTGGAAGCGACCAAGCCCTTGATGACTTCGATTCTCCCACCTGACGGAAAAAGGTGAAAGCCGGGTAAGGAACCGTTCCCACCTGATTTTCTATCAACAATAATTCGAAAAGGAGAAAAGTGATGGCAAGTAAGAAGATGACAACTAAGAAGACGAATAAAAGCAAAGTGCTTCACAAGGCGAAGAAGTTGGAAGCGACCAAGCCCTTGATGATTTCGAATGTCCCACCTGACGGACAAAGGTGAAAGCCGGGTGGGGCTGGATGGTGCAGCGGGATACCTTTCACAGCGTGAGAAATTGAGTTCATAAGGAACCCCGTTCCCACCTGATTTTCTATCACCATCTCCGCCGTAATAGCCGAGAGTTGTGGTATTGCGTCGATACGCGAAAACTCAACTATAAATTCAGGCATTTTTAGTCGCTTCTCGCCCCAGCGAACCGCGAGGATTGCCCACAACAAAACAAACGCCATCAGAGGACTGTGCAGAACTATATCCAGATAGGGATGGGTTGTCACAAAGGTCTCTACCCATTCCCATCGGGCAACGTTGTCGAGAACCCAAAACAAGGTTTCCAACGACAGCAGAGTGACGATAAGAAATAGCGCGATTCGCAGAAGTCTTTGCATATGCGCTAAGTATACAGTCACGAATCTGCCATTAGATGAACGTTGCAGCACAAGGACTTAAGACGTGGCCACCACACAGATTTATGTGCAAGCTAAAAAAGAGCGAATCTGGGTCTCGAAACTTCGCGAGATGCCGGAAGGCGTTTTTGACCTATTAATCAAGAGCATCGCTCAAGGCGATTCCATCCGGCAGATTGCGAAATATTGCCAAACAGTTAAGCCAGAGATTGCCTTTGAGACCTACCGCAAGTGGCTTCAGGCTCTATCCAAGCTGGTTGCTGGATATGTAGCAGAAAATGAAGCTGCGGTTGCCGGGCAAAAAGCGATTGATGTTTATCACAAAAACAAAGAAAAAGAGGGGCAAGAGTTACAGTCCCAGCAGATAGACGAACCTCCAACTCTTCACGAAGCGGAAGTAGTAAAAGCGAACATCACTGCTGCCCTGCGGAATCTGGAATTATCGGATTTATTGAAAGACGCATGGTTTATACAGCACAGGCGTATTCGCAAAATGGTGGCCATCGAAGAAAAACTCGGCTTCAGCTTGCCAGAGAGTCCTAAAACTATAGACGCGCTCGCTACAATTCTTGGGTTAATTATGAAACATGAATTGGGTACCACTTCCTTGTTGCGCAAAGGTGGTGGAGTGCCAGCAGATTTCGAAATGGAAAAACTTAGCCCGTTAGGCCAAGAGATTGCGCAACTGGATGAAGTGGACAGAAATATTATTCAGGAATTGGGTCATAAATTTGCGAACATGATTGAGAGAACAACCAATGCCGCTAAGGCTGAAAGATTGGCAGCAAACAGAAGCGAAGCGAATGGAAGGGTAGGCGCGGAATATCGGCTACGGAGCGAGCAAGGAATGACGAACACGGCCACAAATCCATCCAAAACGCCGGAAGGTCAAGAAGAAAAACCAAATCAGCCTAGTCGTTTTATAATCGCGATGATTCCGGTGAAGAAAAAGCCGCTGCCACCATCACCCACGAAGTGACGTGGAAATTTCTATCCGCGCAAGCGGGAATGACTATCGCGGGAGAGCGCCTTACCATCGACGAACCTATCAACAATTCCAGGAGACAATCCACGAATGCGGCCCGTATCCGTGTCTGAACTTTTAAATCTTGCGCCCTCAGAAAGTACGGCAGTGGTGTTACCCGAGCGGGGCATCCGTATCTCGTACCAGGAATTGCGCGAGCAAGTGGCCAGCATGGTCGGCTCGTTAGCTGCCGTGGGAATTGGACGGGGAGACCGGGTCGCAACGGTGTTGCCGAGTGGGCTGCCGGCCATCGTCACGTTCCTTGCAGCATCCATCGCTGGCACAGCCGCTCCTCTCAACCCGGCATATCGTCGAGACGAGTTCAAGTTTTATCTTGAAGACACCGCCGCGCGCATCCTCCTTTGCCCTCCTGATGCGGCCGAGGAAGCACGGGAGGCTGCTAAAGATCGTGTTCCCGTTTATGAAGTGCACATGGATAAGAACGGATTCGTTCGGATGTTAGGCGCAGTTGGTAATCCTGGGGCAGTGGCTTCTCCCACTGGAGATGACATCGCACTCGTTCTCCATACGAGCGGGAGCACGGGGCGTCCCAAGCGAGTGCCCATCGCGCATTTCAATGTGGTGGCCTCGACAATAAATATCCAAAAAACCTACGCGCTGTCATCGAATGACGTTTCCTTATGTGTAATGCCGCTGTTCCATGTGCACGGTTTGGTGGCCTCCGTGCTTTCAACTTTTCTAGCGGGTGGTACGGTGGTCGTGCCTAGCAAGTTCAGCCCTCTATCGTTTTGGCAGCATGCCCGTGACACTGGCGCGACCTGGTATTCCGCGGTACCCACAATTCACCAAATCTTGCTAACCCGCGCCTCCGGGAAGCGACCGCAAGGCGCGGAAGGGCTGCGGTTCATCCGCTCTTGCAGTGCTGCGTTGGCGCCCACAATGATGCAACAACTAGAACAGATTTTCGAAGTTCCGGTAATCGAAGCGTACGGGATGACTGAAGCGGCTCATCAAATGTGTTCTAATCCCCTGCCACCTGGGGCGAGAAAGCCGGGATCCGTAGGGCCCGCAACCGGGCTCAAGTTGAGCATCATGAACGATGCGGGCGCCCACCTTGATAGCAGAGAGATAGGCGAAGTAGCCATTCAGGGTTCGAATGTTGTCCGGGAATACGAGAACAATAACGAGGCTAATGAAAGATCATTTACCAATGGATGGTTTCGAACAGGCGACCACGGCTATCTTGACGAGGATGGCTACCTCATATTAAAGGGCCGGATCAAAGATTTGATCAATCGCGCCGGCGAAAAGATTGCACCGACAGAAATTGATGACGTACTGTTGGCGCACCCTGCAGTGTTGGAAGCAGTGGCCTTCGGCCTTCCTCATGCAATCTGGGGCGAGGAGGTGGCTGCCGCGGTGGTCTTGCGAACACCGGAAAAGGAGTCCACTATTCTGGCGTTTTGCCGCGCGAGGCTCGCGGACTTTAAGTGTCCCAAAAAGCTCTACATCGTCCAGAATATCCCGCGGACCGCGACGGGAAAAATTCAGCGTGCTGCTGTGGCGTCTGCAATTGCTCGTGCACTACACTCGAGCGATGCGCCAGCCGACTGGCACGCGCTATGAGCGCTGATGCGATCTCGCGCCGATATTCTCGGCATCTGCAAAGCCTGACAACTTTGTCACGTCAAGTTGAGAGCGTTTCCAGTCAGCCCACTCCTGCCAGTCAGATGGATAGCGCTCAACCAGCTCTTCCGTGCGTTGCGCGAATTCTCCGACCGCTCTCTTTAAGAACTCCTTGCGATTCAAAGACCGATCCACAGGAATCTGTTTCTCGATTACAACACGATACTGAAACACCCCGGTCCGGATCACGTACGCCGAAAGCAGGGCGCAATTCTCAATCCACGCTAGCGACGGCGCTCCCGTGGCGAACTTCCTGCAGCCGTTGAGGAACGGTACCTCCAATCGCTGCCTGCCGGTTCGGTCCCCAAAAATTGATACACAAGCGTTCGTCCGCAAATGTTCGCGCAACCTCTGCAAGTACCGCAGAGAACTACTGGGAGGTATGATCACCCTGTCTGCTAGGTACGGATTCTCGGCGCGGGTGAAAAGTGGGGAAATCACCGAAGTCCCTAGTTTCGTTCGGCTTCCCCATGCCCCGTGCTCAGCGAGGCTGAGGTGAACCAGGGGTAGTCCCATTTGATGAAACGCCTGTTTCAGAACGGTGTCGCTGGAAAAGCGCATACACCAAATGACCGCACCACGCCCCCGTTCGAGGGCCTCGCGGACATGGGACTCCCCGCTGAATTCAATGGTCGGGCGCCAGCGCCCAGGTTGCCCTATGCCGCGAAATCGCCCCCACGAATCTTCCACAGCCATACGGGCGTGTTCTTCGGCTAACGCTTGCCAGTTACCGCTCCTCCGCGCCGAGAGCGCGTCAGCCATGGTGGCAGCAAGTTCCGCGATCTTTACCGGCCGTGCCGCAGGGTAAAAGCGCAATAGCAGCTCTGCGGCGGAATCGTCGTATCGGCGGGGGATCAGTGCCGCTACCAAACTTCCTGTTAGCAGCTTGGCTAGACGCACGACGTCCGACCAACTGAACAGGCCCTCTTTTCGCCGCGCGACTTCCATCGAAAGCCCCAAACCAAATAGCTACAATACGTACCTTGCACATGCGACCGATTTTCTTTTTTGGTTCAAACGATTCTACGACTTCTCAAGCTTCGTTCCAATTGCCACCCTGACGCACTCATTTCGTTTTACAGATCGAAACAATGACCTCGGTCCGTGTCGCCGGGGGTTAGCCGCGCGCTGCTGTTCCACCTACGATGACAAAAGAGTATCTTGTCGGCATGCGATGGCCATGTCCGACTTTAGAGTTGAAAGCCAGCCGCGCTCTCTACCGGAAGGGCGACCGTGCCTTCTTCCCCTGGGTCGGTCCAATCCGAAATGTAAGAACGGAGTCGCTTTTGATATGGGAGGATCCTGAGCCCGGTCTACATTCTTACCAGCTGACTGGTTACTTTAACGCCTGCGAAACGCCGACACGTCGGCCGCTGGTGAAGTTTAAATGAGTAGAAGACTTGTTAACGCGGCAAACCTTCTCAAGTACCGGATAATGCTCTTGGCCGCTTACTGTTGGCGGCGCTTGCTATTCCGCACTCGATTCATCGCCATAACGGGGAGCGTAGGAAAGACCACTACGAAAAACCTCCTGGCCACGATACTACGCGATATGCCGGCTCTCACTTTGGCAGGCACTCGATCATCGAACACTGCCAAGCAGATCGCACGTGACCTCCTTAGCGTCCGACCGTGGCATCGTTTCGTAGTGTTGGAAGTGGGCACGGATCGACCGGGATGGATTAGGCGAAGTGCCTGGCTAATCGGTCCGGACATGGCGATCATCCTTTCGGTGGCTCGAACCCACACCAACAACTTTCGCACCCTGGAGGACACTGCTGCGGAAAAAGCCACTCTACTTGGCGGTCTACGGCGTAAAGGTGTGGCAATTCTGAATTCCGATGATCGGCGGGTGGCGGCGATGGCCGCGAATTGCCCGGCTCGAGTTGTTCGTTTCGGTTGTGCCTCTGACGCCGATGTGCGCGCTAGTAATGTCTCCAGCAGGTGGCCCCAGCGGCTTTCCTTCGCGGTCACCGCCCGGGGCGTTACGGAAGTTGTGAGGAGCCAACTTGTGGGCACGCATTGGACACCCGCGGTTCTCGGTGCGATCGCAGCAGCTCTCGAATGTGGCATGTCCCCTGCTCAGGCAGCGGCGCTAGTATCCCGAGTCCCTCCCACCACCGCGCGGATGGATCCTCGTATCCTCCCGTGCGGCGCCGTAATTCTTCGCGATGATTTCAATGGATCGTTGGACACATTTCTCGCCGCTTTCGAAACACTCAAGTCCGCCCATGCCCAGCGAAAGTTCTTAGTGATCACCACCGTCGGAGACAGTCCAGAAAGCTGGAACCGACGAATGATACTAATTGCAGCTGAAGCTTCGACGGTCGTCAACGTGCTCGTTTTGGTTGGCAGAGGGAGGGACACCAAAGGAGCGGGCAAGGCCGCCCTGGCTGGGGGCTTGACTCCCGACGGGCTGCTGCAGTTTGAAAGTTTGAAGAGCGCGGCCATGTTTCTTAAATCTACGCTTCGATTCGGAGACTTGGTGCTTTTGCGAGGGATGCCCCCTGAGCACGTAGCGCGTTTGTATCATGCTCAACTACGGGAAGTGAATTGTTGGATCGACGACTGCCGGAAGCCGATCCTCTGCGATCAGTGCCCGGAGTTGTATGGAAAGCCGGCTGGGCCGGGCGTTGAAGAGAATTTCTAGTGTGCGAGTGTGGTTTTGGTCTCCCGGAGGGTAACCACGACTCGAATACTTAACCGCACGCAGTCAATTCTGCTCGGCCGCCAGTCAGCGTGATATATTGCTTTCCTCTTGCAGCAACTTTCGTATAGCCGTACGCATAATTTCGCTGTCATCAATCAACGCCCACGACAAACTTTAGGTTTTCAGACTCCTGCGAGTAAACTTCAAGAAAGTGTTGCGTCGACTCATTGAGACCACCCGTCTTACCAGGAGCTAAGGGAAAGATAGACGGTGCCACTCGCCGATTTCGCGCCCGTGCTATTGATTGCTGCGAGTTTCGGAATTGTGACCTTCTGACACCAGTTTCATAGTCTCCAGAGCGGACCGAAGTTCGTCCGGCTGTTGTACAGCTGTGGCGACCAACATAAAAACCAAGCCGTTTGAATCTGCCACATAAGTGAAACCTTTGCCTTGCGGGTTTTTGGCGTTGTGCATCAAGAGTCGATAAGCGTGCCGCCCCGAGAGGCTCATCGGTGTCAGACTTTCATCGACAATCCATGCGTTGCTGGTCGTGCCTCTTACCATGATTTGCGCGAGGTCCAGCAGTGGATGGCGCTGCCGATTCTGAAACTCCGGAGACAATTTGTAACCCAGAACAAAGACAGAGTATACGGGGCGACCGTTCACCGTATATCGTAACGCCTCCTTAATGTCGGCCTCACCGCAAAGCGGGCCACTACAATGAGCTTTGATACGCTCCTCCTCGGCTTTTGCTTTGGCTTTTTGCTCGGGTGAAGAATATGCGTCGACTTCCATGAATTCCCAAGAGCCTGGGAGGAATATGGTTATGCCTAAAACAGAATTGGTATAGATGTGGCCGTTTTGAATCGTGCCTCTGTTAGCTTCGGGAGAGGAACTGTCCGCTTGTGGCACAGGAGCAGCTAGGGAAGGGCACACAAAAAACAGGACACAGAGAGCGAGAATTGGCTGCGACATAATCGTATAGTATCAACCGAACAGCTTTGGTTGCGTTTTTTTGATTGACTGAGACCGCCTATCTTTCCGGGCGGCCCTGGCGAACTCCTTCCATGAGAAGGCCGGTCGATGTCAAGGCACACTTCACTTTCTTCTTTCCGTGAGTCTGTTCCTATTCAGCTAAGCCGCCCCGGTCGCCATCCTTCCATCCGCACTCTTTTGTGAGCGAGATTCGCTCGGTGCTAGGTGGGTGTTCTCGTTTCCGTAGGTGCTGCTACCTGATAAGCGTCCTCTTTTCCCACGTTTCTGTGGGAGTTGGGCTCCAGGAGTTAGTCGCAGTCACCTGGACTCGGCGGTTGAACTCAGCTGTTCGGATCGAAACTCTCTAGGCCACAGCACGCATCGTTTTTTGGCTATTGCGCAATGGTTCGTACACCTCTCCGCTTACCCACAACCGATGTAGCAGTACCGCCAATTTTCGAGCCACGGCAACCACCGCTCGTTTCTTGGCATTTTTTCCTCCTCGCTCCGCAAGTTTCAGTCCCCATCTCCGCAGATCACTGTCTGCTCCAAAAGGCCCCAGAATGTAATGCGCGCCCTGTACCATCATGGTTCTAAGATACCGGTCTCCTTCTTTGCTGATTCTCTTCTGTGGCTCGCTCTCTCCGGAGTTCCTCCGGCCAGGTTTCAATCCCAAAAAACAACCTACCTCGCGACTCTTTAGAAAACGGTGTGGGTCTTCTATGGTCAGCACATACGTCAGCGCGATCTGCGTTCCTACACCCTTCACTTGCTTGAGCAAGGACACTTCCGGGTACACTTCCTGGGCGATTTTCTCCATCCGCGCGTCGTACTCCTGGATGCCCTCGTTCAGCGATTCGATTTCTTTGAGCAACGGCTCCAGAACCTCCCGCAACTCGCTGCTCAAGGCCGCGGCCAGCTCCCGGCCCACCTGCTGCGTGCCACACTTGGGCAGCCGTTGACCATAAGACTTCACCAACCCGCGGGCGGCGTTCACCAGGGCCGTGCGAGCACTCACCAGTTCAGCTCGCGCCCGGATCACCGTCAAATGGATTTGTGCTTGCACACTGCGATGCCGTATCGGTCCCAATAGCTCGGGATCGATTCGCGCCAGTCGTGCCAGTGTCCGTGCATCGTGTCGATCATCTTTTCGATTGCTCTTGGTGATCAATTGCACTTTTTGTGCGTGCGCCACGATCACTTCGTGTCCCAGTTCCGTTAACAGCCGGCTTACCCAGGGCGAATGTGTTCCGGTCTCCAGCGCGATGCGACTTTGCGGGATCCTCGAAAATGTCTGCTTCATCGCTTCCGGTGTGGTCGGCACTTTCTGTTCCAGAATGATCTTGCCGGCTTCCTCCAAAACACAGTAGAACGACCAGCGATCTCCCAGATCTACGCCGATCGTTAGCTTTTGCTCCTTCAAAATTTCCTTCCCAAATACCTGCACAGTGCTAATCTTCTTCATCGCCGGTCTCCTTTTCTTGTGCTTAAAAGCACGTCGATCATTGGGAGCGTAACGCATCCCGTGGAGACCGGCCTTCTCATCCAATCTGTCCCTTAGGGCCGCAGCGGCCCGCGAAACCTCATGAAAATCACTCAGTGGTACGATCGCCCCGGTCAGGAGCGGCGAGGTCGCGTTTATCAGTGGAGAGTTCGAGGCCGTCCATCTGTCTGATCCGGAGCGTGCGTGTTTGAGCGAATAATTGGGCGTCGTTGTTGTTTTCCCTTGGGGAACCACCGATAGCCCGTGACCCTGGTTAAAGTAGCTGCAGCACGCTCTCCACTCCCGACCAGGAGGAGTTTATGTCGTACAGGATCGCGGGAATCGATGTTCACAAGAAGATGCTGGCGGTAGTTGTGTCCGACGTTGAAATCGAAAGCGAATACCAATTTGAACGGAGAATGTTTGGCGGCAACCCCGAACAATTGCGCATGCTGGCTGCGTGGTTGCTCGAGCAAGAAACCGAGGAAGTGGTTATGGAATCAACGGCGCAATATTGGAAACCAGTGTGGGGAGCACTGGAAAGATATTGGAAGCCGATCCGCGAAAAGCGGGAAGGAGCCAAGCGGCGGTCTGGAACGTTACATCTTGCGCAGGCGCAGTCCAATCGCGGGCGGCGCGGACGAAAGAAGGATTTCGTCGATGCCGAACGGCTGGTGAAACGATTGGTAGCCCGAGAATTGACACTGAGCTTTGTGCCCGATGTGGAGCAGCGTCTATGGAGAGCGCTAACCCGCAAGAAGTACCAGTTGCGGCGCGACCTGGTGCGGTTAAACAACCAATTGGAGTCACTTCTGGAAGAGACCCACATTAAGTTGTCCAGCCTGGTCTCCGATCTGCTTGGCGTCAGTGCCAGGCGCATGTTGAATGCGCTGGCTGACGGAGAAACCAATCCGGCAGCTCTGGCCTCTTTGGCGCATCAGAGATTGCGCGCCACGCCGGAACAATTGTGTGATGCGCTCGGCGCGTGCACAGAACTCAAGCCCGTGTACCGCCGGCTCCTGAAAATGACCCTGGAGCACTTGCAAATCCTCGAGCAGCAGATCGGCCAACTGGACCAAGAGCTAGCCACTTTGCTCCATCCACACCAGGATGCTGTCCAGCGGCTAGCGGAAGTGCCGGGTCTGGGAGTGGACTCCGCGCAACAGATCATTGCTGAAGTTGGTCCTACCGCAGCGACCTTTCCGTCGGGGGAACAGCTCTCCTCGTGGGTGGGCGCCTGCCCCGGCGACGAAGAGAGCGCCGGCGTAAACTACAGCCACCGATCTCCGAAGGGCAACCGTCACATGCGACGTTTACTCAATCAGGCTGCTAACGCCGCCGTCAAAGTCAAAGGAAGTATCTTCGAGCTTATCTACCGCCGTTGCGTCCCGCGACTCGGACATAATCAAGCCATCGGAGTCATTGCGCATCGACAGTGCCGTCTGATCTGGTTGATCCTGCATAAGGGAACTCTCTACGAAGAACGAGGCCCGGCAGTCAACAAACGATCCAAATATCAGCGCACCTGGAGAATGATTCGGCAACTCCAACAGCTGGGCTATCGGATCGAATCACCGAATCCTCAAGCCAGCCAAGCACAGGCGTAGTTATTTTCGACCCTGATAAACGCGGTAATCGGAGTCAAGAGACATTCTTCCCCGTCGGCTTGGTGCCGCCACTTTTTTGTCTCGGCATTCAGCCCAACCGTTTGAACGTGCACTCGTAATCGAGTGGTCTTGCTCAGGCGACGTAGTTTCGTGCCTCGTTTCGTCACACGA
>Ga0185299_10008297_pt1 | contig 10309 bp, 3 predicted proteins | sample PaiPotPPA55metaG_FD_128002 | JGI IMG/M metagenome (GOLD analysis project Ga0185299, IMG submission 128002) | Iron sulfur acid spring bacterial and archeal communities from Banff, Canada, to study Microbial Dark Matter (Phase II) - Paint Pots PPA... ...
AGTTCGCCTTTCAGCAGCAGCGGACGAATCACATCCAACTCCATGCCATTGACCCCGACCACGACCACTCGCGGTTTGGGCTTGGGTGTGCTCTGGGATTGCGCGAACGAGAACGGTATCAATAAGAGGAAGAGGAGTGCAATAAAAGCTAGCCTACGCCACATTAAAGCGAACCTCACTGTTTCCCGGGTGTACTGCAAATCATGCTTCCCGATTATACGAGTCCGGCGGCGGGAAACCGGCATGAACCCTGCTCTTCCTCAGGGCCAGGATGCCGATCAGAGTTTGACTTCCACCGGAAATCAGGTGTCCGCGCAGTCAAGACAATCCGTCGCAAGGCAGCACGTGAGTAGCTGCCGCAGTCGCAAACACAACGCCCGACGCGATGATTGCCCAGCCCCCGATCCTCAAGGCCTGGCGGCTATGGCAAACCATGGCGCGCAGATGATTGTTGCCGGTGCTGCCAGGATCCATATAACCCCGCACGCAGTGAGCAAAGCCGATTCCGATTGCCACTCGAGCACAACGTAGTAACCCTGAAAGACCATTCGAGCAACGAACAGCAACATCAGCAACGCCAGAACGATCATGCCAACGTTGGCCTTCCGGCTTGTCAGCACGGTGTGCGTAACGTACCCTCCTCTTTCATGCGAGAGCGGAGTTCTGCGCGCACATGACCCAGCTCAGAATTCAATCCTCAGCGCCAGCTGTCCGACGCGGTTCCCCCCGGCGTCACCGATGCGAGAGGCGAGAACCTGTCCGAATGTGCCTTGGCCGTTAACACTCTCAGTCAGATTTTGGCGCGGATCATCGAAGTTTGGGTGGTTGGGGAGATTGGTAAAGCTGCTCTCGAACTTCAACTTAAACCTCTCCGTCAGCTGGAAGTCCTTGGCGAGCCCCAGGGAGAGGTTAACGGTTCCGGGGCCAACAAGCGTCCCGACGCCAGCGTTGCCAAAGCGGCCAGCTCGCGGTAACGGGTTTCCGTTCTGGTCCTGGGTCGGGCAATTAAGGGTGTTGTTTTGGAGGTCCTGTCCTGCGGTGCGGCCAGGACAGGCGAATACGTTCGGATTCCACCACTGCGTGCGAGTGTGGGGAACGTTGTTGGGATTGCCCGCAAGGTCAGGCCGGTTAAAGTTATTATTGCCGTTCCCGGAGGAATCAAATTGAATGAACGGAGTTTCGTAGGGGCCAGTTTGAACTAGGAAAATAGTGCTCAACCGCCAACCTCCGACGATCCCGTTCAGCACTCGGTTGGCGTTGCCCAGGAGGAACCGCCCTTTCCCAATCGGAAGTTCGTCCACCATGGTCGTGATCCAACGATGCTTGCGGGTGCCACCGACGTTGCCGTAGTCCCCTCTCAAGTTGTATTGGTTCATCGTGTCGCCCGTAATTTCCCCGGAAAAGCTGGAACCGGGCCACGATTCGGTGTCCGCCAGGTTGCGCGCCCAAGTCCAGGTACTTTGGAAGGTGAGCCCGTGGGAATACTTGTGGATTAGCTCGGTCTGCATCGACTCATAGGTGCTGATGGCGCCGGCGGAGCGGCTCCTGACATGATTCCAGGCCGGAAACGGTATCGGATTGGGATTGGGATTGCCATATGGTTCGGTAGTAGGAAGCGGCTGATTCAGATTCGGGCCCCAGGTGAGCTGATCCCCGCGGTTGGCAATATACGACACACGCAGGGCGGTGTTGCCGTGTAGCACCCTTTCGATCGACAGGTTCCACTGGATGCTGTACGGGTCCTTCTTGTTCAACTGATTCGCAGTGAAGAATGATTGCGTTCGCAACAGGAGCCCGTTGGGGTCTTGGACATTGGGGAACTGGAAGAACCCCGGGGTGCCAAACCCAGCATTTGAATAATTAGCCTGGAAGCCGTCGTGGATACCTGCCACGGAGAAAAATACGGCTCCCAAGGTCGTAACGTCGTAAAGGCCGCCGCCGCCGCGAATCACCGTCTTATTGTCCGCAAAGGGCCGATATGCAAAACCGAGGCGAGGAGCCCAGTCTGTGTAGACGTTGCGCAATTGTTTCGGCCACCCCGCCTGTTGCGAGGTCAGGAAGGGAGTGCAAACCGCCGGAGGCGGCAAGGGACTGGGATTTTTGTCGTTTGGTGTGTTGCAGGTGTTGACGGCCTGTGCCCACAGAGGCTGCGTTGCCGCCAGGGATCTGGGGTCCGAGGAAATGATCACGCGCCCTGTGATAGGAACGCTGGGATCGAAGTTGGTGAGGTTAATGGGATCGTATAAACCCGGCAACCTCGAAATCCTTAGGCCAACGTCCAACGTCAGTTTCTGAGTGGCTCTGAACGTGTCCGAGGCGTAACCGTAGTAGTGAGTGGTTGTGCCATCGATGTTCCTCGGTGGAGTGTGGGTGACGTAGGTGTAATAGGGAACTCCAAGCAGGAAGTCGGCAACGTTGTTTCCTGTGTACTGGCCATTAAAGAAAAAGTCTCCGTAGTCGTCCGCAGGCGACGACCCAGAGTACCAGGCAGTGACCAGGTGGATCTTGCGGAGATCGAAGCCAAACTTCATAGTGTGCTTCCCCTTGGTCCAGGTCAGGTTCTCATTGATCTGGAAGTTGTTGGAAAGCTCCGGATTTGGCCGGGTGTGAACAATGGCGTTGATGCCACCCCTGGGTTCGAAGACAAAGTCGGGGAAACCGCCTGGAGGGAATGGTCCCAGTTGCTGGGGATTCAACCCCAATTTTTGCATGAAGGCCGGTCCATCGAGCGGAAAGGTTCCGCCATTCTGCCTGCGGCTGATTCCTCCGCGCAACTCATTCACCAGGTTTGGAGTAATGAGATAGTTGTGCGCGATTACGATCTGATTGTCATGTTCGAAATCTGCTTCCGCAGGAAGGGCCAGGCCAGAAGGGTTGACCGGCCTCCCATTCTTGTACGTCCAGCGCCCGAAAACATTCTGCTTGGTATTAATGGTGTGGTCGATGCGAATATCGAACTGATCGGAAAGGATAGGATTGGGAACGTTCAGTGTGTGGTTGAAGTTCGCAAAATTGTTCACGCCCCCCTGGATTGGCAGCGGATAAAACTGGAGAATCGCGGTGGCAACCGGACTGATCCGACCCGCAGGGATCATGTTGCCCGGAAAGGGCGTTCCGTTCAGATCGTGGATAGGGGCAAAGCCCGTGAAATCGCCATTTCGCATGGCCTGGCTGGGTACTGTCTCCTGGAGGGCCGTTTGAGTCCGGTACCGCATGCCTTCGTAGTCGCCAAAAAAGAAGGTGTGCTTCCCAAAAAGGTGTCCGCCGATGGAACCCCCGAATGTGTTTGCGCTTTTAGCAGGCTTAGTCAGCTGGGGCACGGTAAATCGCGTAGCATCCAGGGCCGCGTTCTGAAAATACTCAAATACGGATCCATGAAATGCGTTTGTGCCCGACTTGCTGGTGGTCGTAATGTCCGCCGGGTTGCCATATTCTGCTCCGCCGCCCGACCCCTGCACCTTCATTTCTGAAATGCTCTCGGCAGAGGGGAACATTTCTGTTTGCGGCCCCGCAAAGCGGATATTGGTTGTGCTAATGCCATCCACCGAATATTCGGCTTCATTGGTCCCTGTTCCCTGGACCGAGATGCCGCCACCCTCGTCGCCCGTGACGCCGGGGAGAAAAGCCAGCAGCTTATATGGGCTTGTGCTTCCAGCCCCGCGGTAGTTGGCCGGCAACCCCAACACCTCGGTGCTGGTGACGCTGGCGGAGATCACCTGAGTCTCCGTGTTCACCAGCTCGGCGTTCGCTTCTACCGTGACTTTTTCTTGCGCGTTGCCCATCGTCAGCTTCATATCGGCGCGCACAGTCTGCCTCGCCTCAAGGCGGACATCCGTCAAAACCGCATCCTTGAAACCGGTGGCCATCGCCGAAACCGTGTAAAGCCCCGCCTTCATGTTTTCCGCCTGGTAATTTCCCTGGGCGTCACTGCGCACTTCGCGCGAGATGTTTTCGCCCTGGTTCGTGACCGTGATAACCACGTTGGGCATGACCGCACCCGATGGGTCGGTGACCGTGCCCAGGATCGTTCCAAAGACGGTTTGAGCGAGGCCAGGCGTGGCTAGGCACACTGCCACCACGACAACGCTAAACGTAATGACGAAAGGCTTGAATTTCATCTATGGTCCCCCGCCAGAAGATCGGCGTCCCCTGACGCCGGCACGAATGAAACCGGTTACAGGCCCCGAAAATGGGCAAAGCATATGTCACAGAGGAAACGATAGTCAAGCCGAAAAAACCAAGAAAACCGGGTCGAGATACCCCGGTCGAAAAAACCGGGAATTCATCATTGTTCCTGGATGTAAACTGGCCCTCAGTCATGGGTTTCGCGAGAACAGCGTTGCCGTGGATTGTATCTTTCTCCTGCTGGGCGCAAACCGCGGCTTCAGCGCCACTCAAATCACGCGCCCCATCCCACCCCAATGTAGTTTTGATCACGCTGGACACGACCCGCGCCGACCGCATGGGGTTCCTGGGCTCGGACCGCGTTCTTACGCCAAATCTCGATGCACTCGCACGTGCCGCTACCGTCTTTTCTCGCGCCTATGCCCAGGTTCCGCTGACGACGCCCTCCCACGCCACCATTCTTACCGGGACGTATCCACAGTTCAATCACGTCAACTATTTGGGGGATCCGTTGGGCAAGGGCCTTCCATTCCTTCCTGACATCTTGCGCAGAAATGGATATAAAACCGCTGGGTTTGTGGGCGCACTGGTGCTCGACCCGCTCAAACTAGCGCCCGGATTTGACCGCGGTTTTGATGTCTATAACGCTGGATTTCATCGTCGACGCCCTGGAGAAGACAACTACCATAGCCTGGAGCGCCGCGGCGAAGAGGTTGTGAGTCGGGCAGTCGCATGGCTGAGCAAACAGCCCGCTGGGCCCTTTTTTTTGTGGGTGCATCTTTACGATCCGCATGATCCCTACAACCCTCCGGAGCCATATCGAACGCGCTATGAGGCAGAGCCCTACGACGGGGAAATTGCATACACCGATTCCGTCGTCGGAAAACTGATCGGCGAATTGCGGACCCGGGGCCTTTTCGACGGCTCCGTGATTGCCGTCATGGCGGACCATGGCGAGGCCTTCGGGGAACACGGCGAAACGCATCACGGCATTTTTCTTTACGACGAAACCATCCACGTTCCGCTGTTGATCAAGCTTCCACGACAACACACCGCGAGGCAGGTCGAAACCCGTGTCGGTCTCGTGGACGTTGCGCCCTCCATCCTGCGGGCTGCGCATATTCCTGTTCCCGATGCCATGCAGGGCCAGTCGCTTTTGCATTTCATGACGCCGGACAAGGCGCTCCAATCTGGCGAACAGAGGGACTCCAGTTCGACCCGCTCCATTTATTCGGAAAGCGGATACGGTCACCTTTCCTTCGGCTGGAGCATGCTGAAAACCTGGCGGGCGGGGAACTATCTGTACGTTGACGCGCCAGAACGTGAACTATACGACCAAACGGTCGACCCCGGGGCAATACATAATCTTGCTCCCGACTCAAAAGCTGTCGCGGATACGGCGGCCGCGCAGATGGCGGAGTTCCATCGCCAGACCGTCGGTGTGAGCACGGAAAAGACGCAGTTGACGGCAGAACAGACCGAAAACTTGCACGCGCTGGGGTACATGGGATCGGATGCCGCGGCTCCCAATCACTCCAATGGTGAGGGAGGACCTGACCCGAAGCAAAAGATCGCCATTGCAAATCTCTTGTACGAAGCAATGGTTCACACAGAGAATGCAAGGTATGAGGAAGCGGTGCCGATCCTAGAGGAGGTTGTGAAGCGGGAGATCCATGCCCTGACGGCCTATTTGCTGCTAGGCCGTGCTTACGTGTCTCTCAAGGAATATCAGAAAGCGATCGCGCCGCTTCAGCATGTGGTCGAGACGACGCCCGACAATTCTCTCGCACACTACGAACTGGGATGTGCCCTTGTGAAAACCGGGCGCTGGAACGAAGCCGCGTTACAGTTTGAAGCTGCCGTTGCCCAGATGAACAGCTCGGCCATGATGCATTTTTATTTGGCCCTGGTGTATCAGCAGACATCGCGCAATGACGAAGCTTTAGCCGAGTTCAAGGACGCGCTGCGCTGGGATCCGAAGAATTTTCCTGCGAATCTCCTGTTGGGGCGGATGTACATCAAACAACAGAAAGCCGAGGATGCTATTCCTCTTTTGCAAAAGGCCGCGACACTTCGCCCGGACGCGATCGACCCGCACCGACTCCTGGCTGACGCCTATACCCAGTTAGGACGAGAAGAAAGCGCGGGCCGGGAGCTCTCGGAAGCCGAGCGCATCCAGGCTAACGGGGGCTCTAGACTTGGTACGCCGCCTGAAGACCATCCGGAAGACAAGGAATGAGTTGTCCTATTGCTGTCTTGCCGTCAGCGCATCGAACTTGGTGAGCATTTTGTTGATCTCGGGGTTTAACATGAAACTCTTCCATACCAGGCCGGTTCGGTAGTTCTCAATCATGACCACGATCGGCGCTTGATTCAGTCCCATGTAAATTGGGGAGACCCAGTTGTGTCCCGGATCGAATGCGTCACGCGGACCGTAGATATCCCAAAGCTGACCCCCAAGGTCGCGGTAGTAGTGCTTGAACGCCACCATCGAAGCTTCGGGTGTGTAGGGAAAAGAAGCTAGCGCCCCGGTTAGCGTGAGCGTTCCGCGATCGTGATCTGAGTCGGGCGCGTGCGGTACGTAACCCTCGGGGCCATCGCTCGCCGTGAGGCCCCACGCATTCGGGCCGTAGCCGTCGAAGTGCTTAGGATTGTCGATCGAATATGCCCGGTTGATTAATGCGATGTTGCGGTTGTTCTCAAAGTAGGAGGATGTATAGCGGTCGTGTAAACCTTTCGGATCGAAACCTAGGAAGGAATAGTGGGTGAAGAACAGAGGACCTCCGGTGCCCACGCCTACGTCCAATTTGATCCCGTAGTAGCTATGGCCGTTGCCATAGTGATCACCGTCTGAGGCCCCGGACCAGCCTCGACGATAGCCAATCGCATCGTCTGATTGCCCGGCCCAACCGGAATAGTACATATCAACTGGCACGCCATGTGTTGGCGACGACATTGCAAGCAGATAGGTGATCATCACCTCGTTGAATCCAATGAGCGGATGGTGGATTTGTTGGCCCCATTCCGCGGACCAGTGCCAATAAATGAAGTTACTTTTCGGATCGGAGCGGTACCAATCCCAGTCGACTGTTTCCCAGAGTCTGGAAATCCGTCGAAAGAGATCTTGCTCCGGAGCACTCTCTCCGTGGAAGTACTGACGCGCTGCTAGTAGGCCTTGCATTAAGAAGGACGTCTCCACCAAATCCCCACCATTGTCGAACATGCCAAACACCGGCATTGTCTCGCCAGTGGCTCCGTTCATATAGTGCGACCAGGCTCCGTGGTAGCGCTGGGCGTGCTCGAGAAAGCCGACGATCTTGGCGAGACGTTCAATCCCCTCTGCACGAGTGATGAACCGTCGGTCCACGCCCACTACAAAGGCAGCGATGCCAAACCCGCTGGCCCCGGTGGCAATAATTCGGTCATCCCCTGGAATGTTTTCGCGTGCCATGCCCGAGGAGGGATCGGCCCCTTCCCAGTAATAGCGAAAGCAGGCCTCCTGCAGCATCGTCAGGAGTTCGTCATCGTCGAACTCACGCGTTGATGCGCCGGCTGCATTTGAAAGTGCAGATTGGCGGTAACGGCTGTCCGATGCGGCGACTTTATACGTGGCCGTGACTCCCGACTTTGCAAGAAAATCCGAATAACGATTGGTTCCCGGTAGTTGTATGCCGATGGCCTCGAAGTGCTGGCCTTCGAGGGAACGATAAATCACGTATCGAGCGAGAGACCGACCATTCACTGGGTTCCAGCGCACTTCCACGTGGCGGTCGTAACCAATCGCTTGAACGTTTTCGGGTGCACGCAGAGGAGAGTCCGCCTCAACAGGAGGATCATCGTCAATTCGAAATTCGTCGACGATAAGGGTGTGCCTCACGCCGTCCGCACGTTCCTGACGAAAAACGATGTTCTGAAGGTTGAGAGGGTGGAATTCATAAATGGACGCGGTGTGGAATTCACTCAATGGGATGCGTACCTGAACCCACTGTCCTGCAAGAATGTCCCCTACAACCTTGCCCAATGGCAACGGGTCTGTAAAAGACGCCGGAAATTCGGCCACTTGTAAGCCTTCGCGTGAAGTGGAAAGCACAAGCGAAGGCAGGTCGGCCGCTGCAATCTTCTGCGGAGCGAAACACCAGAAATAGAGGTTGCGTCCTGAAAATTCTGGAAAGCGGTTGCGGAAGTTAATGACCCGGACTTCGGCTTCCCATGCCCCACCGGGTTGGGATTGCCATTGCAGACGCAGCGCGTTCGGTGGTGTCAGGAATGTTTTTGTCTCAACCGGAAGGCGCCAGTTTGTTTCTTCAAGAAAGCTTGGGCCGTTCGATGTTCCCGCGCTATAGAAATAGATGTCAGATGTGAGACTGTTGTCGAAGACGACATGACGATAGTATTCCGTGTTCGCTCGTGCCGCGTCGCAGGAAAAGTAGACCAGACCGCACAGCAACACTTGCACAATTCCTGTTACAAACTTTCGCTTGTGTAATTTCATGAGCTTTCCCGCAACGCCCTACGATATCAAAAGAGCACGCCTAATTGTTTCCCGTTTAGATGCGATCTCCGTTTCCCCGCTTAAGTGTCGCTGTCCTGTTTGAGAACACACTGATACTCTTTGAACTCAAATTACAAGCTTGCCTGCCAGGGCCTCTGGTACGGAGATCCTCTGCGGAATTGCTGTCTGACCCGCGTAGAAATGCGCTAACTTCGGGAGCCTCGAGATTGCCGGCATTACTGCTGGTGTCACGATGTGCCGAAAACACTCAAAGATTCGAGTTGATCCAGGGTGCCCAACAGAACAAGCAGACATTTAGGCCGAGTCTGTTTCGAATGTCAAGAGTTCATTGTCAATTGCGCCGCGCCGGAGCCGTTGACTTACGCACAACCAGGTCAGTCTCCAGCGTGTAGTTTGATCCTTTATGATGCTTGAGCTTCAGGATCTTGTTGAGCGCCTCAAACGCCTGCACCCCAAGCTGTTCGCGAGGAACGCTAATGGTTGTAAGCGGAGGCCGTGCCAGAAATGCGAAGAAAATGTCGTCGATCCCGATGACCGAGACATCCTCCGGCACTTTGACCCCCGCTTCTTCGAGAGCGCTCATAGCGCCCATGGCGATCAGATCGTTTCCGCAAAACATTACCGTCGGTGTTTCCCGACGAGACAAGACCTGTCGAACCGCTGAGGCACCGGCGTCAACCCGATAGTTGCTCTCCAGCACGCAGAGGGGTTTCAGTCCGCGAGCTGTCAGCCCGGACACCAGAGCATTTTTGATCGTCGCCGCTGTCCAGTTGTCACCCGGACCGGCAATGACCGCGGCTCTGCGATGGCCAAATTCAACGACGTGCTGAATCGCCTTGTTGATGCCGGGTTCATAATCGATGCTGATGTTCCCTACCAGCTTGCCAGCGGGGTCCGAATTACAGAGCACTAGCGGTATCCCGGCGGCGGTGAGATCTGAGGCCATGTTTCGGTCCACCGACGAGGTAACAATCGCTGCTCCGCGAACGTCACTTTCTCTCAATTTCCGGAGGACCGCTTTGGTCCGTTCACTGTCGTATTCCGTGTTGCAAAGCAGGACGTCAAACCCGTGATTCCACGCCGTAGCCTGGAACCCTCGAATGATTTCAGGAAAATAGGGATTGGCAATCTCCGAAATGACCAACCCAAACAGATCGCTGCGTCCGGTCGCCAACCGCTTGGCATGCACGTTCTTGAAATAGTTGAACTCATGGACGGTTTCGAGCACACGCCGCCTGGTTTCTTCAGAAATGTATTGAGTATTGTTGAGTACCCGTGAGACGGTCGCCAGAGATACCCCGGCGCGTCGAGCGACTTCACGCATCGTATGAGCCATCTTAGCTGACGTCTCCGGGACCAGGTTCCGGCAGGGAACGGATTCTTCTCCGGTCGTGCCAAATCTCAACCTGAACTGGATTTTGAAGCTATCATGACTTGGCCGCTGGCGCCACGAGGCTTGCTTGTAGATGGTGCGCCATATTACTTTCTGCGCGCGGCGGTAGTTCAGGCACTTGCCACGAGGCGCGGTTGTTGTGAGAAGAAGCAGCGAAAACGCCGGCGATCGCGCATGGTCAAAAATCTCAAACGCACTGAAAAGCTCTGGGTTCCGGTCTCGTAATTTTCTTCGCACAGCGGCTTTCTGACATTTCAAGAGCATGTACAATCCCGCTT
>Ga0185299_10008298_pt1 | contig 10309 bp, 9 predicted proteins | sample PaiPotPPA55metaG_FD_128002 | JGI IMG/M metagenome (GOLD analysis project Ga0185299, IMG submission 128002) | Iron sulfur acid spring bacterial and archeal communities from Banff, Canada, to study Microbial Dark Matter (Phase II) - Paint Pots PPA... ...
AGGAATTTGGCCAAAGAATCCCTGTCAATTTTGTCAGGTATGTATTCCTCGACCGGAATGAAGGATACAAGAGCCGACGACGGGTAATCTCCAAGATCCGAGATCTCATAGCGGAAGCCCTTTGCCTCGTGCTTCGAAAGCTGTTCTTCCAGAAGCGTGCCAAGACACTCCGAAATTGAGTCGGCCAACTGTGGGTGGTGGTCGGCGAGATTCAGCCGGAACGCGAGCGCCAGAGATTCGTTCACCACGCTCCCGTCAACGTCCACATCTTCACCCAGGTAGGAAAAGCGGATCGTCCCGCAGGACAGCCTGAATTCCGGATCGCTCTGCGGGCCCCTGTCGGCCCGGATCTCGGCGCGGATATCGTCGGTCAGTTCTTCGCCTTCGTCCATGAGCCTTTGTTCGATGAGCGCAATCCGACGCTCAACCTCTTCAGGCCATGTCGGGGCGTGGGGCATACGCGCGAGATCAAGCAGGTCAAGACCGCGGGAGAAAATCGCGGCAATCTCGGACTCGGTGTGAACAATACCGTGGGACATGCAAACCTCCTGTTATCTCCGATGGAGCGAGTTACGCACCCATGGCGGGGGCGCGATACGTTTCCGTCCGGGCGACGGAAGGAAACGTATCGCAGTTGCGCTGGGTTGGCTTTTGCTGGTGCCCGCTCAACGGCTGCGCACAGTTTATCCACGTACGTGAAAAGCTCACAGGTATCCGCGTTAAGTTTTGTTTCATATAGGGGCTTCGTTTTGTCGCGGGTTGGGATGTCGCGTGAAAGACCACTGCGTAGCTGCCCCGCGAGCTTGATGAGTCATCGAATCGGAAAGGCGTCGGAAAAAAAGCAAGGAGGCGGAGCCCTGCGGATTCCGTCTGAAAGGATCCAATCGACACGGGCGCGCTGTATTTCAACGTTTTCCGATCTGCCGCGCGGACATCGGAAAACTACGGAAACAGGGAAGGAAAAGTGAGTCAGCGGCAGGTGGCGAAAAAAATGGCCGATGCCCTGAAATCCGCCACGAAATCGCCGATATAGAAGGAGATGCCGCGATAAGCGGCGCATACCCCTGTCAGGAGGAAACCCGAGTGTACGTCGATCCCCGAGTGGCCCACGGCGTGGCGAAGCTGCGCCTGACCTCCGATCCTGGTGAACGCGACCGACAGATCCAGGCCGTTACACGCTCCATCTCGGATGCGCTGTTCGAAGTCGTGCGCCGCAAGATGACCACACGCGACGCCCGGCGTCATCTCGAACGCACGTTGTTAACCGAAGTACCAGATGCGGGCCTGACAGATGCCCATCTCCTTTAGTTGCGCGACGTATTCTGGCTCGAGTTCGATCTGCGTCTCGATGACGGATTGAAGTTGCGCGAGCAGCACGCAAACCGAACGACCAACATGAGAATCTGCGTCAATCGCGGCGATCTCGGGGTGCAGACCTTGCCATAACTCCAGGTTGATACAGTCCTTGACCAGGAGGCCAGTCACGTCGCCGCGCTGGCCGATGCGTTTGCCGTGCATATCCAGCGCAAAGACATCCTGCACGACACCTTCGGGAGTGAAGCGCACATGGAAGGCAAGTTTCACCGGGTTCTCGTCGGTTTGCTCGTCGAAGAAGACATTGACGAAGGTGATCAGGTCCGACGGATCGACACTGCTCCACGGGCGATAGTTGACGCAGCGGACGTTGTCGGGAAGCTGATAAGCCTGGAGGGCGGCTTCCGCAATCGCTTCGCGGTTGATCGCGATTTGACCTGCTTCGTTGGTGTTCTGATTCATGGTCCATCTCCTAGGTCATGCCGCAGTGCGGCGTTGAAAAAGGAGCGAGCGGACGACGCTCTGATTAGCGGGAAAGCGCTGATCAGAGTGTGCTGCGGCGGTGGAGTTCAAGTCGCTGGCGGCGCGGGGCACTGGAGGCGTTTCAGATGGCGCTACTGCCGATCTAACGGCTGCCGTCAGTATGCCTCAAAGTGCCGGCGCGCGACAAGCCACGTGGTGTGCGGCGCTTTCGGACTTACCGCTCAAACGTTGGAAATTTGCCGAGGCGCCGCGCAGTCAAGATGACGGCCCGGCTTGCATGTGCCTTCGGCTCGCAAACCAACAATACCCATCGCTCCTGACGCCGGGGCCATACGCAGCTATGGGCTTGCCGTCACGTCAGCGATGCGGTGCGTGAAGCCATCGTCCCCCATGTTCAATATGGTGTTCCATAGGGCGAAGCTGACAGCGGAGCGGGGAAGCTTCCACGGACGATCATATGCCTTGGCCGGAAACCGGCCGTCGCGCACCGACTCCAAACGTTGCCCGGTGCGTTTGACCAGCATGTCGGCCGCCTGCTGGCCGCTGACCGGGTACTTTTGCTTGTAGTCGCTCGCCGACATCGCGCCAAGATAAGCCAGATGCAACGCCTGCGCGACCGGCAGTTCATTCACGAGGGCGCGCGTCAGATCCGCTATCTCTTCCGTGTCTCGTGGCTCTGGCCACCCGCGTTCCTGCGCAAGAAAGTTGAGGTATTCGACGATCTCGCCCCGCGCTATTTCAAGCGCAAGCGATTGCACGTCCCGGCGCCAAGAGTCGGGGACGTCACAGTTTGAGAAACGAAGCTGCTCGACTAGAACTCCTGCCGCCGGGGAGACGCGCCATCTGATGCTGCCAAGTCTCCAGGATTGAAGCTCGCCGTCCTCGACAGTGAAAGCGGCGATGCTCGTTTTCGGGTCCACGGCAACGAGGCCGGTCTGCAACAGATCGAACAGGATCCTCCGGCCGCCGACCGCCGGAGCAAACGGTATGCCGCACCCGTCAAACGGCGGTATCTCGTGGCCACCGGGTTCCGCATTCGCGCAACGGAAAAGCGCGAGCAGTGCCACTGCCGCCCGCAGTGAGATATCACCAGGCTCGATTGCCTCTTTCACAAGTGCTGGATAGGTCGAGAGCGCTTCACGAATGACGCGCCTCTTCACCACGTCCTTGTCTTCGCAGCGTTGTCTGGCCTTAGCCAGTTCGTCACTAATCTCGTTCTTTTTCTCGGGTTCATCCGCGGGGTACTGTGCAACCAACGGCTCGATCTGCGCGAGGAAGGGCGTGTCGGCCGGTTTCTCGCAAAGCAGGAGCGAGTTGAAGATTGCGGAGTGGTAGTCCGGCTCTTCCGCAAGAACCCGCAGGTAAGCAGAGCGTGCCTCCGCGGCACGGTTGGTTCGCTGAGCGGCCAGCCCAAGATAGAACTGAACCCCGGGTCGCTCGTCACTTTCCGACACGGACCGCATCAACTGGTACAGGTCCGCGCTTAGCTTGTGTGTAACCAGCGCATCAGCCAACGTGCTAACGAGGTCGTAAGCAACCGGAGCGGGTACTGTGTAATCGCACAGCCGCTTTATGACTGCCGCGGCGAAGATTCGGGTCGAAGCCTCGTTGCGGGTTGCGGCCTGAAGGGTCAACCAGCCATGGGTAGAGTCTTGTCCGTTCTGGTTGGCGACCCATTCAGATGCGATCCAATCCTGACCGATTGTAGTCCAGTTGGGACGGTGACGATTCGCACGGATTGCGGTGTCAAGCGATGCGAGCCGTCCGCCGAACTCTCCCTCGTGACCCGCGACATCGCCGAGCAGGGATGCAACTCCATCCCAGAATTCGGTCGGGATATCCGGGTTAGCCTCGTCGGCATCATACTGGGCGTCGATCTCGACCACTGCGAATGCTGCGCGGAAAAATAGACGCGCACGATCCTGCGCGACGTCGACGAGGAATTCCCGGCAGGGCATCAGGTCGCCACAGGCCCACGTGTGGCCATAGCTGTCCCAGCCGGTGCCTTCGACGGGATAGGCGTCGTTGTAGAGTTCTGCGGAGCTGATTCCAAAACCGAATTCATCGGTCTCAAGCGCAGTGAGAAAGTCGCTCGCGAGTGCTGGTACCCGCTCCGGGGCAACGCTGCACGCGGCCGCAAGGGCGGCGCGGATGACTCTCCTCCTGTCATCTGAGTCTAGCGATGCATCGCCCAGCAGACGATCGAAGCCCGAAAATGAGTCGGGAGCGTTCGCTTTGACCGCGATATCGCACCGGGCAAGATCGATGTTCAGCGCCAACTGGCGCGAGGCGGTCTCGCTGCTGCGCTCGTGCGCCTCCAGTTGGTTGAGATAACCGAGCGCCTCGTCGTGTTTTCCCACGCCGGCGGCGACGCTGGCCGCTTCCCAGAGATACCGCGGTATAAGCGAGCGATATTGCACCGCGTTGAGCAGCGCGTACTGCTCGTCTGCAGAGGCATGAGCGTACTGCTTCGCAGCAAGGACCGCGAGCCGAATCAGCTGGCTGCCTGGGTGGAGGGAGAGGAGTCGTTCAAGGTCCCGGTGTCGTTGCTCCCGGTTCTCGGTATCACCGGGCCACCATGCTTGCGAACGTGCGATGGCGGCTAGCAATGGAACAGAGTCTGAAGTAGTGACCGCCTGCAATCGCGGCCAAATCGCCGCCATTTCGGCCATCCGGCGCTTATAGTCGGTACCGGTACGGATTAACTCGCACAACAGCCCGATGCCATCGGCTTCGATGTTGTCGTCGAGCGCGACGAGGCGATTCTGGGCCTCTGTATCGTGACCCATGACCCACTCGCAGAACGCAATCTTCGTCGCAATCCGCGGGATCGATACGTCGAGTTGGTAGTACCCGGATAGCGCCTCCGCGTGCAGGCGCCTTGCAAGGCGGGCGTCTGCTGCGCTCTCCAGACTCACGTCGGGGTCTGGGTGGATGGATTGTTCAAGCAGGGCGGACAGCGTATGAATGGGCGTAGGTTCCATGCTATTTACCGAGTTTCTCTTACTTACCTTTTCAGATGCATCGCTTCATGGGCAGTGCGAAACCGTAAATACGCGTCACACCTGCTGCAGCTTCGGTCGGCGGCATTCCAGCTTGCGGAAGGTGGCCTGCGTGCATTTTCCAAATTGATCGCGGGATGTCTAAGCCGTGAGGCGCGTGAATCTCGACCGCGGTAATAGCCGCTTAAAATCAGCGTCGAAGCTCACCAAATGCTCACCTTGGTGGAGAACCGCCGCGGCGAGCCAGGCATCAGGTACCTCGTTGGCGGCCAGCATCTTCCCAGAGCAGAGCGCCTTGAACTCCGGCCACTCGGCGCCTATTGCCGGATGTTCAACTACATTCGCGGTTAGCAGCGCGTCGACAAACGCCAACGCATCGTCCATCGGCGTTGGCTCAACGAATATCTTGGGGTGCGTCACCAGTCGGATGAAACTCGCAATCACCAACGGTTGGATCCTGAGTGGTGTTCCTAGTTCGGCCGCAACGAGCGCGTCTTCCAACCATTTACGCGCAGTCGAGTGATGTGGATGATCGGACCGGGACGCCGCGACGAGGACGTTGACATCAGGCGTCACCAGCGATCTCCAGCATGGACTTGTTGCTTGATCCATCGACACCAGCGGCGAGGCCACCCTTGCCTTGATAGACCGGCAGTAGGCCCTTCGTCCTGGGCCTCTTCTGTTGCGCACGAAGCCGCAATACCAACCCTTCCTCAATCAGCCGGGTCAGGCTGGTGCGCTGCTGCGCCGCGAGCGTTTTCGCTTGCGTTATCAGCGTGTCGTCAATGTCGAGCGTCGTCTTCACATGGAACTCCTGATGCGTACAGATTTCTGTATTGTAGCACTCACATCGGCGCTTTTTATCCGGCTTTAAGACAAGGGCTTCGTGCTCGACTGTCAGCGTCGCGCAGCGGTTGGCTGCTTACGCACCGCACTGCCAAAGTCCCGATCAGGTGGAGACGTTCGACCTAGCGTGATCGCCACCGCATCCGCGGGGCGTTTCGCCCAACCTCTGTTTTGGTTAGTCGCTTTGCTGGGGGCTATCCGATGCGCATCTCAACGTTTTCCGAGCTGCCGCGCGAACAGGGGAAAATTGTGAACACGCACCGCAGAAAAGAAGGCCCGCGACACTCCTCGGGACGAGGATGTGCGCGGGCTGATTGCCAGTCAAATCAATCGAGACTGAACGCAGCCTAAAGCAGACGCAAGCACCTGGGCGATGCCCGTGGTCCCGGTAAGCGCTCCCGACCCGAGTTCACGGCAGCGCGGCAGCTCACTTGCCACAGGTGTAGTTCTTTCCAATTGATTTTTGCGTAAATTTAAGCGCCCCCTGAAACACCGGATTCTTCGCCATCGCCACTCCGTTATCGTCCAGGCCCGCCGCGCAGCTCCTGATCATCCCTGCCTTAAGATCCTCGATATTCCCGACATCATTGCCGGCGAGAGCGCTCAGATACAAGGACGCGTTGCCGTTACATGACAGTATTGCGTCACTCTGCACGCCCACATAGACGGTTGGCAGGAGTGTTGTTATTGCTATTGCCAACGCGCCGAGTTCCGGATTCTTTCCAACGATCTCGCGTGCTATCGCTTTGCCTTTTCCCGCGCAGTCGGATAAGTCGACGTGGCGACCTTCGTGTGCGGACACGAAAGTCTCGCCGAGTGTGATCCCCAGGAAACCGCCGAGCGCCTGAACATTCTCGCTCGTTTGTTTCGCGGGGTCGGCCGCGCTGCCAATAGTCTTCGAAGCCTCGTAAAACTTGCACACGCTCTTCCTAAAACCATCGGGTAGTTGGTCAATGTCCCTTGGGCATATCGGTCCCAATCCAGCGTTGGCCTGGGTAGACAGGCAGCAGAGCACCGTCGCCGCGAGCGTGGCGAGCCTAGTTAGTCTGAGCATGACAGCCCTCCCAGACAGTCTTCAGTTCAGCGGTTGTCGGCGTCCTGCCCAGTTGCGATGTCAGGCTTGCCGTCCCGGACTGGAAGCACTGTGCGGCAACGAGCGCAGGGCTTGTCGTCCCGGTTCCCGTGACGGACGCGACGGCCTGCGTAGTCGAGGTGCTGCCCGCTGATCCGGTAAGCGGTACGCCGCCTTGACGCTGCCGGGTTTCGACTTCATGGATGATGCGCAGACCACTGTTGGCGGCTTCAAAGCCGGCCTGCAATGCCTGTTCGCGCTCTTCTGCAGTCGATGCCTTGACCTTGCAACGTTGAGCCTGTTCGTCGTAGACGGCGCATTCGTAGTAGGCGCTTCGCTCGGACACGCCTCCGAGCGCGCCGACGTACCCGGCTGGCGCGCTCACCTCGCCATGGGCACCCGTAATGGGCAGAGGAGGGCCCTTGTAGCCGCTGCCAGTCGCAGCCGGATACTGTGTCACCCCCGACTGCGTCGCGCCCGGCACCGACCCACTGGTCGAAAGGCATTGCCCTGAAATGGGGTCTTGCAGCGTACAGGCTGCCTGCGCACCCAGCACCGGTGCGAGCACGGTAAAGGCCGCAGCAGCGGCTAGAAATACTGTTCTTTTCATGTCGATCCTGTCGAAAACGGGTGACCCGCGTGGGTGCAACACGTGCCGCCGGTGGACCGACCGCACGCGTCGCCTTCGCCATCAGTTCATCGCGACAGCGGGGGGTGCCTTCTGATAGGTGGTGCTCACGAGGCTGGACCAGCCAGCGCTTACCTTCGTGGGGTCTGCGGCCACGAAAACGCCGTTCTCCCAGACTGCGCGAAGCACCGAGCCCTGGCTCGCAAACCGGGGCTGAGCCTGTTCCTTCTTGCTAACCGCCGCAACGATCTTCATGAAATCGACCTGAGTGGCCTTCAGCACGCGAAAAGCCGCGTTCATCTTTCCAGTGGTCGGGTCGTAATTGAACACCGCCGCCTTCACAAGATCGTCACCAGCGACCGGCGCGTACGCCTCGGTGCCTTTGGTCGTCGCGCCCGACAGGTGCTTGTAGCCGAGGAAGCCGTTCTCACGGTACAGATCCTTCGCTTGGAATTCCGTCGGGGATTTGCCGAAGAACACGCTCGGGTCGTTCGCTTCCGTAATTTCGTAACCATCAGAGCCGGAGCCGCTCACCTGGCCAGAGAGTTGGCCGACGGCGCCTGACACGGTGTTCGACACAACCGACCCGACGGCATTGCCCGCCGCCGTCGTCGCGCCGCTCGTCACTGCATTGGAAAGCGTGTTGGTCTCGTTGTAGGTCGCTCGGGTGTATGTGGGAGTAGTGGTCTGGCGTCCGTTCACGCCGTCGATGATCCCGTTCATGGCCGCGCCTTGCATCAGCTCGGTCATGCCCGAGCCACCGATCACGGAGTTGATGTTCATCTGCACGGCCATGCCGCCCATCGTGTCAGTCGCGACCTTCTTCAGGTCGATCAGCGGGGCACTCTTGTCGTGCTGCAACTGCGCATTACGCATCAACATCGTGTTCTCGATATTGGCCCACTGATTATCGAGTTGCGAGCGCAAAACCTGCTTCGAGTTTGCGTCGAGCCCGGCGCTTTGGGTCTCGATTGCCCCGTAGAACTTCGTTCGTTCCGCTTCGAGGTCCGTCGGCTTGTCAGCGCCAGTGAGCTTGCTTCCCAACTTGCCGGTCGCCTGGTTGAGCACGCTCATTGCACCCTGGAAAACGCCGAGAAACTGTGCGTTCGCCGGCGCGCTTTCGGCCAACATCACAAACGCCGCGGCGGATGCAATGACGGTAAGCTTCGTTGCCTTGATCATCTTTTTAACCCTCTTGACTGGTGGCCTTGCGTTCATTTGCGGGCAAAGCTCACATTCTTGTTGCACGTCCGCTCCACGTGCCGTCGACCACCGCGCGTCCTATGCCGCGATGCCCGTGACATCTTCGATATAGTCCCAAGCGATCGCGCGGTTGCAAGCCGCCTCTCGCCCCGCGCTACAAAAACCGTAAAATTGTTGTGCCTGCAACCAAAACTTCACGCGTAGCGCGACTCCAGCAGTATTTCGGCAGGCGCACACCCGTTCTTGAGGGTTGGGCACAAATACGCTTCCCGGGACGGCGACGACTATCGACAGCAAAGATCTGTCCCTGCACGGCCTTCCACCTTTCAGCAATTTGTGGGACTGAACAGGGACCGCCCGTAAAGTTTCCGAACCGAATCAATTAAGGGAACGCCGTTCGATGCGATGGCCGGGGCGACCTTCGACGGGCTGGATTTCTCGCGGCTTTCCGAGGCGCCGCTCCGACATAGGGAAATTGTGAAAACGCACAGGCAAAAAAAGCCCGCGACACACTTCTTGGAAGAGGGTGGCGCGGGCGGGGTTACGGGTTCATCAGGCGGCTACTGCCGGATTGAGACAGACAGCGATCAGAATGGAGGCGGGTCAGCTATTGCGTCGTCCTGGGTCGGCGCTCCCCCTGCGGAACTGCCCATGGCGGCTTGCTCGCAATCGTCGCAAACAGGAATGCGGGTGCCGGCCACGAATGAACATTCCTCGCTAATCCGAGGCTTGAACGCCTCGCAACAAACGCCACAGTCGGTTAGGCACGCCACGTTGTTGAACGCGTATTCGATCGACTTGCCTTCCAGACTCGCCTCGCCCTGACCTTCTTGGGTCGGGTCGATTTCGCTTGGCGAGCAAGCCGGTAACGCTTGCGCCTCCCGCTCTCGCTCCTTCACGTCCAAGGAAGCAACGTTCAGGTCGACCAGGTTGCGTGCCCGCGTCTGGAGCCTTTGGTAAAGCCCCGCGCGGTCCTCGATCAGCAACGTGATCGCCATCGCGGCAACATCCAGACGGTAATCCCATGCTTGCAGATCGTCGGGCGTGTAGTCACCGTTCACTTCCGCCTTCAATGCCCTCAGTTCCTTCGCGAGGTCTGGCCGGGATTCGCAAAAAATCCGCCACATCTCGGTCTAAGCGGCTGATTTAAATAAAAAATCGATGGTCGGATCGAGCGGTGGAAGGGGGCGTGAAGATCCAGCAGATAGTCCCCGAACCGGTTAATGTGCTCCCACCCGTACGGGATGCCCTCAAGATTCGGATTTTTCGCTACGCGACCAAGCGATGTCGCTTGCCGGCCGGTAGCTGTCGTTCGGCCGCGTGAGCAAGTGGTCACTCATGTGACCGATCTACCTCGCAAGCCGCGGTTGACGGGAAAATTAAAGAATGTGCGGCTACGAGGCCTGAAAACGCAGGACGAATCAGCTCTATGTAACGCAAAAACACGGGTTTTGAACCACGACCCTGACGCTTATGGAACATCGGCCGACGAGTGAACAAAGGACGAGCCCCTCAGAAGCGACTTCAGCGGCGACACCAAGGCTGTCAGGATCAAGGACCGAGGCTGGCAGGAAGCAAGCCGGAGGCTTGACAGGTTTGCCTATCCTCTCTCATACTGAGTTGGATGACTGACTTAAAGCACAAACATGGCTAGAACACATATCGATAAGCGATCGCGGCTGGTTAGTGCGGCAGTGGACCTGGCGTACCAGAACGGATTCGGCGCCACCTCGCTTGCCGACATCGCGCGCGAAGCCGAGG
>Ga0185299_10008299_pt1 | contig 10308 bp, 9 predicted proteins | sample PaiPotPPA55metaG_FD_128002 | JGI IMG/M metagenome (GOLD analysis project Ga0185299, IMG submission 128002) | Iron sulfur acid spring bacterial and archeal communities from Banff, Canada, to study Microbial Dark Matter (Phase II) - Paint Pots PPA... ...
CCATCATCGACCGCGTCTACCACATCGACCGAGGCTACGAGCGCATCGTCGAAAAGCTCGGCGCTGTAGGCGCCGATATCGAGCGCATCCGGGAAAAGGACGCGTAAGCCCTTCTTTTTGCGGCGCTTGCATTTCGGTGCGTGACAAAGCACCTCATTGAGCAGATGTATCTCTGCCTCGCGTGAACGCGGACGTCCCTCCTTGTGCCCATCCCTTCAGCACCCATCCCATTTTGCAGTACGCTAGTACCAGCAAATCGCCAAGGATTTTGCTACAATGCGCCACTTAGAAGAACACGCGGCACTTTCGCAGCCCGCGTCGCAGTGGAGGTAACCGAAATGGCCAACACCGGTTTGCTGGCACGCTTGGATGCGGCGATTGCCCAAAAGAATTTGCTGAATCATCCCTTCTATCAGGATTGGCAGGCGGGCAAGCTCAGCCGCGAAGCGTTGCAACTCTATGCCACCCAGTATTATCGCCACGTGGAAGCCTTCCCCAAGCATTTGCGCGTTCTCGCCGCGCGTACCGAAGGCCCCCTGCGCACCACCGTTCTAGAAAATCTCGCCGAAGAGGAAAATCCAGCCGGCCCGCACCCCAAGCTCTGGCGCGATTTTGCCTCCGCGCTCGGCGTGGCCGAAGAAGACATCTCCTGCTGCCCGGCATTACCTGGCACGCAAGCCGTCGTATCCACCTTCCGCGAAATTTGCGGTGACCGTCCGGTCGCGGAAGCGGTAGCAGCCTTATACGCCTACGAAGGCCAAGTTCCGGAGATCGCGTCAACCAAGATCGACGGCCTGAAGAAGTTCTATGGCGTCGACCAACCCGAGGCGCTCGCCTATTTCACGATCCACGAGGAAGCGGATAAAGCCCACCGCGAGGCTTGGCGTGCATGGCTCGAAGAACATGCGGAAGGAAACGAGGACGAGATTGTTGCCTCCGCGCAGGAGGCATTGAACGCGCTCTGGGGAGCGCTCGACGCCGTCCACTGCAAAAAGCGGGCGTCAGTCAACTAGCAAACCTTCGAACCCAAAAAATAAAAAGGCCCGGCAATTTTGCCGGGCCTTTTCACTTTGCTGCTCTAACCAACTACTGCTCGGTGGTTGTGGTCCCGCCCCCGCCCGCAGCTTCCTTCTTCGCCTGCTTTTCGCGCGCTTCCTTGATCAGCGCCTTACGCGACAGCCTCACCTTATTCCCCTCAATCGAAAGCACTTTCACCAGCACCTGATCGCCAAGCTTCAACTCATCACGAACGTCGCGGATGCGATGCTCGGAGATTTCGCTGATGTGCAGCAAACCATCAGTCCCCGGGAAAAGTTCCACGAATGCGCCAAACTCAGCGAGCCGCACAACTTTGCCCAGATAGGTCTTGCCAATCTCCGCTGAAGCCGTGACATCGCGCACCATCTGCAATGCCTGATCTCCGCCGGCTCCACTGGTCGAAAAAATATGTACCGTGCCGTCTTCCAGCACGTCGATCTTCACGCCCGTGACTTCGATAATCGACTTGATTTTCTTGCCGCCAGGTCCAATCAAATCACGGATCTTGTCCTGCGGAATCTTCAACTTATAAAGCCGCGGAGCGAACGTCGAGATCTCTTCATGATGCACGCTCAGCGTCTTGTCCATGGTGTCCAGGATTTCGAGCCGCGCCTTTTTCGCCTGCGCGAGAGCCTCGCGCATCATCGGAATCGTGACGTTCAACACCTTGATGTCCATCTGCAGCGCGGTGATACCCGCGCGCGTCCCGGCCACCTTGAAGTCCATATCGCCGTAGTGATCTTCCGCTCCAGCGATATCGGTCAGGATCGAGTATTTGCTGTTGTCGCCAACCACCAGTCCCATCGCGATTCCCGCGCAGGGCGACTTGATCGGCACGCCGGCATCCATCAACGCCAAGGAGCCCCCGCAAACGGTAGCCATCGACGAGGACCCGTTGGACTCGAGGATGTCCGACACCAGCCTCATCGCATAAGGAAAGTCCGCCTCAGGCGGAAGCAAGTTCACCAGCGCCCGTTCGGCAAGCGCGCCGTGTCCGATTTCACGCCGGCCGGGCCCACGCAAGAACTTCACCTCGCCAACGCTGAACGGCGGAAAATTGTAGTGCAGCAAAAACCGCTTGAACTGGTCCTGCTCAAACAACAGATCGAGCCGCTGCATATCTTCCTTGGTTCCCAGCGTCAATGTCGCAAGCGCCTGCGTCTCCCCACGCGTGAACAATGCCGACCCGTGCACTCGCGGCAGCAAGCCAACTTCGCAGGTAATCTTCCGAATCTTATCGAACTCCCGCCCATCCGGCCGCCGACGCGCATTCAGAATTTCGTCGCGGAAAATATTCTCTCGCAGCTTTTCAAACGCCCGCTTGGCCAGCGTGCGCTTCTCCTCATCCTCCTCGGGAATCGCATTCACGATCTCCGCTTTCAGCTCATCCACCAGGTGATAGCTTTCCTTCTTCGGATGCTTCTCCGTGTTCAGCGCATCCTTCAGCCGCGCTCCATACTTCTTCTCGATTTCGCTATACAGCGCCTGGTCAAACGGAAGCGGCGGCACCACCACCTTCTTCGGCTTCAGTTGCGCGTGCAATTCGCGAATGGCCGCCACGATCTTCTTGATCTCTTTGTGCCCAAACTCCAGCGCATCGACGACCGCTTCTTCCGAAACCTCCAGCGCCCCCGACTCCACCATCACGATGCCCTCTTCCGAGCCCGCGATAACGATGTTGAGCAAGCTGGTCTTCTGTTCGGAAACCGTGGGGTTCACCACCAACTGGCCGTTCAGCAAGCCCACGCGCACCGCCGCAATCGGCGTCTCAAACGGCAGGTCCGAGCAGAACGCCGCAGCCGAAGCCGAAGTAACCGCGATCACATCCGGATCGTTCGCGCTGTCCGCCGACAGCACCATGCTCACGATTTGCGTCTCATTTCGCCACGATTCCGGAAACAGCGGCCGCATCGGACGATCGATCAGCCGCGACGTCAACACTTCCTTCTCCGAAGGACGCCCTTCGCGCTTAAAAAATCCTCCCGGAATTTTGCCCGCCGAATAAGTATTCTCGCGGTAGTCCACGGTCAACGGCAGAAAGTCGCGGTCGTTCGCGGTCGGCGCCATGCAAGCCGTCGTCAAAACCACGGTATCGCCGTAACGCGCCGTGATTGCGCCATTCGCCTGTTTGGCGATCTTCCCGGTCTCCAAAACTAAAGGCCTTCCTCCGACTTCGACGGTTACGGAGTGCGGCGCTGGAATGCTGGTATTTTCAGACATAGATGGTTTCCTTTGGCTCCGCGTTCGCGCGGAGCTTTCCCGCGAAGACTTCTGTCTCCGCTTCCACTTGGAAGAGAATTGAGGCGAGTGTTTTGCGAGGCTGAAGTAATACGCCAGACCAAACGATCACGAACTCCGTTCAAATTACGAACGGACGCGCAGCGCTTCCACGGGCGGCAACACCGCCGCCGCTTGACAAATTGTCAGTTGTAGCTTCGCAGAAACGCTGTAGGCTCGCTCGAATCCTACCGAGCGGCTACTTGCGCAGACTAAGGCGTTCAACAATCTCGCGGTACCGATCCGGGTCGCGGCGGTTAAGATAGTCCAGCAGGCGTCGGCGCTTGTTGACCATCATGATCAATCCGCGCCGGGATGCGTGGTCCTTTACGTGGGACTTGAGATGCGACGTCAGGTAGCTGATCCGTTCACTCAAAAGCGCGATTTGCACTTCTGGTGAACCTGTATCTTTAATATGGGCCCGGAACTGTTCGATCAACACTGATTTGGCTTCGCTCAAGTGCCCCTCTCCGTCGTCCCCTGAATTTTTCCTTTTCTCTTCGACTAATTAACCCTAACACAATCCTTACAGCAGTGTAAAGAAATCGCAATGTTCAAAAACGAATCTCAGGGTAGCACAGACACTCCCGTCGGTGTGAACCACTACCACGGCAAGCACGAGTCTGGAGGACCCCAGTGCCGCGCTAGGTCGCGCCGACGATATCTCCGCACATCCTGCTACAAATCATTTGAATCACCCATTTGAATCACCACGTATCTCTTGGAAGTCGCCTTTAAGCATGGCAGTATCACTGGCGCGACCCGGCAACTACCGACAGAAAAATTCTGAGGGAGATAGATCACATGCGAAACATCGTCTCATTTTGTACCGGCCTTTTCTTGTGCCTCGCCCTATGCGCGGCGTGCCGCGCCCAGCAAGACAAGAGCAAGCGCCCAAGTCCGCCCGCCAAAGCAGAATGCAAACTGCCCGACGGTAAAACGGTCACGGTCGACTATTCCAGCCCCCGCGCGAAAGGGCGCAAAATCTATGGCGACCTCGTTCCCTACGGCAAAGTCTGGCGAGCCGGCGCAAATGAAGCCACCACCTTGGTCACCGACTCCGATCTCAACGTCGGAGGCACCCCGGTCCCCGCCGGAAGCTACACCATCTTCGCCATTCCCAACGCCGACAAGTGGACCCTGGTCATCAGCAAGAAAACCGGCGAGTGGGGCACCGCCTACCCCGGCTCCGGCGAAGACCTAGCACGCGTCGACATGAAAGTCTCCAAGCTCTCATCGCCTCAAGAAAACTTCACCATCGCCTTCAACCAATCCGGCGCCACCTGCACCCTGCACATGGACTGGGAGACCACCAGCGCCTCCGTAGACATCGTCAAAAAATAGCAACCTCTTCCGCACCCATCTCGATGTACGTTCGCGTAAATGCAGGGGCGCGCTTTAGCGCGTCCCAGCGAGCGCCTCGCGAGCCCGGCCCCACAAATCTGGAGTCGTACAGCAATCCAACGCCCCTCAAAGATTCACCCGGTTAATACCACTCCCACTCAAAACGTGCGCATCTTTCTCATCCTCCGGCCGCCACCCAGCCCCCGTCACATAAATCACCGACTCCGAAATCCCATCGACCCCCAGCGCCCGTTCAATCTTCGAATCCGCGAACGCCATCGTGCAAAAAGGCGCCACTCCCAGCCACGTAGCCGTGAGGCAAAACGTCTGACACAGGTGCCCCGCCTCGATCAACACTGCCCGGTAGGCCCGCGCGTAATCATATTTCCATCGTGTGCGCGCAAACACCGCGGTCATGAACACGACGAACGCCGCGCCCCCATACCACCACTGATCCGCCAGGAACTTCGTGATCTGCCGCGAACTCGCTCCATGGCGTAACGATTCCAGCCGATGATCCGCCGAATTGTAGTGATAGATTCCCGCGTGCAACCCCTCCACGTTGCGGGCCAGAACGTAAGCCTCAATCGGGTGCAAACCTCCGCCCGATGGCGAGGTCTTCACCGCCATCGACCCGACCTTCGGAATCTCCACCCACCGACGCACACCCCACGTCAGATCGAGCAACGTGCCGAGAAGGGGCAATCCCAGCGGGCGCTTCGAAAAGCGCCGCCACGTGCGCCGCTCCAGCAGTACCCGCGAAAACTCAGCATCGACGAAAGCCGGTGCTAGCCGAATCTGCTGTGCCTTTGAATACCGTTTGATCGGTCGCGGCATTGGCTTCGACTTTGCCAACCGCACCAGTCGGCGAAATTCCTTCGCCGCATCCTTTTCGAACTGCAAATCCTTGGTCGACTGGTGAAAGAACCCTGCCGAGGGGTTCCATTCGCTCCAAGCTTGAAGCTCACTCTCACCGGGAGGAGGTTTGCAGCCCTGTCGCCCCAACAAGGAATGCTTCGCCAACGTCCGCACGGCGATTCGCAACGAGCCGGCGCTGTACCCAGGCAAAGCGGCGCACAGTGCCCTCAGCGATCGCTCGCGGCCGAAAAAATGGAGAACCGTGGATGTGATTGGGTTGGCGGATACCCGGCGTCGCGTTAGAAAATTTTCAAAAACAAGCTGGTTGTCGCGCCAATAAGAGATCAAGAACGGCGACCGTCGGTACCGAACCACGTCGGGCTTTGAACTGCGCTTCTTCGAGGGCAACCCAGCCTGCAGATGCGCGCGCTTCACAATCTTTGCGTGCCTGAACGCTCTATTTCTTGGGCTTTTTGGGCGCCGGCTTGAAAATGTGGGTCATGCTCCCACAAAACGCAGTGATTCCCTTTCTGCATTTCCGCAAATCCTTGATCTCCAGGTCGATATCCTTCTGATCTGCGGCCGAAACGCGCGGCCGCAACGATTCCAGTTTCTTTTGAGCCTTGTCAATTTGCGCCGCAATCGGCGATAGGGATATTTTTAATTTGGGCTTTGCCATATGCGCCTCCAGTGCACTGAAAAATCAGACGATTCGAGATGACGGGATACACGTCTTCGTCTTTGAGAACTCTAGACCAAGCGCGCCGAGTCTAACGAACGAGTCAAGACCCGTCAAGGTTTATGCCTTTCCTTCTTGTGTTCCGATGCGCGTACTCCGTTGCCCCGCGCGTTCGCTTCTCCCGCTGCCGGATGGCGCACTGTTGGCGGCACACCCATTCGCGCCAGCAAATCCTCGAAGCGCGCCTCGCCTCGCAGAAATGCAAACTGCGGATGCACGGCCAGATTCACGATCCGTGCATTCTGCTCCGCGAACGCTTTCTCCAGCCACCCGAGCGTCTCCGTTTTTTCCTGCATCCCCGCGTACAGCATCGCCCACGTGTACGGCGAAATATAGGTGCCGCTCGGCGCGTGCAAGAACTCCTTCAGTATCTCCTGCGCCTGCTGGTTCTTCCCTGCCCGCGCGTAGGCGCCACCCAGATCCGCCTTGCGCGACGTGTCCCCCGACGCAAGCGAGACCGTATTGCGGAATTCTTCGATCGCCTGCTCGTACATTTTTTTCTCGATGTAGGCCTGCCCCAAATAACCATGCGCCACCACGAACCCCGGATCCATTCGCAGCGTATTTCTCTCTTCTTCAATCGCCCGGTCCGCGTCCCCCGCCAGGTAATAGCACCATCCCACATTCGCATTGATGATCAACGATCGAGGGTCAATCTCCCGCGCCAGCTTGATTTCCGTGATGGACTCTTGCTTACGCCCCGTCGCCGCCAAGGTCAGCGCATACCAGTGCATCGCCGTCGCATAACCCGGATTCAACGCAATCGCCCGCTGAAACTCACTCTCCACTCCCTCCCATTCCAAATGATAGAAGCGTATAGCCGCAAGCGACGCGTGCGCCTCCGCCAGACGATCGTCCAATTCCAACGCCTTTTGCGCCGCATCTTTCGCTTCCGGGATCACTTCCTCGGGCGGTCGAATCTGATACGTGCTGGTATTCAGCAACCCGTCCGCCAGCCCCGCATACGCCGCCGCATATGTCGGATCCAGTGAAATGGCCCTGCGGTAATGAGCTACCGCGGCCTCAATCCCCTCTCGCGTGCGCTTTTCCCCTTCAAACCTCCCTTTCAAATACTCTTCATACGCCTCCGGTACCACCGCTCTTCGACTGGCAAGTTGCGACGCCTCGGGTTCCGACAACTGCACCTGAATGCCGCGCGCGATGGCCGTCGCCACATCGCTCTGCAGCGCCAGCACATCGATGAAATCCCGCTCGTAGCTGTCGCCCCACAAAGTTTGCTCGATGGCGCTACTCGCGCCTGCATCCATCGACGTCTGAATCAGCTTCGCCGAAATCCGCACGCGCCCGTTCGCCCGCACGACTGAGCCTTCCACCACCGCATCCACGTTCAAGTCCCGCGCAATATCCTCGAGCGGCTTTTGCGTTCGCTTGTATTGCATCACCGAGGTCCGCGAAATCACCCGCAGCTTGCGAATATGCGACAACTCCGTGATTAGCGCGTCCGTCATCCCATCCGAAAAATAATCCTGCGATGCGTCCCCCGACAGATTCTCCAGCGGCAACACCGCCAGCGATTGGATCGCTCCGGGCACCGCGCTCGCTCGTCCGCGCGGCCTGCTCGCCCTCCACAGAAAACCCCCGATCGCTAGCACCGCAACCGCGAAAACACCTGCTCCGTACCACAGCCGTCGCTTCGCCCGCGCGGTCCGCTGCTCCACCTCGTGCAATGCCAGCGCTGCAACCGGGATCCGTTCCGAACGCGACGCTGTCCCCGCCGCTTCCAGCGCCGCGCGCACTTCTCCTCCCGACCGATACCTCTGCGTCGGATCCTTGTCCAAACATTTGTCGATCACCGATTGCAGCACCGGTGGCACCGTCGGAGATATCTCCGGCGGCGCCTCGCGCAAAATCGACGCGCTCAATTCATACGCCGTGCCCCCGCGAAACGGCCGCCGCCCCGCCGCCATCTCGTACAGCACCACCCCCAGCGCCCACACATCGCTGCGCGCATCCGCTTCCTGACCACGCAGCAGTTCCGGCGCCATATACGCCAGCGTGCCCGTAAGTGAGTGCTGTTCATCCCAACCTTGATCGAACTTGGTCGTCTCTTCGCTGACCTTCTGTTCCATCCGCCTGGACAATCCAAAATCCAGCACTTTCAATCGCCCCGAAGGTGTCACGAACACGTTTCCCGACTTCAAATCCCGGTGCACGATTCCCCGCTCGTGCGCGTGGGCCAGGGCATCGGCCAGTTGCACTCCATTCCTCACCACCACATCGGCCGCCATGCCACCCGAAATGATCTCATGGCTCAGCGAGTGCCCTTCGACAAACTCCATCGCCAGATAAGGTCGCCCCTCGTCTTCACCCACTTCGTAAATCGTGCAGATATTCGGATGGTTCAACGCGGAAATCGTCCGCGCCTCTTGCAGCACCCTCTCGCGCACCGAAGGATCATCTTCCAGCGTCTGCAGTGCGAGAAATTTCAGCGCCACGTCGCGATGTAGTGTCAGGTCATGCGCGCGATACACTACGCCCATGCCCCCTTCGCCTAATTTTTCAGTTATGGAATAGTGCGAAATCGACCGGCCAATCATGAGACAAGACCGCGGGTCCGAGTTGACCACACCCGCGGTCTACAGACAAGAGTCCGCGAAGCGGAATTTCGACTACATGCTATCCACGATTCGCGTGACCCGAGCGGTCCTCAACTCTGCTTGTTGCGCACCAAGGACAAAAATTCATCCCGCGTCTGCTTGTTATTACGGAACTCGCCTAACATCGCGCTGGTTACGGCTTGTCCGTGCTGCTTCTCCACGCCACGCATCTGCATGCACAAATGCCGCGCTTCGATGATCACGCCCACACCCTGCGGCGCAATTTTCTCCTCAATTGACTTCGCAATCTGACTGGTCATCCGCTCCTGGATCTGCAGCCGCCGCGCAAACATATTCACCAGCCGAGCCACCTTGCTCAATCCCAGAACCTTGTTCGTCGGCAGGTAGGCCACATGCGCCTTTCCGAAAAACGGCAGCAAATGGTGCTCGCACAAGCTGAAAAATTCAATGTCCTTAACCAAGACCATCTCGTCGTAGCAAACGCTGAAGGTCGCCCCATTCAAAAGGTGATCGACGTTCTGGTGATACCCGCTGGTCAGAAATTTGATGGCCTTCTCATAACGTTCCGGCGTCTTCCGCAAGCCCTCGCGTTGTGGATCCTCGCCGATCAACCGAATAATCTCGCGCACGTGACAAGCAATCGTCTTCGCATCGCGCGGTTTTCCTTCGTCGAGCAGGATTTCTTCCGTCGGCTTGGTCATCATCTGTTCCCTTCTAAGCGCATTCCAGCTTCTTCGGAATCATTAGTCCCCTGCGTACTCGAAACTGTTGTTCGACGTCTCTTCCACCCGCACCCGCTCCAACTTAGCCTTCGGAAACGCCCGCACCCGTCGAAAAATCTCCACGCACAAATTCTCGGTAGTCGGCACTTCGGCGCGAAACGCCGCCACCTCATCATTCAAGGAGCGATGATCGAACGCCTCCAAAACTTCGCGTTCGACGAAACCATCCAAGTCCGCCAAGTTCGCAATCATCCCGGTAGCCGGATCGACGTCCCCTGAAACGCAAATCTCCACCACATAGTTATGCCCATGCCCAAACGGATTGTTGCACTTCCCATACAACCGCGCATTCTCCGCATCGCTGAGCCGCGCACTATGCAATCGATGCGAAGCCGCAAACCGGTACCGCCGCCCCAACTCAACTTTGATCTCGCCGCCTGAACTCATGCCGACTTCCTTTTCGTCTTTACTTCATTACTTCTCTACGCCATTACTTTGTTTCGTCACGTCCGCAAACAAATCCGCCGACTCATACAATCTCACCCGATGCAACAACCCCTGCGTAATCTTCGGCTCCAGCAAATCCCAGATCACCCGCGCGACATTCTCACAAGTAGGAATCTTCCCCGCCAATTCCGGCACCTCATAATTCAAGTGCCGATGATCCATCCGCTGCATCACTTCCCGCTCGAGTATCTTCTTCAACTCACTCAAATCCAAAACCATCCCGGTAACGGGATCAGGCTCCCCA
>Ga0185299_10008300_pt1 | contig 10307 bp, 11 predicted proteins | sample PaiPotPPA55metaG_FD_128002 | JGI IMG/M metagenome (GOLD analysis project Ga0185299, IMG submission 128002) | Iron sulfur acid spring bacterial and archeal communities from Banff, Canada, to study Microbial Dark Matter (Phase II) - Paint Pots PPA... ...
GGAAACGGGGGCGCCCTCCCAAGTGGATGTCTGAAGTCAAGACGAAGCGCCGCGGGCGTCCGCCCGGAAGCAAGGATAAGCCCCCAACCGTGTGAACGTTGAGTCTCACAACTTTGCGAGCGCCGACGCCGAGACCGCTACCGATATCTATAACCGGCAGAAGGGAACGGTTTTTACCCTAGCAGCTAGTCTTCCTCGTCCTCGGTCTCATCGTCTTCTTCGATGAGGTCGAACTCGATGACTTCGATGTAGTGAAGGCTCTTCTTGTCGAGGAGCTTGACGAGTTGTCGTGCTTTGCGTTCGCTCATCCCGATCACGACGGCCCACGTGACCCACTCGACGGAGTACTTGCAGCATTGGCCGATGAGCCGGTCCTTCTCGCCCTCATGAGGTCCGAGTTTGAGTTCGAGGGCGAGCCGGTCGTCGATGATGATGTCGGGGTTGCCGAACGCTGTGCGGACGCGCTTCTCGACTCTGATGCGCCGGTCGTCATCCGGAGCTCGCACTTCGCGCAGTTCATCGCGCAGGTACCCCACGAGGTCGTCGGTGTAGTCGTCCTCATCCTCGCAGTCTTCGGATTCCCAGTCCTCCAGGAGGTCCCAGATGAGGTCGCACAGCCAATTCGCATCCGGACGGGTCATCCTTTTCGGCTTGGCTTTTCGCCTTGTCGTCATGGTGGCTCTGAATAACGGCTGCGCCGGCAGCAGCTCCCAGACCGAGAGCGATAACGAGATTGCGGGTATCCTTCGGGTCGAACGCCACGACCGGCATTGTAACTTGTCCCACATGCGGGAGGATCGCCGGTCCGAGGGCGCGTGCTGCGGGCACAGTCAGACGCCATCATCGGCGTAAACGCCCTTGACGTTCAGATGATGCAAGGCGCAGTAGCGCTTGGCGAACTCACGCTGCATCATAACCGGCTAGCGGATTGAGATTCTTGCTCGTGCCCGCTTCCGGCATGCCGAAGAGGCCCCTGGCAGTTTTTGTGCCATGAGCATCCGTAGCGTGGCCGCCTGCGCGCCATTCCTGGGGGAGGACCGCTACCGATATCCACCGACATCGCAGTCCATCTGCACGGCGCTGGGCGCGTTTGTTTCTCCGATTTTCATCGCCCCTGGGGGGCAACGGGAGTCGCCATGTGGACTGAAACCGTCCTATTTTAGCGATGTGGCAGAGACGGCTCCTTGACGACCTGCGGGCGATTCGGAACGTAACAAGCTGCGCATGCTGCGATGCTGGCCCGTACCCTCACCGATTGATCGGACTCGGAATCCAGAAGAGGCGTTGCTTGAGCGTTTGATTCACGATGAGGCTCAAGGCCAGTTCTGAGAGCTCTATCTCGCGATGCAACGAAACCCGGAATTTCCGTAAAACCTACCTCCGGGGTCGCTCCAGCCGCGCGCGGAAGCGCGGAGTCTCCAGGCATCGTCCCTGAACGAGCCACCGCGGAGCACCCGCCACTCAGTCGGCTGGGTTCTCTGCGGATCTACTGCCGTAACGTTTTGGAATGTCCTGTAGTAATCTTTGTCGTACCAATCGGCCACCCATTCCCAGACGTTGCCGGCCATGTCGTATAACCCCCACGCATTCGCCTTGTATGACCGAACCGGTGAGGTGCCGTTCCATTTGGCCAGATTGATCGAATAGGTCGCGTCATTACCCGTAATCTCGGCTCCCCAAGGATACTTCAGCCCTTCGTTGCCACCCCGCGCTGCGTATTCCCATTCAGCCTCGGTAGGCAGCCGTCCGGCCGGGTCGGCCCAACCACAGTACGCTTGTGCTTCCTGCCAAGTCACATTCACGATTGGATGTTCCTCTTTGGTCCAACCCAGGTTGAAACTCGGCTCGGGCGGCATAGCCACTGCGGACTGCCCTCTCACGAATGTCTTGTAGGCGGCCACGGTTACTGGTGTCGCGGTCATCCAGAAGGGCTTCGTTATCTTCACGCGATGGCGTGGTGTCTCACCGGCGCTATCCGGCCGATCAGCGTCGATATCACCTGGCACAGCGCCCATCCAGAATTCCCCCGGCTCGATGTGAACGTAAGTGAGGCCGTCCTTTAGGGTTGTCCGTGTATCCTCCTTTCCGATGTCAGGTCCGGCTACGAAGGGCGATCTTTTTGCCGTGAGCGTCAAGTATTGGATACCGAAGCCGACTGCAGCCAGAGTTAGCAGTACCACTCCACCGAATGCCCACCGTTTGTCGAAGCGGCGCCGGTAAGCCAGCACTTGGTCAGACTTCGCATGCTTCTGCGCGTCCGGAACTGGCCTCTCCATCAATTTCAGCAGACTTTCCACGATATCATCGAGCGAATCGCGCCCAGCGATTTTTGCCAGCCTGTCAGCCAAGGCGGGACTGTACTCGAGCAGGTCGTCACGTCCGATTCCGTGCCAAATCGGCAGAAGCAGCTTCCTACCGGCGTGCTCGCGCGCGAAGAGGCCGTTGAGTTCGTGCTCTGTCCACTTTTTCTTGCCCAAGAACGTTCTCGACAGAACAACGATGCCAAACCGGCAATTTACCAGGCCGTTGTCGATCATCGAGCGCAGGTCGTCACCCCACTCCAGGACCATGTTGTCGTACCAAACAGTCAGACCCGCCAATCGCAGCGCCGTGGCTAGCTGATCAACGTAGGCTTTATCTTCCGATGCATGGGATATGAACACGTCCCATTTCTCCCTGGCAGCGCTTCGACCATGGTCCGTTTGGTGCTCGCTGTCGTGCAAATTCACCTAAAGGTTCTCCCTCGGCCATTGTAACCGTTCGGGCCGATGATCGATGCCACCGGCCTCCAACGGATACCCATTGACCCTCCGCCTTCTTGCAGGGAATTAGTCTCGGGCGACGTGGGCAAGACTCGGGCTCAACCCGCGCAATTGGCACGAGAGACCCCTCCCGATATCGCTTCTAAGGCCGCGCAACTCGACTTTGCCGGCTTGCGCCCTTGCGCCCGGAAATACGGCTCTCCGCGAGAATCTGACAAGACGCCCGGTTTTTCAGGCAACTTTCAATACCCTCCGGATAGCGAGAAACCGACGTTGGTCACCGGCACCCGCTTGGCCTTCCGGGCGGGGTGGCGTTCAGGTAAACTACTTGGCTGATCATGGACAACGATTGGACGAAGGTGTTGGGCCTCCCCGGCTATCGGGTCTATAAGCACGAGATCGACGAGCAGAACAAACTGATGACACTGTGGATTCGGCGCAAGCGTGGGAATCGGAGCTTGCGGTGTCCGGTGTGTGGACGAAAGGTGCAGGAAATCCACCAGGTAATCGAGCGGGCGGTGCGAGATCTGCCGTGTTTCGAGTACACCACCACGGTGGTCGTGGAACTGTACCGTCTGCGGTGTCCGGACTGCGGAGTGAAAACCGAGCAGATGCCGCAACTCCCCAGCAAAGCGCCCTATACCAAGCGGTTAGAGGATGCGGTGGGGCAAGCGCGTGAAAGCGCTGCAGCCGCGCAGGTGGCGCGACGGATGGGTCTGTCGGAAACTACGGTGCGCAGTATCGATTTGCGGTACCTGGAACGGTGCGAAGCCCAGCGGCGCAAACCGGTATTGCGGCAGATGGGGGTGGATGAAATCTACCAAGGCAAGAAAGACAAATTCTTGACAGTGGTGTGCAATCTGGAAACGGGTGAGCCGCTATGGTTTGGCAGAGAGCGCAAGCAAGAGACGCTGGATGGGTTCTTCCAGACCGAGTTGAACAGTCGGCAACGGCAGCGGATCGAGGCTGCCTGCGTGGACATGTGGGAGCCGTTTCGCATGAGCATCGAACAGTGGGCACCGCAATGCAAGATCGTCTACGACAAGTTCCACATCATGCAGCACGCCAATGATGCAGTGGATGAAGTGCGGCGAGCGGAGTTCTTCCGCAAAGGGAAGCAAGGGCGGGAAGTCATCAAAGGCAAGCGCTGGCTGCTGCTAAGCCGTTGGGAGCATCTCAGCGGCGACAAACGCGGGCAATTGAATGAGCTGTTCGGCTTGAATCGGCGGGTATTCAAGGCCTATATGCTCAAAGAGAGCCTGGAGCGGCTATGGGATTACTGGTATCCCGGAGCCATGTTCAACTATCTAGACAAGTGGATCGATCAACTGAAGTGGCAGCGGCTGGAACCCTTTGAGAAGCTTGCCGAAACGCTGCTCAAACACGTCGCGGGAATCGCCAACTACTGCCAGACGAAGGTTCGCTTCGGAGTGGTGGAGGCCGTCAACGCGAACATCCGCATGCTGATCAATCGGGGCCGCGGTTACCGGAACCTGCGCTACCTGCTGCTGAAGGCCAAGCGGGTAGCGGTGACCAACGTCGAGTTTCTCGCTATCCGGAGGGTATTGAAAGTTGCCTGAAAAACCGGGCGTCTTGTCAGATTCTCGCGGAGAGCCGGAAATACTTCGAGTGTGATATGATTTGCTCCTGTGGGGCAAAAGGAAAACCCGTGCAGAAAAGGAGTACATCGATGAAGCGATTCGTTAACGCGTTGGGCAAACTGAACTCCTGGACGCGGGCGTGCGCTGTGTTTGTGCTGTGCGCAACGGCCGCGATTGCCCTTCCGGCGCAGACCTTCACCACGCTGTTCAGCTTCGATGGCACGGACGGCGCGATCCCCCAGGCGGGGGTTGGTGCAGGGCACCGACGGTAACTTGTACGGGACGACTTTCCGGAGTCAGATTAGATAGGCTATTTTCTCTATGGACCGTAATCGAATTCTTGTTGTGGGCGATTGGCTAGTCGATGAGCATTGGATCACCGGTCAGCACCGCACGACCACCAGTAGCCGGACGGGCGACGACTACTCTCGGGTTCTGAATAGCCCCAGTTCCAACATGACGTCTCTATGTGGCGCTGGTATGGTAGCCAGCATCTTGTGGTCTGCCCGAACGCGAACTCAAGACGAAGCATCAGCTCCTTCGAGCGCTCTGGGTATTGACGTCTTCGGTTTGGGCCTTTGGCATCCAGACGATACATCGATTCTTGAACACATGCTCGATCCAGCATTTACTAATGGAATGACGCATCATCGCCTGTCCACCACGCAGCCGCCAGCGGGTGCCGATCGGCACCTCTTCGTACTTAGTGAGGCTTGCACCGACGCGCCGTTTGCGGGAACCACGAGAGTTATCCGTATTTACGAAAGGCAACATGGCCAACCTCGACTGAAGCAACGCATCGACTGGGATGTTCCGCTGGGAAAGGAGCATCTGAATAGGCTGATCAGGAAAGCAGACCATATTGTGCGTCAGTTGCCTGCCGGTGTGACTCACATCGTTGTAAAGGATCTCGGAAAAGGTGTAGTGGGCGGAGAATTGATTCAATCACTTACTCGCCGATACCGAAACGCCAAGTGGTATGTCTCATCAAAGCTGTGGAGGCCAGACTGGCTGAAGAACATACAGCCGAAAAACATCGATATCTACCTCATTCCACAAGTCGCTGCCCAATTAGCCATGAACGATTCGAAGACTAATGTCGACTGCTGGCTTACGCCATCTGGCGCCCCGTCGAAGGAAGGCCTGGAATATCTCAAAGAGCACTTTCCCTTTTCGCGTGTCGTGGTCTTGCCAGACAACAGCCGGGTTCTTGCCTTTGATGGTGATAGTACCGGCTATGTCCAGACCGTCACTCTGCCGTCCGATGAGACGCATCTGACACAAATGGCCTCGGTGTTTCTTCCCGCATTGATAGCTTACCAACTAAAGCATCCTGGTGAGAAGGACTTCGGACCCGCTCTTCGTCACGCTTTGGCTTACACGGAACACTGGCGGATACAGGACCAGGATCGCCTACGCCTTGAAGGCTGGCAACAAGTGAGCCACGCGGCCCTTGATGCCGACTATGAGCAGACAGTCCGCGGTCCCCAGTGGCGAACCTTCGATTGGGATGGCGTTATCCACAATTGGGATGACGCTTTTAGGGACTGTGGCATCATAGAGACTGCATCCGGCAATGAGTTTCACCTATGGCGGGGCATGACAGAGCTTAAGGGTTATATCTCTTGTATTCCTGAGAAGCGCAAACACATTCAACAGCTCTTACGAGACGGTCGCCGCTTTGTCGAACGGCCAAGCCGCGAGCGAAAACACCTTTCATATGTCATTAAGGACAAGCCGGGATCAGGCAAGAGTTTTCTTATAGATCGCCTCGCCGCCACTCTGAAAATGAGCGTGCTTAAGTTCAACCTCACGCAACTAGGCGGCTTACAGGACTTGTTGGCATGCTTCGACAAGATTCGGTCCGAGCAGGAACGCCAGAAGGACGTGCCATTACTTCTTTTCTTTGATGAACTAAATGCAAAGTATGCCAGCGATGCCTACTATTTTGCTGGATTCCTTGAGCCTATGGACGACGGTTCCTATGTTCAGCACGGCATTGAACACCGATTGTTACCATGCTTTTGGATTTTTGCTGGTACTGAGTTCCCGCGAAGCACTGGCGCATCGATCAAGGTGCAAGATTTCGAATCCCGGCTGGCGCGGGAGCCTATGAATCTGAGCGGGAGTGCCAACGCCGAATTGCGGAGAGTCGAGCGGGTCTATATGGGAGTTGTGGCAATTCGAAACGTGTTCCAAGACGTGACGCAGGTCTCGGAGGATGTACTCTGGCTCTTCAGAAACCTGAAGGACACCGTGGGGCCGCGTGATATAACCCGGCTTGTTCGCAATTGCGAGAATGTGCAATACAGCCGAGTTGGGCTGGACCAGTTCCCAGATGAGATCGGCCAGCATATGCAAGGTGATACCGCCGAACTTGAGAAGCGACGAAGACTACCGCCGAGGTTTGTCACCATTGTTGATGAGCCCTTAGATTGGTGGTCTACCCATAGGAGTTTACTGCCGGAGCCAACCACTGCCGCGAGCAGACGTGCGTCTTCTCGCACAACGCACCAGCGCCGGGCGAGTGTGAGCGGCGCGGGCGCGAGCGCGCGGTAATGCGCACCATCTCTGAAGCGGAATAGACTACGATAATGCTTGACATCAGGCGGGTATGTGGATAGTCCGGCGCACCGCGCAAGCCCATGGGCTTTTCGGGCCACGCCTGCGGCCTGCGCCCGCCGTGTTCACCAACGACCTTTCCCCAAGCGATACTGAAAGAGATGCTGCCGCGAATCGGCTTCTTCCACTTCGTCCAGGATCACAGCGATCCAATTACCGCGCTTCAGGCCCAGCTCGATCTCACGGATGCTTCGCACTCGCTGCTGGTACTGCCGGAAGCCTTTAACCTAGGCAGGCAGTACCGCGAATCGGGGCCTTGCCAGTACGGTCGCGATTCCATGATCGAAGCGCTTCAGAAACTCTCCCGAGCGGCGGACATCACCTTCGTGACTGGACTTCTCGATACCCCCGCACCAGCGGGAGACCTCCCGTACAGCTCGGCCTACGTCATAGACGCCGGCGACCATCGCCAAATCTGCCACAAGGAGCTGCCCGACGAGAAGGATGGAATACATTACCGGAGATGTCCTGAGAACTATGAAGTTGAGAACCCCGTGTCCTTTCGCGGGGTAAGCATTGCGGCTATGATCTGCATGGATATTCAGAACTCCTCGCGTTGCATCACGCTGATCCGCGCGACGGAGAAGGCGCCGGAGACGATCCGTGTCATGTGCATTCCGGCCGCATTCAGCTATAGCGGCTGGATCTACGGCAGCAACTGCGGCGAGGTTATCAATTTCGTAATGTCGCCGCATGCCCACAACACGCGCCTCATTCTTGCCAACGGCGACCCAGGCGGCCCGTGCAGCTTCATCACGAATACCGACTGGCAAACCGTTGTATGCGTCCCCAAAGACGAGAGACACGTCAATCGAATCATGGTGCTCGAAATCTGACGCGGGGGGGGGGCGCGGGAAAACTGTCGGGCTCCGGGGCGATTGCCGAATTTCGGCGGCAAGTGTTATGGAAGCGCTTGACGGGCGCCGAGCCATCCCGCTCATCGGCGATACCTAACGATAAGGCCGCTTAACGTGGTCGTTGGCCGAGTCCTCGTTCGCGGACGCTGGCGCGTCACTCTCTACTGGGTGTACTCTTCGCGCTTCCAGCCCCAACGATCAAAGAATCCAGCCCCTGGACCGCTCGCACCACGGTACCGTTGAAGAGCGTCGGCGTCGGAGGCAGTTCCGGCCACCTCGCCCCAGGCGCATAAGCGGCGATAAGGTCCCAAAGAACGCCCTTCAGTTCGCAACAGTCAGGATGCAGTTTACCCACCGCCTTTTTCAGGGACGCCGCGACGGAGTGATTCGGGTCCCAAAACTGTCGAACCCGCCGATCATTCAAGCGATTAAGCGCGCTCGTGCTTGGTTGGCTCCAATCGGTCGGCAACATCGGCTCCCACACCGCGAAGACCGAGACCGCACTTTCAGGATGTTTTCTTAGAACGCTCTCGACTGCGGAGGCCCCCCGCAGACAGGTCGGTCAAGTCGGCGAGAGTAACAAAATCACTCGAACGCCGGGGGCCGTCCGATTGAATTCCTCCTGCAGCGTGGAAAGCGCATGGCTGTCAATGACAACCAGCGGCGCCTGTCCGGGGGGCGCATGCCCCGCCGTTGCGAAATAGAGTCCGCCAGCGAACGTTGCAAGGACGAGAACCGCAACACCGATTAACCAAGTGCGTTTCACCTTTTCCCTCTTCTCTATGGCAGCGCGGCCATCCATTCAGCGATCTTCTGTGGAAACGCAAGAACCCCGGCAACTACGGCCGCAGAAACGCCGAACAGAATTAAACTGAGGCGGCTCCGTCGTCGGCAGACGCGTTGCCCCCGGTACAACTGAATGAATCCCACGGTCAGAAGAACGGCCGAGAGGCCGAGCAGCCAGGGCCGCAACGACGCCAAGGCAACACTCAATCCCAGCGCCCCAGCCGCTCCGGCGATGCCAAGAGGCAAGCAGCACGCCAGGGTCGCAAGGGCGCTCACGGTGGCGGCGGCCGGCGCCCATCTCTCGCTAACTCGCATAACTCGCATTACCTCTCTTTTGCTTCGCGCACAGCGGCGCGTATCCATTTGATCGGAGGAAGTCCCGACCGCCGGCCTTCGTCGGTGTAGGTGCGACACGTCAGCCCGAATACTTGCACTGGCTTGGCCCCCGGTTCGACATCGCGCCCGTTGATGCGGATGGAGGGAGAACCGAGAAACCCCTGGGTTCGCGCCGTGGCCGCGTCTTTTATTTCGACCTCGACCATTTCCGCAGACGCTCCTTCCTGTTCGAGGGCTTCTTGCACCCTGCCAACCGCTGGATGGTGATTCGGACAGCCCGAAAAATAAAGGATTTCAACTTTCATGTTTTCTCCTGACGTGCGGGGCGGTGATCTCTTGCAGTACCGGGCAGCAATCCTGATGCTTCGCTGGCTGGCGCAGTGCGTTGTCGCATTTCCGGAGCGCTCCAGACAGACCAGCTTCAAGGGTTTGCAACTCTCTTATCTTGCTGCGAACCACAACGAGTTTTTGAGCGATCAGGGCTCGTACATGAACGCACGCCTCCTGCTGCGGGTGACGCTGGATCGAGAGCAGTTCGCGGATTTCGGTGAGTGAAAACCCGAGTTGCTGCGCCTGCTGAATGAACTCCAGATCGGCGACTTCGCTCTGGTGATAAAGCCGATATCCGGCGTTGCTGCGAGTTGGCCGAGGCAACAGGCCGGACCTTTCATAAAAGCGGATGGCATCGACGCTCAAGCCGGTTTTTTGGGCGACCTTGCCGATTTGCAGAACGGATGTAGCCATCTACCCTAGATGATACAGTCTGGAGTACACTCCAGAGTCAAGACGTTTCCACGAACCCCCGCGCCGGGGCCTCCCCGTACCGAAACGCATCGCCTTCCCATCATCGCCGGTTATGCAAACCCGCGCTTGTCTCCTTCCTTGAAAGGCTAGCAGATTTTCGGTTCGCCGCGGCAATTTCGTTGCTGGTTGGGCCGTCCCCGAGGTAAGGTCTTCATGTACGATATGGTCCATTAAAGGACTGACAATGAACGAGTTAACTGTAGTAGACAAAACGACCGAATGGCGACGGATGAAGTCGCTGGTCCTGGACAGCGTCAGCTCGCCGATCACGAAAAGGGTCTACAACATGGCACTTGACGAATTTTTCCGCTGGTTTGCCCAGGAGCCGCGGCCGGGCTTCACAAAGGCCACCGTCAGCGCATGGCGGGTATCCCTGGAGGAGCGCGGCCTCGGGTCGTCGTCAATCATCGTCAGAATGTCGGCGATCCGGAAGCTGGCGGTGGAGGCGACTGACAATGGCCTGCTGGCGCCCGAGTTGGCGGCCGGCATCCAGCGCGTGAAGAGCGCCAAGAGCATCGGCGTGCGCATGGGCAACTGGC